>ERZ1106950.70-NODE-70-length-116233-cov-6.110262_pt1 | contig 116233 bp, 112 predicted proteins | sample MGYA00403675_ERZ1106950 | MGnify/ENA primary metagenome ERZ1106950 (study PRJEB35170, sample SAMEA104062410) | human gut metagenome | biome: human gut; feature: human-associated habitat; material: faeces | place: Denmark | collected 2012-06-13 ... | reverse complement strand
CGGCTACCTTAACCCACCGTCTAAAGCCAGTGGGATTGCGGTAGCCCTATTTCAAAGAAGGATGAATGTCAGCTGATCTGAGCATTCATTCTCTTCCATTGTTTCCTATAATATTGCTATTTAGAAGTCATCATCCATATCACAATCATCGAAGTCAATGTCATCCTCGTCGTCATCATCTTCATCGAAATCTCCGGCATCTCCAAAAAGAGCCTCGTGTTCCTCTTTGCTGGTACACATTAATTCATCCCATATGAATCTTTCAGTTGCATCAATTTTTCCATCACCGTTAAAATCCTTCCACTTCATACCGGCGCCCTCCTTAAAGATTGCTGATTTGTTTTTCTTTGTACCCTTATCATAACACAAATGCTGTCCAATAAAACGGACTATTCATATTTATTACTTTGTTTGAAATATCTTTTTGGAATCTGTAAACTCCCTATTACCTCGTTATTGGAAATCTGGCAGTTCCAGCCTTTTTAATTTGTGAGTATCCAATCCGATAACCGTCTCCACACCGTTCACTTCGGCTATCTCCCAGAACTCCTTCCAATAATGATGTTTGTGTCGCATGGAGGAACAATTCTTTTCCAGAGGCAATCCATATTTCACAGCTGCATCAATCACCCGTACAGCAACTGCTTCCATTTCCGGAGTCCAGATTTTCTGTCTTCTGAAAATCCGATCCGGATGAGCAACGATCTTGAAACAGCCTGTTTTCATTCCCGCGATCATCGCATCGCCAAGAACTGTGTATTCGTCAACCTGTAATCGTTCTTTCAGCCATTCGAACGTATAATGCTCTCTGTCTTTCGGGTCTTCTGCCATATGCTGTCCAAGCAAACGAATTTCCAAATCCGGATTATTGGAAAGTTCTTGATAATATCCACTCTGATCATATCTGGAAAAATACTCAATCTCCAGTCCGATATGAATTTTGATTTTTCTCTGATACTGTTCCTTCAGATTTTTAAGAGTGGATATGTATTCCGGCAGTTCCTCATACTTCATCCGTCCACCAAACGGATTACCGGGGAATGGAGCGTGATCCGTAAAGCAGATATCAGTTGCTCTAAGACCAATCGCTTTTTTGATATATTCTTCATCGGATACCATCTCTGCATGTCCGCAGCGGAACGTATGCACATGGAAAAGATATCGTTCTCCTAATGAAATCATTTTTACGCTCTCCTTTCATGGTGCCAAACACATGACGGCATACCATTAAATACATTTTATAAACGGTAGGGTATCCGTTTGAATTGTAGAGCCGTATAATCCAGCTGTATAGCAGTTCTCCAGGATACGGCCGGAAACATGTCGGCATGGTTATTGCATTCATGTAATCTTCTCTCTTTCATCATTATTTTTTGTGAAAGAATTATGGAAAGAAAACGATTTGTTTTGGCAAAAAAAGAAGCACGGACCGTGATGATCCGTGCCTCCTGTCGTAAGTACAAATGCTTTATATTTTGGGAATACCGAGCGAAATTTCTTCTGCCTGAAATGAGATGCAGCCGTTCTGAGTAAGGGAGAAGCCGTGAGTGATCATATTCTGGCACACCTGCATATAAACCAGTACATTTTTCTGTCTGGAAACCAGATTTTGCAGATGCAGTTTGATTTCCCAATCATTGACCTCACGACCATACTTAATCGCTTTCACAATACGAAGCATCGGATGAGCGGTCTCGCGGATCTCTTTTACCCATTTCTTCCGCTTTTCCTCAAATTCTTCCATGGACATATCCATAAATTTGCCATCCTTAATGTCCGTGATGATATCCGGATACTTTTTGGTTCCCCAGATATCCAGATATGAGCAGCGGGCTTCTACCGGAGTGAACAGCACCTCCAACAGATACTCCAAATCGGGATCCGCGTCCACTCTTGAACCAAGCCCCAACCCGATATCATGGCTTTCTTTGGAGATCAGTTCTTCCAGTGTGTCGTACAAATCAAACATCTCATGAGTGTCCGGGATAAACATAGTTTTCCATCATATGAATTTCTCCTTTCCTTCCAGAACAATAGATTTTCTTCCGTATTCTTCGTTTTCCAGTTCAATCGCATTTGCCGAAGTTTTTATTGAATCTGATCAGATATATTTTTTGATCCATTGATCAAGGAATGCCATCTGATTGTCCGTGTGAAACCAATGTTCCCCGCCTTTCATGACGGTCAGTGTGGCACCAATCTGGTCTGCAAAACAGGAAATGGTTTCATAAGATGTCAGGCTATCCCGATCCCCGTACAAAATGTGTGTCGGAACATTCCACGCAACAGGATGTTCTTTTACATAACAAAGATATTCCCATGAAAGTGTTTCACCGAACGCTGTCGGGATATTCTTCCTGCACTTAAGCTCTTCTTCCGTAACATTGGCCCACAGCATCATATCAGAAATCAGCTTTTTCATGTCTACGACTGGTGAAATAAAATAAGCTTTGCTGATTTTTTTGTCCGTTAAAGCGTTCATGGAAAAGAAAGCTCCTATGCTGTTGGCAATGATTCCACAGGCTGAGCATTCCGGCAGACCGTGTCAAAGAATTTCGGAAATTCTTCCCTGGCCTCCCATGGTGTCTGCGATTCATAATCAAAACCAATGACATCACAGTTGCCAAAAAGCGGCTTATAATGAATGGCTTCTTCGGCATTACCGCCTTTGCCGTGAATGTATATGATAGTTTTTGCCATAAAATGATTCTCCCAGTACGTTCAATTTATTCTGTCTCCAGTATAAGCCGCCGCACGGACTGCGTCAATCACACACTTGTGTATAAGAGAAACATAGAATCCCACGCGGCACTTCGGAGACGCAGGTTGAGTGTAATTACGGCACTCCGCCTGCTGTCCTTTTCACCTGCATTATGATAGAATGGACCCATAATGATCGAACACGCAAAGGAAATGATGGGTATGAACATTGAATTAAGAAAACTTCTGGATTCGGATAAGGAGACATACTTCGAATTGGAAAATGAAACATGGGTAAACAAGCGCATGATGCAGGACGAAGAAGCGAACGACCGATCGTGGAAAGCCATGTTTGCCGATACCGAGGCTCATTATGCCGTTCTTATGGGCGATCAGATCTGCGGATTTGCTTCCATTCTGAAACTGGGCGAAGAAGTTCAGGAATTTGGGCTGGAACTTTTTGAAAGATTCCGTCATCAGGGGATTGGATATGCCGCTTTGGTTCGGTTACTGGAAATCTGTAAGAATGAATATCATGTGAAGAAACTCCACAGCAAGGTATACCCGGATAACTTTCCAAGCATTTTGCTTATGAGAAAGATCGGCGGTACTCCCTATGAAATCACGGAGAACCCGTGCATCGAGGAATCTTTACGGACAGAGTTTCAAAAAGACAATGCTGAACTGATTTCGGATAACGTGAAAAGAATGGCGGAACTCTTTGGCGTTGAACCGGAGCTGCTGCTTTCCAATTTGCTGGTATTTCAGATCCCGCTCCAGCCTGCGGAAATACGTTTTTCTCTTTCTTTGACCGGTGATCTCAGTTATGAGAAAAAGATAGAAACCAAAGCAATCAACCACATGTATCAGGAAACAACTCGGATTCTGAAATCCATACTGGAAAAGGCGAAAAAAGGCACAGAAGAAGATTTTAGGAAAGAAATGATGGATATGATTGAAAATCTTGAATCGCGTATGTAATGCAGGACTGAGCAGGGAGATTTTTGAAATTCTGTGAATCATCGTTTTTTCAGGTAAAGAAAAAGCACGGACGCTGGGTTCGTGCTTTTTCTTTGGGTAAATTGGTGAGTTTAGATTGTTGGAATGAAGGTGCCGTTGTTCCAGGTACCTGCTCGTTTTGTGAATTCAGGATGAGACCAGTATCCTACAAACATATTTTCAAAATCGGATACATTTGTAATGTCCCAGTGTTTGATGCCGCTTTCCTGCCGATTCTGAAAGACTTTGCGGAGATCACCGGTTCCAGACTGAAAATCCAGCAAGACCCGTGGCATGACATCACGGCAACTTTCAGCAGTCAGTGCGGCATTGATATTACGCCGCGTGAAAAGAGAATGCACATGGTCATCTTGGCCGCCGATCATATCAGCATCAATAAACAGACTGATTCCGACCGGGTGGATTTTTCTCTTATCTTCGGTTTTCCGGATGATGCAGAATAAGAAACAACAGGGATGTACGGATCAATCTAAATCCGTCATCCCTGTTTTCGTATATATACATCTCTCCTACAGCTCGTCCACCGACTCCACGATCTTTCCGTCTCTCCAGATCCTCTCAAGATCATAGAACAGACGGTCTTCCTTGGAGAATACGTGTACGATCACATCGCCGTAGTCCATGAGTACCCATGTAGAGCTCATGCTGCCTTCTTTCTGGTGGCACTCGTAACCTGCCTTGAAGAGCTTCTCCTCCACGTTATCAACTAATGCCTGTGTCTGGTTTGCGTTGGAAGCGCTCGCGAGAACGAAGTAATCCGCGATCACGGAAACGCCTTCAATGTCGATAATTTTTACATCTTCTCCTTTTTTCTCTTCCAAAGCCTCGACTGCAAGCTTTACCATTTCTTTTGACTGATTCAACTGATTGTTCCTCCTTGTCTTGATCGGTCTCTCCGGCCGCGCCGGCTGTCTCTTTCTGTTTTTCTGAAACGACACGGCGCATATCCTGGCAGGCCGCCTCCGTCATCGGATCGATCTGGCACCCGGTGCTCTTCAGATACTCGAGAATGCTCTCCATGATCTCAAAGCATGCCTGATCCAGGTCAATAAAGGCAAGCTTCCGCATTTCAGGAAGATTTGCCGCCTTGGACCGTCTCGGTTCAATATAATCCGCCACATAGAGGATCTTGTCGAGCAGACTCATGCCCGGCTTTCCCGTCGTATGGCAGGTGATCGCGCTTAAGATCTCCGGATCATCCACTCCATATTTGTTCTCAGACATCCACGCCCCGAGTTTCGCATGGAGCAGGGACGGGTCGCGCTCTTCCTCGGCTGTCACCGGGATCCCGCGGTCCAGACATTTCTGAAGCATGACCGGATTTTCAAAGCGTTTTGCCGAATCATGCAGAAGTCCCGCAAGATCGGCTTTATCAAGATCGTACCCATACCGCATTGCAAGCGCCTGACAGGTAAATTCTACGCCGAGCGTGTGCTCGTACCGGTACGCATCGAGTTTTTTCTTTAAATGTTTTCTGATTTCAGGTACCCGACTATCCATAATGAATCTTCTTTCTGAATCTGCCCCGCCGGGATATCTCCCGCACGGGTCCTTCGTTTTCACCTGTTTTATTACAGTCAGGAGCCGGACTGTCTCCTTGCAGTTTACCTGCCTCTATTTCCTGTACAATCCTGTTTCCCTGATGTAATTTGCAACGGCTTCGGGCGTGTCTTTCGAGAGGTCCTCCCCCAGCGCCGCCCGTTTCCGGATATCCGCGGACGCTTCCTCGATCTTCGGGTTGTGGAGGATCCGGATATCAGCCCCATATTTTTTATTGAGGTAAGAAACCTCATCTTCAAGGGAAACACCGCCGTCCTCGTATGTCCTTCCGGAGACCAGGAGTACCGCCTGTGCCATCACCTGTTCGGGATGATACCAGGATTCCAGCTGATACAGGGAATCTGCCCCGATGATAAAATAGACCTCGATATCCGGGTACGCTTCCTTCAAAAGCGCCAGTGTCTGCGCCGTGTAGGTATTTCCTTCGCGTCCCATCTCAAAATCGGAGACCGAAAAATACGGAACGGATTCCGTGGCAAGCTCCAGCATCCGGATGCGCGCCGCTCCGTCTGTGATATGATGATCTTTTTTGTGCGGCGGAACATGAGACGGCATGAACCAGATCTCATCCAGCCCATACTCCCGGTGAGCCTGTTCTCCAAGGAGCAGGTGTCCGTTATGGACCGGGTCAAATGTTCCCCCAAGAATACCAACGCGTCTCATAGGATCCTCCATTACCGACAGGATTATCGTTTTTCCTGTTCTTCCCGTTCCGCAGTCCGTGCGGAGATCACTTTCGCAAATTTCCGGCACAAAGCGGACATTCAGGAATACAGGTATTTCCGCGGCAATTACGGAAGAACGATCTTCCGGTCTTTTTCTTCCTTCGCCGGTTTGTACAGAACGATCATCTTTCCGATCACCTGTACAACCTCAGAATGAGTACGCTCTGCAAGGATCTGTGCAAGGTCTTTTCCGTCATCCGCACAGTTCTTCAGAACGTGGATCTTGATCAGCTCTCTCGCGTTTAATGCTTCCTCAACCGATTTTGTGATCTCCGGTGTGAGGCTGGATTTACCGATCTGTAAAACGGCATCCATCGTCATTGCAAGTCCCTTTAAATAGGAACGCTGTTTGCTTGTCATAATAACTCCTTTTCATATATGGAAAAGCGCGGCTCCCTGGATGTTCCCATGAAACGCCCGGGAAGCTCCGGCGCATTATTTATAGTAATCAAATACGAGTCCGTACATGCGGACGGTATCGCCCTCCTGGATCCCCGCTTTTTCAAGATCTACAAGGATTCCGGACTGCTTTAAGAATTTCTGGAAGAAGTCAAAGCCTTTCTCGGAATCAAGATTCGTGTATCCGAGCATCTTCTCGATCCTCGGTCCCTCGACCACGTAAATGCCGTCCTCATCCTTCTCGACCGTGTACGGAAGGGAACGATCGCCGACATACTCGATCTCGAACTCTTTCTCGAAGATCTTCGGTGTGCGGTCTGTATTTTTGATCACGTCATAGAGATAATACAGAAGATCGTTCACGCCCTCGCCGCTGACTGCGGAGATTCCGAATACCGGGATCCCCATCGGCTCGAACTCTTTCTTTAAATCTGCAAGCGGATCTGCGCCCTCATCATAAACTGCATCCAGCTTGTTGGCTGCGATCGCCTGCGGAAGCTTTAAAAGCTCCGGGTTGTAGGCGGAAAGCTCATCCATGATCGCATGAACATCCGCGATCGGATCACGTCCCTCTACGGAAGCCGCGTCAACCACATGGAGCAGGACTTTCGTGCGCTCGATATGACGAAGGAACTCATGTCCAAGACCGGCTCCCTCGGATGCGCCCTCGATCAGTCCCGGGATATCCGCCATTACAAAGCTGTTCCCGTCACCGAGATTTACAACGCCAAGGTGCGGATTCAGGGTCGTGAAATGGTAGTTTGCGATCTTCGGTCTCGCATTGGAAACGCGGGATAACAGGGTGGATTTTCCGACGTTCGGGAATCCGACAAGTCCCACATCCGCGATCACCTTTAACTCCAGCTGTACCCAGAGTTCCTGTCCCGGCTGTCCCGGCTGGGCATATTTCGGAACCTGCATCGTCGCTGTTGCGAAGTGCATATTTCCAAGGCCGCCCTTTCCGCCCTTTAAGATCACTTCACGGCGATTTTCGCCGGACATATCCGTGATCACTTTTCCGGTTTCCAGGTCCTTAACGACAGTACCTTCCGGGACCTTGACGATCAGGTCCTTTCCGTCAGCGCCGTGGCAGCGGCGTTTTCCGCCTTCCTCGCCATTTCCGGCCGCATATTTTCTTACATGACGGAAATCTACGAGCGTATTTAATCCATCATCCACTTCGAAGATGATGTCTCCGCCTCTTCCGCCGTCACCGCCGTCAGGTCCTCCATTCGGAACATACAGTTCACGCCGGAAGCTTACATGTCCGTTTCCGCCGTTTCCTGATCTGATAAATACTTTTGCACTGTCTGTAAACATGGAAAACCGTCCTCTCAATAAATCTTTTGTAACTACTCAATATCCTCAAGCCTGTGTCTTATTACGGTCAGCGCAGCAAGTGCGCAGACTTACTGGATTGTTACAATCTTTTACCTATAAAAAATGTAACAGCAAAACCTTTCTTTCCTGTTTCCATGAATCCCGAGTCTCACTGTTACACTGCCATCTAATCTTAAAAAAGCTCCATACCATCCAGTATGGAGCTCTTCGTTATTATTCGTTGATTGCCTGAGGATATACAGAAACCTGTTTTTTGTCTCTGCCCTTTCTCTCAAACTTAACAACACCGTCAACTTTTGCGAATAATGTATCATCGCCGCCGATGCCTACGTTAAGACCCGGATGGATCTTTGTTCCGCGCTGTCTGTAAAGGATGTTGCCAGCTAATACGAACTGTCCGTCTGCTCTCTTAGCTCCAAGGCGTTTGGACTCAGAATCACGTCCGTTCTTTGTGGAACCAACACCTTTCTTATGAGCAAATAACTGAAGGTTCATCTTAAACATATCGTTACACCTCCCTGAATCGAAATTTGATATATTCTGCTCCATATTCATCCCGGATGTTTTCGAGTCCGAGGATCAGGGATTTCATGAGGAGCTGCGACTCAGAACTTATTTTATCCGGGAAGGAAAAAGAAAAGCTTCCGCCGTCTTCCCCCACACTTCCTTCGAAGTGATCGTCCGTAAATGTTTCAACGGAGTTTGCCATGTTGAGAACCAGTGCGGAAACAGCAGCACAAATCACGTCCTGTCCGTATTCTGCATAGCCAGCATGACCATTGATATCGATTCCCTTTACTACTTCGTTCCTGTCACGCAGGATATTTACCTGAATCATAATCTTAATTAAGCATTGATCTTTTCAATCTTAACCTGAGTATAAAGCTGTCTGTGGCCATTTTTCTTATGGTAGCCAGATTTGCGCTTATACTTGTAAACGATAACTTTTTTGCCCTTGCCAACTTTCTCTACTGTTGCAGATACTGTTGCACCCTCAACGGTCGGGCATCCGATTGTAAGCTCTCCGTTGTTAACAGCAAGAACCTGATCAAAAGTTACTGCAGAACCAACCTCTGCGTCGATTCTCTCGATCTTGATGCTGTCGCCCTCGGCTACTCTATACTGCTTACCGCCAGTTGCAATAATCGCGTACATATTGCACCTCCTATTATCATTACTCGCCAGTTATGGTGTCCTCCGTTATGGAGTCCTTGGAAACCTCACTGTGCGGCACACTAGATAACTATATCAAATACTTTTCTTGTTGTCAATCACTTTTTCTGCAATTTTTTACATTTTTATTTTCTGTCTCCGGGGGCTCTCTCTTCATATCTGAAATCCAGCTCTCCCAGTGAATATCTTCATTCAGAGCGAAGATTTTTTCCGTTCACCAACTGTTATCTTCTTTCTGTCTACACCCGCACCTGCTCATGCAGCGGCCGCCGGATCTTCTTTCTCGTGAGCTCCACAAGGCCTAACGGCGTCATGTCCACGAGGACTGTCTTTACGGGATCGGCAGCAACCGCCCGCCGCATCGCCGCCAGGAGCGCTTTCCGGCTCTCCTCCTCTTTCATGTCGATAAAATCAACGATGATGATCCCGGAGAGATTCCGGAGTCTCAGCTGGACAGCGATCGCCTCCGCCGCCTCCAGATTCGTCTTCAGATACGTCTCCTCCGAAGTTTTCTTTGAGACACTCTTTGCCGTATTGACGTCGATCACCGTGAGCGCCTCCGTCGGCTCGATCACAAGATTTCCGCCGGATTTCAGCCAGACCGTCTTCGCGAGCGCCTGCGACAGGATCGTCTCCAGGTGATAGAGCGCAATAAGTGGAAATTCATCCTCATAAAACCGGATCACCGGTCTCCCTGCGGCGTGCTCTCCGGAGCCAGCCGCATTAGGAGATGCACCGGAAATCGCATCCGGAAGAACCGCCGTTCCCAGTGCATCCTGAAGTTCCTTATAAACTTCCGGCAGGTCCGTAACAACCTCAAGACCTTCCGAAATCTTCAGATCCCGAACCGTGCGGACTGCAAAGCTCTCCGGCCGGTACAGCACGCTGCAGCATGTCCGGCTCGCCGCTATCCTGCAGATCTCCCGGTAACGCTCAAACAGCGACTCAAACTCTGCAAACACCGCGTCGAGCCCGGCTGTCTCCCCATTTGTGCGGATGACGAGACCGCAGTTTCCGTGGGAAGTCTCTTCCCAGCGGCGTTTTGCCGCCTCCCGCCATTCCTTGTCGCGGATCTTTGCGGAGATCCCGAGGGAACTCTTCCCCGCAGTGAGCACCGCCGTCTGCCCGGTCAGTGTGAGATTCGAGGTGAGGACTGCGTCCTTCGTCTTCACGGCGGACCGCTCCACCTGGACAAGGATCTCATCCCCCGCTTTTAACGGGCCATGATCCGGCTTCCCGTCCGCATACAGCGGGCAACTGTTCTCCTTCAAGCTGTAAAACCCGTTGACTCCCGGCCGGTACTCCACGAAGGCCGCGTTGATGTTCTTTGCGATATTCTTTACTTTTCCGACGAAGATGACCCCCGTCTCTTCCTCCGCCGCCTCCGGCTCAAAATCGATCCGGACGGCACGTCCATTTTCAAAAAGCACTGCGGCGGTCTTCCCGCGCAGTGCCGTAATGATCAGCTTATCCAATCTTTTCTCCAATTTCTTCCCCGAAAGATTCCAGAGTCACAAAATCATGGTCTCCTGCATCCGCGTAAACTTCCTCACGGTTGATGCGGAATGCAAACTGCGGATACTCTTTTCCGATGGACTTGCAGTACGCATCAAGAACGAGCTCCGGCTTTACGTTGGCAGCACTTCCGGAAGATAACTGGAGGAACAATCCGTCTCCGTTCTCCGCGCGGTGTGCCTTGTAGATCAGGGGCTTTAAGTCCATTTCCTTCTCGCCCTTTTTCGTCTTTTTCACGATATTAAGGTTCCCGTTTTCGATGAAATCAAGGATTCCTGTATAGAACTCCTCCGCCGTCATGGAGAGTCCGTTCTCGTAATCATCCCTCAGGACGATCGTGTAGTCACAGGCTGCGACGATACTCATCGCATTCTCCGCATTGTCCGGGAGCAGACGGTAGCTTAAGACCTCCACGCCCTCGACCATCGTCTCATTTAAGCGTTTTACCATCTCCACAGAGGAATCCGTGGACAACACTTCGATATCGAGGTACTCTCCGCTTCCCGTGAGGCCGACACCGAGCGGAGCCGCAAAGGACATGATCTGGTGCGGGGAGAAACCTTCCGAATAGCGGATATCCACATCCGCGCGGCGCATCACCTTCTGAAAATACCGCATCGTGTCGAGATGTCCGATGAACTTCATCGCTCCCTGCTTGGAAAACTTAATTCTGATCTTCATAACAGACACCTCCCCCAAATCTTCTCACGCCGCATCCCGAGCATCTCATCCGGCAGTTCGGGGTAACGGTCTCTTTCGTCGCATTGATCCATTCTCTCTTTAAAAATTCCTTCGTCACACCGGTATCGATGAAATCCCATGGGAATACTTCGTCGAGGGAACGCGCTCTCGTCGTGTAGAAATCAATATCCACGCCGCATGTCTCAAATGCGTTCATCCAGACATCATTCTTAAAAGTCTCAGACCACGCATCATAGAGTGCACCCTGTCGGTAAGCCTCCTCGATGACAGCGGCAACCTTCCTGTCTCCGCGGGCCAGAACGCCCTCAAGGACGGTCACATCCGCCTCGTGCCAGTTGTACTTTAAGCTCTTGTGGTTTAACATCTCATGCATCTTGTGGTTTACGACGCGCGCTTTTCCGAGGAATTCTTCCTTCGTGCTCATCTGCGCCCACTGGAACGGGGTAAATGGCTTCGGAACAAAGAAGGAGGTACTTGCAACGACCTGCACCTTTCCGTTTCTCTGGTCCTTCGGGATCTCGTAATACTTCTCCGCGATCTTCTCGGAGAGCAGGGCGATCCCTTCCATATCTTCGACCGTCTCCGTCGGAAGTCCGAGCATGAAATAGAGCTTTACACGGTTCCAGCCGCCCTTGAACGCCAGCGCAGAACCGTTCAGGATATCTTCCTCGGTAAGGCCCTTATTGATGACGTTTCTGAGGCGCTGGGAGCCTGCCTCCGGCGCAAAGGTAAGGCTGCTCTTCTTGACATCCTGCACCTTGCTCATAACGTCGAGGGAGAAGGCGTCGATACGCAGGGACGGAAGGGAAACATTCACGCCCTTTCCGTGGAATGTGTCGATCAGGAAGGTAACAAGTTCCTCAAGGCTGCGGTAATCACTGGAGCTTAAGGAGCTTAATGAGATCTCCTCATGTCCTGTATTTTTTAACATCTTATATGCCAGCTCTTTCAGATGTTCCACATTTTTCTCGCGGACCGGACGGTAGATCATTCCGGCCTGGCAGAAACGGCAGCCGCGGATACAACCGCGCATGATCTCCAGGACAACACGGTCCTGGGTCGCCTTGATGAACGGAACCAGCGGTTTTTCCGGGTAAACGGACTCGGTCATCTCCATAACGAGCTGCTTTTCTACCCTCTCCGGGATCCCGGCTTCCTTCGGAAGGAAGCTCTCGATCGTTCCGTTTTCTTTGTAAGTCACCTCATATAACGACGGGACGTAGATTCCCGGGATCATGGCCGCTTTCTTTAAGAATTCCAGTCTGGAATCCCCGTTCTTTCTGGATTCCTTATAGACATCCAGGAGCTTCCGGTAGGAAACTTCGCCCTCACCGATATAGAACATGTCAAAGAATGCCGCGATCGGCTCCGGGTTGTATGCGCACGGACCGCCGCCGATGACGATCGGATCCTCCCAGGTTCTCTCCTCCGCATGGAGCGGGATCCCGGAAAGATCCAGGATCTGAAGGATATTGGTATAACACATCTCATACTGGAGTGTAATTCCAAGGAAATCAAACGCTCTCACCGGGTCCTGGGACTCAAGGGCAAATAATGGGATATGCTTCTCCCTCATGATCTTATCAAGATCCGTCCACGGGGAGTATACGCGCTCACAGTACACGTCCTCGTACTTGTTAAACATATCATAAAGGATCTGGATTCCCAGATGGGACATACCGATGTCATACACGTCCGGAAAGCACATGGCAAACCGAATGTCCACAAGGGACGGATCTTTCTTCACCATGTTCACCTCACCGCCGATGTAGCGGGCGGGCTGCTGGATACTCAAGAGTATCTCTTCTGGCAATGCTAATTTTCTCATAATTACCTGTTTTTCCTGTCTTATTTAAAGTTTGCTGTTTCTATCTATCCTGTTGCGGACACACGAACCCGCAGAAACGTAGTCAATCCGCATCATTATACGTTATTTTCCTGTTTTCCGCAAGGGATTATTCTCGGTTTACCCTTCAAACATCTCCGCAAATTCCTCCGCGAACTCATCTTTCAGCATAAACCGGTCGATCATGCCGTTATTCAGGTACCATTCGAAATCGGCTCCTCCCTGTTCCGCGATCAGGATCAGGCGAATTTCCGGATTGATGCGGCGAACCACCTCACACAGTTCGATTCCGTTCATGGTCGGTAATGTGTACTCCGCGATCAGAAGATCATAGGCTGACGGATCTTTCTGGACCCGGTCGATAAGGGCCGCCGGGTGTGCGTATAGATCCACTGTCTTCCGGCTGTGAGATGCGGCCGCTTTCCAGGTCTTTGCAGATTCTTCGCCGGATACAATGGCGATCTTTTGTACATGCTTCAGCCGTTTCCGGCCGTCAGCTTCCACTTCCTGGCCGCTCTGCGGGATCTCAATGACAAATGTTGTTCCCTCACCCGCTTTGCTCTCTACACAGATCGTTCCACCGACCGATGTCACCATATTCCGAACCACCGAAAGACCGAGTCCGGTACCCTGTCTCGATCCTTTTGTTGTGTAGAACGGTTCAAAGATCTTCTGCATGGCATCATCTCCGATTCCGCAGCCGGTATCAGATACCTGCAGGCGGATCGCATCGTTCCCTTTTGCCGTCAACCGGATCCACAACTCCTTTCTCTCGGTCTTTTCCATAGCCTGAAACGCGTTTTTGCAGAGATTCATCAAAATGTGCTCCGCCATCCGTCTGCGTCCTAAAACATACAGTGGCTCCTCTGTGATCTCTGTTTTCAACATGATCGCCGCCGGGGCAAGCTGCCGCACGATGGATACCGCATTCCCGACTTCTTCCGTAAAGTTCAGCAGTTCCAGCCGCACACCGGTATCCTGTCTGGAAAAGGCGAGCAGTTCTTTCGACAGATTCGATGCCTGATCCACCGACTTCGTGATCTCATGGATCATCTCCTGATTCTCGGAAGAAATGGACTCATCATTCTCAAGAAGCTCCGCATAGATCAGCACCGGTGTCAGATAATTGTTGAATTCATGTGCAATGTGGCTCGCCATCATTCCCAGAGACTGGATTCGCTGGTAATGCCGGATCTCGTTGTTCTTCTGGACCAGCATCTCCATTCCGCGATTGATCTCCTTTAAATATGCGATCTCCTTCTTCTGGGATTCCGCCAGAAAACGGTTTCTCAAGAAGAATACCATGATCACCACAAGGATCATCATATACAGGACCATCACGCCGGTCAGCATGGCCATCATGCTCTCAAGCGGTCCCGAAAGTTCATGGACCGGCAGTGTGGAATTGACGATCCAGCGTTCTCCCTGAATCGAGATCGCCTGAAATGCAACGACGCGGCGGACTTTTTTTAATCCAGGATCATCCCAGACATATGTATCGATCACACCGGTTCCTGAGTTCTCATTTTCCTGCCTCATGATCCAGGCATTCAGGCTGCTCATGTCAAGATATGGATACCTCTCAATACGTCCATCTACCGCTTCAAGACCGATCTGGTTCTTTACATGATGCATGATGATGTTCATATTCTGGTCTTTGACGCTGGAATATCCGGCTTCTCCGATCTTTACCGGCGCGACGATCTTCTCATACAGCGCTCCAAGGTCCATGGCAAATGTGAGCATATAGACCTCAGATCCGACAGGTACATTCTTCTCAATATAAAGCTCATACCATCCCGTCTGATCTGATATTTCTTTTCCAGTGATCTCTGCAGGATGATTTTCGTTCTGGGAATCCACTGTTTTCATTTCTCCGTCCGCAGATTCCTGAAATGTCTTTTTTCCCGGTTCATACCGGAATTTTGTTCCATCCGGTTCCGTCACAGTAATCCAGTTATAGATCCCTGCATTTTCCTTTAAAAAGTAAGCTGTCCTCGCATTGATTCCGCCAGACTCCGCCCAGACATTTTCCGGCATTCCTTCCCGGGAATAAAACAGGTCAATCTCCTCAAGCTGCTGTTCCATGTAGGAATTGAGGTTATTTCCGACGATTCCCGCCATGGTTAAAAGCTGGCTTTCCTCCGTCCGGATCACCTGCTCCCGGTACTGACTGTAAAGCCGGGAACCTGCAAATACCACAATCACTGATAAAATGATCAGCAGACTGACCGCCACCAGTCTTAATTTATTTTTATTTAAAAATTCTTCCATTTTTTATCCCAATACATTCAGCATATATCCGATTCCACGCACCGTCTTCAGATACCGGGACTGCTTTGGGTCATCCTCGATTTTGTTCCGGATCCGTTTTACATAGACGGTGATGGTATTGTCATCCACCACTGCCTCATTCCACACCTGAGTATAAAGCTGTTCCTTCGTAAACACCTGTCCCGGATGCTCCATCAGGAACCGGAACAAGGTCATCTCCCTGGCAGTAAAATTTAACGGCTCACCGTTTTTCAGGCACTCCATCTTTAGGATATCTACCGTAAACGGGCCCTTACGGATCCCGGCGTCTCCGGCTGCTCCCTGGCTATAGATCTGACTTCTGCGGATCAGCGCCTTTGCTGTCTGGATCAGGATCGCAGTATGAAACGGCTTTGTCAGATAACTGTCCGCGCCAAAGCCCAGTCCCAGCACCTGATCCATCTCATCGGATTTTCCCGACAGCATCATGACCGGCGTGTGGTCTCCCGCGGCGCGCATTGCCTGCAGCACATCATAACCACCCACATGTTCCATCATTACGTCCAGAATCACCAGGTGGAACTGTTGTTTCTTTAAAAGTTCCAGAGCCTCGCTTCCATCGGCTGCCTCCGTCACCTGCATTCCCTCACGGGTCAGGGCGGTCCGCACAGCCAGCCGGATCGCCCGTTCATCGTCCACCAGTAGGATTTTTTCTGTATTCATAAACTTTCTCCTGCATCATTTTTCTTTCATTATAGCAAAAAATCCTGTTCTGCGGTACAAGATCCGTACTGCAGAACAGGGTTTTCATTCGTTATGTATCATTTAGATGGCAACAATGCCAAGAATCACACCGAATACCAGCATGATAAGGCTGATAATATAGTACGGCGGAATGCTGAATTTCATATGATCTTTCAGCTCTGTTCCGGTCAGACCGATCGCAAGGTAAGTTGCCGGTACTAACGGGCTTACCATTAACGCGAGGTTCTTACCGATCAGCATGGTCAGGGCAGTATTCAGGGAAGCCACGCCATAGGTTTCGCCTACCTGCATAACTAATGGCATGATGCCATAGAAGTATGCGTCTGTTCCAACACAGAGACCAAGCGGAAGCGCAAGAATACCAAAGATGATGTGAATGTACTTTCCGAGAGCTGCCGGAATGATCGCCATGATCGCATTTGCCATTGCTTCCAGCATACCGGTTCCGTCGAAGACACCTACCATAGCACCTGCGGCAAACAGTGTTGCGGAAATGATCAGGGCTGCCGGAGCATGCTTCTTGATCAACTTGTCCTGAGTCTTCTGGTTCGGGTAGTTGACAGCCAGAAGGATACAGAGACCAAGCATGAAGATTACATAGGATTTACCGATGCCTGTGGATAACAGGGCAATCACACCTACTGTAAGTAAGAAGTTGAAGATCAGGTAAGCGTTGGATTTTCTTAAATCAGCCGCCTCTTTCTTCGCTTTCTCATCAGACTCCACCTCTACGCCCTTTCCGGCGCCGGCACCATGCCTGATCGCAAACATGCCGAGAAGTACAGCAAGAACGATGTTCATCATCAGGCCGACAACCTGAAGCGGGATCACCATGTGCCATAACTCAGTGGCATCCATAGCGAGTACCGTAGCCGCTCTCGCTGTCGGACCGCCCCACGGAAGCAGGTTCATAACGCCCATGCAGGCACCTGTCAGGCAGAGAAGGATACGGGAGTCAATGTTCATCTTCTTATATACCGGGTACATCGCCGGGATCGTAATGAGAACGGTGACAGCCGTAGTACCGTCCAGATGAGCGATCGTTGCGATCAGCGCTGTAACTACAGTGACCGCGATCACATTGTTTCCGGCTTTTTTTACCAGCCATCCTACGATAACATCAAAGAGTCCGGTGTCTGCCAGAACACCAAAATAAATTACTGAAAAGATAAATAAGATACCATTGCTTGTGGTGGTTTTGATTCCATCCGCAATGAAGTCCATGACCTCTATCGGGGAGAAGCCAAGGATCAGGGCTGCAATGACCGGAATCACCGCAAGTACCACGATCGGAGACATTTTGCCCTTTAGGAGCAGTGCTACGATCGCAATGATCATCAGAAAACCAATAGCTGCTGTCATAATCATCTTCCTTTCTGGATATTTGTTAAATTCCTTACAGATTCATATTTTACAGACAGCAGTTTAATTGTTCATGACTGGAAAATGACAATTTTGTCATATTTTTGCGGTTTCTTCCTGTTTCCGCTTCCGAAACTCCTCTTTGATCTGTTCCAAAAGCTCTGGTCTTTCAATCATGTCGATGCATGTTCCCGCAAGGATCTCCGAACCGGACCGGATCGCTTCATGGGCCCGCTCCGTCTTTCCCGCATCGAGATATTCCTGCGAATGCGCCGCGGTACCCTCTGGCACAAACGCTGTGCGGATGCAGCATCCGGGCACATCATACATGACATTTCCAAAGTCCGTGGAGCCCGTCTTTTCACGCGGTCCGGCGAGCTGTGGTGCCTCAAATTTTCTGGCGTTTTCCATGATCAGGTCATTCAGGGTCAGGCACGGGATCTTTGCCTGAAACGGGTAGCTTCTCTCTGTCTCATAGGTCGTTCCCGTCATCAGGCACGCACCCTTTATGATGTCCTGAAATCTCGGAACGATGACCTTCTCCAAGTAATCCGTACTATAAGAGCGAAGTGTATACTCTGCCTTTGCCGTTCCCGGAACGATGTTCGATGGACCGCCGGCGTCAAGGACCGTGTAATGCATTCTGGAATCCTCAAGGACATGCTCCCTCATAAACTCGATCCCCTGAAAGGAAAGAAGCGCGGCATCAAAGGCACTCTTCCCTTTGTGCGGGCTCATAGCGGCATGGGCCTCTACCCCATGGAAGGTAACGTAAAAGCACTCAAGGGCCATACAGCGGACATCGACACAGGTATTGGGGGCTGCATGCATCATGAGCGCAAGGTTGATATCCCGAAAGCACCCTTTCTCCTTCATAATGATCTTTCCGCCGACCGTCTCCTCCGCCGGTGTCCCGTAGATCACGATCTTATAGGGCTGATCCTTACAGAGATCCCGAAGTACCAGAGCAGCTCCGATCACAGACGGTCCCTGCATGTGATGACCGCAGGCATGACCGATCCCTTTCAGTGCGTCGTACTCTGCCAGGAATCCAAAGGAAGGTCCTCCTTTTCCCTGTTCATAGACAGCACGGAAGGCGGTAGGAAGATCCGCGATCCCACGCTCGATCTGAAATCCCTTTTTTTCCAGATAATCTGTAAGGATCGCACTGGAGCGGACTTCCTCAAGCCCCGGCTCAGCCAGATCATAAATCCTGTCTGCCATTTTGGTAAGCTCTGCCATGTAAGGCGCAACGGCCTGCTTTATTGTTTCTTTCTTCATATCTCCATTCTCCTGTCACAATTTCGTGAAGATCCAAAGCGATCCGATCCATTCCTGAATTCCAGATCAATCTCTTTCAGCAGTTTTCTAAGCTCCGTCACCATCCGGTTTCTCTGTCTCACGAATGTTGTCTGATAGAACAGGCTCCAATCCGCGGGACTGTTTTCAGGGAGCGACTTCGCGGAAGCTTTAAGAAGCTGCAGCGGACCATATGCAAAAGAAGTATCCTGTTCATACGCGGAGCCTGTGGAGTGCATAAGACGGCTGAAAACTCCTCCGACGAGACGGCAAAGGCGGTTATGTTCTTCGATCTTCTCCGTTCCCCATATATGTTCAAGCGTTTCACAACGATCCAGAACCTCTTTTAGAAGTGTTTCGATCTCATCCGCCGCCTGTTCATGCTCCTCTGAATTTTTTAACGTCTCAAAGTATGGGAGCCAGGTTTTTGCATAGCCGCGATAATCGGCAGGAAGCTTCTCCTTCGAGAGGAGTTCATACAGCAGAACGCCCACGACTCTCCCATCCCGCAAAAGCCCGTCAAGATCGATCTTGTCAAAGGTATCGTCGATCGTATGCCACCAGTACACGCCGGGACCCGGAGCATCCGAGTGTTTTCGTTCTTTTTTCGCCTCATAACGGGGATTGATGTGATATGGGATCTCTGCGCCCCAGAGCGACTGGTCCGCTCCCCGCCCGATACGCCCAAACATCATTTCCGCCGCCGGATCTACCTTCCGCACCTGCTCTTTTATCCATTCCTCGCCCTCAAGCCCCGCTGTCCGGATCGCAAGCGTATGGTCTGCTCCTTTTGATCCCAGAAGATCAAGATTCAGGTGAGCGATGCAGTGCTCCTCAAGCTCATCCCAGTGGTGATCACAATACCAGGTGGATCCCATATAGCGCCCATTGGAATGTCCCGGCCACCAGGCGATCCGCAGGGAATAGAACAGCTCATCCTGATGTTCTTTCATATAACGAGCAAGCTCCAGAGCCAGCGCATTTGCCGTGCAGTTGTCAAAAGCGCCACGGTACCAGGTATCATAGTGACCGGAGAGCAGGACAAAATCCCTGCTCTTTCCCGGAATCTCGGCGATCGGCAGCGCGACGTTTTTTACGCATGTGCCCACCTCGCTGGAAAGCTGCGCAAAAAGCTGTTTTCCTTCTGCCTCATATATTTTCAGCTTCCGGATCAGTTTCTCCCCGCAGGGCTTTGAGACGGCGACCACCGGCATCCGTAACTGGAACAGAGATGAGTCCATATCCGGAGTTCCCCAGACAGGACTTACCGTGTCCTCATGGACCGCGTCCTCGTCGGAGGTCCAGATCTGGATCCACCCGGCCGCACCATACTGCTCCAGCAATTTTGCGTAACGCTCATCAAACCCATACCCGAGGACAAGCTTTCCGGCAACCGTTTCCATAAACTGTTTCTGTTCTGAAAGGGAGACTTCCGTTTTTGTTCCAGGATCGTAAATCAGTGGGATCTCGATCCTCCCTTTTGTGCTCTCCGAGAAAGACCTTGGACGGCACGGGAACTCCTCACCATCTGCGATAAGGACACTGCTCACCGGATTGCTCAGATAAGCCGGAAAATCCTCCTCATGGCAGTAGATCCCGGATTTTCCCAATACCTCAAGAATATACTCGACCGCGCGATATGCCTCGGGTTCACCGGAAAGCTTGTCGAACGAACAAAGGTATTCCAAATGTTCTCTTAAACGCTCCTTCACTTCAAAATCCTGCATCTTCTCTTTTCCTCCGTCTTAATAGCCGATCATGAGTGCCCCAAGCATGAACAGACATCCGAAGAATGTCCAGATTAAGAATAACGGCATCATGAATTTTAACCATTTTACATACGGGATCTTCGAAACGACGAGATAACCCATCAACGCAGAGGATGTCGGAAGAACAGAGTTTGAAAATCCGTCTCCGAGCTGGAACGCAAGGACGGCTGTCTGTCTCGTGATACCGATCAGATCCGCAACCGGTACCATAAGCGGCATGGTAACCGCGGCCTGTCCGGTACCGGAGGTGATCACACAGTTGACAAGTGACTGTGCAAGGAACATTCCGATGGCTTTTAAGGACTGCGGAAGAATGTTTACGATACTTGCGATCGCATGGACGATGGTGTCAAGGATCATCGCGTCAGATAATGCAAGCTCAACACCGCGGGCAATACCAACGATCAGAGCTCCCACAACGATTCCCTTCGCTCCGTTTCCGAACGTAGCGGCGATCTTGTTTGGGCTATAGCGGTTCACGATACCGCAGAGCACACCCATTGCGATAAAGATCGCAGACATCTCCTCAAAATACCATCCGAGCTTACTGAGTCCATAGATCAGGACTGCAAAGCCTGCTACGATCACTGCCAGAGTCAGACCATGGGTCAGATTCAGCGCTTCTTCTGTATCATCGAAAGTAAATTCCTGATCCTCAGGCTCTCCGTAAATGATACTCTTTGTCGGGTCCGCTTTCACGCGCTTTGCGTACCAGGTAATGTAGACCGTATCGATCACCAGAAGAACTCCGAGAATAAAAATGCGGTATCCCATACCTGAAAACATCGGGATCTCCGCAATATCCTGAGCAACACCGACATTGAAGGGATTCAGGATTCCGGCTGTAAATCCGGATGCGGCGCCCATAGCGATCATTGCGGTACCTGTCACCTTGTCAAGTCCCAGAGATGCCGCAAGGGCAATTCCGATTGGCACAAAGATCATGACCTCGGCAGACATTCCCATCGTTGTTCCAAAAACAGAAAATAACAGCAGAAATGCAGGGATCACAAAATACTCGCGGCCGCGGAAGGCTTTCGCCATCTTCTTACAGAGAACTGTGAGGATCCCTGTGGATGTGATGATCTCAAAGGAGCCGCCGATAATAAGGATAAACGTAACTGTGCTTGCCGCCTTTACGATCGCCCTGTAGATCAGTGCCGGAACGGTTAAAAAGCTTACCGGGTGAGATTCAACATAATGGAAGCTCCCCGCTTCCACCAGCGTTCTGTTTGTCGCCTCATCCGTGTACCGGGTATACTCTCCGGCAGGCACAACATAAGTGGCTGCGACTGCCAGAAGAATCAGCGCTACAAGGATCACAAATGTGTGCGGTGCCTGAAAAGGCTTTTTTTCTTTTAATGGTTTCATACTTCCAATCCTTCCTTGATTTGTTTTCTTTCTTAGACTATAATCAAGATATAAAATTAAAGCAAGTTTAATATTTTTATTGTTTTATTTAATATTATTTATTTTTATGCGAAATTTCAAATATTTATTCAGGGAAAGGACAAGCGAAACGCCATGGATATGCGGGAACAGCTCTATATGCTTGAAATTGAAAAACACAGGGGAATTAAGGATGCGGCGCAAGCCCTGCATATCTCTCCGCCTGCCCTCAGCATATTTTTAGGAAATCTTGAAGAACGCACCGGGACAAGATTTTTCGACCGGATCGGGAAACAGTTTGTCCCAACCGAGGCCGGAAAGATCTATTTGGAACATGCAAAAGAAATGATAAAAATAGAAGCCCATTATGAAAATGAGCTTCAAAAATACATGGGTGGCTCTTCGGGAACGATCCGTTTCGGAATCCATCCCAGAAGAACACTTTATCTTCTTGCGAAGGCACTGCCTGTTTTTTCCGCCCGCTATCCGGACGTGAAGCTGGTCCCATACGAGGAATCTACTGAGCAGATGATCCGGCATCTGCTTGCCGGAGAGCTTGATTTTGCCATCGTAAACGAATCCTCCAGCCATCCGCTGCTGGAATACCGTCCTCTCTATGAGGACTATATGGTCGCTGTTGTCTCCGCCGGACACCCACTGTGCACCGGCGCGGCAAAGAAAAGCCGGAAAGATCCATGTCCGAGGATCGATCTCAAACAATTTAACGGGGAACGTTTTATCCTGCAAAAGCCGGATCAGTCCTCCAGGCACTACACAGACCTTGCCATCGCTTATGATCACGCCGAACCGGGACAGGTCTTTCTCCTCGAAAATCTTGAATCTGCCTGTCAGCTCGCCGCGGAGGGCTATGGGATCGCATTCAACTTCTACCAGTACATGAAAAATTTCCACTATCCAAAGCCGGTCCGCTGCTTCCGGATCGGAAATCCAGCTGATACTACCAGCTATTCCATCGTTACGCTGAAAGGAAAACAGACACTTCCTGCGATGGAGGAGCTGATCCGGCTGCTGCGGGAGTCCGCGTGAGGGCTATTGATTGTTCATAAGCATAAAAGAGTGGATAGTGCCCCGTTCTACTACGGCAGGCAAAATGCCCAACACATAGCGGCTGCATCTATCCACTCATATTATAAGTATACGCAAAATAGCGGAAAATTGCAATGGGGATTTTGATTTTTTTGATTCACGCCTCCGCGTGGGAGGCGACTTGGGACGCAGATGCGAACGTAACCCCGACAGGTATTTCAATCCACACCTCCGCGTGGGAGGCGACGGCTTATGGATGATAAGCGGATCTTCAGCCTGCTCTATATTTCAATCCACGCCTCCGCGAAGGAGGCGACATACGTTATCTCTGCGTGCTCATCCCTTTCTTTATTTCAATCCACGCCTCCGCGAAGGAGGCGACTACACCGCCGTATGCGCAGACAATTAAGGTTGAAGATTTCAATCCACGCCTCCGCGAAGGAGGCGACAAATCTGCGCTTTGGAATCTGGAGATATTGCCGGATTTCAATCCACGCCTCCGCGAGGGAGGCGACGCGGCAGATAACGACAAAGAAAAACGATCTATGATTTCAATCCACGCCTCCGCGAGGGAGGCGACGGCAGCTCCTAACAATTTTGATATGTTAATGACTATTTCAATCCACGCCTCCGCGAGGGAGGCGACGTCGTGTTAGCCATTATTTTTTCTCTCCTTCCTTCGATTTCAATCCACGCCTCCGCGAGGGAGGCGACGTTTTTCGTTTCCACTCAGTGCGTTCCCGTACAGAGATTTCAATCCACGCCTCCGCGAGGGAGGCGACAGGGAGTGATCGCACCCTCAATATGACAGTCTGTATTTCAATCCACGCCTCCGCGAGGGAGGCGACCGATCGGGAACATCTCCGCTGGCGCGGTACTCGTATTTCAATCCACGCCTCCGCGAGGGAGGCGACGCAACAATCGATCTTATAGATCTTACAGGATATATTTCAATCCACGCCTCCGCGAGGGAGGCGACATCCGGCAGCAAAGGAAATGCTTATGCGCTGGTTATTTCAATCCACGCCTCCGCGAGGGAGGCGACACATTTGCCTATTGTAATTCATGCGTACTACATAATTTCAATCCACGCCTCCGCGAGGGAGGCGACCACGAGGTCACAGGATACCGGCTTTTGACAAGGAGTATTTCAATCCACGCCTCCGCGAGGGAGGCGACTTTTTGGTGGGCTGACATTCCCAAAATATGTGTAATTTCAATCCACGCCTCCGCGAGGGAGGCGACGAGTTAGCGGCGGCAACGGGAGTCTTGCTGTGGGATTTCAATCCACGCCTCCGCGAGGGAGGCGACGTAGTGATGGAGGTGATATCTATGACGCAAGGTATTTCAATCCACGCCTCCGCGAGGGAGGCGACTAAAGCTCACTGATGTTTTTCCAAGATTTTTTTATTTCAATCCACGCCTCCGCGAGGGAGGCGACGATTTTCGCCATGATGCTGATACACGAGGTGTCTGATTTCAATCCACGCCTCCGCGAGGGAGGCGACGAAAGCACCATCGATAATAGTAACTCCTTATTCTGATTTCAATCCACGCCTCCGCGAGGGAGGCGACGAAAGCACCATCGATAATAGTAACTCCTTATTCTGATTTCAATCCACGCCTCCGCGAGGGAGGCGACCGGCGCACCCGCGGAACAGATCTGATCAACAGGGATTTCAATCCACGCCTCCGCGAGGGAGGCGACGGAGGTCTCTGTCACGGTCCGCGATCTTGTCGCATTTCAATCCACGCCTCCGCGAGGGAGGCGACACCACGGGAAGCTGATCCGCGACACCTTCGAGGGATTTCAATCCACGCCTCCGCGAGGGAGGCGACAAACGGGGCGATGTTTAAAAGAACGAAAGAGAACTTATTTCAATCCACGCCTCCGCGAGGGAGGCGACTTATTCGCTTAAGGATGCTGTAAATGATTTATTGATTTCAATCCACGCCTCCGCGAGGGAGGCGACGATATGGGAGCAATCACAAGGATGGGAATAGGAGGAATTTCAATCCACGCCTCCGCGAGGGAGGCGACAATAATCATATCCCCATCCGACGCGCTCAATCTATTTCAATCCACGCCTCCGCGAGGGAGGCGACTTAAGAATGATAACCGGATTTACTGATTTTCCAATTTCAATCCACGCCTCCGCGAGGGAGGCGACTAGGGCGTACAACTTCCAGTACTGCCTCCGGCACATTTCAATCCACGCCTCCGCGAGGGAGGCGACGAGTGTCGACGGTCAATGTCGGAGGACTGAGAACAATTTCAATCCACGCCTCCGCGAGGGAGGCGACACACGTTCGACAACGCAGGAAAAACATTTACAATCATTTCAATCCACGCCTCCGCGAGGGAGGCGACAGATGATAACAAAAAACTTAAATATTTAGCAATTATTTCAATCCACGCCTCCGCGAGGGAGGCGACAACTTTATCCTGCCAGAATTGCAGGAGGCAAGACATTTCAATCCACGCCTCCGCGAGGGAGGCGACATCCTCTCCGCTTACGGGCTTACGGAAGAATTTGAATTTCAATCCACGCCTCCGCGAGGGAGGCGACGAGGGACTTCTGGAAAAGTTTCAGACTGTCCCGATTTCAATCCACGCCTCCGCGAGGGAGGCGACGCCTTATGACGAGGAGATACCGGAGACAAAGGGCATTTCAATCCACGCCTCCGCGAGGGAGGCGACTGCACGCGCTTCAGAAAAGTTACCAGTTTTTCCAATTTCAATCCACGCCTCCGCGAGGGAGGCGACGCACGTGGAGCGCAAGGAGACTTCCAATCTGGCAATTTCAATCCACGCCTCCGCGAGGGAGGCGACAACCGGACATGGATTATTATATGCATCCTACACAAATTTCAATCCACGCCTCCGCGAGGGAGGCGACGAAAAAGATTGTAAACGCGACAGATATCGTATTATTTCAATCCACGCCTCCGCGAGGGAGGCGACGGATCGCTCCTCCGATCGCCTGGATCGCGCCAGAAACATTTCAATCCACGCCTCCGCGAGGGAGGCGACGTGTTTGCCATTATTTCTTATCTCCTTCCTGCGATTTCAATCCACGCCTCCGCGAGGGAGGCGACGGATCGCTCCTCCGATCGCCTGGATCGCGCCAGAAACATTTCAATCCACGCCTCCGCGAGGGAGGCGACGTGTTTGCCATTATTTCTTATCTCCTTCCTGCGATTTCAATCCACGCCTCCGCGAGGGAGGCGACATAATCTCCCCAATATCTACGGCGTACTCATCGCATTTCAATCCACGCCTCCGCGAGGGAGGCGACTGAGAGATGCAGTCCATAGGCCCCAAAGAAACGATTTCAATCCACGCCTCCGCGAGGGAGGCGACCCTCGCAAGCTTCCAAAATTCCAATAATGGAACGATTTCAATCCACGCCTCCGCGAGGGAGGCGACCGTCCTGATTGCCACCGATGCAAGGCACAACGGCGATTTCAATCCACGCCTCCGCGAGGGAGGCGACTCTCAGATATTTCATGACGGGTACCTCAAGCTTATTTCAATCCACGCCTCCGCGAGGGAGGCGACATAGATCTGCGCCGCCTGCGCGACTGTAATCATGATTTCAATCCACGCCTCCGCGAGGGAGGCGACTGCTGTGGAAAACCAGAACGAAATCTCGATGATATTTCAATCCACGCCTCCGCGAGGGAGGCGACTTTGATTCAGTCCGCCGTTGTGCCTTGCATCGGTGATTTCAATCCACGCCTCCGCGAGGGAGGCGACTAAGATGATCGGAGCTTATCTCCGATCATCAGATATTTCAATCCACGCCTCCGCGAGGGAGGCGACAAATTCCCTGGGCGGTCAACGACTGGAGGCGAATATTTCAATCCACGCCTCCGCGAGGGAGGCGACATCAGTGTTGCCTAAATAGACATCAAAAGCCATATTTCAATCCACGCCTCCGCGAGGGAGGCGACGGAAGCGACATTGCATCTGGAGTACAATCCGATTATTTCAATCCACGCCTCCGCGAGGGAGGCGACCCATCTTTTCAAATTCCTCCGTGAGTCCATACGCAATTTCAATCCACGCCTCCGCGAGGGAGGCGACTGGCGTTCCGGTGGATCAGTGCAATAATGAGGAATTTCAATCCACGCCTCCGCGAGGGAGGCGACAGCATTGATTACTAAAATCCATCTAAAACATCACATTTCCTTTCAGCATACTGTACATAAATCTCCATTCAATGTGAATTATCCATTCCAATAATCAATGTATTTCATAATTTTTGTGCATTTTTTCAGGTGCGAATCCCTTAGCATTTTCATGTATGCTTTTGGTTCGCACCGACTTGTATTTAAACGATCAGAACATCATCGGCAGCTATTCCCTTGTCAACACCGATCTGCTCCACCTTGGTTGCATATTTGTTTCCCAAGTAATAAAAACGGAGACTATCAACGCTGACATCAATAATGTCTGCAAGAAGTGATTTTAACATGATACATTGTGCGTTATCCACGATACATTCAAAAACAGAATTCTGTACGCGTCTTCCGTAGTTTACACACTGCTTGGCAACCTTCCTGAGACGCGCACGCCCTGCTGCTGTTTCTGTGTTTACATCGTAGGTAATTAATACTAACATACGTCTCGCCTCATTTCCATAAAAATGTTGGATAGGAATCTAAATCTCCGCGTAGATATCGTGCTAAAAGCATGGCCTGCACATACGGAACCATTCCCCATTCTATTTTTTCGTTTAAAAATGGATGGGTAATAACCTCCTTTTTCTTCTTCTGCCATTCCGTTATAAGCTTTTTTCGGCAGTCATCATTCATCAAAACAGCTCCATTTTCTTTTTGTTTGAAGTCTTTTCCTGTTGCAATTTTTTTGTTGATCAAGGATAAAACAAATCGATCTGCCACTACAGGGCGTAATTCTTCAATCAGATCAAGCGACAGTGATGCTCTTCCCGGACGATCGGTATGTAGATATCCAACACACGGATCCAATCCAACACTTTCCAATGCTGCCGTGATATTATTTGTCAATAATGCATACACAAACGACAACAACGCATTTACATTATCCATCGGTGGCCGCTTACTTCGTTCATGAAAGAAAAAGTCCTTTTTCTGCTGCAAAATCAGTTCGTCAAATACTCCAAAATATATACTGGCAGCCTCACCTTCATATCCCCGAAGCTGTTCTCTTGAAATACTGTCCTGAATTCGACTAAGCGCCTCCTTCAATTGAAATGAAGCTTTTTTCAATCGTTCCGTATCAACCTGAAGCGGATGATCTCGCAATGCCCGCTCAATGACCCAACGGGCATTGTATACTTTTCCGGTTATACAATTTTTTGCGATCTCCAATCCTATCTTCTCTGTTTTACTGCTCATATACTGCTGTTCCCGTAAAAGTACATTTCCATGAACTCTTCCCGTTACACGTGCCAGAAATTTTCCCTGTGGTGTCATATAGCACAAAGAAATATTTCTGTCTGCACATGCACCCATAAGCGCCGGACTCGTGCCGCGATATCCAAATGAAACAATTCCTTCAAGATTATGCAGAGGCAGCCGACCGAGTTCATCCTGATGCTCATAAATGACGACATTTTCACCGTCCAGTGCCAGATAACTGTTCTCAGACGTTACATACAATGTATTCAGCAGTTTTTTCATTCTTCTTCCTCCGTAAGTCTCTTTGAAATATATTCCTTTACACTTCCGGAACGATTCATTTTGGGAAGACAGATATCTTTTAAGGAACACGACTGGCATGCCTTACTATACTTTGATTTTGGCGTATATCCTCTTTGATAGTACTGATGCATCTCCAAAAACATATCCTGTACTTCAGTCCGAAGTTCCTGTGTGATCTTGACGATCTCACGCCGTTTGGTCTCTCCATAAAAAAGTGCACCTTCCGGAATTTCTGTTGAAAACATCTCTTCCAGACATATTGCCTGTGCTGTAAGCTGCAAAATATCCTCTTCCGTATGTTTCGGTCTGCCTTTCTTGTATTCTATCGGATATATTGAATACAATCCTCTATGACCGTGCAAACTTATACCATCCTCACACTTATGAAACTCAACGACATCACATTCACCGGTCACACCCATTTCCTTAGAGTGCACAGGAAGGGCTCGTACATAAATTACATCCTTTCTTTTCTCCGTCAGATATGGATCATGTGCTTTTTTGTGCATCAATTCACCGATTACTGTATGCTCATTTTCTGCCCATTGATGCTCAATATGAATAAATGCCCATTGCCTTCTGCAGAATTTGAAATGCTGAATTCCTGAAATCATCAAATAGTCATCTTCAGAATAACTCATTCAATCATCCTTTTCACTTCAACAGATTCAGGTATTTGTTCTTCGTGAATAGTAACCTCATAATCACGATAATTTCTCGGATACATGACATCATTCTTTCTTGTCACTTCCACTGCGTCAAATAATTTATATGCCGGGCAATCTCCTAATTCTTTACTGTGTTTAAATACGATCAATTCACGAACAGCCATTTTTCCTCTTGCGGCCGAATGATCATTTTCAAACATATTTATAATTGCTTCCCATAAAAGTTCTAAATCTTCCTCAGAAAATCCCGTCACTTTTCGTGCCAGATTTGCCGATATATAACCCTCTGCCCTATAAAGTCCGTATGGCACGATGCTTTTCCGTCCCATTTCTGTTTTTTTATCCTCAGCATCTTTTTCAGTCGTAATTGCTACTCTTGTAATTGTAACCTCTTGGCTGATCACCGGGTCAATGCTTCTTGCGAATCCAATCTGAACCGGCCCTCTGACCTGTCCACAATTTAAAGAGGCTTTCATAAATGTTGTCATGACCGCACCAAAAGTACGAATATCAAAAAAGTTCTGACACATATAATCGCGAATTTTAATATCTGCATCAGGATCATTCTTCTTTAATTTTTTCAGACCTTCTGTCACCTTTTTATCATCAGTATCCGTAATTCCAAGATCCTCACAGGCTCTCCTGTCACTTCTATTTAACGGAACATCTTCTCGGATATAGATCTGGTAACCTTTCTCTCCCTCTTTTACCGTTTCCACATAATTTCGAATTTTTCGTTTCAAGCAAACGTCTGTAACAAGCCCCAAACCACTTTCCGGATCAATGCGCGGCAAATTTCCCGCATCAGGATCTCCGTTCGGATTTCCGTTTTCTACATCAAACAATATTACAAATTCATACCTGTTTTTAATCACTTCGCTCATTCCTTATCCTCCCGTTTTGTATATTTATCCTGTAACTGGTGATAATATCCTAAATCAAACATTCCCTGTTCTTCCAAAGTCAGGCGCATCGGAATTTTATTCAATTCGCCAAGGATCTCCGTCAACAGTTTTTCATAATAGACTTTTGTTCCTGTATTATCGCGCTCCAGCTTCTTAATATGACTGTTCTTCAGTCGAATCAAGATAGGAAAAACTGATGCTGGAGTCGTGCAGGCGGAATTAAAATATCTATCACGAATTGTAGAAGTAATTCCCGGATTGGCATCCTTCTGAACAAATTCAAGTACTGCAAACAAACGTCCCAGCAAATATGCCGGATCTTTACAGTTTTTATTTAATCCCATAAAATTCACTCCTTCCTTCCAATTTGTATTTCGTATTAGATATGATTTGAGAATTGCGGCACGCCCCCAGGTCATTTTTTTATCTCCCTGGTCAGCCCGAATTCGAATTAATGTGTCCGTATAAAGGCTCGCCGGATAACGTCCACCTGCAAGTATTGCCTGCAACACCATAGATGCCATATTAGCGACAGGGTTTTTATCACGAGAATTCATATTAACGGTTTCCATTAACATCTCTCGTATTCCTATATATTCCTGCGTTTCCCATGATGGCTTTACAATTCTGGTGCGTTCATAATGTTCCGACAGATGCTCCAAAATCTTTCCAAATGAATTTTGATAGAAAAAGCGAACGGAAATTCTTGCGGCATTCGGTGCAAGACCTAAAATATAAAATTTTTGATCCGGATCCAAGCTAATGTCTTTTATTTCAATAGGCTGGTCTTTCTTTATACATTCGAAAATCTCATATATCGTCTCCTGATTATCAATGGTTGGCTCAAGAGAAAACGAAAAAATATCCTGATATGTCTGTTGTCCGTTATCCGCCCAATATATTACAATCGTATCACCTAACTGAAATGTATATTTTCTCTGTGCTAAAAGATAATTCAGTGCTGTTGTATAAGCAAATTCTGCATATTTTCCTACCGGAGCATTATAGCTTTGTTCTTTCCCATATGATTCGAACGCTGGAGCATTAAAAGATACCAGTGCTGCACCACTGGATTGTGCTCCGGGAACACCTTTGATTGCTCTGTGGATTCGAGATACTTTCGTCTTCTCCCCAGTAACTAAGCAAGTTCCGATTTCCTCATCTTCTGTATCGGTACCGGATATCTGCATTTGATCCCACATTGACCGGATTGCTTCATCTTCTTGAGCTTCCAACCCATTCAAAATAAAAATCAGATTGCCGCCATCTGTGATTTCTTCCCAGATTGCTGTTTGGGCTAAATCTTCCGGTAAATGCTCAGGATCCCAATTCTCAAAATATGCCCGGATCGCAAATGCCATCTCTCCTTCCACACTGCCTAACAGTTTTAAATGCTTTTCTTTCGCAACCTGAAAACAATCCAGCATTCGTTTTGAGCTTCCATCTTTATCCAGACCCAACATATATTTGGAATTATCACATAGAAAATTTGCCGCTACTCCTGAAGATCGCGTTACCATCTGGGGAACATTTCTGAAATCCGGAACCAAGACCTTTTTTTTGCCACGTTCTTCTTCCTTTTTTAAGTTTATAAAACCTCTGACCGTGCCATCTGACGCCAGATCAATTGCATATGATACTTTTGCTTCACACCAACCTTCTCTGGACACACGATTGTCTGCTGCCAGATTTTCATACTGTTTTACAAGTGCCTGAAGTATCACCGTATCACCTCGCAATTCCTTAAATCGATTATGCCATGTTTCATGACTGCGCGGAAAAACATAGGCTCTATATGATCAGGATCTGTATAATCCATATCATATAACATAAAGCCCAAATCCTTCTCCGGAACATTTTCATAATACGAATCACATTTTTCTTCTTCCCACAAAGCAAAATTTGCCGGGAACTCTCGACAGCCAAAACATGGCATATGGTAACATTCTCCCCGCTTAAGCCTTCGCATCATAATATCCTGAAACTTGCCTGGATTGTCTGTGCTATTTGCCTTGTCAGTCATTTCAAAGTGCGCTTCGATCACATACTCTACGTCACAAAGAATCAACGAAGCCCTTTGGACAATATCCTCTTTTGTATTTATGTACAGTGGTTTATCCGCACCATTATAAACCTGCAATACATTATTGGCAGAAACTTTGCTCTTTACCTCATTTCTCCGTACACTGGTAAACCGGATTGGCTTGTTTACATAAATCTTGTCAATTACCCATCTAAGACCTGGATGCCAGTAAATTGCTTCGAGAATTCCTCGCGCTGCTGACGGTGTGATTACATCATAGCTGCAGCGTTCCACCTTCATCTCCGGACGGGAAAATAAAGCGTAATCCCCCCAAACCTTTACTTTCACACTCATAGATTTCATCACCTCTTCCTTTAATGCTCATGTGATTTTTAACTTTGCAAAGTTCAAATGTGCATTTGCCTGTTATGTTCGCTGATGTTGCTCATTTTTCTGTTTCGTCATATATTGTCTGTCTTTTTATGTCTATACTATATCACATTCTAATTTTGAAATCAACACTTATTATATTTTATTTGGCTAAACTATCAACGAATTACACTTAATTGCATTTTATGAACCATATAAATTAATCGATATTCGACCTATGTTTTTTACACAAACAAATTATTTTATATTATAATTTGTTTGTCAGCTCTTATTTCTCAATATAAGCTGTGGGTTGAAATGTTGACAGTTTTGCCAACACAGAGCAAGGTCCAACATGGATAAAACGTTTTATCCCGTTGGACCTCCATTTTAGGAACAATTAACGATCCTTTTCCCGACTTCTAATAAAATACACCCATCCCTGATTCGATTTTTAATGTAAGCCCCCATTCCTTCGTATACTCATCTTCTGTACAAAGTTCATACAAATCCCTGATATCCTCCGATATTGCCCGAAGCATCCCGGCATCATACAGCATTTTAAAATTTTTCTCGTATACATTAACACAATACTGTCCGGCTTTTCTCATCAATGATTTCGTATATCCCTTACAACGAATTTCGTTTAAGATCTGTTTCGCCTCTTCCTCGCGCGGCACCAAAATCGAAATTGTATTCTCTTCTATCAGTTTGAACTCTTTTGCAGCTGTCGAGAAATTGTAACTGTTCTTTTTAAACTCACCCATGATATTCTTTTTATCCAAAACATTTCTTTGAAGATAATACAATTCTCTGAAATATTGTTCAACAGTTTCTGGGTCCGAGAAATCCATCCCCCGGTTCATAAGCGAATTTGCTACATCCATTTGTTTTCTCTGCCCCGGCATGTACTCTCTTTCCGCCAATGAAAAGATGTAGACATTACTATCTTCTGCTGCCTGTTTTCCTTCACGATTGCACCTTCCTGCAGCCTGAATCATAGAATCAACTCCCGCAAGCTGACGGTATACCGAATGAAAATCAAGATCAACTCCTGCTTCCACCAAACTCGTGGCTATTAAAATACAGGATTTTCTGCACTCCCCTTCTTTCTGTTTTAATCTCTCCCGCACTTTCTGAAGCACGGACATTCGATGTTTCGGATACATTGATGTGGAAAGATGGTACACGTGCTCTTTTCCATTCCCTTTTAATTTTTCGTACACGGATTGTGCCCGCGCTTTTGTATTGACAATGCAAAGTGTTTGTTCTTCTTCCATTAAACGTTCCACAAGCTCATCCTCACTGATTCTGCCAATTGTCCGGAAACTTGTTCTCGTAAAATACTGAAACTGCTCTTCTTTTCTCGGACATAATTCGCGAATATTCCATTCATTCCGAAACAATCCATCCAATGCAGGTTGTGTTGCAGTGCAAAGAACAAGACTTGAGTGATAGTTTTGAACCAGCTCTTCCATCACCGCCAGACATGGGATTAGATAATCAGTTGGCAGCATTTGCGCTTCATCAAATATGATCACACTATTTGCAATTCGATGTAATTTCCGGCACTTCGAGGATTTATTAGAAAACAAGGACTCAAAAAATTGAACATTCGTTGTGACAATAACTGGTTTATCCCAGTTCTCCGCTGCAAGTTGCATTGGTCGAAATTCCTCGGAAGATTCATAGTCCACATTATAATGATTTTCGAGAACATTTTGGCTGCCCAATATATCCCGAAATACTTTTGCGTTCTGCTCAATTATGCTCGTATATGGAATTACATAAATTACCCGTTCCATCCCGTATTCGATTGCATGCTTCAAAGCGAATGCCAAAGATGCCAATGTTTTTCCTCCTCCGGTTGGCACCGTAAGGCGGAACATTCCCGGTTCTTCTTTTCCTGAAGCAATGCAATGTCGTAAAATTTCACTGCGCCGTCCATTAATAGTTTCCAAATTTTCATTTGACAGCCAACCGCCTACATGGTTGTATAATCTTTGATATAACTTATTTAACGGATCGCCCGCATCTCGATTTGTTGCTCCATTCTCCATGAAATATTCTGTGTCTAAAAAATCCGCATCTACCAGGCAGGAATACATCATCCGAATAAAAACACTAAGTGAAAAATCCGGAGTTACCGTCTTCTGGGGATTGAAAGGAAATGTTTTTAAACATGGAATGTTTATTTCATCTTTATAACGGCTAAAATCATCCACCCCTTTCTTCAATCGTCCAAACAGACTCGATTTATCCAATCCTGATATAGTCCCCGTATTCGGCAAACCTGCATGATGCCCGGCAATACAATAGCTTAAGATCCCATATAAGCCACCCATCTCATAGCATACTTTTGCTCCTGCAGTTGAATGGTCCACTTTTATATTGTTGTCTCCCTGAATTTTCTTCTGAAACCGCTCAGAATACTTACCAATATCATGCAACATTCCGACACAATATCCCCAATCATCTTTGCCAAATGCTTTAGCAAACATTGCTGCCAATTCGGCAGTTTCTATGGAATGCTCTTTTATGGTCTGTTCCCGTTCCCCTTCTATGTGTGCCAGATATTTCATACTCTCTCCTTTCAGTTCATTTCTTCTCTGCAACGAATTCCTGATATTATTCCATGTCTGAAAATAGCCGCCATCACCTGCAAATCTCGCAGATCCCAGTTTTCTCCGTCAGCTTTCTCTTCCTGACTGAGCCACACCTGAATCCACAGAATTTACCTTTTATATAACTCTTATATTACCATATTTTTCTGCCTTTTAGGTGATTTTTGGAGCGTTTACTATCATTCGCACATTCGTGTCTTTTTGTGTACCAGGGAATTTTTCGGCAGTTCCCGATATACAAAACAGGCAGCCGACCCATCCCTGAATCAACTGCCCATTCCCATTCATCAAATATCCAATTTTTAAATTTTCTTCTTCTCTTCCTTCTCCAAAATCTTCGCCTCTTCCATCATCTCTTCTGCCTCTTCCTCTGTCTCCTCCGGAGTCTCATCTTCTACCGGAAGTTCACCGATGCTGATAAAGATCCGGGCGACAGCAAGGGGAATAAAACCTACACAGGCGCCGAGGGCGTTGCCGAAGGCAGCTACACCAGTGACACCGAGGAGAGCGCCGAGGAAGAACATAAGTACCGTGTTGCTGTAGAGCACCGCTTTTCTCTTAAATTCTTTATCTTTCGTCAACGCATACTGCGTCCAGCCGAGGACGGATTGTTTGAAGTTGTTTGTGATGAAGACCGTCGCGCTGTTGAAACCATCTGCGCCGGAATATACCCCCCACTGGAATGCCGAACAGAAAAAGATCGGGTAAACACCCGCAATCGGCGAGAACCAATCCGGCAGCAGGGCCGTAAGTCCGAGACCGGCCGCATCCACCCAGATCGCCAGCTTCCGCATATGTAAGTTTGTATAGTTTGTCAGCATATAGGAGGCGATCACACCGCAGGCGAAGATCACCATCGCCAGCAGACGGAGTCCCACTTCCTCCCATTCCATAAATCGGACGTTCGAAGCCATCTCCATCAGGTTTCCCGTCTGTGCGGAGCCGAAGACTCCGGCATGGGAAAGGATTGCATAACCGCCGAGGAAACCGCCCACAAAGGAAATATTCCAATGCAGGATCGCGTCCAGACGTCTTTGAATCGTTTTTATCATAATCTGTACCGCCTTTCTGCGCATAATTATATCGTGACTTCGTCACTCACTAATTTCGCCGTTCGCCATAACCGTGCAGGCACGCTTCTGACTCACTATCGCTCATTATATCATGAATAATCTGCCCCTTCAACATAAAGACATGTTCTAAATTACATTCATACATCCAAAAAGAAAAGCGGGAAGCGACATCCAGCGCCTCCCGCTTTTTCTAAACAGCCATATCCTGATCCAGATTTTATGCCTGCTTCTCAACCTTCGTAAACTTTTCTGCGATCTTAAGAAGCAGCTCCACTGTCTTCTCCATGGACTGAATGCAGATGAACTCATACTTTCCATGATAGTTATGTCCGCCGGTACAGAGGTTCGGACATGGAAGTCCCATGTAGGAAAGTCTCGATCCATCCGTGCCTCCGCGGACCGGATTGATCGCCGGAGTCTCGATGCCAAGCTCCTTAAATGCCTCAGCAGCCACATCCATCAGGTACATATGCGGACGGATCTTCTCAGCCATATTGTAGTAGGTATCTGCGATTTCCACCTCGACTGTTCCCTCACCGTACTTCGCGTTCAGGAACTCGCCGATCTTATTGCCGAGTGCTTTTCTCTCCTCAAACCGCGTCATATCATGGTCACGGACGATATAGTGGAGAGTCGTATTCTCCACATTTCCGCCGATGTGGTTTAAGTGGAAAAATCCCTCATACTTCTCAGTATACTGCGGCTTTTCGTTCTCCGGCAGCATCGACTGGAATTCGAGACCGATCAGGATTGAGTTTTTCATCTTGTTCTTCGCGCTGCCCGGATGAATGTTACTTCCATGGATCGTGACTTTCATGGATGCCGCATTGAAGGTCTCATACTCCATCTCGCCCCAGGCGCCGCCGTCAACGGTATAAGCCACATCTGCGCCCCAGCCGGGAACATCAAAGAAGTCAACACCGTGTCCGACTTCCTCGTCCGGTGTGAAAGCGATCTTGATGGTTCCGTGCGGGATCTCCGGGTGTGTCAGAAGTGTCTCCGCCATGGTCATGATCTCAGCAATTCCCGCCTTGTCATCTGCACCTAACAGTGTAGTTCCATCGGTGGTGATCAGATCCTGCCCCACATAGTTTTTTAAGAATGGGAACATCTTTGTTGTCATCTTTACACCGAGTGCCTTATTTAAAGTAATATCCTTTCCGTCGTAGTGCTTGACGAGCTGTGGGCGGACATTCTCATCCGGACAATCCGGTGAAGTGTCCATATGCGCGAGGAAGCCGACGGTCTGGCAGTTATAATCCCCGTTTGCCGGAATCGTTCCGTACACGTAACCGTGCTCACTCATGGAGACGTCCTTCACCCCGATATTCTTTAACTGTTCGGACAGAAGCTTCGCCAGAGCGAACTGTTTTTCCGTACTCGGAACTGTTCCCGCATCCTCTGCGGACTGCGTATCGAATGCTACATACTTGAGGAAATAATCAACTACTTTTGACATAACCCTTCTCCTTTACCGTATCATTATTTATCAGACATCCACGATCTTTTTTACTGACCGCGGTTATGTCCCGCAGCAGCCTGCTTCGTCCGGATCGTTCCGGGTCCACAGCATCACTGCTTCACAGGATTTTTCCGCTGTTGCGGTTTTATCCTGGCCGTTCCTTAATAGTTTCCCCTGAGGATCTTCGCAAGCTCTGAATTTTCATCCAGAATGATCGTCTTATTATCTCCCTTGAGACTCGCCTTTAACGCGTCCAGACTGCGGATATAATTATAGTAATCGGCCTTTCCCTCGTCATTGTACGCGCCGGAAAGTATCCTCATATACTCTGCCTCGCCTTCCGCCCGGATCTTCTCCGCCTGGGCCTGCGCCTCGGAAATGATGATGGAGACTTCTTTATCTGTGCTGTTCTTGATGACATTGGACTGGTACTCACCGTCTGCGATATATCCGGCAGCGATATTCTGCCGTTCAGAGATCATACGCTGGTAAACAGCCTCCTTGTTGGAATCCGGAAGGTCTAAGAGCTTCGTCTCCACCTTTTTTACCTTGATTCCGTAGCTGTCCAGAGAAGAACCGATCTTTTCCGTGATCATCTCTGCCAGCTTTCCGTCACGGCCGGAGATCACATCTGCCTGATCCGTGGAGGAAATGACATTTTTTACAGCATTGTATACAACAACGGAAATTCGGCTTTCCGCATTTGCTTTGTTTGCTCCGAGTCTGGAAAGGTATGCCAGCGGATCTGTGACACTCCACAATGCGAAGGAATCCGTTACCATCACCTTTTTATCCCTCGTATTAACCTCACTCGGAATAAGGTCATAGATCATCTCATAATTAGGAATCGACTGTGTTGTCTGAAGAAACGGGATCTTAAAGCTGAGACCCGGTGTCTCCACCACCCGGACCACTTTCCCAAACTGGAGAATGAGCTTATACTCATCATTGTATGTGCTCACCATACTGCCCTGAAGCAGAACAACGATCAGAAGGAGAACAACGATCCCTATGATTCTTTTTCCTGTCTTTTTCATTTAGTTCCCTCCTCCCGTCTGTGCTGCGCTGCCGGAAGCTGTCTCTGAAAATGGTTCTAACGGCAGCAGCGTCTGTGTGCCGTTTCCACCAGTGATGATGACCTTGAGATCCGGAAGAACTTCCTCCATCGTCTCATAGAACATACGCTTTTTCGTGATCAGCGGGTACTTCACATACTCCGCGTATGTGTCCTCGAAACGCGCCACCTGTCCGTTTGCCTCGTTGATCCGCTGTTCCTTATATGCCTCGGCATCCTGCAAAAGCTTATCGGCCTTTGCCTTCGCCTCCGGAATATTCTCAGACTGATATTTCTTTGCGGAGTTGATCGCCGTCTCCATGCCCTGTTTCGCATCCTCAACCGCCTTGAACGCATTCGCCACATCGTCTCTCGGCATTTCCGTATCCTGAATCGACACGTTGTAGATTCCGTATCCGATATTTTCCTCGACAAGACGGTTTGTGAGCTGTTCTTTGATCCGCTCCTGAATCTGGGTCTTTCCGGTAGTAATCACATCATCAACATTATAAACGCCGACGATATCGCGGATGTAGCTCTGAGCCAGATTTTTGATGATAGACTCGTACACACTTCTGTGACGCACCGCCTGAACCGGATCCGTGACCATGTATTCCACATAAAAATCCACGTTTGTCAGATTGAAATCCTTTGTGATCATCAGGCTCTCGTTCTCGATGGATACCGGATTGTCTATAGAGGCGCCGTCCGCCCGGGCCGGGTCCGTCGTGTAGCCGATCTGCATACCCGTGATGGCTTTGGAAACCTTAGTCACACGCTGGATCACCGGAATTTTAAAGTGAAGACCTGATGCCTCCTCCACCGACGGTTTTCCGAACGTGGTAACCACCGCCATCTCCTCCTCGGAAAGAGTATAGAAGCTGTCAAAGGAAAGCACTGCCGCCGCAAGGACGATCACAACCGCAGTCACCGCAAGACCTGTGTGCTTCGGAACCCGGATCCCCGGCCCCTTTTTCTTCTCCTTCTTCCCGGAGCCTTCCTCCGGCTGTTCATACACCACGCGCTCTGCATGATTTTCTTTCCGTTTCTTTGCCCCCGCAAAGAGTTCGTCCAGTGTCCCGTTCTGTTTTAACGCCCGGAACACGAACGCCGCGATCACAACGAGCCATATGACCATCTCAATCATTCGCCGTATCCTCCTTTTTCTTCCTTCCGGTCAAGATCCTGCTGGATCCCTTCCAGGTAATGGACATACATGTCCCGGTGGCTCCGGATCCTGTACGCCTCCGGCACCACCTCATCATAGGTAAAGCTTTTTCTTCCGCCCTCTTCCATCCGTTCCCAGAAACGGTTCACCACATCAAAAGGAACATAATAGATCTCGTTCTCCGCTGTAAAGGAGAGAATAATGAAGGCAACTCCGCCCTGAGCTTCAAATTCCTTCATAAATGCGATCTGGTGCGGGTGGATATTCTGGAGTGGAAACGTACTCACCGCACATTCCTTCGCATCAAAGCAGACCGGAATCCCCTGAACCGCGCCGATATAGTCGACCGTACTTTTCATATCGAAGTACGCCAGCGTGATATGGCGGCTCTTTTTATCGATCTCGATGGGCGTGATCGGGGTCGGGATCTTCTGGATCAGGGCCAGCTTCTTTTCCCGGTAGCTGTCATTGGTCCGGTTGATCAGATCTTCCAACGTGGAACCACGAAGGCCCCTGGTTTTCCATGTTCCCATAGCTGTTCCTTATCATCAATGTAAATATTTTCGAGTGGTTTACATAAGTATTTTATGTCAATCAATCGCTTGTCATATCTCTGTCCGGAGTTGCCAGTTTTTATGGCAGCCTGATCCCGGTCTCTTTCAGCACCGAAGCAAAATATCCCGGCATCGGCGCCTCAAAGACCCTCCCGGAAAGATAGGCAAACGGTTCCGCAAGCTTCGGAAACTCCAGACGGTAAGAATGTAAAAGCTGATACTTCACGGTCCGCCCTGAGGGGGTCACCTTCGAAACTCCGCCGTACTTGGAATCCCCTACGATCGGATGCCCAAGAGACGCTAAATGGGCGCGGATCTGATGGGAACGTCCGGTCAGAAGTGTCACTCTGAGCAGCGTAAACCTTCCGTCCGTTGCGATCGGCTCATATTTTGTCCGGATCCGTTTCGGCTCCTCGTCTCCGCCTCTTCCTCCAAAGCGCTTTGCCTCCGCCTCCGTGAGGATCCGCACCTGATTCCTCTTCTCATCCTTTAAAAGCCAGCCGTCCACCGTCTTCACATCCCGGATCTCACCGGATACGAGACACTGATAATACTTGTGGATCGAGCGGTCTTTAAACACGCCGGAAAGCATCTGAAGACCCGCCAAAGATTTTCCTGCTGCCACGATACCGCTGGTATTCCGGTCCAGACGGTTGCAGACCGAAGGGCGGAACGCGCGCAGCCCGCTCTCCGTGAGCTTGCCGCTCCCCAAAAGATAATCGATCAGATACTCCACCAGAGACTCATCGGTCTCCTTAGCCTTCTGCGACAGCATACCCGCCGGTTTGTTGACCAGAATGATCTCGTCATCCTCATAGAGAATATCGAGATCTACTTTCTTTACCTCCTGCACCTGAACACTGGAAAATTTTTCGATGGTGTCCTCCGCAAGAAACAGCTTCACGACATCGCCTTCGGCGAGTTTTTCATTTCCCTCACACTTTTTCCCGTTCAGCGTGATGTTCTTCTTACGCATCATCTTATAGAAAAAACTCTTCGACGCCTCATTCATGTACTTCGCAAGGAACTTATCCAGTCGCTGTCCCGCCTCGTTCTTCTCAATCACGATCTCTCTCATTTTTTATTCCCCTACATGGAAAGACTCTTCAATAACTTTAAAACATGCGGAGCGCTTCCGTCATCCTCTTCCTCTGTGACGGTCTTAAGCTCAGAAAGCCGCCGGAGAAACTTTTTCTCCTCGTTCATGACCTTCGCATTTCCGTCCAGCTTCCAGCCGACTAACATCTCGTTTAAAAATTTCTCCGCTTTCTTCCGGTCCACTTTCGGGTTCGTGCAGTAGAGATACACTCCGGTCGGATGAACGACCGCCGCATCGACCGGCATGATCAGATCGTTGGAGGTGATGACCAGATCATATAAGATCGGGAATTTGTCCTCGTACGGGAGACACGCCTTGTGGAGCTCCTCCGGGACCTCCGGGATCCTCGATGCGACGACAAGCGGTGATGCCAGGTTCGCCATTGGGAGTACCGTGAGGATCGCACTGATCGTGACGAGATTCTTATAGATCTGCTCCGTGACAAAATTTCTTAAGATAAGCTGTGCCACGATCGCCAGGATGAACAGGACAACGAAGAAAAGCTGACGCTTTTTGTAGGCAGTCCTGTATCCATAGGTTCCTTTTTCCAGTCGTAATTTCAAATCTTTTTCCTCTTTTCCGGGAACTGCTCAGATGTCCGCAGTCCCTTTTTCTATTGCTGTATGTGATGCGTAAGACCAGCCCGCATGCGGTGTGCGGTCCGGCAGTTACCAGTTGATAAACCCCATTAAGATCTCGTGGGGAACGATCCGGCAGAGAACGTAAAACGCCTTCATCCAAGGTCCGTACACTGAGATCCGTTTGCCTTTCATGCTGTCCATGAGTGCCTTTTTTACTACCTTTTTCGGCTCCGCTATCGTGAGCTTCTTGATCGGAGCGAGTTTTCCCCCGTCCAGGGCGATCCCGAAGAATTCCGTCTCCACCGGCCCCGGACATACTGCCGTCACATAGATATTTTTCTTCTTCAGCTCCACGGCCAGCGCCCGGCTGTAGCTTAACACAAAGGATTTTGATGCCGCGTAGACAGCAAAGCCCGGCTGGGGCATAAACGCCGCCGCGGAGGCAAACTGGATGATCCTGCTGTTCTTTGAGATATACGGAAGCACCATCTCCGTCACGGCAACCAGCGCCTCATCGTTTAAGCGCACCATGCCGACCGAGAGGTCCCGCCGGATCGTTCCGACCGCCCCGGTCTTTCCGTATCCTGCGCCGTTTACCAGGATCTTGACGTTCGGCTGCTCTCTCTTTAAAAGGACGGAGAGTGCGCCGAGGTCCTCCTCACTCGTGAGATCAAGCGGCAGGATCCGAAGACGGACCGGAACCTTTCCGACAAGCTCCTCGAGTCTCTCTTTTCTCCTCGCGACTACCCAGATCTCCTCCAGCGCTGCGAAATGATCCGCGAGAAGATACACCATCTCCCGTCCCATTCCCGATGACGCGCCGGTCACGATCGCAATTTTCTTTCCGCTCATGTGATCTGCCTTTCTGAATGAAATGTTGACCGGTATCTGTTCTGATATGATCCCGGACCGTTCTTTATTTCCTGTTTCTTCCCTGCTGCGGTCTTGGTTTCGGCTTCCTGCCGCCGGTCTGGCCTGCCATCCCTTTCGCCCTGCCTGATACGGTCTGACGGCTGTCATTTCTGGTTTTTCCGGCCTGCGATGCGAAGCGGCTGTCATTTCTGCTCTTCTCGGACCGTGACGCAGCGCGGCCGTTATTTCCGCCATGTCTTTCGCCATCTCTCCGGGCGGAACCGCCTCTGCCGGAAGCCGCTTTTCCCGAATGACCGGAATGGCCTCCGCCCGCCATGTCTTTCGCTATCTTCCGGGGCTTGATCAGACATTTCTGGTCAAATCCGATGAGATCCTCTCTTCCGGCCTTGATCAGCGCCTCTTTCACAAGATCGTAGTTGTCCGGATTCCGGTACTGGATCAGGGCGCGCTGCATCGCCTTTTCATGCGGGTTCGTCGGCACATAGACCGGCTCCATCGTCCGCGGATCGAGTCCCGTGTAGTACATACAGGTCGATATCGTCGACGGTGTCGGGTAGAAGTCCTGTACCTGCTCCGGCATGTAACCGAGGTCTCTCAGGTGTTCCGCAAGCTCCACTGCCTCTTTCAGCGTGGAACCCGGGTGGGAGGACATGAGATACGGGACAAGGTACTGCTTTAACCCGAGCTTCTCATTCATCTTTTTATATTCCTGCGCGAACTTCTCGTAAACCGCATTTTCCGGCTTTCCGAGAAGGCGGAGGACCTGGTCGGAGACATGCTCCGGCGCGACCTTCAGCTGTCCGCTGACATGGTACATGCAGAGTTCCCGGAGGAAATCCTTCTTTTTATCTGCGAGCACATAATCGAAACGGATTCCGGAACGGATAAAGACCTTCTTGACCTTCGGAAGCGCCCGGAGTTTCCTGAGGAGTGCGATATAATCCGTGTGATCCGCGATCAGGTTCTCGCATGGCTTCGGGAACAGACACTGTTTTCCCGGACATGCTCCGTATTTCAGCTGTTTCTTGCAGGCCGGGAAGCGGAAGTTCGCCGTCGGACCGCCGACATCATGGATATAGCCTTTGAAATCCGGCTCGTTTGTCAGATATTTGGCCTCCTCGATAATAGACTCATGGCTCCGAACCTGGATGATCCTGCCCTGGTGGAAGGTCAGCGCACAGAAGCTGCAGCCGCCGAAACAGCCGCGGTTGCTGATGAGGCTGAATTTCACCTCAGAGAACGCCGGGATCCCGCCCGCCGCGTCGTAGGACGGATGCCATTTTCTCATATACGGGAGCGCGTAGACATCATCCATATCCTGGATGGAGAGCGGTTTTGCCGGTGGGTTCTGGACCACATATAAATTGTCGCGGTACGGCTCCACCAGGCGTTTTCCGGAGAACGCATCCGTATTCTTATACTGGATCCCGAAGCTCTCCGCATACCGTCTTTTATCCGTTTTGATCTCATCATAGGACGGCAGGATCACCGCATCGTAGACGGAATCCAGACTGTCCGTTTTATAGACGGTTCCGTCGATGAATGTGATGTCCTTCACATCAAGCCCGGAATTTAAGGCGTCCGCGATCTCAACGATCGACTTTTCCCCCATTCCGTAGGAGATCAGATCCGCCTGAGAGTCCACGAGGATCGAGTGTTTTACTTTGTTTGACCAGTAATCGTAGTGTGCGAGACGACGTAAGCTCGCCTCGATCCCACCGATCACGATCGGGATGTCTTTGTAGACCGAGCGGATCAGGTTGCAGTAGACAACCGCCGCGTAATCCGGCCGTTTTCCCATCACACCGCCCGGCGTGTAGGAATCTTTATCGCGCCTTCTTTTCGAGACAGAATAATGGTTTACCATCGAGTCCATGTTTCCGGCGCTCACGAGGAAGCCGAGTCTCGGTCTTCCGAGGATCTGGATGCTCTCCTTATCCTTCCAGTCCGGCTGGGCGATGATCCCGACTTTATATCCGTAGGATTCCAGCACACGGCTGATGATCGCCGATCCGAACGACGGATGATCCACATAGGCGTCCCCGCACACATAGACGAAATCGCACTGATCCCAGCCTCTTTTTTCCATATCTGCCCGGCATACCGGGAGAAAATCATGTATCATATTCTATGTCCTTCATATATTGTTTCCAGCCACCGCCAGTCTGACATATTTGTTCCGAACTTACCGTGGTCTGCCGTAGGCGGAGAACCCAAACTTTCATCCCCCGCCGTTATTATGTTTTTTGTATTTCTTTCTGCATCTCCAGCGAATTTCCAGCTTAGGAAAGTCACTGTTTTCACTGAAATATTTGCAGCTTTATAAAAGTTCTCTGTAATCCGCGATCACCGCGTCCGCGAGTGCTCGTTTCTCGTCCATCAGGTCTTTTGAGAAATCATCCTCCACGGCGATCACCGGCATTCCTGCCGCTTTGCCCGCCATGATCCCGGCCGGGATATCCTCAAATACGAGGCACTCCTCCGGCTTTACGCCAAGGCGCTTCGCCACTTCCAGGTAAATATCCGGCTCCGGTTTTCCGTGAGCCACCTCGCAGGCCGTCACCACCACGTCGAAATATTCCTTCACGTTTAAGGAAGTCAGGACCGCGTCCACAATCTCGCTTCCGTTGCTGGTCCCGATCCCCGTGCGGATCCTGTTCTCTCTGCAGTATTTTAAAAACTCCGGCACACCCGGCTTCAGCGGGACCTCATAGCGGTACTTGTCGATCGACATCTGAACCCAGATTGCCTTGATCTCGTCCAGGCTTAACGGAAGCTTAAACCGTTCCTTAAAATACACGGCCGTCTCCGAAAAGCTCATTCCTTCAATGGCTCTCTGAAGATCCTCCGGGCACTCGTAACCATACGCTCCAAGGAATTCGATATCGATGGCTTCCCACATCCACATGGAATCCACCAGGGTCCCGTCGAGGTCAAAAAGCATCGCTTTTTTATGATCCAAAAAATTTTTTATCATAAGTTTTCCAACAACTCCCGTTCTTTATCCGTCAGTTTCCGGTACTCACCGGGTTTTAATGTCGCATCCAGCTTCAATGGTCCCATGGACAGGCGTTTCAGGTGGACAACCGGACAGCCGACTTCCTCCATCATACGCTTTACCTGATGGAATTTTCCCTCGTGAAGAGTCAGACTCACCAGACTCTCCGCCTCCGTCCCTGTCTCCGGATCCCCGGCTTTCCTCTCCAGGATCTCGAGTTCCGCCGGCATGCAGGAAAGTCCGTCCGAGAGTTCCATCCCGTCACGGAACTTCTGTACCGCTTCATCCGGGACAAGTCCCTCACATCTCGCCTCGTAGACCTTATCTACATGGTGACCCGGGGCAAGAAGGCGGTGGGCAAGCGCCCCATCGTTTGTGATGAGGAGCAGACCTTCCGTATCGATGTCAAGACGTCCCACCGGGAAGAGATCTTTCCTCTGCTTTTCATCGATCAGGTCCACGACCGTCTCCCTGCGGCGGTCCTCCGTCGCCGAGATCACGCCCTGCGGTTTATTCAAAAGATAATATTCCAGTTCCACGTACTCCACCGGCGCATTGTCGAGCAGGATCGTATCTTCGCCCTTCCGGATCTTTGTCTCCGGTTTTTTCACGACCTCGCCGTTCACCTTGATCCGTCCTTTCCGGATCATCTCCTTGAGCTCCGTTCTCGTACCTTTTCCCATATCAGCCAGATATTTGTCCAGCCGGATTGCTTTTTCCAAATATTTCTCTCCTTCCGATCACGCGCTCTCCGACATTTCCACAGCCGCACCCGCAGACTTTCCAGGTTTCGGACTTTATCCCGGAAATGCATTTTAAACAGAAAAGCGCACTATATTTATCATATCAAAATTCCGGGGAAAGTACAATGAAAATAATAGAAAGAGTTCTGCAGCATCGGCGGGCAGGTTACAGTACGCGGGCAGTGCTTTTTTTCGTAAGATCCGGATGCGGCCATGAATCCTGAAAAAATTCTGCAAAAAGGAGTGTTTATGATAAAACGAGCTTTTCTGATCTTGCTCTGCTTGATCTTTATGATCTTTCACGCGGATCTCGTAACAAAAGGGGCTGTGTCCGGACTTCTTTTGTGGTATTCCTCCGTCGTCCCGGCGCTTTTTCCGTTTATGGTACTGTCTTCCGTTCTCTCCGCCTCCGGCGGGGTCCAGGCAATCATGCGTCCGTTCCCGGTAATCTTCCGCTTTGCCGGACTGTCGGCGGACGGCTGGTATGTTCTCCTCACCGGTCTTCTCTGCGGCTGCCCCATGGGAGCAAAGACATGTGCCGATCTTTACGCGGAAGGGCGGATCAGCTCCGGGGAGGCGAAATTTCTCTTTGCACTCTGCAATCATCCAAGTCCCATGTTTCTCGCAGGTTTCGTCTGTCCCATGTTTGCTTCCCAGGTCCCTTTGTCATATTTTGTCTTTTCTATCTACGCGCCTCTGCTCCTTCTCGCGGTCCCGGCCAGCCTGATCTACCGGAGAGAAGACGCCCGGACCTCCTTTCCGGCCAGCTTTACCGCAAGGGCACAGACGAAACATTCCGCGATCACTCTCAACGCCGCGATCATGACTCCTGACGACCCATCTGTCAACAGGCTGAGCAGACCCACGATCACACTCGACGCCGCGATCATGAATTCCGCGGAGATTCTCGTAAAAATCGGCGGATATCTTATCTTTTACTCCATCCTGATCCTCGTTGTCCGGAACACTCCCCGGATCCCTGCCCCGGTCCGGCTGTTTCTCTGCGGCAGTCTGGAGATCACCACAGGGATCCGGACGGTTCATGACTCCCTTCCGTATCCGGTTTCCGCCGTCGCCGCAGCTGCCATCTTTTCCTTCGGAGGCTTTTCCGCCCTGTCGCAGACAAATGCGGTGATCCAAAGCGAGAAGTCCCATCAGAACTTTCCGGCAGATAAAGAAGAAAGTTCTCCGGTGCATGGAAATTTCCCGTTAAACAATAAGCGAATAAAAAAAAATGCCGGACTCTCCATCCGGCAGTATCTTCTCTGGAAAATTGCCCATTCCGCCCTGGCTGCTGCATTTATGGCAGTTCTCACCGGCATTCTGGGATTTCACTTTTTTTAAATATCGGTTCTCATAAAACACCACTCCCGCATCCTCTCGCAGATCCGGTCCGGTCAGGCCGGTACGCCGTCGACAGCGTTTCCGCAATCAAGCCTCAGTGGAATCCTGTTTTTCCGGCTCAGCGCTCTCCTCTTTTTCAGTGATGATCCCGGAGGAAAGCTCCTTTCTGTTGGAGGAGACGATATCATAGCTGGACTTCATGGAATTCATGAATGCGTCGAAGCGGCCCTGAGCGCCCTCCATCGTGTGGTTCATGATCGTCTGGAGACTCTTTAACATATCATCGGTATACTGGATCGAACCCTGACGGACACTGTTCGCATCAGCGACCGCATTGTCAACGATCGTCTGAGCCTGCGCCTGCGCCTGCTCGATGATCTCATTTGCCTGGGCATAGGCTCTCTGCATGATCTCGTGTTCATTTACAAGCTCGTTTGTCTGAGCAGTTGCCTCTGCGAGCATCGCATCCGCTTTGCTGTGAGCATCGGAAAGGATCGCGTCCTGATTGCTGATGATCTTCTGATACTGCTTGATCTCATCCGGGATTCTTAAACGGAGCTCGACTAAAAGCTCGTCCAGTTCCTCTTTATTTACGATGATCTTTGATGTAGATAACGGCTGAAATTTACAGCTGTCGATGTATTCCTCAATTTCATTGATTAACTGTTCAATTCTGCTCATGTTGTTTCCTTTTCCTTTCCCTTACGCCTGACTGCCCTGTCTCTCACGCAGTCTCTTATGTACTTCATCCGCCACATAAGGCGTTACAAAATTTGAAATATCGCCGCCGTAAGCCGCTACCTCTTTCACGGTACTGGAACTTAAATACGCGTACTCGAGACTTGTCGTCAGGAATACTGTATCGATACTCGTATCCATCACGCGGTTTAACTGGGCGATCTGGAGCTCATATTCAAAGTCAGTGATCGCGCGGAGTCCGCGGACAACGGCGTTCGCGCCGCATTCTTTCGCGAAGTCAACGGTAAGACCCGCAAAACTTTTTACCTCCACGTTCGGAATGTCTTTTGTGACCTCTTTTAACATCTTAACACGTTCTTCCACGGAAAACAATGGCGTTTTCGCACGATTATTAAGAACGCCGATGATCAGATGATCAAACAGCTTTGACGCACGTCTGATCACGTCGATATGTCCCAGTGTAACCGGGTCAAAACTTCCCGGATAAATTGCTTTTTTCATAATTTCTGTCTCACACCGCGAAAACCCGCGGTTTTTCTCCTCGTTTTATATCGTTCCGTTTTTGTATTTTGACCCGGCTTCAGCCTTCAGTCTCTGACCGCCGGATCTGTCTTCCCTTTTTCAGTCCCCTGAACAGATGATTCTTAATTTTTTCTCAGGAATACATGCTTATTCGTCTTATATTCCTTACTCTTCTCAATCTCATACCCGAGCGCTCCGGCCCAGGAAAAATCAGTATCGAGAGCTTCCTCGACGATGATCAGCGTCTCCTCATCCGCAAGAGAAGTGTCCCTCAGCGCTTCCAGCACCTTCTTCGGAAGATCCATCCGGTACGGCGGATCCATAAAGATAAAATCAAACGCCTTTCCTTCCCGGTCAAGCTTCCGGATCGCCTCTGTCACATCCGCGGACATCACACGAGCCCTCTCTTCCAGATGGGTCGTCTTCAGATTATCCCGGATACAGGAAATCTGTCCGTCTCCCTTGTCCACAAAGACCGCTTCCTTCGCCCCACGGCTCAGCGCCTCGATCCCGATCGCCCCGCTTCCCGCAAAAAGATCCAGAAATCTCGCCCCGTAAAGATCATTCTGAAGCATATTAAACAGAGTCTCCTTGATCCTGTCCGTAGTCGGTCTCGTCTCCATTCCCTCGACCGTCTTTAAAAGCAGCCGTCTCGCACTGCCTGCGATTACTCTCATATCTCAACCTCTAACTCATAAAATACCACTGCAATTTTTATTCTCCGCCCCATTATAATCGTATTTTTTCTATTATACAAGTGTTTTCTGAGCCTTTTTCAGACATTGCATAAACCAACGATAAACTCCTCCCCGCTGCCACACCTCACTCCGATCCGCCATCCCACAGCGGTGAGCTTCCGCACAGCAGTACCTTCCCGCTGCCATAACCTCACTTTTCGCCCCACCATCCCTCAGCGGTGAGCTTCCGCCAATCACCTCACACAGAAAAAAGCCTCCGCGAGGCAACCAGGATCAATAAAATTCTGTCTCTCCTCGCGAAGGCCTCTCCCTCAGATGCTCAGGCTCTAACCCTTATTTGCCCGCCATCTTCTTCTCCTGCTCCTCGATCATCTTCTTAACCATATAGCCGCCGACGCTGCCGTTCTGGTAAGAAGTCAGATTGCCGTTGTAGCCGTTTGTAAGCGGCACTCCGAGCTCATCCGCGATCTCCATTTTGAATTTGTCCATCGCTTCCTTTGCTTCCGGAACTACTACACGGTTAGAAGAAGAACTGCTTGTGTTAGACATAAGATACGCCTCCTTTTAGTGTAATGCCTTTCCTGCTCTCGCATCGGGCATGTTTGATGGTACGTTCCTAGTATGATCGTCCTGAAAAATAATACACTGGAAGGTTTTTCGTCAAATGTCATTTTTTGCGAACCCCCGCATTCTCACACGCCTAATTCTCCTTAAGCGCAAGAAACGCGCAGAGATTCCCTCGCTTCTCTCCCATCGCCCGGTGGGAAAACAACTTATCCGGATTGCATCTCGTGCAGATATCAGTGACGGAAATATTTTTTTCCGGGACTCCGGCCTCCAGAAGGATCCGTCGGTTCGCCTCCCAGAGATCCAGCTGCCTCTTTCCGATCATGCCCGTCTTCGACGGCAGAACGATCGCCCTGCAGTCTTCCTTAGAAAACGCGTCATAAAACTTGTCCGCAACATCCTCTCCAACCTCGTAGCAGTCACTGCAGATACTCGGTCCCACACAGCAGACAAGGTCCTCCGGCCGGCTTCCGTATTCCCGCTTCATGGCCGCCACCATCTTTTCTCCCATACGGTTCACGGTTCCTCTCCAGCCCGAATGGGCGAGTCCGATCGCACGATGCTTCGGATCCACAAAGTATAACGGCACACAGTCTGCAAAAAACGTCACGAGCGTCACACCCGGCATATTGGTCAGGAGACCGTCAATATCCCGGTAATCCCGTTCCTTCACAACTCCCTTTCCAAGATCATCTTCCGATACAACGCGGATATTTGTCGTGTGCGTCTGCCAGGTTAAGACCATCTTTTCCCGCTTTACGCCGAGCGCCGCCGCCATCCTGCTGTAATTTTCCAGCACATGTTCCCGGTTGTCACCGCGTGTGAAAGAGAAATTCATGGTCGAATACCAGCCTTCGCTGACACCTCCCATCCGCGTGGAAAACGCGTGAGTGACGATCCCGGTTGCATCAAGTGCCGGGAATGTCAGGTAGGTGACACCGTTATTTGTCACTTCCTTCATATGATCCGCCGCATCTGTTTTTCTGATCCACTGATCCATAATTTTCCCCTTTCCGAGATATCTCATGCAGAATTTTTTCATTCAACGATATGCGCCGTTCTCAGCCATGCAGAAAGTACGCATGCTTGTTCCGGATACACGATCAAAAGCATAATGGATTTTTGCGAGTCCCACGTACATTCGGCCTGAACCTTAAAATGCATCCCTGATATATGTGATCTCATCCCCATCGATCCCCGCCGCATCAAACCGGCACGGTGTCTCCTCCGGAAGCTGGTGGGAATACAGATAATAGACTGCCGCATTCCGGATCCGAAGAGCCTTTCTGTGGTCGATCGCTTCCAGCGAAAACCCAGCTGAACCACTGGCACGGTATTTCACCTCGATAAACACGAAATAGCTTCCATCTTTCGCAATAATATCGATCTCGCCCTGTTTACAGCGGTAATTCCGCTCCAGGATCGCAAATCCGTTCTGTTTTAAAAAGGCAGCGATCTTTTCCTCATAGATGCTGCCCACTGCCCGATTATTTCTTGTCACAAAAATCCCCCATCGATGACTCGCTCAGCTTTGTTTCTCTGATACCGCATTGCTCAAAAGCATTCATAATCCGCTCATTTTTCTTCGAAAAATGGCTGCTTATCACACAAACTTCGTAATAAATGTCCGTCTGTGGATCGGGGTCGGTCCGAACTCTTTCAGCGCCGCGATATGTGCGGCAGTTCCGTATCCCTTATGCTTTGCGAACCCATACTCCGGGTATTCCTTATCATACTCTTCCATCATGTGGTCCCTGGTGACCTTTGCGAGGATGCTTGCCGCCGCGATGGAAACGCTCTTCGCATCGCCCTTGATGATCGGCACCTGCGGGATCGCAACCTGCGGGATCGTCACCGCATCGTTTAAAAGGATCTGGGGCGCCGGGTCAAGTTTCGCGATCGCCTGGCGCATCGCCTCATAAGTCGCCTGCAGGATGTTGATCTCATCGATCCGCTCAGGACCCACGATCCCCACCGACCAGGCGATCGCTTTCTCCTTGATCTCTAGGAACAGTTCCTCTCTCCGGCTCTCAGAGAGCTTTTTCGAGTCGTTTAAATAAAGGATCTGGCAGTCCTTCGGCAGGATCGCCGCACCGGCCGCAACCGGCCCTGCAAGAGGTCCGCGGCCCGCCTCATCGATCCCGCAGATAAACGCACAGTCTTCATACTGTCTCTCGAACTCCCGCATGAGGGAGAGGCGTTCCAGCTCCTTTTCCAGTTTTTCTCCGGTCAGCACACGTCTTGCCATATCTCTTTACTCCTTATCCCTGCGTATTCATGTTCCACACTTTATTCCGCCGGCATCTCCAGCGTGATTCTTCCGAGCTTTCCGCCGCGGAATTCATCAAGAAGAAGTCTCGCCGCCTTTGTCAGATCATTCACGCCTCCCTTTGTCAGGCATGCACGCGCCGTTGCAATCTCATCGAGGAGCTCATACGGCTTCTTTCCTTCCTCCTCGATCCCGTAACGCTCTTTTAAGAGACCAGGAGTGATCTCCTTAAGATATCCCGCAAGTTCGGAAGCCAGTTCATCTTTCTCCAGGATCTCATCGTTGATGGAGCCTAAAAACGCCAGTAAAAGACCAACTTTCTGGTCCTCAAATTTCGGCCATAAGATACCCGGAGTGTCGAGAAGCTCCACCTGCTTATTTAAACGGATCCACTGATTTCCCTTTGTGACGCCAGGTTTGTTTCCCGTCTTCGCAGCTGCTTTTCCGGCAAAGCTGTTGATGAACGTGGATTTTCCGACGTTCGGGATCCCGACCACCATCGCACGCACCGGGCGGTTTAAGATACCGCGCCTTCTGTCGCGCTCGATCTTCTCCTTACATGCCTCCTGGATCAGGGCATTCAGCTGTTTTAACGTCGCTTTCGCTCTTGCATCGATCTTCATGACCTGGAAGCCCTGTCTCTCAAAATAGGAGATCCATGCGGCATTTGCCTTCTCAGAAGCAAGATCCGCCTTATTTAAAAGGATCACACGGCCTTTTCCGGCTGCGAGGCTGTCAATATCCGGATTGCGGCTGGCAAGCGGCGCTCTCGCATCCACAAGCTCGATCACGAGGTCTACAAGTTTCACGTCCTCTTTCATGGCGCGTTTCGCCTTTGTCATATGGCCTGGATACCACTGTATATTCATAGTAATCGTCTCCGTCCTTTCCTGCTACCGGACGAAACCAAGTCTGGAAAATGGCTGAAACCGCAGCCAGACGCGTCCGATGAGATTTTCCCGTTTTATATTTCCAATGCCGGAAAACCGGCTGTCTTCACTTGATTCACGGTTGTCACCCAGGAGAAAATATTCATCATCCCCGAGCTCGACCGGATACTCGGCTGCCCCGGCGATCGTCGCCTCGGCAAGTCCGTTTTCCGCTTTTAAGAGTTCCCCATTGATATAGACGGATCCATTTTTGATCTGGACCGTCTCACCGGGAAGTCCGATGATCCTCTTGATCCCCGGCTGCTGTCCTTCCCGTTCAAAGACGACAACATCAAATCGTATCGGTTTCCCGACATCATATGCGAGCCGGTTTATCAGCACCACATCTCCGGACTCCAGCACGGGTTTCATGGAACTTCCATTCATCTCAACCCTGCTCCCAAAACAAAACACGAGATAGCACGCAAGAGCGATCATGACTGCGCAGTCGACCGCCCATTCCGTGATCCGGTGAAGTCTGTTCGGTTCCTTTTTCTCAAAAAATTCCATGAAGGGACCTCCTGAATCCATGACAGAACATCTGTACTTTATGCAAGAGGAATTCCTGCTGTTTTAGTAAAAACAAAGGGACAATTTTCATTGCCCCTTTAATCTACTGACTCTCTGTACAGTTGTTATGAATTATTTTACTAATTCTTTAACCTTTGCAGCTTTACCTACTCTTGTTCTTAAGTAGTAAAGTTTCGCGCGGCGAACTTTACCTCTTCTTACAACCTCAACGTTCTCAACAGACGGAGAATGAAGCGGCCATGTCTTCTCAACGCCGATACCGTTGGAGTTCTTTCTTACTGTGAAAGTCTCTCTAACGCCGCCGTTCTGTCTCTTGATAACAGTTCCCTCGAAGATCTGGATTCTTTCACGGTTTCCCTCTTTGATCTTAGCGGATACTCTTACAGTGTCACCTACGTTGAAGCTCGGTACAGACTCTTTTAACTGTGCAGCTTCGATATTCTTGATAATGTCGTTCATTGATATGAACCTCCTTAAAGTATTCGATGTTCTTACCCGCATCTTCTTTTCCTGCGGCAGCGGAACATCTCTTATGATTTAAGTCTCCGTATTGACAGGGCTCTCCCGTCTTTCGGATACCACAGTTTTGTATTTTATCATACCGCAAGCCAAAATGCAAGCGGTTTTCTCATATATCGTGCAATTTTTTGGTCACGGTTTTTCGGTCTCCTGCTGTCTCAGCAATTCATCCAGGAACTTCTGCTCCTTTTTCGAAAGGACAGCGTCCTCCAAAAGTTCCGGGCGGTTCTTCAGTGTGCGGATGATCGACTGCTCCCTGCGCCATTTCTCGACATTTGCATGATGCCCGGAAAGAAGGATATCCGGCACTTTTTTGCCCATGAACACTTCCGGGCGCGTGTACTGCGGATACTCCAGAAGGTTATCGTGGAATGTCTCGAACTCCGCAGACACATTGTTGTTCAGCACTCCCGGGACAAGTCTTGAAATACAGTCGATCATCATCATCGCCGGAAGCTCTCCTCCTGTGAGGACATAATCTCCTGCGGAGAGGTAATCTGTCGCGATCATCTCCAGAACGCGCTCATCGACCCCCTCATAGTGACCGCAGAGGAACACCAGATCCTCCTCCTTCGCGAGATCTTCCGCAATATTCTGATTGAAAGTCTTTCCCTGAGGAGTCATGTAGATCACACGCGGTTTCTTTCCGATCTTCTCGACAAGTGCCTCATAAGCGCGGTAGATCGGCTCCGCCTGCATGACCATCCCGGCGCCGCCGCCGTAAGGATAGTCGTCCACCTTTCCGTGGCGCTCCAGCGTATAATCGCGGATATTCACCGCCTCAAACGATACGATCCCCTTCGCTGCCGCGCGGCCGAGAATGCTGGTCTCCAGACCGTTCATGATCATCTCCGGGAACAGGGTAAGTACATGAAAATTCATCGCGGCCTCCCCTTACAGATCCAGAAGTCCCGGAAGAACATGGACAAGCATCTCTTCCTTATCAAGATCCACATCGAGAATGCAGTCGTGGATCGCCGGGAGAAGAAGTTCCTTTCCCTCCGGTGTCTTTACACAGTAGACATCGTTTGCTCCTGTCTCCATCACATCCGTCAGCGTTCCGAGCGTATCCCCTTCGTCCGTGACAACAGTAAGTCCGATGAGGTCGGTGATAAAGAATTCGTCCTCCTGAAGGGGCACTGCCTGGTCTCTTGTGATCAGAAGGTCCTTCTGGCGCCATCCTTCCACCTCGTTCATAGTGTCAACCCCGTCGAATTTCAGGATGACCATGTTTTTGAAGAATTTTACCTGACGGATCTTTAACTCCCGGCTTTCTCCTCTTCCGAGGTCCAGGATCACATGATCTAATTTTTTAAAGCGCATCGCGTCATCGGTGGTCGGATAGACCTTCACCTCGCCGCGCACGCCGTGCGGGGAGGTAATGACGCCTACACGAAGATATTTTTCCATATTTGTCTCCTATCGTAACTGTGAGGGAACCCGGGCAGTCAGCTCCTGTCATTCTATCAAGCACGGCTGATACCTGCCCGCAGAAACCGTCTCTGATAACAGAAAGGGGACTGCAGCCGGGAAAAATCCTGTCCACAGTCCCTCACGATTACTGAATTTCAACAATCACTTTCTTATCCATCTTGGAAGAAGCCGCCTTCACAACGGAGCGGATGGCTTTCGCGATCCTTCCCTGCTTTCCGATCACCTTTCCCATATCGGTCGGGGCAACCTTGAGCTCAATGACGATCTCTTCTTCTTTTTCAGATTCCGTAACAACGACTTCATCTGGATTATCAACCAGCGCTTTGGCGATAACTTCTACCAATTCCTTCATTGAATCCACCTCGATTACTGGATACCGGCTGCTTTTAAGAGCTTAGCAACAGTCTCAGTCGGCTGAGCGCCTGTTCCTAACCACTTCTTAGCTGCTTCCTCGTCGAATTTGATGGTGCTCGGCTCTGTGTTCGGATCGTAGTATCCAACCTCTTCGATGAAGCGACCGTCTCTCGGGGAGCGGGAATCTGCAACGATAATTCTATAGAAAGGAGCCTTCTTCTGACCCATTCTTCTTAATCTCATCTTAACTGCCATGACAATTTCACCTCCTTGGTTTTTTCGTTTATCAGCCATGCGGGAATCGCATTTGCCTTCTTATCATAATGCGGTACTTAGAATGGTAATTTCATCTTTCCAAGCATACCGCCCAGTCCGCCAAGCCCTTTCCGCTTTCCGCCTCCCATCATTCCAGGAAGCTGCTTCATGAGCTTTTTCGACTGTTCGAACTGTTTGACGATCCGGTTCACCTCGGCAATATCTACTCCGGCGCCCTTCGCGATCCTCTGTTTTCTCGACGGATTCAGGAGTGACGGGTTCGCCCGCTCTTCCTTCGTCATTGAGAGAATGATTGCCTCCACTTTATCCATGGATTTCTCGTCTATTTCAACATTTCCCTTCATCTGGGCCATTCCCGGCATCATGTTCAAGATGCTGTTCATTCCGCCCATCTTTTTGATCTGGCGCATCTGATCCAGGAAATCGTTAAAATCAAATTCTGCTTTGCGAAGTTTCTGGCTCATTTCTTTTGCCTTCTCTTCGCTCACCTCAAACTCGGCTTTCTCAATCAGGGAAAGGATATCACCCATTCCAAGGATTCTCGAAGCCATACGGTCCGGATAAAACTGTTCCAAGTCAGAGAGCTTCTCGCCCATACCGACGTAGAGGATCGGTTTTCCCGTCACGGCACGGATCGATAACGCCGCACCGCCTCGTGTATCACCGTCAAGCTTTGTTAAGATCACGCCATCGACGCCGATCTTGTCATTAAAGCTTCCGGCAACATTCACTGCATCCTGACCGGTCATCGCGTCGACAACGAGGATCGTCTGGTCGACATTGACTGCTTCTTTGATGTTGACGAGCTCATCCATCATGGACTCATCGATCTGAAGACGTCCTGCCGTATCGAGGAATACAAGATTCATGCCTTCTTTTCTGGCATGTTCCACAGCGGCTTTTGCGATATTCACCGGATTCTGGTTATCTCCCATTGTGAAGACCGGAACTCCGACTTTCTCACCGTTTACCTGTAACTGCTTGATCGCAGCTGGTCGGTAGACGTCGCAGGCCGCAAGAAGCGGCTTTCTGCCTTTTGCCTTGAACTTTCCGGCAAGTTTTGCCGTAGTCGTTGTTTTACCTGCGCCCTGAAGACCGATCATCATGATGACCGTGATCTCATTCTGGGGCTTTAAGGCAATCTCTGTGGTCTCGGAACCCATCAGTTTTACGAGTTCTTCGTTTACAATTTTTATTACCATCTGTCCCGGAGTCAGGCTCTCTAAGACATCCTGTCCGATCGCTCTCTCCTGTACAGAACTGATAAACTGTTTAACAACTTTAAAACTTACGTCGGCTTCCAGGAGAGCCATCTTGACTTCCTTCAGGGCAGCTTTTACATCCGCCTCTGACAGTCTTCCTTTGCCTCTTAAGTTTTTAAAGACATTCTGTAATTTATCGGCTAAACTTTCAAATGCCATGAAAACTCTCCCTCTGGCTTACAGCTTCCCGATCTCCTCGGAAATTGCTTCGATCCTGTCGATCAGGGATCGGTCACCGTCCTTTTTATATTGGCCAGCCAGTTCCTTAATCTCTTCTACCATTTTCTTTGTCTGGTTGAATTTCTCGACAAGCTTCAGTTTTTCCTCGTATCCGGAAAGAATCTTGTCACAGCGCTTCACCAGGTCATGCACGCCCTGTCTGCTGATTCCCTGTTCTTCGGCGATCTCGCTGAGGGACATGTCATTAAATACCACATCTTCATATACACGCCGCTGGTGCTCCGTTAAGAGCTCTCCATAGAAATCATACAGAAGACCCTGTGCTACAATTTTTTCCATATCAGGTCACCTGCGATATCATACTATAAACGGTGATGGTTGTCAAGTGTTTTTGCTTGACATTTTATTTATTTTTTTCGCAGCGTAGAATTTCCGGCTTATAAAACATAAACACCCGCCATCAGGCAGGTGTTTATGTACTCTTACTTATAGGAAGGAGCGATTGTTTTATAATGCTACCAGCACCATATCTTTTGCAGATTCCGGAAGTTCTTCACCATCCATGGATACGCTTAATACAAAGTTTACATGGTACTTTGTACTGATCTGATCCAGCTCTGCGAGAGTTGCAGTGATATCTTCTCCCTCAAGACCGGCGAGCTTTAAGAAACTGTCAAGATACATAGCCTCGAGATCGTGATCCTGGGAAATAATTCCGCAGATGAAACCGATAAAGCCTTCAGCCGTACTTACGGAGAACTCAGCCACGTTGATTAAGCGGATCTTGTTGTTAAGCTCGTACATATGTTTCGAACTTTTATCAAGGTAAACGATTGAACCTTTTGCCTCTTTTACAGCTGTGTTAGCCATGTCAAGTAAATATTTAGTTTTTCCTTTTCCCTTCCGTCCTGCGATGATCTGAACCATAATGCACTCCTCCTTGGATTTTATATATTTTGTATAAAAAATCTCTTGTTTGTAAATTTATTATAGACTATTTGCTGAAAATTTGCAACCATTATTTCTAAATTTCGAAATAATTTCATACAAAAGCAGAATGTACTTCCAACACCGGCAGAATCTGCTGTCGACAGTTCTTTACGGTTGCCCGGGAGTAAAAACAGGACATGAAAACCTTCGGATCCCCCGAAAACTTTCATGTCCTGTTCATTCACGTATTCTTCCTCCTGTTTTCTGCTACCGGTCGATCTTCTCCATGATCGTCGACATATCCGAATAGAGGGCATCGCGGCTGTCCGCATGCATCACGACAGATGCGTACTCTTTCCCGTCCGCGTCCTTCTCCCCCATGATCAGACAATAACCCGCCGCCTTCGTGGTTCCGGTCTTTCCTCCGAATACAGAGAGTCCATCCGGCATTTCCCTCTTTCCGAGCATGTAGTAATTGCTGACACTCCAGGATGCGGTTTTATCCGATCCGTCCGCCCCTTTATAGGACGCCGTGTATGTCTTTGTTCCGATAATATCCCGGAACTTCTCATACTTTAACGCCTCATGGAACATCAAATAAAGGTCGTAGGCGGTCATATAGTGGTCCTCGTTCGTCAAGCCGTTGGCATTTGCAAAATGCGTCCCTGTGGCACCGATCCGGGCTGCTTCCTCGTTCATCATTTCAACAAATCCTTCGATCGATCCGCCCATATGAACTGCGATCGCGTTTGCCGCGTCGTTTCCCGACGGGATCAAAAGACCATAAAGAAGCTGCTCCAGTGTCAGCTTATCTCCGGGAACAACCCCCGCCATGGAGGAACCGCTCTCCGTGATTACCGACTCCTGAGGAACCGTCACCATATCTTCAAGATTTCCATATTTCAGGGCGACAAGCGCCGTCATAACCTTCGTCGTGCTGGCAGGATTTCTGCGTTCAAAAACATCCTGCGCAAATACGGCATTTCCCCCATCGAGCGGAAATACCCCGGCAGACTGCGCTGTGAGTGTTCCGTCTCCGTCGATCCCATCCGTTACCACCGCCAGGTCTGCCGCAAAGCCGTCCGCCGTTCTTCCGCTGCCTGAAGATGCGAACGTCTCGACCCTCTGATCCAGGGCGTAGGTATTTCCCGTATCTGCAAGTCCGGCGCAGCCAGTCGCGCCAAGGATCAGGCAGAACCCCACGATCCCCGGGATCCATCTTTTCTTCTTACTCATTACTTATACATCTCACGCCACTCAAGATCTCCGCGATCCAGAGCCTTGATCAGAAGCTCTGCTGTCGCAAGGTTTGTCGCAAGCGGGACGTTGTGGATATCGCAGAGTCTCACCGCCTTGTTGACATCCGGCTCGTGGGACTTCGGTGACAGCGGGTCTCTCAGGAAGATCACAAGATCGATATCATTGTTCTCGATCTGTGCTCCCATCTGCTGCTCCCCGCCAAGGTGGCCAGGAAGGAATTTATGGATATTTAAATTTGTGACTTCCTCAATGAGTTTTCCGGTCGTTCCGGTCGCATAGAGGTTATGTTTACTTAAGATCCCTTTATACGCGATACAGAAGTTCTGCATCAGTTTCTTTTTGGAATCATGCGCGATCAGTCCAACATTCATAAGAATACCTCCTAGAATTCCAGTTTATTTTGCTGCAGTCCGACGTTTAAAAGAACGCCGATGCCGATATAAAGACTTACCAGAGAACTTACACCATAACTGATAAATGGAAGCGGAAGTCCGGTATTCGGGAAAATCCCGGTGGCAACCGCAATGTTTGTAAATGCCTGGAATCCAACGAGAGCAGCCATCCCCGTACAGAGGAGCTTTCCGGTCAGATCTCTCGTTCTCCCTGCCATTCGCAGGCATTCAAATACGAAGAGAAGGTAGAGGACCAGCACAAGCATGCAGCCCACAAACCCCATCTCCTCACCGATCACGGCAAAAATAAAATCGGTGTGTTCCTCAGATAAGAAATTTCCGTTTTTTACGGAAATGGCCGTCTCGTTGAGCAGACCTTTTCCATACAGCATTCCCGATCCGATCGCCATCTTTGAGTTATCCTGCTGGACATTTAAGTCTGCGAATTTTCCCGGATTGATGAAGGCGAGGATTCGGTTTACCTGATATCCTGTCAGGAACGGAACAGCGCCCCGCTCAGCAAGAAATACCGTGAGTGCCAGCCCCGGGATCCCAACAGCAGCCGCGCCGATGATCCACTTATAGCTGAGTCCTGCGACAAAGATCAGGCATACAATAATGAACACGATAACGATACTCGTGGACAGGTCCGGCTGTTTCATAATGAGAAGCAGCGGAACCGCAGCAAAAGCCCCGACGATGATCAATGTGCGGGGATCGTTGATCTTCTCCTGATTTCGCTGCAGAAACCAGGAGAAAAAAATGATCAGACCGATCTTAACAAATTCCGACGGCTGGAAGCGTCCGATCACAGGAAGTGTGATCCAGCGTCTCGCACCCGTTCCGGCTCCTCCAAACTGTCCTGCGACAATGATCGCCAGCAGGATCGCCACACAGGCAAGATAGATCACGCCGGTACAGCGCATCAGTTTGTGGTAATCCATCAGAGCCAGGAAGATCATGATCACCAGTCCGCCAAAAAGGCCGATCAACTGGCGGTTGATATAGCCTCTGTCTCCGTTTACCGCACTGTTAATCACAAGAAGCCCGATCACATTTAACGCCAGGGCGTAGAACAACAGACGGAAATTGAAGTTTTTAAAATTGTATTCTGAAAGCATGTATTAAAATGTCCCCTTAACCAGCAGTTCCCGAACCGGAACACTGGCATACAGGACCGGGAGCTTTTCTCCCGCCTTTCTCTGATCCATGTGGATCACCTTGACCTCCAGTTGTTCCGGATCGATCATCATATATCTTGATATGACTTTTATCATGTCGTTTTTTAACATCTCCAGGATTTCCGGCGTACATCCGGCCCGGTCCGCGATCAGCAGAAATTCAAGCCGTTTTTTCGCGATACTTCCGGAATTTCTCCCTGTCAGGATATGGAACAGTCTCTTTTTCATTTATGCCCTCTTTAAGAGGCCGCTAAACATATGGAAGAATCCTTTGTTTTTCTCAAGCCCCATAAGCGGCACCTCCTGACCAAGTATCCGCTTACAGATGTTAAGATAAGCCTGTCCGGCAAAGGAATTCATTCCCACCAGAGGTTCCCCCTGGTTCGTGGAGATCACGATCTCCTCATCGTCCGGGATCGCGCCGAGGATCGGGATTCCAAGGATATCCGTCACATCTTCCATCGACATCATATCCCCCCTCCGGACCATATCCATCCGGATCCGGTTCACGATGAGATCCATCTTTGAGATTTCTTCCGCCTCCAGCAGGCCGATGATCCGGTCTGCGTCACGGATCGCCGATACCTCGGGAGTCGTGACGACAAAAGCACGGTCCGCTCCGGCAATGGCGTTTTTAAATCCCTGCTCGATCCCCGCAGGACAGTCTAACAGTACATAATCACACTCTTCTCTCAGATCATCAACCAGCTTTCGCATCTGACCGGGAGTCACGGAGGACTTGTCCCTGGTCTGGGCGGACGGAAGTAAAAACAGGTTCGGATATCTTTTGTCCTTTATCAGTGCCTGCTTCAGACGGCAATTCCCCTCCACGACGTCCACAAGGTTGTAGACGATGCGGTTCTCCAGTCCCATCACCACGTCAAGATTCCTGAGACCGATATCTGTATCGATCAGGATCACTTTCTCCCCGAGCATGGCAAGTCCTGTACCGACATTCGCTGAGGTCGTCGTCTTGCCAACACCCCCTTTTCCGGATGTAACAACAATGACTTCACTCATAAGAATATCCTCCTGTATTAAGTTATGAATGTACTCGCATCTCCTCTGTTTTCAGAGATTGATACCGGATTGGCAAAAGCTCAAAAATTTTCCTGCGGGCAGACCTGCACCCGTTTTCTGATCTTTGCCCCTGGTACCACAAGATATATTTTACATGAAAAAAGCAAAAAATTCCAGTAAAAAATAGATTTTATAAAAGCTTTATAAAAGGAAACTGATACGGACCTCTTTTATATAAAATTCAGCGCACTCAGAAAGCTCTTTTTGATCGGTTCTTCGACAACTTTTCCGTTCTCAGAGAGGATCATCATCGGACCGCGCCCAAGATGGCGTCCTTTCTCCGCTTTTTTCAGGGAAAGTCCCGCGATCCGGACCGATATCGGTGCCATCTCAAAAGCAACGATCACCGCATCCTCATTTCCGCAGATCCCCGCATGGGCCGCCCCGCGGAGCGCTCCTAAAATGATGATGTTCCCTTTTGCGCTGACTTTTGCTCCTTTTTCCACATCACCGATCACCACGATGCTGGCCTCTGATTCCAGCTCGTCCCCGTCCCGGAGATTCCCTTTATAAAACTGACCTGTGAGGGAAGACAGCTCCATCAGTCTCTCATTGAGTGCTTTCTCACATTTTCTCGTCCGGTTTCCGTCCGTGTCGAGAAGACACAGCACCTCGATATCGGAATTTTCCGTGATCGTCTGCACAACACGGTACTCTTCCTCCGGAGTCAGGTCCCGTCCCTCCAGGGTCAGCGTCATCTGGGCAGCTCCCCAGAATTTCGCCGTCGCCTTGAACTTCTTTGCAATCGCCTGAAGAACTTTCTCAAAATCCAGGTCTTTCTCCAGATAAACCGTCATTCCGGCTTTATTTCCCTTGATTACGACAGCTTCTTTCATCTTGAAATCCCCCTTTTATGTAACTTTGACAGGTGCGCCAGACCGCCGGTCCGTCAACGCCTTACAGCCCGGCAGTTTCGCCGGGCTGCAGCATTTTGTCTGTGCAGTGCGCAGACTAGTCTCCGATCTCTACGTTCGAAGAGTTCAGCGCACTGTTATTCAGAATGTAATTCAGGTCTGTATATCCGTAGTAGAACCGGTAAATATTTTTCGCCGCCGTCGCCGCGTTGGAGGAAGAATATCCGTATGGGATATTCACCGTCACCGCGATCTCCGGATTCTGGTATGGAGCAAAGGAAACGAAGAACGCGTGGTTGACGCGGTGTCCATTTTTTATCTCCTCGGCAGTACCCGTCTTACCTGCGATATCGACTTCCAGGTCACTGAAGATCTTCCTCGCAGAACCATCCGAGATTACACGGCGCATTCCGGTGTGGACAGCGTTCCATGTGGAATCTTTGACGTCGATGGTCGAACGTACTTCCGGTGTAAAATCTTTTAAGAGATTTCCCTGGGAATCCGTCATCTTGTCGAGCAGACTCAGTTTGAATACCATTCCCTTATTGGCAACTGCCGTGATATATCTGGAAAGCTGGATATTGGAGTAAGAGTTTTTACCCTGTCCGATCGAAGATGCCTCCGGTTTCTCCGTCGTCATCTGCGGCTCTCTCTCAGCAATCTCGATTCCGGATGTCTCATCGAGTCCGAACATGGACGCATACTTTCGGATCTTCTCGATACCGAGTTCCGGTGAATAGTTTCCGTTTTCATCCATGGAGAGGCGGTGTCCCATCTCAGAGAAGAACACGTTGCAGGAGTTCTGGATGCCGTGGACCACATCGAGAGGTCCATGCTGTCCCGGGTAGATCCAGCAGCGCAGCGCCGGTGTGATCTCCTTGTAGATACCGGTACAGTTCACCGTATCATTCAGCCCGATCACGCCTTCCTCAAGAGCCGCCACCGCGATGATCGGCTTGAAGGTCGATCCAGGCGCCTTCTGTGCCTGTGTGGCATTGTTAAAGAGCGGCAGGGACTGATCGTTATTTAACTTGTTGTAATACTCCGCATCCACGGTTCCGGAGAACTTGTTGTTGTCGTAGCTCGGGTAGGTCACGAGTGCCCGCACCTCACCGGTGTTGACGTCCGTGATCACGGCACTGGCAGAACACGGGTCCAGGGCAAGCTGCGCAGGTGTAATCTCGATATCGGAGATCTTGTTTCTGATAAACTGGAATGCGTACTCATCTCCGCCCGCCTCCAGCATCCGGACTTCATTCTCGTCGTAAGCCAGAATATTCTGGTCATAGAGGGCGAGGCAGAGTTCCTTTCCGGACACGGTGCCGTTATTGACAAGGTAGCGGAAGATCTTCTTCGTGAACGCCGCATCGTTCTGCAGGTCATCCATCACATATTCCACGATCGTCTGGTAAATACTGTCCGCATCAGAGTATCTGGACTCGATCTTCAGCTTTGTCGTGTCGATCCAGCTCTCCGCGATCCCGTCGTACAGGTAATCCCTGAGGCTGATGGAATCGTTCTTCCATGCGTTGTATGTGTCAGACTCCTGGTCGATCTTGTCTGTCTGTATGATCCCACGGTCGGAAAGCAACGTATAGATATACTGCATGTAGGCAAACATGTCTTCCGGCAGGTCTGCCATCTTTCTCGCGGATCCATCCGTGAGCTCGCTCCGGATCTGTGCGAGGATCTGTTCTCTCGACTGGCTGTACTTCGCATAGATGTTTTTCTCTGTCTGGGACGCCTCCGGCGCGGAAAACGCTGCAAGGTCCAGGACATTGTTGTTGATCAGCTGGTAGTAGACATCCTTCACAGGGATCGGGATATTTGCCGCCTTCTTGTAATCGTTGTCATCAAGATCACGGTTCACGAGCTTGTCCGTGATGATACCGGCAAGCTGCTGCTCCAGAATATGATACACACCGATCTGGAGATCCCGGTCCAGTGTCAGGTAGATGTCATGTCCTGCCTCCGGCTCTGTTCTCTTAACGACCTCAAGGATCCGTCCCATACTGTCCACATACATAGTCTGGGAACCCTTCTTTCCCTGAAGCTCCGTCTCCATGGATGCCTCGATCCCGGTCTTTCCGACAAGGTCCGTCAGCTCATAGTCCGGATTCGTCTCCCGGAGTTTTTCGAGCTCATCATCCCAGACTTTTCCGATGTATCCGATGATCGGTGCAAAATAAACGCTGTCATTGTATACACGGATCGTTGATTCCTCGATGCCGACGCCTTTTAAGTTCGCGGAGTTTTCGAGAACATCCGTCATCGTCTCCTTGCTGACGTCAGAGGCGATCGTGGTGGACTCATATTTCCGGTACGCGGTGAGTCCCATCGTATAGCGGATATTGATGATCCCGAGAGCTTCTTCATCGGTAAGTTCGATCGGGTTGTCATTGTCATCCTTCAGCTGGTCCAGACCGTAATATTTTACCCTAGCGTCAAAGACTTCCCTGGCCGTCACATCGGACGGATATTTTCCATCCGCGTCATCCAGTTCATCCGTCTTTTTTAATCCGTAATAGTCGCTCAAAAAGCGTTTTCTCGCCGCCTCGCTGGTGGTCGTGAAGATCATATTCCCGGAGGAGTCATAACCCACGGAAAAATCTCCTTCCACGTTCTCGCCGTGACGGTTTAAGATCCGGACAAGCTCCAGGAGCATCCGGTTTCTGTCGTTGGATCTTTTGTAATCTCCGTTATCCTGAAGCGTCACATTGTACGACAGTTTATTATATGCAAGAAGATTCCCGTTTCTGTCATAAATATTTCCGCGGGTACCGGCAAGACTGATCTTTTTTTCCGTCTTTGCCATATAGTTTTCCTGGTACTGCTCTCCTTCCATGATCTGAAGATTGAACAGGCGCATGCCAAGGATCGCGTACAGCCCCACAAATACCACCGCCAGGATCACAAGTCTTGACGACAGCAGCTTTTTCATAAACTCTTTCAGAATTTCAGAAAAATCGTTAAACAATCGTTGTGTCTCTCCTTTTTTCCATCTCTTCCAGTCTGCGGCTGATATAGAGGAACAGCCGGTACAGGATCAGTGTTGTCACCACGGTGAAGATCGTCTCCGGCAGGATAATGTTGATGAAATAATAGCCGAAATGTAATCTTCCCCGCACCAGGAAGCCGAATACATAAAGATAGAAATTATAAAACACTTCGTTCAGCGCTGAAAGCACCAGCGGCAGCGTAATATAGTCCTCATAATAATACTTCGTGCAGATTCCGTTTACATAGCCCATCCAGATAAAGATCAGCGTGTGAAATCCGAGCGGACCTCCGGACGAGAGGTCCATCAGAAGTCCCGCGATCAGTCCGTATCCCATCCCCCAGGCACTTCCCCGGATAAACCCGAAGGAAAAGACAAGGATCACCATGAGATTCGGATATACCGCCAGGAACGGCAGCAGCGGGAAAATACAGGTCTGCACGATAAATGCCAGGATCACCAGCAGAAAACTCGCGATGATCCGCTTCATATTGCTATTCATTGATCTCCGGCCCCGCATCCTTTAAGTCTGTGATCACCAGGACCTCCTGAAGTCTGTCGAATCTCGCGGCAGGGATCAGGTATCCCGATTTCGTCAGGTTGTCGTTGTAATCCACCGTGATGTCCGTCGCATACCCCACGAGGATCCCCGGCAGGAATTTTCCGCTGATATTGGAAGTGACGATCATGTCGCCATCCTTGATATCATCGTCCTTTTCCATATAGGAAAGCTTTAACCGGCCGTCTTTAAACAGCTGAAGATCTCCCGCGACGATACAGGAATCCCCGGACTGCTGCGCCATGGCGCTCACACGGCTGGAGTCATCGATGATCGAGCGGACTGTCGCGTAGTTCGCTCCCACATCTGTGACGATACCGACAAGACCGCCTCCGGCGATGACGTTCATATCCTCTTTGATCCCGTCATCGGATCCTTTGTCGATCCGGAATACGGAAAACCAGGAACTCGAGTCTTTTGCGATGATACGGGCACCGATCTTATGGTACTGCATATATTCCTGATCCAGTTCATAGAGACTTCTGAGGCGCTCCAGCTCGAACTGTTCCGAGCGGAGTCTCGTATTTTCCTCCGTCAGCTCATCCACTCTCGTCTTTAAGGTCTCATTCTCTGCCAGAGCCGTCTTCAGTTTTCCGACGCTGCTCAGTTCATTGTAGAGTCCGCCGCCGACCCTGTTCACACCGGACTGGATCGGCACCAGCACATATCCCACCGCGGTCCGCAGCGGATTTAAGATGCTTCCCCTGATCGTCGTAATACCGATCATACAGATACAGAGAAGCGACAGTCCAAATAGAAAATATTTCGTATTGTTTTTCATGTTTCAAAAATTCCCCGTTCTCTCAGGCTCACATAGGAATTATCTCCGATAATGATATGGTCCAGAAGCGGGACTCCCATGAGCTTTCCTGCTTCCATGACACGTTCTGTAAAGAGGCAGTCCTCCCTGCTCGGCGTCGGATCCCCGCTTGGATGGTTGTGGAGCAGAATGATCCCGCAAGCCCTGGACCGCAGCGCCTCGATAAAGATCTCCCGCGGCGTCGCGCAGGAGGCATTCACCGTTCCGATCGAGACTGTTGTATCCTTTAACAGAATGTTCTTTGTATTCAAAAGCAGAAGTTTCAGATTCTCCTGTTCCAGATGGCGCATTTCCTCCATATAGAATGCAGCCACCTTTGACGGCGCATCAAAAACGACCGTCTTTTCTGATGCCGCCGTTTTCCAGATCCTCGCCGAAAGTTCTCCGACGCACGCGAGCTGGATCGCTTTCACTTCCCCGACCCCGCGGATCTCTTTATAATCCTCCACGGCGCCATGGAGGAGTCCCGCCAGCCCCGGTGGATTTCCGGAATTCAGAATCTCCTCCGCCATCTCCCGCACCGGGATATTCTTTATCCCGGATCGCAGGATCACGGAGAGGAGTTCCGCATCAGAAAGCGACGCCGGGCCTTTCTCCAGCACCTTCTCATAAGGGCGCTCCGAGACCGGCAGCCCCTTCATCGTCTTTCCACATTTCTTTTCCATACTGACATCCCGCCTTTCCGGTCTCTCCAGGTACACGGTGCGGCAGATATCCCCTTTTTGTCATCCGTACATTCCCCGGCTGACAGAAGTTTCCCGGAAAACAGATCTTCCTACAGGAAACGGTAGATCAGGATCGCAACGATCACGCCGATGATGCTCGCCATCGTGATCCGGATGCTGAGTCCGAACGTGATCACAAGGATCCCGAGGTTTAAGACGAGCGGATCGTTCAGTCCGAACGATTCCCCGAAATTTAACCAGGAAAGTCCCGGCACTCTCGCTGTCATCTCTCCGATAAAGCCTCCAAGAACGATCCCGGAAAGCAGAAGGAGAAGCAGGACCCAGGAGCTTTTACTTTTCATACTGTTGATTCCTCCCGATCGCCGGGACCGCATAGCAGTCCCGGCACTTTATGCACAGAAGTTTAGCATATTTCTGGCTCAAAAACAATGAGTTAAGAAAAAGTTCACATTTACAATGTCACGATACCAGCATCGACTAATTTCTGCAGGGACATCAAAATACCGAGTTTTGCGTGGAACCAGGTAAGTCCACCCTGGAAGTATACCGCATACGGCGGCTTGATCGGACCATCGGCGGAAAGCTCGATGGAGGATCCCTGAACGAAGGCGCCTGCTGCCATGATGACGTCGGAATCGTATCCCGGCATCGCCCACGGTTCCGGAGTCACAAAGCTGTCCACCGGCGCTGCCGCCTGGATGCCCTCACAGAATTTGATCACGCCTTCCGGTGTGCCGAAGGTGATCGCCTGGATGATGTCGTGACGGCTCTCCGTTCCGTTCGGAACGACGCCGAATCCAAGCTTCTCATACACATTTGCAGCAAAGATCGCACCTTTCAGTGCTCCCGCAACAACGGTCGGGGAGAGGAACAGTCCCTGATAGAGAGACTGGCTGACGCCAAGGCTGGCGCCGACCTCTTTTCCGAGTCCCGGAGCTGTCAGACGGTATGCCGCTCTCTCCACACAGTCCTTCCGTCCGACGATATAGCCGCCGATCGGGGCAAGTCCGCCGCCCGGGTTCTTAATTAAGGAACCGACGATCATGTCCGCTCCTACATCCGTCGGCTCCAGTTCCTCGACAAACTCCCCGTAGCAGTTATCGACCATGCAGATCACATCCGGCTTGATGGACTTGATAAAGGAGATCAGTTCGCCGATGCGCTTTACGGATAAGGTCGGTCTCGTCGCATATCCCTTGGAGCGCTGGATCTCGATGAGCTTTGTGCGCTCGTTGATCGCTTTTCTGATGTTCTCGAAGTCGAAATCTCCATTCGGAAGAAGATCCACCTGGCTGTAGGTGATGCCGAATTCCTTTAAGGAGCCGACGGAATCACGGATCCCGATGACTTCCTCCAGCGTATCATACGGCTTTCCGACCGGGGAGAGGATCTCATCGCCCGGGCGGAGATTTCCGGAAAGGGCGATGGTAAGCGCGTGGGTTCCGGAGATCAGCTGCGGCCGCACAAGGGCATCCTCACCGTGAAATGCTTTTGCGTATACTTCTTCCAGCGTGTCACGGCCAAGGTCATTGTAACCGTAACCGGTCGTTCCGGCAAAATGAATATCGCTGACTCTCGCCTCCTGCATGGCTTTGATGACCTTCAGCTGATTGTACTCCGCTGTTTTATCGATCGTCTCAAAGCGGTCATGCAGACTCTTTTCGATCTCTCTTCCGTAATTTAAAACTTTCTCAGAGATTCCAAGCTCTCCGTACATCTTTGTAAGTTCCATGTCTTCTCCTTTTACTTTATCACGATTCCTCTGTCCTGCAGATCTTTTAACATCCACGCGAGGATCTTTTCTCTGTCAAAATCAAAGTTCCCCTGGTCCACCCAGGTCACTTCTTTTTCCCTCTTAAACCAGGTAAGCTGGCGCTTCGCGAAATGTCTCGTGTCGCGCTTGATGATGTAGACGGCCTCATCCAGAGAGATCGTCCCGTCCAGGGCATCCAGGATCTCCTTGTATCCCAGCCCCTGCATGGATACCATCTCCCTCGTGCAGCCCATCTCTTTCAGTTTTTCCACTTCCGCCAGCAGCCCGTTCTTCATCATGAGGTCCACCCGCAGGTCGATCCTCTCATACAGGCGGCCGCGGTCCATGTTGAGCACATAGTAGGCAAAATTGTAGGGCGATTCCTTTTTGCGCTCCGCCTCGTTGTGGGCGGAAATCTTTGTCCCGGTCTTTTTATAAAACTCCAGGGCTCGGATCACACGCTTTACATTGTTCTCATGGATAGCCTCCGCTGATTCCGGATCCACTTCCTTTAACATGTCGTGGAGAGCGGAAGCTCCTTTCTCTGCCGCCAGGCGCTCCAGCTCCTCCCGGTATCCCGTATCCCCGTCGTTTTCCGTGAAGTCGATGTCATTCACCAGCGCCTGGATATAAAATCCAGTCCCTCCGGCGATGATCGGGATATGCCCGTCCGCGTAGATCTCCTCCATAGCCTCTTTCGCGAGTTTCTGGAATACGACAACGTTAAATTCGTCCCACGGGTCCAGAACGTCGATCAGGTGGTGGCGGACACCGTCCATCTCCTCCTTCGTCACCTTCGCGGATCCGATATCCATGTGGCGGTACACCTGCATGGAGTCGGCGCTGATGATCTCCCCGCCGATCTTTTTCGCGAGTTCCACGGAGAGGGCGGTCTTTCCGGACGCTGTCGGCCCGGTGATTATGATCAAAGGCTTTTTCATCATACGATCCTCTTGAATTTCTTTTCCATCTCATATTTGCTGATCGCAACGATCGTCGGTCTCCCGTGCGGGCAGTTATATGGATTCTCCAGTTTTAACAGTTCATCGATGAGCTGATCCGCCTCCGCGAAGGACAGCTCGTTGTTTCCCTTTACCGCAGCTTTGCAGGACATGGTGGCGATCCGGTCGTAGACGGACTCCACATTCTTCCCCATGCTGTCGTCGGAAAGGCCATCGATGAGCTCCATCAGGAGATCTTTCTTTGCCAGGGAGAACAGGTTGTCCGGCACTGCGCGCACCGCGTACTCATTTCCGCCGAACGGTTCGATCTCGAACCCGATGTCCGTAAACACCTTCATGTGGCGCTTTAAGAGGTCCGCCTCCTGAAGGGAAAGTGTCAGGATGATCGGCGGGCTTATGAGCTGGGAAGTGTACTCTCTCGTCTTTAATGACGCAAAATTCTTCTCAAAGAGCACTTTCTCGTGGGCAGCATGCTGATCGATGATATAGAGGCTACCGTCATATTCCACGAGCCAGTAAGTCTCAAAGACCTGCCCGATCAGGCGGTGGCGCTTTCTCGCAGATTCCGAGAGGAGACGGTTGTCGAACATCTCCATCTGGGTCGGCTGGAGGTCTTTTGTTTTTTCCGCCCGGGGTGTGATTCCCGGCTGGTCCTGTTCAGACCGTACTTCCTGACTATCTTTTCTGTCCGCAGAGTCAGCACTCTTTGTCACGGCACCGGAAATTCCGGCTCCCGGAGGAAGCGCTCCCACTTTTCTTTCTGCCGGATCCATTCCAGGAAGACCCGCCATGATATGCTCTGCCGTCTGTCCGGTCGATTGTCCGGCCGCCGGCTCCGGTTTCAGTTCCCTCGTGAGCGGCTTCGGAGGCAGGATCCATTTGCTCTCCTGCTTCTTCTCCCCGTAGGTCGGGCGTTCTTCGCGGATGCCCATCGCCTCCATGCGGCGGTGTTCAAACGGCTCCGGTCCATGGGCGTTTTTCGCCACCGGATTCCGTGCCACGGCAGCTTCTTCCTTTGCAAGCTCGCGCTCTTCCTTTTCCGACATAAGACTCACATTCGGGATCAGCTCTTTCCCGGAAAGCGCGTCGAGAACCGCCTGCGAGATCACTCGGTACATATTCTCGCCGTCTTTGAATCGAAGCTCCATCTTCGAAGGATGAACGTTCACATCGATATACTCCGGCTCCACCGTGAGGTGCAGCAGCGTGAACGGGTATTTATGCTGCATCATATAGCTCTTGTACCCATCCTCGATTGCTTTGGAGACGAGTCCGCTCCTGATATAGCGCCCGTTGATAAAATAATTCTCAAAATTCCGGTTTCCCCGGGCGATCACCGGCTTTCCGATAAAGCCCGAGATCTTCACGATCCCGGTCGACACCTCGATCGGAAGAAGGTTTGCCGCGATCTCCCGCCCGTAAACCGTGTAGATGATGTCCTTCAGGTTGTGGTTTCCCGAGGTGTGGAGACGGCTCTGGTTGTTCACGATGAGCCGGATCGAGATCTCCGGGTGGGACAGGGCGATCTTTTCCACGAGATCCGCCACATGAGCGCCCTCCGTGGCCTCCGTCTTTAAAAATTTCCGCCTTGCCGGCGTATTGAAAAAGAGGTTTCTGGAGATAAACGTGGTCCCCTCCGGTGCGCCGATCTCCTCGAGACCTTTCTCCTCACCGCCTTCGATCCGGTATCTCGATCCGGTGAGACTTCCGGAGGTTTTTGTGATCAGTTCCACCTGGGAGACTGCCGCGATACTGGAAAGCGCCTCACCGCGGAATCCCAGGGAAGACACGGTAAGAAGATCTTCTGCCGTCCGGATCTTGCTTGTCGAGTGGCGCAGAAAAGCCAACGGCAGTTCTTCCTTTTTGATCCCGCAGCCGTTATCCGTGATCCTGATAAACCCGATGCCGCCCTGGCGGATCTCCACAGTGATCGCCGTGGAACCGGCGTCGATGGCGTTTTCCATTAACTCCTTCACCACGGAAGCCGGCCGCTCCACGACCTCGCCCGCGGCGATCTGGTTGATCGTACTCTGATCCAGAACCTGAATCGGCATAGTCTCTCTCCCTCTCTTTCTTTTTCAATCCCTGCTACTGCCAGCGGTTTTTCAGCTTCGTCTGCAGCCGGTACAGGGTATTTAACGCATCGATCGGGGTCATGCTGGAAAGCTCCAGATCCCCGAGTTCTTTTATAATGTCATCGTCCTTCACGGTATCAAAGATCGACATCTGGTTGAGATCCACCTCGTCCGGCTTCGCCACCGCCTTATGCTGCGGGGACGCGCTCATCTGGGCAATCTCTTTTGCCTGGGCTGTGATATCGGCGCTCGCGAGCTCCTCAACAAGCTCCTTCGCGCGGGCGATCACCGGCTCCGGAACACCCGCGAGTTTCGCGACCTGGATTCCGTAGCTCTTATCTGCCCCGCCCTTTACGATCTTTCTGAGGAACACGATATCATCCCCCTGTTCCTTGACGGCGATACAATAGTTGTTGACACCGCTGATGGTCCCCTCAAGCTCCGTGAGCTCATGATAATGGGTCGCAAACAGCGTCTTCGCGCCGAGGATCTTCGGGTTGCTGATGTGTTCGATGACTGCCCAGGCGATCGAGAGACCGTCAAAGGTACTCGTGCCGCGGCCAATCTCATCGAGGACGAGGAGACTGTTCTTCGTGGCATTTCTTAAAATATTTGCAACCTCCGTCATCTCGACCATAAAGGTACTCTGTCCGGATGCCAGGTCATCGGAGGCGCCGACTCTCGTGAAGATCCTGTCACAGATCCCGATGTTCGCCTCGTCAGCCGGAACAAAGCTTCCGATCTGCGCCATGAGGACGATCAGTGCCGTCTGTCTCATGTAAGTGGATTTGCCCGCCATGTTCGGTCCCGTGATGACGGCGATCCGGTTCTTTCCGTTATCCAGATATGTGTCGTTCGCGACGAACAGGCTGTCTTTGATCATCTTCTCGACAACCGGATGACGGCCGTTTTTGATGTTGATCAGTCCTTTTTCGTTGATTTTCGGCTTCACGTAGTTATTCCGCATGGACACTGTGGACAGGGAGGTAAAGACATCAATGCCCGCGATCGCTTTCGCAGTGCTCTGGATCCGCAGGACCTCCGCAGCGATCTTATCGCGCACATCGCAGAACAGATCGTATTCCAGAGTGTACAGGCGGTCCTCCGCGCCCATGATGATGTCTTCCAGCTCTTTTAACCGGTCTGTCGTGTAGCGCTCCGCATTTGTCAGAGTCTGTTTGCGGATAAAGTAATCCGGGACCAAGTCTTTGAAAGAGTTTGTTACCTCAAAGTAGTATCCGAACACCTTGTTGTATTTGATCTTTAAGTTCTTGATGCCGGTCTTTTCCTTCTCCTCGGTCTCAAGATCCGCCAGCCATGCCTTTCCTTCCGTCTTTGCCTTCCGGTACTTGTCGGCTTCCTCGCTGTATCCGTCCTTGATGATGTTTCCCTCACGGAGCGAGATCGGCGGCTCATCGACGATGGACCGGTCAATGAGTTCGTAGAGATCCCGCAGCGGATCCAGATCCTCGTTCATTTTCTTTAAAAGCTCACAGGAAAACTCCCCGAGAATATCTTTGATATACGGCAGCATCTCCAGGGAATTCTTAAAGGAAAGAAGGTCCCTCGGGTTTGCCGTCTTATAGCTGATCCGCCCCATCAGGCGCTCCAGGTCATAGACGGAATTCAGGTACTCCCGGATCTCCTCCCTGGAGATATAGTTCATGTTCAGCTCTTCGATCGCCTGCTGCCGGCGCTCGATCTCCGTCTTGTCGATCAGCGGCTGTTCGATAAAGGAGCGGAGAAGTCTCGCCCCCATGGCCGTCTTTGTCTTATCGAGGACCCAGAGAAGGGAGCCTCTCTTCTGTTTTTCACGCAGAGTCTCCACAAGCTCCAGATTTCGTCTTGTGGAGGTATCGATCATCATGAACTGTCCCGTTGTGTACGGTGTAATCTTCGTCAGATGGGACAGGTCATTCTTCTGCGTCTCATAGAGATACTGAAGGACCGCACCGGATGCGATCATTCCATTCTCATAATCTCCGAGTCCAAGTCCCTCGAGACTCATCACATGGAAATGCTCTTTTAAGATCTTCCTGCAGTCATCATCCGAGAAAAACCGGTTCTCCAGTGCCGTCACGGCAAAATGATACCGCTCTTTTAACTCATCCATATCAAGTCCGGACATGAAGAGTGCCTCATTGCACACAAGCTCCGACGGCGTGAACTTGTTGATCTCATCGAGAAGCGCCCGCTCGCTCGTCACCTCCGTGACAAAAAAATCGCCGGTCGTGATGTCGACCGTCGCAATCCCGTAATTGTTTCCGGTATACACAACTGCCATCAGGTAGTTGTTCTTTGTCTCGTCCAGAGCCTGGGAGCTCGTGATCGTTCCCGGCGTCACAACGCGGATAACTTCACGCTTTACAAGACCTTTCGCGAGCTTCGGATCCTCCATCTGCTCCGCGATCGCAACCTTATAACCTTTCTGGACGAGTCTTGTGAGATAGCCTTCCACCGCATGGAACGGGACTCCGCACATCGGAGCCCGTTCTTCCAGACCGCAGTCCTTTCCCGTCAGTGTCAGCTCCAGCTCTCTCGAAACCGTCTTCGCATCCTCAAAAAACATCTCGTAGAAATCACCCAGCCGGTAAAAAAGGATACAGTCCGGATACTGCTTTTTTGTCTCGAGATAATGTGTCATCATTGGTGAAATCTGTCCCACGTCTTTTCTCCTATTCCATAACATGCCCACAGCGCCCGAAGCACTCGGCTCCGGGCGTCACATGTTTTTCATCCTTATTATTTAACAAGGGAACCCATATAGTAGAATCCCTTTGCCTCGTCTAAAGAGACATCCACGATCTTTCCGATCAGGGAAGCGTCCCCGGCGAAATGTACGACTGTGTTGTTGGAAAGTCTTCCTGTCACAAAGCCGGACTCGTGGGTATCGATCTCCTCCACAAGGACTTTTTGTACCGTTCCCTCATGGCGCTTTACGACCTCTCCCGCAATGTCCTGGACTTCCTTTAACAGGCGGTCAAAACGGTTCTTTACGACATCCTCCGGAACCTGGTTCGGCATGGCCGCCGCCGGAGTTCCGGTGCGCTTGGAGTAGATGAAGGTGAAGGCGCTGTCGTAGCGGACCTTGCGCACCACGTCCATCGTCTCCTCGAAGTCTTCCTCAGTCTCCCCCGGGAATCCCACGATGATATCCGTAGTCAGGGAGATATCCGGGATCGCCGCGCGCAGTTTCTCCACCAGTGCGAGGTACTGTTCCTTCGAATATTTCCGGTTCATGCGCTTTAAGATCTCACTGCTGCCGGACTGGAGCGGCAGATGTAAATGGCTGCAGATCTTCTTCGAATCCCGCATCGTCTCGATCAGCTCGTCGGAGAGATCCTTCGGGTGGGAAGTCATGAAGCGGATGCGCTCCAGTCCTTCGATCTTCTCGACTCTTCTTAAGAGCTCCGCAAAGGTGATCGGATGTTCCAGATTCTTTCCGTAGGAGTTGACGTTCTGTCCGAGAAGCATCACTTCCACAACACCGTCAGCCACAAGCTCTTCGATCTCTTTGATAATGTCCTCCGGCTCTCTGCTCCTCTCGCGTCCGCGCACATACGGCACGATGCAGTAACTGCAGAAGTTATTGCAGCCGAACATAATATTGACGCCGGACTTGAACGGATATTTTCTCTCGACCGGGAGTTCCTCCACGATCTCATTGGTTCCTTCCCAGACATCCACCACCATCTTCTTTTCCATGAAGCGCTCGTAGAGCAGCTCCGCAAGTTTGAAAATGTTGTGGGTTCCGAAGATCAGGTCAACATGGCGGTAACTCTTTTTGATCTTTGCGACAACCTCCGGCTCCTGCATCATGCAGCCGCAGAGTGCGATCATCATATCCGGATTTTTTCTCTTCACGCCGCTCAGATATCCAAGACGGCCATACACCTTTAAGTTCGCGTTCTCACGCACGGTACATGTATTGTAAAGAACGAAATCCGAGTTCTCATCGGCTCCCTCCACATATCCCGCTTCCTTTAAGATCCCAAGGAGCTTTTCGGAGTCTCTGGCATTCATCTGGCACCCGAATGTATTGATAAAACAGGTGAGCGGGCGTCCTTTTTTCGCGCTCTCCGCCTCCACGAGCTTTTTCACCTGTTCCATAAAGTACTGCTGTCTCGCCGGTTCCTCCGTCGGAGCCCCTGCGATGATATTTTTATCTATCATTCTTATGTTTCTCCAAATTTCTAAATTCAATCCTGAATGATTATAACCAAGATTCTCCGAAAATGCAACCTTGTTGTTTCACCTTACTTCCGGATCTGCCCGTCTCCGTAGATGATGTACTTCGTGGACGTCAGCGCAGGAAGTCCCATCGGACCTCTCGCGTGGAGTTTCTGGGTACTGATCCCGATCTCAGCTCCGAATCCGAATTCGAAGCCGTCGGTGAATCTTGTGGACGCATTGACGTAGACAGCTGCCGCATCCACCTCATTCAGGAATTTCTGGGCATTCTCGTAATCCTTCGTGATGATCGCCTCGGAGTGACCGGTATTGTAGTGGTTGATGTGGGCGATCGCCTCGTCCACGGAATCCACGATCTTGCAGGAAAGGATATAGTCCAGGTACTCTTTCCCCCAGTCTTCCTCCGTCGCCGCCGTAAATTCCGGTACGATCGAGCAGGCGTCCTCATCTGCGCGGATCTCCACGTTCTTCTCATCCAGACGCTTTTTCATGAGCGGCAGGAATTCCTTTGCGATCTTCCGGTGCACCAGTGTGGATTCGCAGGCATTGCAGACGCCGATCCTCTGGGTCTTCGCGTTGAAGATGATGTCGAGCGCCATATCGAGATCTGCACTCTCATCCACATAGATATGGCAGTTTCCGGTTCCGGTCTCGATCACCGGCACTGTGCTGTTCTCCACGACCGTGCGGATCAGTCCGGCCCCGCCTCGCGGGATCAGGACATCGAGATATCCGTTCATCCGCATGAACTCGCGCGCCGTCTCATGGCTCGTATCTTCGATCAGGGCGATCGCATCCTTCGGGATATTTTCCTTCTTCAGTCCATTCCGGATCGCTGCGACGATCGCCTTGTTGGATTCCAGTGCATCGCTCCCGCCGCGGAGGATCACAGCATTTCCTGCTTTAAAGCAGAGAGCGAACGCATCCGCCGTCACATTCGGTCTCGCCTCATAGATGATCCCGATGACGCCTAACGGGACGCGTTTCTGTCCGATCAGCAGTCCGTTCGGGCGTTTTTTCATGGAGATGACCTCACCCACCGGATCGTCCAGTCCGACAACCTGGCGCATGCCTTCCACGATGCCTTCGATGCGTTTATGGTTCAGTTCCAGGCGGTCCACAAGTCCCGGAGCCATTCCTCTCTCCTTCGCTCTCGCAACGTCCGCCGCATTTGCCTTTAAGATCTCGTTCTCCTCATCCAGGATCTCCTGAGCAGCTGCCAGAAGTCCTGCATTCTTTAAATTTGTCCCCATTTTTCCGAGAACATAGGAAGTTTCCTTTGCTTTCTGTCCGATTTCTGTTAACATGGCCGTTCCTCCCTGATCCGTGTTCCGGCATCCCGGTCTTTGCACCGGATCACACGCTTTTCTGTCACGATCAAATCTACATTCTTATCATACGGTCCCACCGGGATCTCCCCGAGGATCTGGAACTCATAGGCCAGCGCGATCGTCATATGACCGTCATGCTGTTCCAGATACCGGTCATAGAATCCGCCGCCTTTTCCCAGACGGGCACCGGTTTCCACAAATCCCATTCCCGGGACCAGGATCGGCGCCGTCCGGAGGATTTTTGATCTGGTCTCATCCGCTTTTCGGCATCCGTTCTTTGGTTCCATGATATGAAATGAACCTTCCGAGAGATCCTGCTCCGACTCCGTCACAAAAAACTCCATCGTCTCCCCGGTAACTTTCGGAAGACAGATGATGTATTTTTGTGCCCGGAGTTCCTCCAGAATCTCCCCGGTTCCCGCCTCCCAGCTCAGGGACGCATATCCATACACGGCTTTCGTTTCTGCAATCTCCGGAAGACCCAGGACGCGTTCCGCGATCTCCCTGTCAAGGATCCTCTTTTCTTCTTCCGGCATCGCTTTCAGACGGCTCCGTATGTCTTTTCTGAGCTCAGCTTTCTGTGTTTCCCACATTTCCGTATTTCTTTCCGAGGTCTGTCACGGAGCCGTCCTTCTCAACGATCGAAATGTTGTTCAGATGGCCTCTGAGACTTGCCTTGATGTCAGCGACATACTGCTTTCTGAGCGCCGCCTGCTCCTCTTTCTCCTCATCCGTAAGTCCTACGGACTGGGATTTATGGTAAAGTTCATTGATTCTGTCGATCTGTTCCTGTTTCATGTAATTTTCTGTCCTCTCTGTTTGTTTCCGGGATCTGCGGTTTCCCCGCTTCCGGAAGGCAGGTTCCTGCCATCTGATGCACACTCACGCGAAGATGATGATCGACGCAAGCGACTGCGCAAGGCACCCGAATATGCCGGGATACCTTTTTTACGCGTGAATACTCTGGATATAATCCAGCAGCGCAAATTCGCTGCTCTTATTTGCTTTAAAGAGTGTTCCGATCTCCTCACCCTTTAAGATGCGCCACATGACTTCCACATCGTCTGCGTTCGCGATCACCATGTCGGCACCGCTCTCTGTCGCGATCTTTGCCGCGTGGAGTTTTGTCGCCATTCCTCCGGTTCCGACGTCGCTTCCTGTGGTCCCTTTTCCCATCGCCATAAACTCATCAGTCAGGTCATCCACCTGGCTGATAAATTTTGCATCCGGATTTTTCTTCGGGTCATCCGTGTAGAGCCCGTCGATGTCGGAGAGAAGGAATAACAGATCTCCCTCGACAAGAGCCGCGACGATGGCGGAAAGGCGGTCATTATCACCGAATTTGATCTCATATGTAGATACGGTATCGTTCTCGTTTACGATCGGCACCGTTCCGAGTTTTAGAAGTTCATTGAACGTATTTTTCGCGTTTGCGCGGGAAGTATCGTCCAGGATCGTCGCCTTTGTGATCAGGATCTGTGCCGCCGTCTGGTTGTACTCGGAAAAGAGTTTCTGATATACCATCATGAGGCGTGCCTGACCGACCGCCGCGTAAGCCTGTTTCTCGGCAACCGTCTCCGGCTTCTTTCCGCCGAGCGTCTGGCGCCCCGTCGCGATCGCACCGGAGGAGACAAGGATCACTTCTTTTCCCATTCCTCTCATATCGCTGATGACGCGGACCAGTTTCTCGATCTTTGCAAGGTTCAGGTCTCCGGTCTCCGCATGTGTCAATGAGGAAGATCCGATTTTGATCACGATCCTCTTTTTATCTTTTAATAATTCTCTCTCTGTCATATGAAAGTCCCCTTTCCAACGGAATCAGGCAGTACCGCCTTTTTCTCCGGCACACTGCCGCTTTTACAGTTTAACCTACCGCTGCATACCGCTTGATGATCTCTTCCGCAACCTTCAGGCCGTCCATGGCCGCCGATGTGATCCCTCCGGCGTACCCGGCTCCCTCGCCGCATGGATAAAGCCCCTTTAAACTGCTCTGAAGGCTCTCATCGCGGCAGATCCTGAGCGGTGATGACGTACGGCTCTCGATTCCTGCAAGGACAGCGTCCGCCCGGTCGAATCCTCTGATCCGTCTTCCGAACTGCTCCATCCCTTCAAGAAACGCTCCGTTTAAGGCCTCTGGCATCAGTTCCCGCAGGTTCGCGAAGGAATATCCCCCGCAGAACACAGGTTTCACATCTCCCAGGGCCACCGTCGGTCGGTTTGCGGCGAAATCGCCGTAGAGCTGGACAGGGATCTTTCCTCCGCCGAGCGCGAATGCACGCTCTTCCAGGGTTCTCTGGAATGCGATGCCGCCCAAAGGACCGGCTGTCGGGAAATCCGCCGGAGTGACCGCCACGATCAGGGCACTGTTTGCGATGCCGCTGTCCCGTTTAAAATTGCTCATTCCGTTGACTGCCAGACGTCCTTTTTCCGAGGAGGCGTTCACCACCATTCCTCCCGGACACATGCAGAACGAGTAGACGCCGCGGCCGCTGGTTGTCTTCGCGGTCACTTTATACGGCGCGGCGCCGAGTTTTCCGGCGTCCTCCAGCCCATACTGGTTCCGGTTGATCTGCGCCTGCGGATGCTGGATCCTGAGTCCCACCGCAAACGGCTTCGACTCCATAAAGACCTTCATCCTGTCAAGTTTCTCAAAAAGATCTCTGGCACTGTGTCCCACAGAGAGGATCACCTGCTCCGTCCCGATCACGGTCCCATCTGCGAGCTTTACTCCGGAAACTCTGCCGTTTTCCTCCAGGATCTCCGTGACTTCCGAGCGGAAATGGACCTCTCCGCCTCCGGCGATGATCCTGTTTCTCAAATTTCTGACCACTTCTCTCAGCACGTCGGTCCCGATGTGAGGTGCATGGTCATAAAGGATCGACGGATCCGCCCCCATCTCCACAAAGGTGGAGAGGACTTTTCCGTTCCTTCCCGAAGTATCTTTTACAAGTGTATTTAGCTTTCCGTCTGAGAATGTTCCGGCTCCGCCCTCACCAAACTGGACGTTCGAGCGGATATCGAGCGCCGGATCCCCGTTTTTCCAGAAATCCTCTACTTTTTTCGTTCTCTCCTCAACGGCATCTCCCTGTTCAAAAAGGATCGGGGCATAGCCGTTTTCGGCGAGTGCCAGCGCTGCGAACATCCCGGCAGGACCTGCCCCGATGATCACCGGGCGCTTTCTCATCTCCTGCGTTCCATGTTCCGGGTACGCATATAGTTTCGAGTCTTCTGCCCGGACATTCTGGTTTGCCGCCTTTTTGATGACTGCTGCCTCTTTTTTTCCGCCTGCAAGTGTCACATCCACAATATAACTGAACAGCAGATTCGGCTTCTTTCTCGCGTCGATGGAGCGGTGGACGATCTGGATCTCCCCGATCGCCGATTCATCGATTTTTAAGAGCTTTGCCGCCTTTTTCTTTATCGCCTCTTCCGCGTGATCCACGGGAAGTGTGAGCTGATTGATCCGGATCATATGTATGTTTTTTCCTTTCCTGTCTTCCCCGGGCTCTGTTCCCTTCCGATCCGGAGAATTTCACCTGTTTTTCCTGTCCCCGGACAGTTTTTCTGTGTCCTTGGACGACCCCTGCGGCTGCATGAGATCCGGCTGCATATCCGGATGACCATGCCCATTGCAGGTTGTATCCGCCGCAGATCCCATCGACATCCAGAAGCTCCCCGACCATGTAAAGTCCGGGAACGCGTTTTGACTGCATAGTTTCCGCTTCTATCTCTGTTGTATCGACACCGCCTGCACAGATCTGGGCCTGTTCAAAAGGATTTGTCTCCTTCACCGGGATCACAAACTCCCGAATCACAGAAACCAGACTGTTCAGCTCCTCTTTCGTCAAGAGTCCCGCCTGTCTTTCGGGCCGGATCTTTGCCGCTTTTAAGAGCACCGACGCGAGTTTCTTATTAAAAATACCGTTTAAAAATGTCTCGGCAGTTTCCCCCGAAAGGCAGGATCTCTGCTCCTTCAAAAGATCCTGGACTTCTTCTTCATCCAGATCCGGCAGAAAGTTCAGGACTGCAGACACCTTCTGCTTCCGATCCAAAAGCTTCGCCGCATACCTGCTCACCTGGAATACCGGGATGCCCGAGATCCCGTAGTCCGTGATCTGGAGTTCTCCCCGGTCTTTTGCCGCTGTCTTTCCGTCCCCGGTCCGGATCTCCACAAGGCAGTCCGTCCGGACTCCGGAGGCTTTCGGGAGGAGATTTCCTTCGCATTTCAGCTGGACAAGCGCCGGGAGCGGCTTGATGATCCGGTGTCCAAACTGTCTCGCGAGCTCATAGCCGCTTCCGTCGGATCCTGTTCCTTTCGCCGCCATGGAACCGCACGCCAAGATCAGGAAATCACCTGTATAGATCCCACGGTCTGTCTCGACCGAAAAACGGTCTTTCTGTCTTTTCGCGTTCCGGACTTCACATTCCGTAATGATCCGGACTCCCGCACGGTCCGCTCCCCGGAGCAGTGCATCGAGGACCGTCTGCGCCTGACCGGACATCGGATATATATAGCCGCCGCGGTCCATCGTCAGGACACCAAGTTCCCGGAAGAACGCTGTCGCGGCGGACGGTGGAAAATTCCGGATGGCAGCTGTTTCAAATCCGCTCTGATCACTCCTGTAGCAGGACGGATCCATATAGAGGTTTGTCAGGTTGCACTTGCCGTTTCCCGTTGACAGGATCTTTTTTCCCGGTCGGGCCGTGTGCTCCAGGACCGTCACATCCGCACCCTGTTTTGCCGCAGTGATCGCGGCCATAAGTCCTGATGCACCGCCGCCGATGATGATCCCTTTCCGTCCTCTGAAACTTTCCGCCATTCTATCTCTCCCCTGTACCTGATTTACGGCAACCGTTCATCTGTGCGATGATCCGCGCATGGAACCCGATCACAGATCATCCGGGGATCATCCCGCCGAACGGTTACAATTTATATTAGTATATCGACCTGAACGCAAAATTTCAAGTATCAACTGCTGTAAGATTCCAGATAACTGAATATTTCTGCCATTGTCGGAAACCAGATCCCGGTCATCAGCCGTTCCTGTTCTTCCTCCGGAAATTCTGCGAGCGGCATGTGGGTAAAGAGATCCGTGGTCTCCTTTCCCTTATCGTATACGATCAGATATCCTTCCTCGGCAACAAGAAAATATCGTTCTTCCTCCTCCGCCATCGTCTCATGTTCCACCTGTTCCTGGTTTAAGACCACATGGATCTCCTCCGTCTCCTTCGCGAAGACCGGCTCTTCCACAGACTGCTGCATCTGTACCTCCTCTGTTCCCCGGGCTTCCTCCCCCGCAGTCATAAGGAACAGCGTGATCAGGCTGGCGGATGTCAGAAAGAAAAAGAAAAGAAAGCAGGATACATACTTTTTCATAGGAATATTCCTCCTTTTATGAAAGTATCTGCTTTCTTTTTCTTTTTTAAACATATATTTTTATTTAACAGGAAATTCCGATGGAACTTCCCGTTAAATAAAAATTTTACATTAAATGAAGCTTTCTGAACACCCTGAGAAGTTTCGTTCCGCCCGGCATGGTCTTAAGTTCCGCCGCAGACAGGGCGCCAAGCTTGATCAGGAGCACACCGTAAACGATCACTGCAACCATCATCGCAAACATCGTAGAAAGCGCATTGCTCTTTACCGCGAGATGCACAAGCTGATAGGAGCCAAACGCGAAGAGTCCCATCACTGCAGAAGCGATCACCGGGATCACAACGGTCTTTTTCATCTCCTGCCGGTAACCGAGAAGATTCCGGATGGATCTCGCATTCATCAGGCACATGAACACCGCGAACAGGATATTCGCAAATACCATGCTGTAGATTCCCATATGGAATCCCAGCGCCATGATCTCAAGTGCGATCAGATGGAGGACAAGGGAGATCACCGCGTGAAAGATCGGAAGACGCATTTTGTCGATTCCCTGAAGGATCGCGTTCGTCACCGTAGAGACGGAGTAAAATATGACCGCAAGAGAACCGTAGATCGTCATCCGGATCGCCAGAGTATTATCTCCAGAGAACAGCAGGTTATTCACCGGTCCCGCAAGTACCGTAAGTCCCACAGTGGACGGGATCGCCACAAAGCAGGAGAAACGGATCGCAGATGCCACGCGCTCTCTCACAAGCTTTTTGTCTCCCATCGCCACTGCCCTGGATACGGACGGGATCAGGGAGGACGAAAGGGCATTGGAAATCGCCATCGGCACATTGATCAGCAGATGGTATTTTCCTGTATACACTCCCCAGATGGAGGCAAATTCATCTCCCTGTCCGAGAGTCTTAAAGTTGTATGCGAGGATCCCGTTATCCAGCACGCTGTTTAAGTTGTAGATCGCGGAACTCAGGATAACCGGAACGACCGTGAAGAACAGGACTCTCGTGATCTCCTTATAGCTCTCCACAAATTCCGTCTGATCCCTGCGGATCTGACGTCTGCGGACGTTTCTGCTGATCGCAAAGAGGAAAAGCAGAAAGATCAGCGCCGTGAAGGCGCCCGCACCTGTACCGATCGTTCCTCCGGCAGCTCCCCAGGCGTTGGAATAGCCGGTTCCTGTCTGGTTCTTTAATACTTCTGTCTTTAACGCCTCGTTAAAGAGAAAGCTTCCTGCAGCCACGCTGATGATGGCATTTACGATCTGTTCAAAGACCTGGGAAAAGGCCGTTGGCACCATGGTTCCCTGTCCCTGGAAATATCCGCGGAACACACCGAGATACGCCATGATCCAGACCGTCGGGGCTAATGTCTTTAATGCAAATGCCGCATAAGGCATAAAGAATACGTCTCTCGCAAAGAAATCAGCGCCGAACCAGATCACTGCGGCCGCAAATGCACCAACGATCGTTGCATAGCAGAGTGCCGCGCGCAGGATCCTCGCGGCGTTCCGGTATTGTTTTCCTGCAAGTCTCGCGGAAACCATCTTCGACACGGCGAGCGGCAGGCTGTAGGAGGACAGGAGCAGCGCAATATTGTATACATTAAACGCAGTTCCATAATACCCCATTCCCTCATCGCCGATGATGTTGATCATCGGGATGCGGTACGCGATACCGATGATCCTCACCACGATGGACGCCACCGCCAGGATACTTCCCTGGACGACGAAATTGGATTCCTTCTTCTTTTTCTGTCTGTTACTTTCCATAAATTTCAGCTTTATCGAACCTGTCTGCTCCTACAATGCAGATCCAGGTCTTTCCTTTGTTAAGCATAACTTCCTTTCCTTCAGAGTCATAGTAGCGGGTCGGTCCGAAGTCCCCATCCTTTTTCCAGGAGACCGGAACGCACTTTCCGCCTGTAAAGACATAACCCGCTCCGCCTTTGTGGACGTTGATGTTGAGGTAATCGGTGCTGGCATAATGTCCCCACTCCACGTACTGGAAGATGACATTTCTGACAGCGATCTGTCCGCTGTCGCCGTTGTGTTTTCCGCCGTACTGGAAGCGGTAATATTTTCCATCACTCTCATTGTACTCAAACCAGGGATTATTCATCGTATAGGACGGATACATCTTATACGCATCCTTCGCGTTGGATTCCGCCGGAACATAAGTGCCTGTCCCTCCCGCGAACTGGAAATGTCCTGTGTAGGTATCGCTGTAGGAGGTCCGGTAACCGAGCTGGCCGATCGTCTTGTTTAACTTTGCCCCGCTCGTATACGCGTTGTGCGGTGCCTTTTTGTCCTTCGTGCGGTAATATGCGTTTCCGCCTGTACTGTCAATTCCGTTGATATTGTCCACATTTTTGAGATACGGAACCGCGAAGGTACTCTGCCCATAGTGGGCATAGATCGCGTCATACTCTCTTGCGAAGTATGTATAGTAAGTACGGCAGCTTCTGACGGAGCCGATCCTCTCAAGATCGTCGTAGTCCTCAAAGATCGACATAAACCGGTTCATATCGCCTTCCACCGGTGCCTCATAGACTACATCCGCCCGGTTAATCCCGTACTGGGGCAGAGATGCCTTATCATTGCTCATCATGACCGCGACCGGACGTCTGTTGGCTTTCGCCACATCCACCATCTCACCGGTCAGGTAACTCTGGATCTTTCCGTCGACTTCTTTGCGCTCCTCCGGACCCTGCGGTTCCGTTTCCGCCTCCGTCGTCGGTTCTGTCTCAAGGACGATCGTCTTCGTCTCTTCCGGCGTCTCCACCGACGCCTCCGTTGTCACAGCCGCTTCCTCTGCCTTCTTTCCACAGCCGGAAAGCGCTGCTGCCGCCATCATGATCCCAATACTGATAATAAATGCTCTGCCCCGTTTTCTCATCTCCTGTAACCCCTCCGTTCCAGAATTTCTCTCTGCATGTCCTCCATCTGGATCCGCTCCTCATCCTCCATATGGTCGTAGCCGGATAAATGAAGCATGCTGTGCGCTACTAAGAATGCCAGTTCTCTCGTCTGAGAGTGGCCATACTTCTCAGCCTGCTCTTTCACCTTATCCACGGAAATTACAATATCCCCCATAAGTAATTCCCCTGTATCCGGGTCGAAGTATTCCTCCGGCGTCTCTTCCAGATGGGAAAAGTCGCCCGGTGTCTCAAAATCACACATCGGGAACGACAAAACGTCTGTCGGGTTGTCGATCCCGCGCATATCAAGGTTGATCTGGTGGATCCCGGCATTATCCGTCAGGAGGACATTCACCTCCGCGTCATACGGGCATTCCACGTAATCCAGGGATTCCTCGATCACATTTTTTATGATCTCCTCGTACGGGAGATCCAGCTTTTCTTCCGCTTCGTACTCCACTGTCACTGTCATCTCTGTTCCCGTCCTTCCCGGCCGTCCTTCTGATGTTCCCCGCGAGATCTTCTCTCCGGTTTCTCACGGCCTTCATATTCATCATATGCTTTTACGATCTTCTGAACAAGCGGATGTCTGACCACGTCCTCGTTTGAGAAACGGCAGATCCCGATATCGTCGATATTCTTTAATACTTTAAGCGCCACATCAAGCCCCGACACCTGACCGGCAGGCAGGTCTTTCTGGGACTGGTCGCCGGTGATGATGACCTTGGAACCGAAACCGATCCTCGTCAGGAACATCTTCATCTGGGCCTGGGTCGTGTTCTGGGCCTCATCCAGGATGATGAACGCGTTGTCCAGGGTTCGTCCGCGCATGTACGCGAGAGGCGCCACTTCGATCAGGCCTTTCTCCGAATTGTGGAGGTAGCTGTCCGCGCCCATGATCTGATAAAGAGCGTCGTAGAGCGGGCGCAGATACGGGTCGATCTTACTCTGCAGGTCGCCCGGAAGAAAGCCAAGCTTCTCTCCCGCCTCGATCGCCGGGCGCGTCAGGATGATCCTGCCAACCTCCCCGTTTTTGAAGGCCTGGATCGCCATGGACATGCCGAGGTATGTCTTTCCGGTTCCCGCAGGGCCGACGCCGAACACGATCATCTTTTTCCTGATCAGGTCGATATACTGTTTCTGTCCCAATGTCTTCGGTTTTACCGGTTTTCCGTTTATGGTATGGCAGATGATATCGCGGTCCAGGGAAAGCATTTCCGTATCCTTATCGTCAAAGGAGAGCGCCAGAGCGTAGTCCACGTTCTGTTCCCCAATCTCCTCGCCGCGCTTCGAGAGCTCCAGCAGTGTCGAAAACACGCTCTTTGCGCGCTTTACTGCGTGATCCGGTCCGATGACCTTGATCTCTCCGTCACGCGCCACCATGGATACGTGAAGTGTCCGCTCAATTTTTTTCAGATAACTGTCAAACTGTCCGCAGACTTTCCGTTCATGTTCTGCCGGAATGTCTATGATTGTCTCAATGATGCTCATCTAATGTCTGAATCTCCTCCTGATCTTCCGGGATGGGGGAGCTTTTCGTGATGTCCTCCACCACCGTCAGTGTTCCATGGATCTTCCAGTGGGATCCACTTCTCTCTATTTTAACATCACTACCAAGGATTTGTATACCTTTTTCCGTAAGATTTTGCATATATTCGTTCAAATAACGGTCCGCAGCGTCTGATACTTCCGTTTTTGTGAGGACTTTTTCATAGGGGACATATTCCCTGGCGGTGAGGATCCCGACGTAGACCGGAAGGTAAAAATTTTCTGAAAGTCTGAGCTGGGTCTCCTCCATAAAAAGTTCCCAGGTGCTTTCTTTTTTTAAGTCCGGCATCAGAAAATAAAATTCTGCGCCGGCAAATTTCAAAAAGAGTCCCCGGCGTTTCTTTCCCGTCGCTGCACGGATCTCCTCCGTCTCCGGGATCGTCCACCCGGCAGTCTTTGTCGTCTCAGCATATATTTCCGCATCCGCATGCACCTTATTTGTCTTTACGAGCGTCTCCGAGTCGTCGTAGATCGGAAGTTTCCCCGATACCAGGATATCACCAGCCGCCACCGTGTCACCGGCTTTCACGCACGCGATCCCGTTTCGCACGATCATTTTTATCACGGTACCGTCCGCTTTCGCCGCAAGATTACAGGGCGTCTCCGGCTCTTTTTCTGCTTTCAGGATCCCGTCATTTTCCCGGATATGGACGGTAAGTCTTGTGCCGGTGAGTTCCGCGGACACCCAGCTGATCTCCGGAAAAGCGTTCCGGATCCTGTTTTCCAGGTCCGCACAGGAGATTTCGCTCTTTCTCATCCCGCACCGGACCGGGACTGCGTCTATGAAGTGCAGCAGTGTCTCATCCGTAAACCGGCAGTTTCCGTCAAAGGAGATGTCCCACACATAAAAAGATGAGACGAAGATCAGCAGAAAAAAAGCAGCAAGTCCTCCGACCCAGAGGCTCCGGCGGCGGCCGGTGATCATCCAGAAGGGAAGTCCGTGTTTCTCTGTGATCCTCAGGCGAACCCCGGTCTTTTCGGCAATAGATTTTAAGTGTTTAAAATCCCGAGGCATGATCTTAAAGTACACGGACCGTTTTCCTCCGCACTTCTTCTCTCTTTCTTCAGTCTCGATGTCCCAGATCTCAATTTCTCTCTGGGCCGCAATATTAAAAAAGCGCTCCATCCCTCTCCCCTCGATCCGGACTTTCACGCTTCCCTCCCGCATATCTTTTAATCTATTCAAACCGGATCACCTCCAGGCGGCCGGATATTTTCATCTCATCCTTATCATAATAGCAGATCTTTAACTTCTTTCCCGAAACAAAGAGAATATAATGCCTGCACTGGATCCGGATCTCCGTATCCGTGTATACAAGAATACTCCTGTAATTTTCAATATGTACCGCCCGCGTCCCGATGAACGTCAGGAGTGTCTCCCCGCCCACCGCATCCGCGAACACACCCGCGGAGTCCAGCCGGGGAAAGCCGCCCTTTTTCTGCTCTCTCATATCATGCTCCGCCGGATCATGCCTTACAGAAGTTTATGTACAGTTCCTTTTTATTATTCCAGGAGAACAAAGAATGTTCCTAAATAAGAATGTGCCTTGGCACATTCTCGCGCCGAGCGCGGTCGCTTGCGACAACCTTCATCTTCGCGCGAGTGCGCATCTTAGGCACGCAGTGCCTTTTTGTTTAACAGGAAGTTCCATCGGAATTTCCTGTTAAATAAAAAAACCGCACCCACCCTCCGGCACATAGCCGAAAAGCAGATGCGGTTATAATGTTCATTTTCAACCGTAAAATGCGGTTTTTCCGTTAGTTTTTCTTCTTGAGCTGTCCGCGCACTGCACCAAAAAGTGTGAATGCGATCAGCGCCAGGAAGAACCAGCAGATCGGGGTGTTAAAGAATACGACCGGGTTACCGCTGGACTTTAAGAGTGCGGTACGGAAGTTCTTCTCCGCCATCGGTCCAAGGATCAGACCGAGGATCGCCGGGCTTGTCGGAATCTTTACTTTACCCATGAGCCAGCCGATGACACCTGCGATCAGCATCGTTCCTACATCGTAAAAGTTGCTTCTCATCGCATAGCTTCCGACTACGCAGAGGATGAAGATGATCGGAGTTAAGATCGTCTTCGGAACGCTGAGTACCTTTGTGAAAAGGCGGATGCAGGAGAATCCAAGGAGTACCATGATCGTGTTGGCAACGAACATTCCAAGGAAGATCGTGTATACAAGAACCTTGTTTGTCTTGAAGAGCATCGGTCCCGGGGTAAGACCCTGGATCGTCAGTGCGCCGATCATGATGGCTGCTACGGCATCACCAGGAACACCGAGTGTCAGCATCGGGATCATGGCACCACCGGTTACACCGTTGTTACCACCCTCAGAAGCAGCTACTGCCTCCGGGCTTCCTTTACCGAACTGTTCCGGATGTTTGGACATGCCGCGGGCAGTGTTGTATCCAACAAAGGATCCGATATCGGCACCGGCACCAGGGATGATACCGATCATGGTTCCGATGAGGCCCGTAACCGGAGCAACGCGAAGGATCGTCTTCACATCCTCCTTTGTCGGAAGAAGTCTTGTTACGCTCGCATCGATCTCATCGGTGCTGTAGATATCCTCGATGGTCTCGAAAGCCTGGCTCATCGCGAAGAGACCGATCATAACCGGAATGTACTGGATACCGGAGAGAAGGTTTGCGTTGTCTGTGAAACGGATGTAGCTTGTTACGCTGTCGATACCGACAGTAGCTGTTAAGATTCCTAAGAATCCGCAGATCAGGCCCTTTGCCATATTCTCGCCGGAGATGTTGGCAATGATACAGAGTCCGAATACCGCGAGTAAGAAGAACTCAGCAGAGCTGAACTTTAATGCAAGCTTCGCAAGCTGCGGGCTGATGAGCCATAAGCAGAGAACGCTGACAACACCGCCCACATAACTGGAAAGTGTTGCGATACCGAGTGCACGTCCTGCCTCACCGCGCTTGGAGAACTGATATCCATCAATAGCGGTTGCAGCGGAGGCCGGTGTACCCGGTGTATGTAAAAGGATCGCGGAAATAGATCCGCCATAGATTGCTCCCACGTAAATTCCAAGTAACATGAGGATACCTGCTGTGGCATCCATACCGAATGTAAGCGGCAGAAGAAGGGCTACACCCATAGTTGCGGTAAGTCCCGGCAGTGCTCCGATACAGATTCCGGCTGCTACACCTGCGATCATGTAGAACAGTACCATGGGGCTGAACGCGCTCTGAAATACTTCTAAAAAGAAACTCATTCTGCTACCCCTTTCTTTAAATGCTGAACATACCGAAGTCGATCGGCACATTCAGGAAGTTCTTGAATACAAAGTAGATTGCCAGGATCACGATCACAGAGATCAGTGCATTTTTCCAGATCGCTCCCTTATGGAACCACTGGATAAAGCCGAATAACATGATAACGGACGGAATGATAAATCCAAGTGTGGATAATACCAGCATGTATACAAGCAGGATCGCCATGGAAATGTATACACGTTTTGTACCCGGTGTCCACATCGGAAGCTCCGGGAACTGGTCTTTTTTCATCATCAGTGTCACAACGATCAGACCAACGGAACAGATCAGAAGAAGCGCCGCGATGATCCCCGGCCAGAGTCCCGGGCCCGGAACACCTGTGCCGTAAACTTCTGCTCTCGGATATCCGAGACAGGTAACGATCACATAGACAGCGATTGCCGCGCAGATCAGACCTGCAATAATATTTCCTTTTCTCATATTGAAACTCCATTCTAAAACAACTGTCCGGCAGCGGTTTGCTGCTCCGGACAAAACAAGGGAGTGGTTCCCCACTCCCCTTTGAGCCGGTTTGATATTACTGTACTTTCAGACCAAGATCTGTAACCAGAGCTGTGTATGTCTCAAGGTCAGATTTGATACGCTCCTCGAATGTAGCGCCGTCAAGAACGTCGATCACGTTGTTGGACTTGTTCATGAAGTCAACGAACGCGTCAGACTCTGCTGCCTGAGAGAAGATCTCATAGAGCTGTTCAACAACCTCGTCCGGAGTATCCTTCGGAACGCCAAGACCTCTCCATGTACCAAGAACTACATTGTAACCAGCTTCCTGGCATGTCGGAACGTCCGGAATGGAATCAAGACGTTTGTCGTTCATAACTGCAAGAACCTTTAAGTCACCGGACTCAACGTAGTTAGCAACCTCAGCGTAGGAAACTGCTACTGCGTCGATGTGCTCACCAAGAAGGTCTGTGATCGCACCTGCTGCTCCATCATAAGCAACGTGTTTGAACTGAGCGCCTGTCTCTTTTGCAAGACCTGCTGCTGCAAGGTGCCAGATCGCGCCGTTACCGGAGTTACCCATGGAAACCTCGTTCTCTTTTGCGTAGTTGATGAAGTCTTCGATCGTGTTGAAGCGATCATCCTTAGCGTTTACTGTGATAGCTGCGCATGCGCTGTTTACCATCATGATCGGTTTGAACATGGAATATGTAAGACCAGCGTTTGTTCCCATAGCCTCAAGAGTTGCAAGCTCTACAGTGATCATGGTAACGGTTGTGCCATCAGCCTTAGCGTTTGCACCAGCGAGCATACCGGTTGCTCCGCCGCCGCCGGAACGGTTCTCTACGGAGATGTTCTTGAAGGAACCCTTCGCTGCGTCTGCTAAAGCACGCATAACTGTATCGGTACCGCCGCCTGCATCGTAAGGAACGATACATGTAACTGTTTTATCCTTCCATGCGGATGTGTCAACGCCAGAAGCTGCTGCCTCTGTTGCTGCCCCCTCAGCTGCTGCAGTTGTCTCTGTTTTTGCTGCCTCTGTCGCTGCTGCAGTTGTCTCTGTTTTGCTGGAGCTGCTTCCGCAAGCTGTCAGGGAGAGAGCCATAGCTGCTGCCATTGCGAGCGATACTACTCTTTTTCTCATAAAACTACTCCTTTTCTTTCCTAATACTTTCTTAACGATTTTTTAGGATTCTTTATGAAATTTTTACAAAAGATATTTTAGCCGTTTGTGAACAAATTGTCAACGCCTTTCTGGCGCTATTTACAAAAGATAGTTTCGTTTTTCCTTTGTTTTTCATGATTTTTGTAAGTTTTAGACAAAAAAATGTTCTGCCCGCTGGAAATGAATTCCGGATCCGGGCAGAACATGGTCAATTTTTATGCAATATTTTTTTCAGCTGTCATTCTGCTTTCTTCTTTAGCTTTATCTGGCTGCGCACTGCACCGATGAGAGTAAATGCGATCAGTGCCAGGAAGAACCAGTAGATCGGGGTATTAAAGAATACGCCGACATTACCGCTGGACTTTAAGAGTGCGGTACGGAAGTTCTTCTCCGCCATCGGTCCAAGGATCAGACCGAGGATCGCCGGGCTTGTCGGAATCTTTACTTTACCCATGAGCCAGCCGATGACACCTGCGATCAGCATCGTTCCTACATCGTAAAAGTTGCTTCTCATCGCATAGCTTCCGACTACGCAGAGGATGAAGATGATCGGAGTTAAGATCGTCTTCGGAACGCTGAGTACCTTTGTGAAAAGGCGGATGCAGGAGAATCCAAGGAGTACCATGATCGTGTTGGCAACGAACATTCCAAGGAAGATCGTGTATACAAGAACCTTGTTTGTCTTAAAGAGCATCGGTCCCGGAGTCAGGCCCTGGATCGTCAGCGCTCCGATCATGATGGCTGCTACAGCATCACCAGGAACACCGAGTGTCAGCATCGGGATCATCGCACCGCCGGTAACACCGTTGTTTCCGCCCTCGGAAGCAGCAACAGCCTCCGGGCTTCCTTTACCGAACAGTTCCGGATGTTTGGACATTCCGCGGGCTGTGTTGTATCCGACGAAGGATCCGATATCAGCACCGGCACCAGGGATGATGCCGATGATGGTTCCGATAAGTCCTGTCACCGGGGCAACCCGGAACATGGTCTTCACATCCTCTTTCGTCGGAAGAAGTCTTGTGACTGTCGCATCGATCTCATCCGTGCTGTAGATATCCTCGATCGTCTCAAACGCCTGGCTCATCGCAAAGAGGCCGATCATGACCGGAATATACTGGATACCTGAGAGAAGGTTCGCATTGTCTGTAAAACGGATGTAACTCGTCACGCTGTCGATACCAACGGTAGCTGTTAAGATTCCGAGGAATCCGCAGATCAGACCCTTCGCCATGTTTTCACCGGAGATATTGGCGATAATGCAGAGACCGAATACTGCGAGTAAAAAGAACTCTGCAGAACTGAATTTTAACGCAAGTTTTGCGAGCTGCGGGCTGATAAGCCATAAGCAGAGACAGCTCACAACGCCGCCGATATAGCTGGAAAGTGTCGCGATGCCGAGGGCACGTCCTGCCTCACCGCGTTTGGAAAACTGGTATCCATCAATGGCAGTCGCCGCGGAGGCCGGTGTACCAGGTGTATGTAAAAGGATCGCGGAGATGGATCCTCCGTAGATCGCACCGACATAGATCCCGAGCAGCATTAAGATACCGGATGTGGCGTCCATACCGAATGTAAGCGGAAGAAGAAGCGCAACGCCCATGGTGGCAGTCAGTCCCGGCAATGCTCCGATGCAGATACCTGCCGCAACGCCCGCAAACATGTAGAATAAGACCATCGGGCTGAACGCTGACTGTACAACTTCAAGAAAGAAACTCATATTTCAGCCCTCCTATATACTGAACATACCGAAATCGATCGGCACATTCAGGAAATTTTTGAATACAAAGTAGATCACAAGGATCACTGCGATGGAGATCACCGCATTTTTCCAGATCGCTCCCCTGTGGAACCACTGGCAGAATGCAAACAGCATGATCACGGATGGAATGATAAAGCCGACTGTAGATAACACCAGCATGTATACAAGAAGGATCACCATGGAAATGTATACACGTTTTGTTCCCGGCGTCCACATCGGAAGTTCCGGAAGATCTTCTTTTTTCATCATCAGGGTTCCGATGATCAGTCCGACAGAGCAGATCAGAAGCAATGCCGCAATGATCCCCGGCCAGAGTCCCGGCCCCGGAACTCCTGTACCGTAAGCCGCTGCTCTCGGATAGCCGAGACAGGTCACGATGACATAGAGGGCAACTGCTGCGCAGACAATGCCCGCAATAATATTTCCTTTTCTCATACAGGAACCTCGATTCTTCGTAATATCGTTTTTCTGACATACGGGAACCGCAGGATGAGCTGCGGCTCCCTTCTGATATTTACTGAATCTTTAATCCGAGGTCTGTTACGAGCGCTTTGTAGGTATCAAGGTCGGAAACGATCCTCTCCTCGAAGCTCGGGCCGTCCATGATATCGATCACATTGTTGGACTTATTCATGAAATCAACGAATGCATCAGACTCTGCTGCCTGGGAGAAGATCTGATAGAGCTGCTCTACTACTTCGTCAGGGGTATCTGCCGGTACTCCGAGACCTCTCCATGTACCGAGAACAACATCGTAGCCTGCTTCTTTGCATGTCGGAACATCCGGGATCGCGTCGAGACGCTTATCATTCATAACTGCAAGGAGCTTTAAATCTCCGGATTCAACATAGTTTGCAACCTCTGCGTAGGAAACTGCTACCGCATCGATATGCTCACCGAGAAGGTCTGTGATCGCACCTGCTGCTCCATCGTAAGCGACATGTTTGAATTTTGCACCTGTCTCTTTCGCAAGACCAGCTGCTGCGAGGTGCCAGATCGCGCCGTTTCCGGAGTTGCCCATGGAAACCTCGTTCTCTTTTGCGTAGTTGATGAAGTCCTCGATCGTGTTGAAACGGTCATCCTTCGCATTCACGGTGATCGCGGAGCATGCGCTGTTTACCATCATGATCGGCTTGAACATGGAATATGTAAGACCCGCATTTGTTCCCATCGCTTCGAGGGTTGCGAGCTCTACCGTGATCATCGTAACCGTGGACCCGTCTGCCGCAGCGTTCGCTCCTGCAAGCATACCGGTCGCTCCGCCGCCGCCGGAACGATTCTCTACGGAAATATTCTTAAAGGAACCTTTTGCTGCGTCAGCTAACGCACGCATAACGGTATCGGTGCCGCCGCCCGCATCGTAAGGAACAATACAGGTAACGGTCTTATTCTTCCAGCCGGATACATCCACACCGGAAGCGTCCGCTTCTTTGCTTTCTGTCGCTGCATTTTCAGCAGCTTTCGTCTCTCCGGCAGCTGCCGTTGTCTCTGTTGTGCTGGAATTACCGCTGCATGCGGTGAGGGATGCCGCCATTGCTGCAGCGAGGGCCAGACTTAATACTCGCTTTTTCATAACAAGTCTCTCCTTTTTAGATATTTTGCAGCCGTTCAGCCACAATATTTTTCGAATCTCTTTCTAATTTTTTTATAATTTTTAGAGATTCTTTATACATATCTATTCTAGAAAAACTGGCCCTCACCGTCAACCTGTCCGGCGCTTAGAACGCGTTAAATCGTGTGATAGATTGATAAAGCAGATGTAAATTATGTCTAAGTTTTCTAAATTTTATATAAATTTTTCCGCCAGGGACGCAATATGCAGTGCTCCCTTTGCGGATGTCGGAACAGAATCCTCCGGGATGAATTCCGTCACATGGCGGAAGAAATGTTCCTCTGTGAAGAGATCCATGAGTGCTTCTCTCAACGGATTCTTTCCATAGATCACAACCGTCGTATCCGCGTCGCATTTCAATGCGCCGCTGTTCTTGACCGCCTCCATATCGTTCTGCAAAACAGCACCCAATACATAGCTTGCGATCTTCGTCTTATCCGGCTCTGCGAACGTGTTTAAGATCCTCGCGGAAAAGCATGCGCGGCCGATCCCGGCCTTTTTTGCAGTCTCATATCCGGCGAGAACATACTCTTTCGCATAAGTCTCCTCGGAGGCGAAGGAATGACCCACTGCATCCGCGATCAAGGTGTCGTTTGTGATCACAGAGAGGAGCTCTCCGCTGATCGTCGTGAGACAGCCCGTGATCTTTCCGGCACAGTCCACAGAGACAAACTTTGTGTGGGAACCTGGAAGGACGAGAAGGTACGCCTGTCCTTTCGGAAGGCTCTCAACGACCGCAACCGTTTCCACTTCCTCACCGCGCATCATATCCATGGACTCAAAAGTCGCAAGATCCAGCTTTCCGTCACGGTTCTTTACCCCCGGGATAAAGAGGATCGGAAGCGGGCATACGTCCTCGATCAGCACGCTCTTTGCAGCCTCTGCAAGGTCTTCGGCAGATGCCGGAGCAACCACATGCGGGATCTCCACAAGACCCACGTTGGAGGTGATCATTCCGGAGGCAACGACTTTCTTCACCTCATCATAGGTGATCCCCGCCTGTTTCAGAACTTCTTCAAGGCAGCCCCTGATCGCCGTTTTTAACCGGTTATTATTTCCATCGATCGCGGTGATGCGGACACCGATCTCAGACTTCACGGATGCCGCCACCTCATTTTTTTCATTAAACAGGAATACACGAGTGTTGGTTGTACCTGTATCGATCGTGATCGTATAATTTTTCATTTTTGACTGGTTCTCCCCGTTTCTTATTTTTCAGCAGCCTGTAACTGTTCAGTACCTTCACAGTTACGCGCAAAAATCCATTCCAGATCGGCTTCGCCGATGGGATTTTTGCCTTCAAGCCGATGTTTTCTTACGGTCAGCGCAGTAAATGCGCAGACCTACTGAATAGTTACAGCTGCCTTCACATAAGTCTCGGCAAGGGCCTTCAGCTCGTCATATCTGCCCTCTTCGATCATCTTCTTATTTGTCAGGCTGGAGCCGATCCCAAGACCGATAAAACCTGCTTTTAAGAAATCCGGAAGGTTCTTGTCATCCACACCGCCAACCGCGATCATCGGAATATGGTTGATCGGCGCCATGACAGCTTTGCAGTAGGAAAGGCCAAGGTTTCCGGCCGGGAAAAGTTTTACGACAGATGCGCCGTAACGGTAAGCATCGGCGATCTCCGACGGAGTCATCGCACCCGGGATCGACTCCAGCCCGCAGGCTACTGTCTCCCTGATCACAGACTCATCCACGTTCGGAGCAAGGGTAAATGACGCACCAGCCTCTTTTGCAGCGTGAACTTCCTCCACAGACATCACAGTACCCGCTCCGATCACCATCTTGTCGCCGAGCGCCTCACGGACCGCGCGGATCGCATTCGGTGTATCGATGAGCTTTGTCTCGGATTTCTGGTTGAATGTGATCTCCAGAAGCCGGACACCGCCGTCATATAATGCTTTCGCAACATCGACAACCTTATCGGATGGTACTCCTCTTAAGATCGCGATGATCTTATGTTCTCTGATCAGACTCTCAATTTTCTTTTCCATGTTTGTTTCCTTCCTCTGATGCAATGTATTTTACGTCACCTTGTCTGTGGGCCGAATCTTTGGCTCACAGATGACATTTATTTTCGCAGGCCTGTCGTCTCCGGTTCCGGGAGCCGCCCTGTCCGCTCTTTTTTTAGTATAATACGCCCGTCTTTATCCCGCAACAGCTTTTTCTAATCCTGTATTTCGCGCAAAAAGAAAAGGAGCCGTCCCCAAAGGAACAGCCCCCGTACGCTTATTAGTTGTACTTGCGCTTTCTTGCCGCTTCAGACTTCTTTTTACGTCTTACGCTCGGCTTCTCATAATGCTCTCTTTTACGAATCTCCTGCTGAATACCTGCCTTTGCGCAGTTTCTTTTGAATCTGCGTAAAGCGCTGTCCAGGCTTTCGTTATCTTTAACGATTACGTTTGACATAGCTCACACCTAACCTCCCTCCAGTTGTGTAATTGTGCATAATACAACTGTTTGGGTATTTTTTAGCACTGGTATGATTATATCATAAATTACACATTCGTCAACCCGTTTTTACCGGAAAAATACATTTTTTTAAATTTTTTTGATTATATTACGATTTTAACTATTTTACCTGCTCAGAAACGACTTCCGCAACCTTTGCGAGTGCGTCCGCAACGCCCTCCGGTTTCTTTCCGCCGGCCTGCGCCATGTTCGGACGTCCACCGCCGCCGCCGCCTACAAGGCCTGCGATCGCCTTGATGAGGTTTCCTGCATGAGCGCCCTTCTTCTGGGCCTCATCGGTCACAGCAGCCATCAGGTTTACCTTGCCGTCGAGAACAGATGCGATCACAACAACGCCCTCGCCAAGCTTCTCCTTTAACTGGTCGCCCAAGTTTCTCAGACCATTCATATCAACGCCGTCTGCGCGGACTGCGAGAACTTTTACGCCCTTCACATCCTGAACCTGATCCATAACATCGCCCATTGCCTCTTTGGCAAGTTTGCTCTTTAACTTCTCATTCTCAGAGTGAAGCGCCTTGATCTCCTCCATCATGGACTCGATCTTTGTCTGTAAGTCTGCCGGAGTGGATTTTGCTGCAGCCGCTGCCGCATGAAGCTCCTGCTCCACATTCTCATAATGATGGATCAGACCGTCGGAGGTCAGTGCCTCGATACGTCTCACACCTGCTGCAACGCCAGCCTCAGAGAGGATCTTGAAACAGCTGATCTCAGAAGTATTCTTTACATGGGTTCCGCCGCAGAGCTCTGTGGAGAAGTCTCCCATTCTTACGACACGGACCTTATCGCCGTACTTCTCGCCGAAGAGCGCCATCGCGCCTGTCTTCTTCGCGTCCTCCAGACCCATAACGTCTGTAACCACCGGAAGTGCCGCACGGATTTCTTTATTTACGATCGCTTCTACTTCCTTGATCTCAGCCGGAGTCATCGCGGAGAAATGAGTGAAGTCGAAACGAAGTCTGTCTCTTGTCACAAGGGAGCCAGCCTGCTCAACATGAGTTCCGAGAACGGTTCTCAGAGCCTTATGGAGGATGTGGGTCGCACTGTGGTTTCTTCCGATCAGGGCACGGTTCTCCTCATCTACCTTCAGAGTTACCGCCTCGCCTGTCTGGAACATACCGCTTACCATGTGTCCGATGTGTCCGATCTTTCCGCCCTGAAGGTGGATCGTATCTTCTACCTCGAACTTGCCGTTTGCGCTCTCGATCACGCCGCGGTCGCCGACCTGACCACCCATGGTTCCGTAGAACGGAGTCTCGGATGTGATGACACATGCCTTCTCGCCGTCTGTCACTGCGTCTGTGATCTCATCCTCGCCCTCTTCATCGGAAGCAAGTCTTACAAGAGCTGTCAGTCTGGACTCAGCTTCGAGCTTATCATATCCGACAAAAGCGGATGTTAAGGATGCGTCGAGTTTCTGGTAGATATCGTCGCGTCCCATGTAGTTTGTAGTCTTTCTGGCGCTTCTCGCAGTCTCTCTCTGAACCTGCATTGCCTTGTGGAAACCTTCCTCATCGACAGTGAGTCCCTTATCGTCAAGGATCTCCTTTGTCAGATCGATCGGGAATCCGTAAGTATCGTAAAGTTTGAACGCATCCTCACCTGCAAGGACTTTTGTTCCCTTTGCTTCCATGTCTTTTTCAAGGTCAGCAAGGATCTCAAGTCCTTTGTCGATCGTGTTTGCGAAGCGCTCCTCCTCCTGGTCGATGACGCGGAGGATCATATCTTTCTTCTCTTCCAGTTCCGGATAACCGTCCTTGGAGAGGTCGATCACAACCTGGGCGAGCTTTGTCATGAAGTTTCCTTCGATCCCAAGGATACGTCCGTGACGTGCAGCTCTTCTTAAAAGTCTGCGGAATACATAGCCTCTGCCCTCGTTGGACGGCATGATCCCATCAGATGCCATAAATGTGCAGCTCTTTACGTGGTCAGCGATGATACGGAGGGAAACGTCTTTCTTGTCGTCCTCCTCGTATCTGCAGTGAGCCAGAGCGCCCACCTCGTCCATCAAAGCGCGGTTTGTATCGACGTCGAAAAGGGATGCAACATCCTGGCAGACAACAGCCAGTCTCTCAAGTCCCATACCAGTATCGATGTTCTTCTGGATCAGATCGGTGTAATTTCCGTGTCCGTCATTGTTGAACTGGGAGAATACAACATTCCATACTTCCATGAAACGGTCTCCTTCGCCGCCCATAACGTCCTCCGGACCTGTTCCATACTTCTCTCCGCGGTCATAGTAGATCTCAGAACACGGACCGCACGGACCTGCGCCATGTTCCCAGAAGTTGTCTTCCTTGCCGAAACGATAGATCCGCTCTTTCGGGATACCGATCTCCTCATTCCAGATACGGAAGGCCTCATCGTCATCAAGATAAACCGACGGGTAGAGACGGTCAGCCGGGATTCCCACGCACTCTGTCAGGAACTCCCATGCCCAGTGGATCGCTTCTGTCTTGAAGTAATCGCCGAAGGAGAAGTTGCCCAGCATCTCAAAGAATGTGCCGTGGCGGGCTGTCTTACCGATATTCTCGATATCGCCGGTACGGATACATTTCTGACATGTGGTGACTCTGCGTCTCGGCGGGATCTCCTGTCCTGTGAAGTACGGCTTTAACGGTGCCATACCGGAGTTGATCAAAAGTAAGCTGTTATCGTTGTGCGGAACGAGGGAGAAACTCTTCATCGCAAGATGTCCCTTGCTCTCGAAGAATTCAAGGAACATTCTCCTCAGTTCGTTTACACCATATTTCTGCATGGTACTGCCTCCTGGTTACTGTTGTGTACTTTTTTTATCTCTGAATTTCTTACCCAGAACGATTCCCGCCAGGGCAACTGCGGCCAGAATCACAGCTTTGACGGCTGTTGAAACAAATGATGCGAAAAATGCGGACATAAAAACGCCTCCTTTTCCGGCTGTCCAAAATTCAGACGCCTGTGTTTAAAATGACACATTTGTACAGTTTCTATAATATTATTTTTTCGGAATCTGCCCGTAAAGCCGGTGGTCCGGTCTTTGGCGCAGATTCTCATAACTTATACTATAATCGTTTCTTGTTCGGTTGGCAAGATGTTTTTTACTTTTCCCCCGGATCTTCCCCAGGTTCCAGATAGTCCCCATAGCTCTTTAAGAGTTCATAGCACCGGTCCATTGTCATATTGGCCGATGTCCGGACATACTCGACGCTCTGGGCAGGTGTACCGGATCTTTTTGCGCTGGCCTTATCTGCCGCAAGATCCCTCTTTTTGATCCACTCCACCTCCTCGTGCCGGAGCGATTCCGCCGCATTCTCGTCCATCGCTTTGTGGATCTCTGCGTAGATTATATTCAGCTCCCGGTCCCAGAGATTCCGCACATACTCCGCCGCAGCATACCGGGAAGTCTGGCTCATCGACGGATCGTCCTGGTATTTTTCCGCCTCGGTCCGCGCCGTCTCAAGACGTTCTTTAAAGTCTGAGAGCGTATATTCCGCCGCAGATTTCTCGTTCTTCTGTGCCTCCGAAACGGCACTGCCTGTTTCCAGCGGGGATTTCACGGTCTCCTCAGAAGCCTGCAGATCTTTTGCTGCGTTCTCCGCCGCTGCCCCTGTTTCGCTCTCCTCCACTGCCATCTCATTCTCTGCCATTGCAAGGGCACTGACTTCCGCATCTTCCGGAGTCTGTGGATCCGGCGTTCCCGCCGCCTTCATCCTGTTTTCTACCGCATAGGGATTTCCCGCGTCCACAGGCCCCTGCGGCAGGGCATCCGCCTCAAAACCAACGACAGCCGCGGTATCCACTCCCCGTGAGGAAACAAACCTTTCCACTGCCCACGTGATGGATACCCCGGCTATCAGGATCCCGATAATGATCAACCATATTCTGCGTCTGCCCATATATGCTCTCTCCCGCTCTTTTCAGTCTCTTGTAACTGTTCGGTACTCTCACAGTTACAGCCCCTTTTACAGCTGCTGTCATTCTACTAAAAAGATACCATATCGGAAGATCTTTGTGAACAAAAAACGCAAATTAGTAATAGATTGTAAGACTTTTGTAAAAAGTGTCATCAAGCGACCGTGCAGACCAGCGGACTTTCATGCTGGAATACCCTGGCATTTGACAGTCCTAGTTTCCTACTCCTTCATCCACCAGCAGATTCCCTCCGTCCGCGGCGCCGGTGGCCAGCCGGTCACAGCGCTCGTTTCCGGGATGTCCGTCGTGGCCTTTGACCCAGTGGAACGTCACTTTATGCGGGTTCATCGCGGCAAGCAGCCGTTTCCAGAGGTCCGAGTTCTTCACCGGTCCTGTCTTCGGGCGGACCCAGTTGTTTCTCACCCAGCCATCGATCCATTTCTGGTTGAAGGCATCCACCAGATATTTCGAATCCGAATAGAGGTCCACCTCACAAGACCTGTTTAACGCCTCAAGTCCCGCGATCGCGGCCATCAGCTCCATCCGGTTATTGGTGGTCCGCACATATCCCGCGGACAGCTCCTTCTCGTGGAGAACCCCGTTTTTATCGATAAACTGAAGCACTGCTCCGTATCCGCCCGGCCCGTCCGGGTTTCCGCGGGCCGCTCCGTCTGTATAAAGTGTCACTTTCATGTCGTATTGTTTCCTCTCAGGATGTCTTATTTCATGATATTCCGGGCTCACTCAGTCATAAGCCGCAGTCAGAGATCCCATTTTTCGCAGAGTGCATTGACCTCCGCCGTAAACTTCTTGATATCCTTGTTTGCACAGTCGCGGTTCTTCTGGATGATCCGCACCAGACGTTCTCCTGCAGCCACGAGAAGAGCGAAGATCGACTTGTTCTCCTTCTGTCTTGCAGTCTCCTTCTGGATCGGAACGCCGACGGTCTGTTTGAGCCATACACCCGCTGCCAGATCGAACTCCGATCCCGAGAACGGGGCGTCCGCCACAAGGTCGTAGTCTGACCGCAGGAGATTCGCGAACTTCGTGCACACAAGGTCATCGCCGTGTACCATAAACACGCGGCCCGGTTTCTTCTTGAATGCATTGATCCAGGTGAGAAGTCCCTCCCTGTCCGCGTGACCGGAAAGTCCGTCTAACCTCACGATCTCCGCTTCCACGTCGATCGTCTCACCGAAGAGCTTTACGACCTCCGCACCATCAATCAGGCTTCGCCCAAGCGTTCCGATAGCCTGATATCCGGCGAATACGATCGTACATTCCTGCCTCCAGAGGTTATGTTTTAAGTGGTGGCGGATTCGTCCGGCATCACACATACCTGCCGCGGAAACAATGACCTTCGGCTCTGAATTGAAGTTTATAGCCTTGGAATCGTCACTGCTGACGGAAAGTTTCAGTCCGGGGAATCCGATCGGATTGATACCCCGGTTCACAAGATCCATTGCCTCCTCGTCAAAGCACTCGGAAATGTTTTTATTGAACACATGGGTCGCCTCGACAGCCAGCGGGCTGTCCACATAGACCGGGAATCCGTCATGTCCGGTGACGAGTCCCTCTTCCTTGATCTTACGGATAAAGTAAAGGATCTCCTGAGTCCTGCCCACCGCAAAGGCCGGGACCACAACATTTCCTCCGCGGTCCAAAGTTCTCTGGATGATCTTCGCGAACTCCTCGATGTGCTCATGGGTCCTGTCATGGGAGCGGTCGCCGTAAGTGCACTCCATCACCACATAATCCGCCTCATCCGTATACTGCGGGTCCTTGATCAGCGGCTTATTCTTGTTTCCGATATCGCCGGAGAACACGATCTTTTTCTTTACGCCGTCCTCGTCGATCCAGATCTCGATGGACGCGGAGCCGAGCAGATGGCCGACATCAGTAAAGCGTACCTCGATCCCTTCACAGATCGTCAGGATATCGCCGTAGTGGCACGGGACAAAGTGCTTTAAGACGCCCTCAGCGTCATTGACCGTGTAGAGTGCCTGAACTTCCGGATTTCCGGCACGTCTCGCCTTTCTGTTCTTCCACTCTGCCTCCATCTCCTGGATGTGGGCACTGTCCTTTAACATAATGTTGCAGAGATCACAGGTCGCCTGGGTCGCAAAGATCTGACCCTTGAAGCCCTTCGCGTAGATCAACGGCAAAAGGCCCGTGTGGTCGATATGGGCGTGGGTGATAAAGATGTAATCCACATCGGAGAACGGGATTGGAAGATCCGCATTCTCATAGACGTTTCCGCCCTGTTCCATACCATAATCGATCAGGATGTTTTTTCCAGCCGCATTGAGATAATGGCAGCTGCCAGTCACTTCATGATCCGCGCCGATAAATGTCAGTTTCATGGAACCCCTCCTCGCGCTGCAAATCAGCTGTATTATTTGCATCTATTATAGCAAATTTCAGATAATTATGCAAATCATTCCTCCATTACTGTCATTGATAATTTTCTGTAGCGTATCCTGGAGTTTCATCTGGCAATCCTCTGTCATCTGGGAGATCTTCGCCTGCATGCCGTCCTCCACGATCTGTTCCACAGATTTTCCAAAGATATTCGTATCCCAGACGCCGTCCTCCGTCGCTTCCCCGTCCTTTATGTACGCGATCAGATCCTTCGCCTGCTGCTCGTTTCCGACGATCGGGGCGATCTCCGTCTCGATCCGCGCTTTGATAAGATTGATGGACGGAGCCTGGGCATGGATCTTCACCCCATATTTGCTGCCGTGGCGGATCAGCTCCGGCTCATCCAGGGAAATCTCCGTCTTATCCGGCAGGACGATGCCGTATCCTTTCTGCCGGACCTCCGCCAGGGCATTTTTCACCTTCTCATACTCGCCCTGCATCTCCGCTGAATCTTTTAGGATCTTAAACAGGCTGTATTCATCGCGCACCGGCAGTCCGGAGATGTCGCTCAGGACCTCAAAGTACGCATTCTCGTCGACGACGACCCGGATCGTCACGCGCCCGCTCGCAAGATCGAGTTCATCCGCGATCAGCTTTTTCACCGCCCGGTCTTCTTCCGGGACCGTCTCCTTCGGCACATCTTTCATCTGAACAGAACGTTTTAAAAGCTTTTCCGCCTCCGCGATCATGTCCGCCTTGATCGCATGGGTATCCGGCAGGATCTCCGCCCACTTCGGGATCTCGAGGTCGAGTTCCGTCACGGGGAACTCCAGAAGGACTGTCCCCAGGATCTCCTCAATGTCCTCCTTCTTTAACTGCTCACAGTTTGCCGCCCGGACCGGAACTCCGTACTGGTTTTCCATCTTAAGCGCCAGCGCTTTCGTATCCGCCGCATATGGTCTCGTGGAATTGAGCACGATCAGGAACGGCTTTCCGATCTCCTTTAGCTCTGAGATTGTCTGCTCTTCCGCTTCCCGGAAGTCCTCCCTGGTAAGCTCCCCGAAGCTCCCGTCGCAGGCCACGACAATACCGATGGTGGAATGGTCCCGGATCACCTTTCTCGTCCCGATCTCCGCCGCCTGGGTAAAGGGGATCTCGTAGTCGTACCAGGGAGTCTTCACAAGCCGTTCCTCCCCGTTTTCCGTGTGTCCTGCGGCGCCTTCCACCATAAATCCCACGCAGTCGATGAGCCGCACCTTCGCCCGGATCCCCTCCGCGAGTTCCAGCTCCGCCGCCTCCTTCGGGATAAACTTCGGCTCCGTGGTCATGATCGTCTTCCCAGCGGCGCTCTGCGGGAGTTCATCCCTGGTCTGCGACTTTTTCTGCCCGTCCGGAAGGTTCGGGAGAACGAGAAGTTCCATAAACCGCTTGATAAACGTAGATTTCCCGGTGCGCACGGGTCCCACGACGCCCACATAGATCTCACCGCCCGTCCTCGCCTCGATATCCTTGTATACATGGAAATCATCCATAAAAATACCCCCTCGCATATACTGTTTCAGTGTATGCGCGAGGGGGATGTTTTTATTCACTCATGCGGCAGGTCTGTCCGGATCTTTATTCCCACGGAAGGTCGCTGTGCTCGATGCGCTTGTCGCGGAGCATCAGGTCAGCAACGGCCTCTTTCGCCGGTTTTCCTTCAAACAGGACCTCGTTGACCTGTTCAACGATCGGCATGGAGACGTTATATTTCTTTGCAAGCGCTCTCGCAGCCTTTGCGGAATAAACGCCTTCCACCACCATCTGGACTTCCTTCATGGCTTCCTCCATCGTGTATCCTTTTCCGATGAGGATCCCGGCACGGCGGTTTCTGCTGTGCATGCTTGCACATGTCACGATCAGGTCTCCGATCCCGGAGAGTCCTGTGTAAGTCTGATATTTTCCGCCCATGGCAACGCCAAGTCTCGCGATCTCCGCCATTCCGCGGGTGATGAGGGCCGCTTTTGCATTGTCCCCGTAACCAAGACCGTCAGCGATCCCGGCCGCCAGGGCAACAACGTTCTTCAACGCTGCTCCTGTCTCGATCCCCAGGACATCCGGACTCGTGTATACACGGAATACCGGACTGATGAAGGTGGACTGGATATACTCCGCGATCTTCTTTTTGTGGGATCCCGCAACACAGAGCGTTGGGAGTCCGCGGCTTACCTCTTCCGCGTGGCTCGGTCCGGAGAGAACGGCCGTCTCAGCCATCGGGAGCTCCTCTTTGATGATCTGTGTCATTGTATCGAGAGTATTCTCCTCGATCCCCTTTGCGACATCGACAATGAGCTGGCCATCCTTACAGAACGGTTTCATCTTCTGCGCCGTACTGCGCACGAAAACAGACGGGACTGCCATCACAAGAAGATCTTTATCCGCCATCGCCTTTTCAAGATCCGCAGTATAGATGAGTCCTTCCGGAAGTGTCACACCCGGAAGATTCCTGTGGGTCCTTGTCTTTGCCATCTCCTCGATCTCTGCCGGGATTGCGGACCAGAGTGTCACCTCATGTCCGTTATTTACCAGCAGTACCGCAATTGCGGTTCCCCATGTACCGGAACCGATAATACCAATCTTTTCCATGTTCAGGAACTCCTTTTTCTACGCCCTAAGGTTGATTTTCTTATGTACGCACCTGATGCCGGTTTATTTCTTTCCGCCCCAGAGCTTATTCTCCGTACCGGATAACAGTCGTTTAATATTTGCCCTGTGTCTCCAGATCGCCATCGCCATCAGAATAAAGGAGATGGCAAAAAACTCCATGAGACTTCCTTCGGACACACGGTAATCCCCCCATGATCCATAGATCAGCATCTGGATGAAGAATGAGATCACGACCAGGATCGATCCCAGGGACACATATCTTGTGATGATCACAGCGCCGAGGAACAGAGCCGCACAGACGAGCGTCACGCGCCAGTCCATGGACACGAGGATCCCCGCCATGGATGCGATCCCTTTTCCGCCTTTAAAGTGCAGATAGCACGGGAAATTATGTCCAAGGACAACTCCGAGACCCGCATAGAGCACGTAGAGGTCTGTATCCGGGCTTGCTTTAAAGATGATCCGGGCTGCAAGACATGCGAAAACAGTCTTTAAAAAGTCGCCCGCAAAGACGATGAGTCCCGCCCTCTTTCCGAGAACCCGGAGCGCGTTTGTCGTTCCGGAGTTTCCGCTGCCGTAATTTCTGATATCGATATGGTTCATCTTCCCGTAAAGATATCCTGTCTGGAATAATCCAAACACATAACCCATAACAAGACAAAGCACTCTGCCCATCGCTTAATCCTTCTCCTTCCTCTCACGGATGATGAATTTCAGGGATGTTCCGCGGAAGCCAAAGGCCTCACGGATCTTGTTTTCCAGGTATCTCGTGTAGGAGAAATGCATTAACTCCTTATCGTTCACGAAAATTACGAAGGTCGGCGGTTTTACCGCAACCTGGGTCACATAGTAGATCTTTAAGCGTTTGCCCTTATCGGACGGCGGCTGCTGCATCGCGACAGCTTCTGTCACGATCTCGTTTAAGACGCCGGTCGCCACACGGAGCGTCTGGTTCTCGCGGACCATATCGATCAGCTCAAAGAGTTTTTCCATTCTCTGTCCGGTCAGGGCTGACACGAAGATATACTCCGCATACGGCATATAGGACAGGGTCTCTTTTAATTTTCTTGTGTACTCATAGATCGTCTTATCATTCTTCTCGATCGCATCCCACTTGTTGACAACGACGATCACGCCTTTTCCGCGGTCATGGGCGATCCCGGCGATCTTCGCATCCTGCTCGGTGATCCCCTCAACGGCGTCGATGACCATGAGGACCACGTCAGCGCGCTCAACGGCTGTTACCGTGCGGATGATGCTGTAGCGCTCGATATCCTCTTTGATCTTGCTCTTTCTTCTGAGACCGGCCGTATCGATAAAGATATATTCCGTGCCGTTTCTCACGATCTCCGTATCAACGGCGTCTCTCGTTGTTCCGGCGATGTTGGACACGATCACACGGTTCTCGCCGAGAAGCTTATTGATGATGGAAGATTTTCCGACATTCGGTTTTCCGACGATCGCGATCCTCGGACGGTCGTCCTCGCTGTCGTCATACTGGTCCTCACGGAAGTATTTTACTACCTCGTCAAGGAGCTCACCGAGACCGAGTCTCGACGCTGCGGATACCGGAACCGGATCGCCGATTCCGAGGTTGTAGAATTCGTATACATCATTTCCGAATTTTGCCATACTGTCCACTTTGTTGACCGCAAGAACGACCGGTTTCTTGGACTTTCTGAGCATGTCCGCAACCTTGGAATCCGCGTCAACAAGTCCCTGGCGGACATCGACGATGAAAATGATCACGTCCGCGGTATCGATCGCGATCTGAGCCTGTTCCCGCATCTGGGCAAGGATGATGTCCTTGGAATCCGGCTCGATTCCGCCTGTATCGATCAGGGTAAAGTTGTTGTTTAACCAGGTGCAGTCCGCATAGATACGGTCTCTTGTCACACCCGGAGTATCTTTTACGATCGAGATCGTGCTGCCGGCAAGTACATTAAAGAGTGTGGATTTTCCCACATTCGGTCTGCCGACGATCGCCACTACTGGTTTACTCATATTTTTTCCTCATTTCTATACTTCGCCGTCCCAGTCCGGAATGACTTCTCCGTCTTCCGTGAGTCCGGCATCTTTCATTGTAAGCTCATATGCCCCGTGTTCCGCAGTCTGCTCTCTCGCCGCTTCCGGATCGAGGATCGCATCGACAAGGTCATATCCGCTTGATTTTACTATATTTATCGGAATCTGTAAAGCATCTTCCGCCTGGGTCTTTGTGATGTCATCCAGGAAAACTTCTTCTCCGCTTTTGAACATGACGGCCGGAAGAAGCAATCTCTCTCCCAGCGGTCTTTCTTTCAGCTGTGCGATCAGATCCTGCCCCGTGATGAGGCCGGCCACCGTGATCTTCTCCCCGAAGAAGTCATTCCGGATCCGATATACATGGACGTTTCGTCCCGGATAGACCTTTTCGATCTCCCTCACAAGCTTTTCCAGATACGGGTACGGCAGGTATCCCGTCGCGATCGAGAGTTCTTCCTTCACCCCGTCGTCCTTCTTCCCGTCCAGGGCGTCCATCACCTCTTCCTGAAGGAGACGCAGCATGCCGACGCCATTTTCCAGCTGGATGTATCCGTCATAGCGTCCTTCCTCCGGCATCTCCCGTTCCGCCAGAATATACCACTCGTCGCTTGCATGGATAAAATGGATCCCGTGGCGCTCATAATTGATCTTCTGCCATTTTTCGATCAGGTCGATGACCTCACAGGCATCTTCCTTTGTAAACGGTTCCAGCGGATAAAGGCCGTCACGGTATTTCGAGAGTCCGACCGGAACAACCGACACACTCTGCATTACCGGCGCATACTTTGAGAGCTGCTCGATCGTGTACGCCAGTTCCTTTCCGTCATTGACACCTTTGCAGAGAACGATCTGCCCGTTCATCTCCGTCTCCGCCTCGTAAAGCCGGTCGATCTTCTTTAACGCCTCCCCCGCAAACCGGTTGTGGAGCATTTTGCAGCGCAGCTCCGGGTTCATCGTCTGGACCGAGATATTGATCGGAGCCAGATGGAAACGGATGATACGCTCGATATCCTTGTCCTTCATATTTGTCAGGGTGATGTAGTTTCCCTGGAGGAACGAAAGTCTCGAGTCATCGTCCTTAAAGTAGAGAGTTTCACGCATTCCCGGCGGCATCTGGTCGATAAAGCAGAAGATGCACTTGTTGGAACATGACTTGTAGTCACTCATGAGTCCGTTCTCGAAGGTGAGTCCTAAGTCCTCCCCGCCGCTCTCGATCTCAAGTTCCCACTCTTCGCCGTCTGCTTTCCGGACGACCATCACGAAGCTCTCAGCGTCCGTCATATAATCATAGTCGAAGATATCTTCCAGTTCTTCCCCGTCTATGGTAAGAAGCACATCGCCCGGCTCCAGTTCCAGTTCTTCTGCGATGGAACCGGGAGCGACTGCCGTAATTTTATGTCCCTGATATTTCACTTTATTTTCCCTTCCTGCATGGTTCTAAACACAATCATACCAATCTTCCTTCAATTTGTAAAGGAATGTTCTGACGAATTTTCATGCGAAACTATTGACGAAAAATGTCCGAAAATGGTATACTCGGCGTGGAATGCCTGCTCATCCCGTATAATAAGGAAATGCAGGTCAAAAATATGATCGGACAGTCTGACCTGACAAGAGATCAGACCGCACCACTAAAAATCGGAGGATTATCTGACATGTCTAATCAGTACGTTTTCAACGACCGTCTGCCGCTCGCGCCGCTTAAGATCGCTGCTCTTGAGAGCTGCCGTGATCTTGCGCAGAAAGTCAATGACCACATCGTAAACTTCCGCCGCAACGATACGGAAGAATTAATTCGCCGTCAGGGCAATTTACAGTACCGCGGCTACGATGTTGACTCCTACCTTCTCGACTGCGCATGCCCGCGTTTCGGAAGCGGTGAAGCAAAGGGAATCGTAAATGAGTCTGTTCGCGGAACCGATATTTTCTGCATGGTCGATGTGACAAACCACTCTCTCACCTACAAGATGTCCGGATATGTAAACCACATGTCCCCGGATGACCACTACCAGGACTTAAAGAGGATCATCGGTGCGACCGCATCAACTGCACACCGCATCAACGTGATCATGCCGTTCCTTTACGAGAGCCGTCAGCATAAGCGTACTCACAGAGAGTCTTTAGACTGCGCAATGGCGCTTGAAGAGTTAGTAAGCATGGGCGTGTCCAACATCATCACATTTGATGCACACGACCCGCGTGTACAGAATGCGATCCCGTTATCCGGTCTCGACAATTTCATGCCGACCTACCAGTTCGTAAAAGCACTGTTTAAACATGACAATACCTTAAAGATCGATAAAGACCACTTAATGGTCATCAGCCCGGATGAGGGTGCTATGAGCCGTGCCGTATACCTCGCCAACAACCTCGGCGTTGATATGGGTATGTTCTACAAGAGAAGAGACTACTCCAAGGTCATCAACGGAAGAAACCCGATCGTTGCCCATGAGTTCCTCGGAAGCTCTGTAGAAGGAAAGACTGTGATCGTTGTCGACGATATGATCGCATCCGGCGAGAGCATGCTCGACACCGCAAAAGAGTTAAAGGAGCGCAAAGCTGAGAAGGTTGTTGTATGCTGTACCTTCGGTCTCTTCACTGCAGGCTTTGACAAATTCGACGAGTTCTACCAGAAGGGTTATATCGACAGCGTTGTCACAACAAACTTAAACTACCGTTCCCCGGAACTCTTCACAAAGGAATGGTATGTGGAAGCTGATATGAGCAAGTACATTGCTGCCATCATCAACTCCTTAAACCACGACGTTTCCATCGGAAACTCCCTGTCCCCGACAGACAAGATCCAGAAGCTCATCAGAAAGTACAACGAGGGACTTCTGTAATCCTGAATTTCAGAAAATCTTTTACGCCGCCCGGTTTCTATTATGGATCCCAGGCGGCGCTTTTTAGTTTCATAAGAAAGTGCGGACTTTGGCTCGCTGTTCGCGCAAACTGGAAAAAGGGCGGGAACCCTGACACTTCTGCCGGGATTCCCGCCCCTTCTTATATTATTGCAATTTTTAGTTTCCGTTCGTACGTCTCACCTTGCTGATATCCAGCTTATCGGCTGCGGAGGAGTCAAACTCGACCGCAAACTGTACATTGTCAGGAAGTGCTTTCTTCTTCAGGACCTCGAAATACTGGGATGCATCCTTGATGACAAGTCCTGTTGTATTCCAGTTGTCGCCCGGAAGAATCCATACCTTTACGTTTGCAACTTTTAGCTCATACGGAAGCTTCTGGGATACCCACTCGGTCTTTCCGTATTTGGACAGACAGTTATATACATCGCCCATCGTAAGTTTTCCAGTCGATCCGTCAAAGAGTTCCGTCTTCTCGTAAGTGTTTGTTCCGCCCTTGTCGCTTGCCTCCTGGAGCGTATCGGCATTCAGTTTCAGATTTCCGGAATTTACGGCTGCTGCCTGTGTCGGCTGCGGATTTGCCTTTGTGGTCTCCTTCACAGTTTCTTTTACCGCCGCTGTCGTCTCCTTTGCCGCAGCGGAAGTTTCCTCTTCGGTCTCTGCCGCCGTTTCTTCTTCCGTTTCATCTGCAGCATCCGTCTCATCGCCGGCTGTCTCATCATCCTCATATGGATTGTGATCCAACAATTTTCCGTCCACATCCGCGAAACGTCCGTCCGGAGTCGTGTCGTCCACCAGCATTCTTCCGTCATCCTCGAAGTAATATACCGCGCCGTCAAGCTGCTGGTATCCTGTCACTGCACTCGCATAGAGGCGTCCGGCCGCCGAGCTGAAGTAATAAGAGCCGCCGGTCTCATCCGTATACCATCCAAGTCTCCAGGAACCGTCCTTGTTAAGGCAATATGTATAATCTCCACCGCTGATCACGCCCGCGTCATAGTTGGACGGAGCCAGTGCGAACGCACGTTTGTAATATTTGGAAGCGCCTTCCACATCTCCGGCCTCCAGGAGTTCATCTGCTTTCGCATATGCCTCATCCGCTGCGGAAGAACGATAACTGTCCAGTTCCTCTTTATAGCTCTTATTTCCAGGTCTCATGGAAGCTGCCTTCTCCCAGAATTTCAGGCATGCATCCATATCCTCAAGTTCCATATAATAGGAGGATGCTGAATTTAAAAATTCATCCAGCTGCTCATCCGTCACCGTGGAATTCTGGTTGACAAAGCGCTCCAGTCCGCTCTGGACGATGCTCTCCGCCTCTTTTGCCTTTCCGGTATCAACATACACGGTGATCAGCATGGAATACGCATCGATCCGGTCCGGAGCCTCATCGATCACGGCCTTTAAAGTCTCAATCGCCTGGTCATTTTTCCCTTCGTCATAACAATACTGCCCGTAGGAAATTCTCGCCTCCAGCAGAGCACTTTTAATACTCTCATCGTTCTGATCCGCTTTCTGGAGGACTGCCACTGCGTTTTCGTAGTCATCCATCATGGAGTACGCTTCTGAGAGCTGTAAGGAGTTCTCCACGGTAACCCCGTCGATCTCCTGAAGCTTTAAGAGCCACGGGATCGCAGTCTCATAGTCTTCATTGTCTGTCAGGACCTGGCAGATCGAGCGGATGCAGTTCTCCTGCTCTTTCTCCAGGGACGGATCTTTCGTCTTTTCATATCCCTGTTTTAAGATTGTCTCCGCCTCGTCATATTCCTCATTTCCGATATATGCCTTGGAAAGCTGGATATAAGCTTTGCTGTAATTCGGATCGAGTTCAATACATTTTAACAGTGATTCGATCGCACTCTCATAATCTTCTTCTCCAACATACCCGGCTCCTTCCTTATAAAGGCTCTCCGCTTCTGTTGAACTTGCCTGCGCTTCCTGGGTCACACCGTTCACCGAAGTGTCTTTCTTTCCGCACGCGGAGCAGAGTACAAGCGCCGCGGCCATGATCAAAAACCATTTTCTCATTCTAATTCCTCATTTTCTGTCGGAGCATTCTGCATCCCGGAAATCTTTTATCCGATCAGCAGGCTGTCACGTTCCAGTCTTTGTTCATAAAACGATCATCCATAAACTGTAACGATTTTTCCGTTCATTCGTCTGCATTTATAGCTTATCAGTTAATAACTATACCATTTTTCTCTCTTTCTGTCCAGATGGAAGTCAATGGAAAACTATGGCATAACTTCGGCAAAACTGTGAACGTTCCGGGAAATCTCCTCACTCCGGTCAGGAAGTCTGTATTTTAACAAGACCACGGAAGTCTCTTACCTCTTCTGCAAGGTAATAGGCAGGGAATGGAATTTGCCTGTATCAGGCGGAACGTAAATATCTTTTGACCTCAACAAGTGAAAACACGCTTCGCAAGTTTCCCCTTGTTATCGCGACAGTCGCCAAG
>ERZ1106950.67-NODE-67-length-118849-cov-7.925266_pt1 | contig 118849 bp, 82 predicted proteins | sample MGYA00403675_ERZ1106950 | MGnify/ENA primary metagenome ERZ1106950 (study PRJEB35170, sample SAMEA104062410) | human gut metagenome | biome: human gut; feature: human-associated habitat; material: faeces | place: Denmark | collected 2012-06-13 ... | reverse complement strand
TCCTTTCGTTATAAAAATCATACGGGAAATCCAACTTAGAAACAATGATTTTTTTGTCTTAATTTATGGGTTCATTATACATCTGTTTTTCCTTCTGACTCTTTTCTTAACTGCCCTTGCACCTTCTTCGACATTCATTTCCCTTTGCAGTTCTATTCTTAAATATTCTTATAGACTATCCCTTTGTTTAAGAAAATTCGCTGAAATCATACCACAGGACCATACTTAAAAACCGGAACTTTTCCCAATTGCAAATCTTATAAAAATATGTTAGAACCTATATTATATTTTTTCTGGAGGATGTATCTACATATGAATAATCGTCTTTTCAGCCGGAACGACCTGGTGCGCCTGATCATCCCCCTGATCGTGGATCAGTTTCTACAGGTCGCTGTCGGTCTTTCCGACTCCATCATGGTCGCCCGGGTCGGGGAGGCAGCCGTCTCCGGTGTTTCCCTGGTCGACACGGTCATGCTTCTCATCATCAATATTTTCACGGCTCTCGCCACCGGCGGTACGGTGATTGCCGGACAGTATCTTGGAAGAAAAGATCCGAAGACCGGCTGCGAGGCGACCGCCCAGCTTTTTAACTTCACATTCCTGTTCTCGATCTTCATTATGATCCTCGGCTACCTCGGACAGAACGTGATCCTGTACCATGTATTCGGAAAGATCGAGCCGGAAGTCATGAAGGACAGTCGTACCTACCTGCTGATCGTCCTGTCTTCCATCCCAATGATCGCCATGTACAATGCGGGAGCCGCGATCTTCCGTGCTATGGGAAATTCCAATATCGCCATGAAGACCTCGCTCCTTATGAACTCCATCAACGTGTTCGGAAATGCCCTGCTAATCTTCGGATTCCACTGCGGTGTCGAGGGCGTTGCGATCCCGACGGTCGTGTCCCGAGGTGTTGCCTGCGTGGTGATTCTTATTTTGTTAAACAACCAGAAACATGAACTTCACATTTTGCACCCATACCCGTTTAAGATCAAGTGGAATGTGCTGAAAAAGATCCTCTATATCGGAATTCCGAACGGCCTGGAGAACAGCATGTTCCAGCTTGGAAAGATCGCCGTTTTAAGTCTCGTCTCCGGTCTCGGAACCGCATCCCTGGCAGCGAACGCGGTCGGCAATAATATCGCGAACTTTGCGATCCTGCCCGGCATGTCCTTCGGCTTTGCGCTTCTCACGGTCTGTGCCCAGTGCGTCGGCGCGGGAGATTTCGAGCAGGTAAAATATTACACAAAGCACATGATGCGCGTGGAGTATCTCTGCCTGATCGCATCAAACCTCATCGTGATCCTGGCGCTGCCGTTTATCCTGTCGGTCTATAATCTCTCCGACGAGGCCGCCCGGTATGCGAATGATATTATTTTATACCATGCAGCCTGTGTCGTGACGATCTGGCCGCTGTCCTTTACACTGCCGAATACGCTGCGCGCCGCGGCGGATGTGAAGATCACCATGGTGCTCTCCATCATCTCCATGTGGGTGTTCCGGTTTGGTTTCAGCTACCTGCTGACCATGGTGTTCCATATGGGAATCTTCGGTGTCTGGGTGGCTATGACCATCGACTGGCTTGTCCGCGGAATCTTCTTTGTCTGCAGGTATAAGAGTGGACGATGGCAGAAGGTTATTTTCTCGTAGGCGCCACAGGTCCCACATCGGTCGGGTACATTGTTGTCGAAATTTGACTACCAATCAAAAAGACCTTCCAGATCAGATTGCTAAATTTCTAATTCTCTGTCTTAACCAGCAATTAGAGAGTTTATCTTCTGAATCTTGAAGGTCTTTTATGTTGTTCAAATCTTTTTATTTGCAGTGTTCAAGCCGAACAATTCTAAATTAGTTCGTAACTATTCAGTACCTTCATAGTTACGTGCAAAAATCCATTCCAGATCAGCTTCGCTGATGGGATTTTTGCCTTCCAGCCTATGTTTTCTTACGGTCAGCGCAGCAAGTGCGCAGACCTACTGAACAGTTACATTAGTTCTCATTCATCTTCGCAAGCTTCGCCGCCTGATCCGCCGCAATAAGGCTGTCGATCAGCTCCTGAATATCGCCGTCCATGATGGCATCGATCTTATAGAGTGTCAGCTTGATCCTGTGGTCTGTCACACGTCCCTGCGGGAAGTTGTAGGTACGGATCTTCTCGGAGCGGTCACCGGTACCGATCTGGCTGCGGCGCTCTGCCGCCTCCTCATTCTGGCGTCTCTCCAGCTCCATATCATATAACTTGGAACGCAGTAAACGGAACGCTTTCTCCTTGTTCTGAAGCTGGGACTTCTCAGTCTGGCTGTAGATCACGATTCCTGTCGGGATATGCGTTAAACGCACCGCGGAGTCTGTGGTGTTGACACACTGTCCGCCGTTACCGGACGCACGCATAACATCAATACGGATATCCTTATCATCGATCACAACGTCGAATTCCTCAGCCTCCGGCATGATGGCAACGGTCGCTGTGGAGGTGTGGATCCTTCCGCCAGACTCTGTCTCCGGGACACGCTGTACACGGTGAACGCCGCTCTCGTATTTTAGCTTGGAGTAAGCGCCGTGTCCGGTGATCATAAACTCGACTTCTTTCATTCCACCGATTCCACTCTCACTGACGTTGATCATCTCTGTCTTCCAGTGCTGGCTCTCCGCGTAGTGCACATACATGCGGTATAACTCGGAAGCGAATAACGCTGCCTCGTCTCCGCCCGCGCCGGCACGGATCTCGACGATTACGTTCTTCTCATCGTTCGGGTCCTTCGGGAGAAGCAGGATCTTTAACTCCTGTTCCAGCTCCTCGATCCTCTTCTTTGCGTCGGCAAGTTCTTCCTTCGCGAGTTCCTTCATCTCCTCGTCGCTCTCCTCATCGAGAAGTGCAAGGCTGTCCTCCACATCCTGCTTCGCCTGCTTGTACTGCTTGTACGCGTCAACGATCGGCGCCAGGTCTGCCTGCTCCTTCATCAGCTTGCGGAACTTTCTCTGATCTTCCGCTACCGACGGGTTATTTAATTCCAGCATTAACTCTTCGTAATGCCGAAGCATGTCATCCAAACGGTCAAACATCTATAAAACCTCCTCATACGCCTGCGGTCTGCCAGGCTCCGCACACAACGCGGTCCTTTCCTGTCAGATCCTGAATCACTCTTGTATCCTTAAAACCATGGATATCCAGCAGTTCCTTCACCGCTGCTCCCTGGTCATATCCGATCTCAAAATACACATGTCCTCCCGGCGTCAGATGTTTGGCACATTCTTCTGCCAGAATTCTGTAAAAATAAAGCCCGTCCGCGGTCCCGTCAAGGGCTCCCCGGGGCTCATGGTCCCGTACTTCCGGTTCCAGTTCCTCGATAACAGCGCTGGGGATGTAGGGTGGGTTGGAGACGATCACGTTGAATCGTTCTGTCTTCGGAAAAGCGCTGAACATGTCGCTGCGGAGGAATATTACACCTGTCTGCGGCACCGTGCGGACTTCAGAAACCATGCGTTCTTCAGAATTATCCTGTTTATTCTGATTGTTTGTCAGATTCGTGCAATTCTGTATTTGTTCTGTCCTACTGCTGACTGCATCGTTGTTTACATCGCTGTTTTCAAGAATCTCTTCTGAATTTCTTTTCGCAACTTTTAACGCCTCTTCCGAGATATCCGCGCCTTCCACGCAGGCATATCCGCCGAGTTTCTTTAAGCTCACCGCAATACAGCCGGATCCGGTACACATATCAAGGAGTGAAATATCCGTATCCTTCTGCTCCTGCAGCACAAGCTCCACCAGCGTCTCCGTATCCTGTCTCGGGATCAGAACATGCTCATTGACAAAAAACGTGAGTCCCATGAACTCCTGCTGTCCTATGATCTGCTGCAGCGGAATGCGGGCTGCGCGTTTTTTCAGTGCGTTCTCATACGCTGACAGTTTCTCTTCCAGCCACAGTTCTGCACATTCCAGCGCGTTACCGCTCTCTAAAAGATCTCCGTGCTGCTCCTGCACAGCGATCTTCTGTGCCGTGCTTCCGGCAATGTTCTCCCTTGCACAAAGAAAATACTGCGCTCTGGAAATTCCGAAGATCTGTTCAAACAGGTACCAGGCGTCAAGATCCGCCTCCGCGATCCCCGCATTCTTTAAGATCTTTTTTCCGTAGTTTAGGACGTCTGCCCAGATCTTAAATTCACGCACGCTATTTTCCACGCATAGATCATCTCCGGACCGGTCCATTCCAACCCCGACAGCACTCTTCATTTCGCTCATGCCGTTATCTCCTGCACGTTCTTCCCTGTCTGATCTTCTCTCTCAAAATATCCTGCCGGATACAGCTCCGGGAAATTCTCTTCCAGATACTTTTTCCAATCAAACACGGCCTCTACCGCGACGATCGCTACCTCGATCATCGAGTCATCCGGCTCCTTTGTCGTAAGTCCCTGCATCCACATGCCCGGACGGCTGACGATGTCCATGATCTTCGAATTGCTGGTTCCTGCAAGGCGGAGCACCTCATAGGAAACACCCGCGATCACCGGGATCAGGACGATCCGGCTGACGATCCGAAGCCAGATCGTATCTACACGGACCACCATGAAGAACAGGATGCTGATCACCATAACGATCAGAAGAAAGCTCGTTCCGCAGCGCTTATGCTCTTTGGAGCTTTTTCTTACATTCTCCACGTTGAGCACAAGACCATGCTCTAAGCAGTTGATGCATTTATGTTCCGATCCGTGGTACATGAACGTCCGCTTGATATCCTCCATCCGTGAGATCACCTTAATGTAGGTGATGAAAATCGCAATTCGGATACAGCCTTCAAGAATCGCCATCACAGTCTCAGAGTGGATAAATTTCCGGAAGATTCCCGCGATCAAAAGCGGGAGTACCATAAAGATCGCAATCGCCATAAAGATGGAGAATACCATCACCGCTGACATAACGACATTATCTACTTTTTCACCAAATGTATCGATCAAAAATTTCTCGAACTTTCCCGGCTCCTCGTCCTCCTCATCGTCCTCAAAGAAGCTTGCCGACCATGTCAGGGAACGCATTCCCAGGATCATGGAGTCCGCGAAACTAAAGATTCCTCTCACAAACGGCAGGGAGAAAAACTTTACTTTTTCTGTCATGCTCACATAGGTATCTTTCTTGACAACGATCTCGCCGTCCGGCTTTCTGACAGCCGTGGCGTAATTGTCCTTGTTCTTCATCATGATACCCTCTAATACTGCCTGTCCCCCGATACCGGAATATTTCAAGATTTTACCTCCATATATGTCTCATAGTGTCATACACGAATCGCTCCGCACTGCGTGCTCCCGCGATTCTCCACAAACATTCACAATCCGCTCATTTTTCTTACGAAAAATGGCTGCTTGTTCATGTTTGTGCGGGAATCAAAGATAAAAAATCCCTTGCAAGCAAGCTTGCGTTGATTTTTTCTCCTTGATTCCCTGTATGACAAAAAAGGCTGAGTTTTCAGAGTTATCCAAAAGCTCAACCTTTCACTAATCAAACCTTATTTGTCTGTTTTCATACCATACTTACGGTTGAACATCTCGATACGTCCGCGAGCGGAAGCAGCCTTCTGCTGACCAGTATAGAATGAATGGCATTTGGAACAGATTTCTACGTGAATGTCTTTCTTGGTAGAACCAGTTACAAATTCATTACCGCAGTTGCAAACGACCTTGGCCTGATAGTAATTTGGGTGGATTCCCTGTTTCATGATTTTCACCTCTTTAAAATTTTTGGTACATGACTGACAGTCACGTTACGTTAATAAAAAATAATACAGCTTTACAGCCATATGTCCTGTTCCGCCAGAACAGCTTAATAATTATAGCATATACATATTGCTAATGCAAGTATATTTTCCGCGGTTTTTCATGATTTTTGCAGGTTATCCACAGGTTTTTTTATTCTTAGTGCCTTTGTCCACATATTCACAAATAAATTGCCCCGGGAATGGACCGGTTTTGCTCAAAAGCAGCCGACCTGCGGGTGCCATGATCCTATCTGGCAATGTTCTTTTTATAGAACTCTTCAAATACATCTGCTGCAAGACAGACGGTTTCCAAACAGCGCACATCGTCTTTCTTATAGACCTTTACCAGCTCTGAACAGTCTGTGTTTCCAAGCTTCTTTCGGAATTCCTCTACAAGATCCGCGCATGTATCCTTAAAACCATCGGTTGCATGGGCACGGGTCTTTACCGTCAGCCGTCCCAGCGCTGCCATTGCGCCGCATAATGCACCGCAGGAGGAGCCGCATCCCATGCCGCCGCCAAACGCACTGACCAGCTTGAAGTCGTACTCCGTAAGACCGATCCCGTATTCCTCGTCAATACATCTTAAGATCGTCTCCGCACAATTGTAATCCTGTTCCAGATAGTATTTTTTTACGTTATCTCTCAGCATAATTTTCTCCTTTTTATAAAATTAATGGCTTTCCTATGAGCACTGTCATCCTTCCAGTTTTCTCCCTCCGGACAATACTCTCCACACCCCCGGCAGGAAGCGGACGAGGAATTTTGCGAGAATGTAAGAGGCAATAACTGCGATTGCCGGAAGCAGGAAATAGACGAACAGAGAGATTCCGGCGGCTGTTGTCGTGCCTGCAAGACTTCTCGTCACGACGGCTGTTCCTTTGTTTACGAATCGTACGACAATGAAGTGAATCGCATAGAGGAACATACTCTGGCGCATCCATGGACGGATCTTCGGAAGGCGCACTCCACAGACAAACGCCCAGCACGTCATCGGCACAGCCATACGGTAAAAGCAGGTCCAGAGGACGGCCGCTTCGGGTGCGATCATCCTCCTGTAACAGAATACAGAGATCATGACTCCCGCCAGACCTTCTGCAAAACAGCGCCTTCTCACATGAGCCGGGATGACACTGGCTGCATTTCCATCTTTGTCCTCTGGGGCAGCTTTCTTTTTTTTCGTTCCATGATCTGCCTTCCATCCGGCTGCCTCTTCCTCCATGCTTCTCTCCACCAGCCCTCGGCGATGAACCGCAAAGTATGCGGCAACCGAATAGTAAAGCAGGGCGTCCGTATTCGGATGGCGCATATCCAGATGGAGATGCACCGCAAATACAAGTCCCACGATCCAGAAAAGACCGACCGCCCGATTCTTAACAAGTGCGTAGATCATCGGTGACACGATGATCAGGAAAATCAGCTGATAAAGATACCAGAAGATTGGCGCATACGCATACTGTGAGACCGCCCGCCAGATCTCCTGCACGGAAAATGGAATGATGTCACGTCCGACCACGGATCGTATGGCGAGAAACCGGGATGCTGCCATATAACCCAGATAGTAGATGAGATTCCAGACTACATAAGGGATCAGGACGCTGAATACCCGGCTCTTCCATTTTCTTAAAAGCTTGTCCCAGGAAAAATTCCGGAAAAACAGGTAGGACGACAGCAGGAAAAAGCCCGGAACGGCGATCTGTCCCAGTCCCACCGACACGAAATTTTCGATCCGGTCCGCAAGGCTCCATACCCCATCCTGCGCGCCACCGGAAAACAGATCCACATTATAAGAGTGGACCCAGATCACAAATATGCTGAATAGAAACATCAGCCATGATATCTGATCATGAAACCGTCTTTCTCCGCTGCCTGTCACCATACGCACTCCCCGCAGTTTTCTTTTATCTTATCATATAAAATAGGACATTTCCAGACAGACTATCAAAGAATCCAAAATCAAGGCAAACGTCCGTGAGGCTTGGCGTGTGATTCTGTCCGGTTCCTGCACATAATTATCTTTCGTGTCCGGAATCCTTGTTTGACAGATCTCTCATTTCGCATTAATATTTGTGATGTCAGGGGCAAAAGGTCCGAAGCCCGACACAAGCCTGCCTGCAGGAGGATTTTTAACCCTGATCCCCGCTCAAACATGTATAAGCAGCCGTTTTTCAAAGAGAAACGGACAAATTACAGATATTTTCAGGATACGATCCTTTTGAAAGAAGGTCCTTATATGTACATTTTTCTCCAGTCCATCCTGCGCATGACCGCATGGCCGATGACACCTCCGGTGCCTTATTCTGCCTTCCACATTCTTCTGACCCTCTTTGGGGCAGGATTTGCTGTCTCTTTTGCGCGATTTTTCGGCAAAAAAATACGGTCCATGGCATCGCCTGAACCGTATTTCCGCCATATTCTCTTTTCCTGTGGAGTACTTCTCGCACTCATGGAACTCTATAAGCAGGCATTTTTATATGCCATCGAGTTTCACGGGCATTTCGACTGGTGGTATTTTCCATTCCAGCTCTGCAGCGTCCCCATGTACATCTGTCTTGCTGCACCACTCCTTCACTCGGAAAAGGCACTTCGCCGCGCCGCAACCTTTCTTCAGGATTTCGGTCTTCTTGGCGGGATCATGGCCCTGGCTGTACCTCCCGGACTTATGCATCCGTACTGGACGATGACACTGCATGGATTTATCTGGCATTTTATTCTGCTCTTCCTTGGACTTTTATCCTGTAGGACAGGCATCGCCGGACATGAACGGCGGGATTATATGGATATTCTTCCGCTCTTTTTTCTATGCTGTGTAATTGCCTGTGTGATCAACATCGCAACAGGTCCCACCGCTGACGCTGACATGTTCTACATATCCCCATTCCATCCGTCCTCGCAGCCGGTTTTCCACGAAATCGCATGTACGGCTGGTATCTTCTGGGGAAATCTGCTGTATGTCACCGCAATGGCAATCGGAGGATTTACCCTTCACTCTATTCTGCCTGTCCTCTATCCGTACGACCGCTGAAGATCAAAATTCCAGATAAGCACCTTTCATCGGGCTTGCCGCATGCTCGCTGAACATGCGGAGCACACCGCTCTTGTAGCGGAGCTCTCTCGGCTTCCAGTTTTTCTTTCTCTCAGCAAGGACTGCGTCGATCTCCTCCGGAGTCTTTCTCTCGCCCTTAATACCGATGATGTTTAACTTTCTCTCCATCACATCGATCTCGATGAGATCGCCTTCCTCAACGAGAGCGATCGGGCCGCCGTCTGCCGCCTCCGGGCTGCAGTGTCCGATAACCGGACCTGTGGATGCACCGGAGAATCTTCCATCTGTGATCAGGGCGATGGAACGGCCAAGCTCCTTGTCGCTGCTGATGGCCTCGGAGGTGTAGAACATCTCCGGCATACCGCTTCCCTTCGGCCCCTCGTAACGGATGAAGACTGCGTCACCTTTCTGAACTTTATGTTTCAGGACAGCATCCAGACACTCTTCCTCGCTATCAAACGGTCTCGCCTTGAGAACTGCCTTGAACATCTCCTTCGGGCATGCGGTGTGCTTGATAACCGCACCTTCCGGAGCAAGGTTTCCACGCAGGATCGCGATGCTGCCGTCGGTTCCGATGGCCTTGTCAGCCGGACGGATGATGTCCTGTCTTGTGATGGAGATTCCGTAGCGCTCGTTGAACTTCTGAAGCCATTTCTCGCAACGCTCATAGAATCCGTTCTCTTTTAATTCCTTTAAGTTCTCACCGAGAGTCTTTCCGGTCACGGTCATGACATCAAGGTGAAGGTGGTCTTTGATCTCCTCCATGATCGCCGGAACGCCGCCTGCATAGTAGAAGCACTCTGCCGGCCACTTTCCTGCCGGGCGGATATCAAGAAGATACTTCGCGCCGCGGTGGAGTCTGTCGAAGGTGTCACCTGTGATCTCGATTCCAAGCTCATGAGCGATCGCCGGAAGGTGGAGTAAGCAGTTTGTACTTCCGGAGATGGCCGCATGTACAAGGATCGCGTTTTCGAAGCTGTCCATCGTCACGATATCACTCGGACGCATGTTGTCCATCTTCGCAAGCTTAACTGCCTGTTTTCCGGCCTCTCTCGCGTAGTTTAAGAGATCCGGGCTTGTCGCAGGCATCAACGCACTTCCCGGAAGGGCAAGGCCAAGGGCCTCGGCCATGATCTGCATGGTGGATGCAGTTCCGATAAAGGAACAAGCGCCGCAGCTCGGACATGCGTTGTGTTTTGCCCAGTTTAAGCGTTTCTCATCGATCTCACCGCGCTCATACTGGGCGCTGTACATGCCAAGCTGTTCCAGAGTTAACATCTCCGGACCTGCATTCATGGTTCCGCCCGGAACAACAACCGCCGGAATATTCACGCGGAATAAGCCCATGAGGTTTGCCGGCATTCCCTTATCACAGCTTGCGAGATATACGCCTGCATCGAAGGGAGTCGCGTTCGCGTGGATCTCGATCATGTTCGCGATCATCTCACGGCTTGCAAGGCTGTAATTGATTCCATCGGTTCCCTGGCTCTCGCCGTCACAGATATCGGTGCAGAAATATTTCGCGCCATGGCCGCCTGCCTCAGCGATTCCTTTTTTTACTTCATCTACAAGGATATGGAGATGTCCGCTTCCCGGATGGCTGTCACCTGCCGTGCTTTCGATGATGACCTGCGGCATCGCAAGCTCTTCCGGTTTCCATCCCGTTCCGATCCTTAACGGATCAAGCTCCGGTGCAAGTTTTCTCATTTCCTGACTCTTCAGACATTTCATGTTAGACTCCCTCTCTTTATCTTTTTTTAATTTCAATTCATATACTCCGAAATCTTTCTTAGAAGCTCATTGACTTTCTGTCGATTTACCAGCAGCAATGCTTTTCCATTCACTTTCGCCCCATAATAATTCTGATCATACGGAATCAGTTCAACCCGGGCCTTTTCCTCTCCATCAGCGCGGTTACTGTAAATATACGTCAGAACCGGCTTTCTCGTCAGCTGATCCGCAATATCTGACACTCTGCGTTCCGCTGAGAATGCATACAGCTGATAGTATACGGAATTGAACTCCGCCTCCGTTATCTCACTTTCATTTAAACGGTATATTTCCCGGTTCCGGTCACTTTCCCGGTCAATCGAAAATGCAATTTTCCCGGTCTCTGTCTCGATGGTAAGCGTATCGAATTTGTCCTTTTTCACCGGTGCAACACTGAGAGACAGAAAATCTTCCGGCGCGATCTGGAAAAAATCTGTCAGATTGCTCTCGCGAATCGTGTAGATTCCGCAGCCTTCCCGGGAATATACATAACGTGCAGCCTTTTCCTCTTCGTCGGTTTCCGGTCCCACGCGGCTGATCAAAAGTTCAAATGATTTTTTATCCGAACTTTCTGCGTCCGTATAGTTGATCGTAAGCCGTGTCTGAGGAATATCCAAACCATATTCTGCCAGCTGTTCCTCTCCCGGCTGATATACGACCATCTGCTCATAACGCAGTTTCAGTATCTTTGCAAACAGTTCCGTTATCAGACCGCTGTCGGCCGCTGTATTTTCCGATGTGATCCAGGTACCATCAGCTTTCTTCTGGAACTCGATCGTATTTTCATCGTTCTCGATCTTGAAAGACGCAACATTTTCCATCTGCATATCCGGAAGACTTTCTCTGGACGCCATTGCCATAATATCGTTCGAGAATAACGTATAAAAAGTAGCATCTACCGTATATACTTTTTCATTTCCTTCAACCGCCATATAGCAGTCTCCGGTGGCGCTGTTGATATCTCCCAGAAGGATTTTGATCACCCGGTCTGCCGTCTTTACCTGTACTACAATCGAGGGCATTTCCAGTCCATATTTCTGAAATGCATTTTTCCCGCTTGCCACACGTCTTCTCGCCTTCAGCTGAGTGGTCTTGTTTACCATGGTCTCCACGAAGTTCTGGTTCAGCGGAAAATTTTCATCATCCGCATACACCCAGATGTTATCTTTTTTCACCAGTTTTACGGTATTATCACTGCTCCCATATTCCAGCCCTACAACGGCGTCCTGATCCAATGTGTATACTGTTGTATCATCCTGGGCTGACTGTCTGCTCTGTGTCCATCCCAACAGCAGATAAATGACAAGCAGACAAACCGCCGTCAGCCCCATCAATATCAGGTTTTTCTTCTCTTCTTTTCTCACTGACGACGTCTCCTTCTCACACAGAATATAATTCCTGCTGCCAGCACGATTCCCGGAATCACAGCCAGATATACGATCGACCACTGCATCACCTGTGCCGATGTCAAACGCAGTGTAACCGCCTGCGTATTCTTCGCGCGTATCGCAATATTATTATCCTGCTCTGTCATCCATCCAATGGTATTCAGGATCAGATTCTTATTATTTCCGCTCACCATCTCATCGATTTCATCCACCATGAGACTGTCACTGGAAAACCAGGCGATTCTCGTCTGATCATCTCCGACTGGCTCCGATGCAAGCACACCTACCGCAAACGGTCCTGTCAGATCACCCTTTTTATAACTTAAATCAGACGTATCAGTTTTCAGCCAGGAGGATTTGCTTGTCGTTAAAATCTCCTGCACATCCACAGTGCTGCGTACATCCGGCAGTACCGTGATCGCGTGTGAATTCGGAAGAAGCAGAAGTTCATCCTTCGATACAAATGACGATGTGACCGCACTGTCCTTGATCTCCGGAAGAAGGAAATTCTGATATGACGGAATACAGTGATTTCCATCTCCTTCCATGATCAGCCCCTGAATCGACGCCAGACCGTATCCGGACATCACTTCCCCGAGATTCGGCATTTCAGCAGCTGAAATACCAGTGATCAAAAGCAGTTTCCCGCCATTTTCCAGATATTTTGTCAGCACCTCCGCCTCTGTCTTTGTAATATCTGACACAGGTATGTACTCAAGCAGACATTCGGCATTCTGCGGCACTTCATTGATCGTCATTAAATTCAGTTTATCGTACTCCACGCCCTCTTTCTCCAGGGACGCGGTAAACTGTTCCGGAAGTTCCGTCTCTCCGTGTCCGGTAATCATATACATATGGGAAAGGTTCTCACCGGTTACAAAATGGATTGCACTTGTGATCTGTCCTTCTCCGTCAAAATCTGTCGTTGTCTTTCCTGTATTATAATCATAATTTGACGGGAACAGGTCGGAATTGCGTATCACCTTTGAACGTTCCGGCCCCACTGCAATAATACTGTTATCACTTACTTTGTCCGACGTATAACTCTGCACAAATGTCGGAGAGAGAATCGAGTCAACATATGTCACCTTAATTTTATCGCCCAATTCCTCATATTTTTCCAGCAGGCGGGTGAGTTTTTCATCCTCTTTTCCCTGCGGTGCAATGAGATACAGTTCCACTGTCTCATCCAGACTCTCAACCACTTTTTTCGTCTGGTCCGATAAACTGTAAATCCGGAATGCAGAAGTATCAAACTTCATATATTTTGCCGGTATTTTTACTGCAATCGCATTGAGCAGAACTACGATCACTGCCATGAGCGCACATGTACATCCCATATACAGGGATCTTTTTCTGAATCTTTTTTTTATGAACTGCACAGTCAAAAACAGGAACAAAACCACCACGCTCACATAGTAGACCAGGTGAGTTACATCAAAATAGCCGTCCACGAAATCATAATATCTCTGAAACAGGGACAGCCATTGCAAAAATGGTGAAATGATATTCCCGACCGCATATCCTTTAATCAGACTGCCAATTCCATTTATCAAATAGCTCAAAAGCATAACCGCAAATGTGAGCACTGCCGCAATGATCTGATTTTCCGTCAGACTCGATATAAAAATTCCGATTGCAATGCAGGAAGCTCCCATAAAAAAGAACGCAAGAAAGCTTGAATATGACTGCAGTAAAGAGATCTTTCCAAACTGTGAAAGTACCAGTGGACATGTTGTCAGGATCAATAACGGAACTGTAAATACAGTTAAAACTGCAAAAAACTTTCCAAGGACGATCTGACTGATATTTACCGGAGATGTATATAAAAGCTGATCCGTTCTCTGTCTCTGCTCGCCGCCCAGAGTTCTCATTGTGAGTACAGGAATCACAACAAGAAGAACGATCATTGTGTTCCCCAAAACATATCCAAATTCAGATATTCCGCCCTGAAGATTGAAAGCTGCAAAATAGACGCCTGCAATCAGCAGAAAAAATGCGGTATACAAATATCCCATCATCGATCGGTAAAACGATCCTATCTCCTTTTTATAAATTGCCCGCATTCTTTTCTTCCCCCTCACTGTACTCTTTCACATCTGCCTGTTCATCCTGATTGGTCAGTTCCATAAATACATCTTCCAGACTTACCCTGGATGTTGTCAGTTCCATAATCGGATAATCGGCTTTTGCAAGGATTCGGAACACAACTGCTCTCGGATCTATCTTTTCATCGGTCTCATAATGCACCGCTATAAGACCAGCCGCTGCATCTTCCACACGAATATTTTTCAATACCTGAATTTCGCTGAATATCTTTCTTAACGATTCTTTTTCTCCCTGAATCAGCATATCATACACATTCGCCCGCTGCATAAGCCGACTTAAATTTTCAGCTGTATCACTGGCAACGAGCCTGCCTTTTGAAATAATTAATATATTGTCACACACGGCGCTCACTTCCGATAATATATGGCTACTTAAAATAACCGTATGTTTTTCTCTCAACGACTGAATGAGACTGCGGATCTCAATGATCTGTCTTGGATCCAATCCAACTGTCGGTTCATCTAAAATAATGATTTTCGGATTTCCTAAAAGAGCACATGAAAATCCGACTCTCTGCCGATATCCCTTTGATAAATTTTTTATGAGCCGGTTTCTCATATGGCTGATGCCTGTGAGTTCCATCACCCGCTCTACTTCTGCCTTTAATTCTTTTTTCGGTACTTTCTTCAGTTCTCCCGCAAAAGTAAGATACTCCTGTGGTGTCATATCCGGATAGACCGGCGGTATTTCCGGCAGGTATCCGATCTGACTCTTCGCTTTTTCCGGTTCATCTGCAATATCATATCCGTTCACCCTGACCGTGCCTGATGTGGGGGACAGATATCCCGTGATCATGTTCATCGTCGTGGATTTTCCTGCTCCATTTGGTCCAAGAAATCCGTAAATTTTTCCCTCTTCGATTGTAAAGCTTATATCATTTACTGCCCTGAACTCTCCGTATTGCTTTACCAGATTTTTTACTTCAATCATGAAACAGGTTCCTCCATTTATGTATTTCAAGTAATGCAAAGCCGCTGCACAGTATTTTATCTGCGCAGCAGCTTATTTTTCTTGTTTATTTGTAGTTCTGTGTCAATGCATACATCGCATTTCCGAAAAGTTTTGCATCAAGAATATACTCGTCGATCTCGATGCACTCGTCCGGTCTGTGGCAAAGATCCGGTGTACCCGGGAAGATGGAACCAAACGGAACAATATTCGGAACGGCCTGCGCGTATGTTCCGCCTTCATAACTCGGAGTTGAGTCTTTGCCTGTCAGTTCCTCATAAACAGTACGCAATGTTGTGATCAGCGGATGATCTAATGGAAAGCGATATGACTTATGGAGATCCATATCATCGATCTTAATGCCAACCGGCTCAACCTGTGCTTTCCAGTCTGCTGTCACTTCATCTTTATATGTATACGGAAGCCTGATATTGACAACCCATTTCAGCATATTCTCTTCAATTTCCATCTTCGAGAGGCTGAATGTAAGTTTTCCGCACTCATCTGCTCTGGCCATTCCCATAAGGCTTCCGTCTGTTGTCATTCCGATCTTCTCTTTGAAGAAATCGAGGAATTTTCCGATAGAGCCTCCAAGCTTCTGTTCTGCAAGGAACATCAGGATTGCAACGATCGCATTTTTGCCATTAAATGGTGTGCAGGAATGCGCGCATAAACCTTTGGAGTGGATCGTGATCTTCTTTCCATCCACTTCAGCAGTCAGATCTCTTCCTGTTATCTTGCTGTATTCTGCAATCGCTTCCGCTGTCTTCTTTGCCTCTTTCTCATCCACTGCAAGTAAAACAGCTTCCGCCTCATCCGGAACCATATTCAAAATATTCCCGCCCTTTAAACTGACTACTTTTACCTTTCCTGTAGACGGATCTGTCAGCGGATAGGACATGAAGTAATAATTGATCACACGTTCTGTAAAGGACATCGGATATAAGCCATCCGGTGTGAAGCCGGCATCCGGAGCACCACACTTTTCGACGTAGTGTTTCATATCTTCCATTCCCTTTTCTTCATTTGTTCCGCCCACGATTCGGATCTTCCAGTCTCCTAACGGCAAACCTAATTCCTTGATTGCATATAATGCGTAAAGAGATGCAATGTACGGTCCTTTATTATCTACGGTACCGCGTCCATAAACCCGATGATTATGAATTTCTCCACCAAACGGAGGATATGTCCAGCCTTTTCCTTCCGGAACTACATCCAGATGCGCAAACACACCCACAGTTTTAGTTCCTGTACCATATTCAATATAGCACACCTGATCATCCACGTTAACAACTGTTTCAAATCCAAGCTTCTTTCCTAAATCCATCGCATACTGCAGTGCGCGGCGTGACTCTTTTCCAAAAGGTGCTCCTGGCTGCGGTTCCCCGTATACACTGGGGATCTGTACAACCTCACACAAAGACTGAATCATTTTGTCCGCATTCTCTTCGATTCTTTTGTTCAAGCTCTCAACCATCACTTGTACCTTCCTTTCTTATACTATCTGCAATTCCTTATCAAAAGAATTCAGTATTTCACAACCGTTTTCTGTTACAATGACCAGATCCTCAATCCGGACTCCTGCATCTCCCTCCAGATAAATTCCCGGTTCGATTGAAAAAACATTTCCTACTTCGGCTACAGCTTTATTCGCACTGGATACATCTCCATAATCATGGACTTCCATGCCTATAAAATGTCCTAACCGATGTGTAAATTTATCGCCGTATCCCGCGTCTGAAATTATCTTTCGGGCTGCCGCATCAATGTCGCAAAATCTTACTCCTGGTTTAATTATCGCTTCTGCTGCTCTGTTTGCAGCTAAAACCAATTCATAAATTTCTTTATGTTTATCATTTTTTACTTTCCCGCAAAAGAAAGTTCTGGTCATATCTGAGCAATAATTGTTTTTAATACACCCCGTATCAATAAGAACACAATCGCCTTCTTTTAAGCTTACATCTCCACATCTATAATGACCAACGGCAGCATTCGCGCCAAAGCATACTGACGGCGGAAACGATACATCATCTGCGCCAAGACTTTGATATATTTCCTTTATCTGATTTGCTATCTGTCTTTCTGTCACTCCCGGTTTCAGTAATTTTTTAAATTGCGCCATCGCCATGTCATTGATTGCAGAAGCCGTCCGCATGGTTTCCAGTTCTTCTTCGTCTTTAATTGCTCTGGCTTCATCCACACAGATCGATGTATTAATATAAGATGCACCTGCGTTCATTTCCATCAATGGAAGGAGGAATCTTGCCGGAATATTTTTATCCACACCAAGTTTTTTGGTATGTTCTGTGCAATTTGCCAACATTTCCAGATAAGGATCTGTATCTGCGAATCGTATTACAGGAACTCCCATTTTTTCCGGCACGCTGAACATATTATTTACAAACAGGTAATTTTTCCCATTTTTATTGATGTATAATGCCACCAAACGCTCACATGCATCAATCCATACCTCAGTTAAATACAATATAGAAATCGGGTCAGTAATAATCATCTGATCTATTCCCATTCGCGACATGCGTTTAAGAACCTCTTCTAATCGTTTTTTCTTCAGCATAAGCGGCTCCTCCTTCCATATAATGAACTGTCCTTCTACTTATTTGTCAAGTTCTTCCATCTGCAGTCTGTTTTCTTCTTCAATCCGTTTCTTATCAGCAGCAATCTTCTTCCATGCATAAAGGATCAACGATACTGCGATAATTCCATAGCATAAGAATACTCGGAAATACTCACCTAACTGCGGATCGCTGAATAAAACTTTGCCTGCAAGAGGTGTAATGAAGAACAGGATATGGAACAAAACCGTTCCGGTAAATACCTGTCCCATTGTGGCTTTATCGATCGATGCGCCTCCAACTAAAAGTGCTGCAACTGCATATGTTCCTACCTGCTCATGACTGTTGAAGGTCTGTACATTACCGATATTCTGCAGGAAAATGATCTGTCCCCAGGAAGCAATTACTGTTGACAGGACAGTAGCAACAATACGTGTCTTATCAACATTGATACCTGCTGCTGTAGCAACCTGCATATTCATGCCGACCGTTTTAATGTCCTGACCAAGTTTTGTTTTTGTGATAAATACGACCAGCATACATACCAATGCAATGATGACAACCGTCAGAATCGGAACCTGCACAATAAAAAATGCTTTCTGTACCGCTTTAGATGTCTTCATCAGGATCTGCAGAATTCCTAAAATGATTGTCGTGATAAGAAAGCCTCTTGCTGCGAACAGGGATTTCTTTACATCAAGTTTTTTCTTTCCTATGTTAAATGCAACGATCAGAACTGTAACTGCTGCAAATCCCACCAACATCATCGGAAGCAGTTTTACAAACATCATCTTGCATGCATTATCCACGGCATATTTCGTTGCCGCATGGAAATCGATCGTGTTTCTCAGTCCCACATAAATCGTTTCACCTGCCGCATTCTGGGAATTCAGCATGATTTCCGGGTTAACCATAGGAATTACGCTTCCTACCATAAAGATAAAGATCAGATCGTACACACCGACTGCAAAGAATCCCAAAATCATGCCGGTTATCATTTCCTGACCTTTCACTTTATTGAACAACATACCGGTCAGAGTTCCAAGTATAATAGCCAGAACAGTTCCGATCAACGAAGCTACGATGATTCCCGGAAGTCCATCAATACTCCAGTGAGTAATAAGGATCAGGCCAATCTCTCCTGCCATCGCTCCAAGTACAATACTGAAATTCAGGCCCATGCCGCACATAACTGGCAGGATCAGGGAAACGATTAAAATAGCATTACGACCTACTCGTGAGATTGTTTCCGTAATTACATAGCTTGCCGATTGACCGGATATTTTAATGCTGACCAGACATAACAGTGTAAATAAGATTGGAACCATATAACCCTGAAGGATTTCCAACACTTTGTTCTGTTTCTTTTTTCCCATGTCTACTTTCCTCCATTACTTTTAATCTTCGTCAGTGCATACAAAATAATTCCATTCTGTACGATGATTCTGACCACCTCAGAGATACTTCCCGCATTGATCAGTGCATTCGCTACCGGTGTTGCCAATGTCAGAAGGCTCTGAAATAAAATAACTCCGAGTATTACATTGAAAACAGTTGCTTTCTTCGGTGTTGCTCCACCAATCAGAATTGCTGCCATTGCTGGAAATGCCATCATAAGCGGTGCGGAATAAAACTGATAAAATCCATAACTCTGTGAATAGATATTAATTCCAATCGCTGCAATGACTGTGGAAGCCATAATTCCAAGCGTGCGGATATGATTGTTGTTTACACCCAGTGTTCTGGAAAATCCCGGGTTTCCGCCACTGCACCGCATGATTACTCCCGCTTTTGTTTTCATAAACAACCACATCAGAATACATCCGACAGCAAATGTAAGAAGAAGTCCAGTTGAGACAGAAAAATCTTTCCAATATGGATTACTCTGTAAGATTCCCATCTGTTTAAAATCAATTTTAAGGAACTTATCTAAAACTCTGTCATAATTATCTTCAAGTGTTAATGTCGTTCGAAGACCCACACCTGTAATCGGCCACACAATTTTTGGATTACTGTACGGTAATACCAGCCATGCAATGGACATCAATGATACAATAGAGAATGCCATATAGTTTCCTACCGTCATTTCTGACCCCTTTACATTATTTAACAATTTTGCATACAGATAACCCACAATTAATGCTACCGGTACAGACACAAGACATGCTCCCCAAAAGCCGCCCAGACCACTCCAGTTAAACTGTACGGCGATTGATCCGCCAAATAAACCACACAGAATTCCAATCGGAAGACCAAAGTTTAATCCTGCTCCACATACAATGGAGATCATCATAGCAAGAACTAAAAAACCATTCATTCCAATTCGAACTATACAGTCCGAGTAGATCATTCCTGGATTAATTCCCAGTGGAAATACAGAAATCATAAGTACAAGCAGAAATCCGATTACCACAAGACGTGATGTACCTATGTAATCAACTACATTTTTCCATGTGTTCTTCATTCCTTTTCGGCCTCCTTTTTCGCATCTTCAACCTTAGACCCACTCATTAACAATCCAAATTTATAATCATCTTCATCAGACCTAAGAATCCCTGCCACCTTTCCTTCCGTTATAATGGCAATTCTGTTGCATACGGAACGAAGCTCTGCTAATTCACTGGATGTAATAATTACAGTAACTCCTTTTTCTTTATTTAATTTTAAAAGTGAATCCAGAATCATTTTCTTCGCGCCGATATCTATTCCTCTAGTTGGCTCAGAGACAAACAAAATATCCGGCTCTAATGTCAGAGCTCTGGCAATACATACTTTCTGCTGATTACCTCCCGATAAACTCTTTACCGGCTGCGCATATCCGGTACAACGTATATCAAGTTCTTCTATCATTTTCTTCGCATACTCTATGGCACCTTTTTTATCATAAAATGGAATTCCGAATTTTTTCGTTATAAACCGATTTTTTGTTTTTAATGCCGCAATCGATATATTCAACTCAATGGACTCATCCAACATCAATCCAACTCCACGGCGATCTTCCGATACAAATGCGATTCCTTCATTTAATGTGTCGTTTGTTTTCGCCACATTCATCGTCTTTCCATGAATCTTTACACTGCCCTTTGATGGATACAGTCCCATAATTCCATTTGCAATACTGATTTTTCCGTGTCCGGCCAGTCCTCCGATTCCAAAGATCTCACCCTTCTTAACGCTGAAGGTAATATCTCTTGCAACTTCTCCCGGCATACTGACGCCAAAATGTTCCAGTTCCAGGCAAGCTTTCTGGTTTTCATCTGCACTTTCTTCGGTAATGTCACGATTAAGAATCTCAACCTTACGTCCTACCATCAATTCGGACATTTTAATCGTGCTCAGCTCCGCGGTATCATAATCTCCTACCATTTCGCCGTCCCGCAGAACAAATGTGTGATGAGTATAACGTTTAACCTCATCCAGTTTATGGCTGATAAAGATAAATGCAATTCCCTTTTCTGCAACTTTTTTTACACATTCCAGAAACTGTTCGGCCTCTTTTTCCGTTAATACCGCTGTCGGCTCATCCAATACGATCAGCTTAATATTTTTCTTGTCAAGTTCTCTTGCAATCTCCACAAACTGTTTATAACCAACCGGAAGACTTCCCACCCGTGTCTGGTCGCTCAGTTCAATCCCCAGAGAATCCAGTGTTGCCCTGGATTCCTCATGCATGGTTTTCTGATCTACAAGATTCATGCGCTTTCCAAACAATAAGCTTAACGGAGTATTCTTTAAATTTTCACGGTTCAGCTTAATATTTTCTGCCACATCATAGCCATCGATCAGCATGAACTCTTGATGTACCATTCCGATTCCATACTTCATTGCCTCAATCGGTGATTTGATATTGACTTTTTCTCCATCAATCAGTACCTCTCCTTTAAAGCCTCCTGTCTGATGGATAGCAGGCATACCAAAAAGTATATTCATGATTGTAGATTTTCCAGCACCATTCTCTCCGATAAGCGCCACAATCTCGCCCGGTTTTACCTTAATACTCACATCTTTTAATACTTTATTACCGAAAAACTCTTTTTCGATATGGTTCATTTCCAATATATATTTACTGCTCAACCTTTTTCTCCTTTCCAGTACCCCTTGCATTTTTGTGTCTTTAATGTACTAAAATAGATTCATTCTTACTTATAAAAAGGGGGATGCAAAAATGCATCCCCTTTTCTTTGAAAGCATCAGGGAAGTTCTCTTTCCCTATCATTTACATCAATTTCAATTAAAATCTTTCATAAGAACACATAATAAAGAATCCATTATCGTATGTAGTTCCGCCATCTGTAATGTTTTCTACGTCTACGTCTGCTCCTGCTGCTTCACTTAATGTCTCTTTAAAGATTTCAGTATCCAGCTTCTCACCGTCGGTTTTTCCTTCACAGAACGCTTCTGCGTACGCATAGCTTCCTGTCATGAATAATGTCATAACCGGAGCAGTCCATGTACCCATATGACCAGTCATATCAGCCTCAGCCAATTTCTCTTTAATCGCATTCATCATATACTCTGTATCGTATAACTTGTCATCCGGAACCTCAATACCAAGTGCAGACGGGAAGCCTACAAACGGAGACGGGTCGGACGGGTATGTATAGTAAGACTTTGTATCAACAACGCTCTTGATCATCGGCTCCTGCTGTGCAGTATTCGTACCAAAGAAGGCTGTCTCAACACCATATTTGTCAACAGAACGCGGAACATCTTCAAGTACGAACTGCTGCGTGCCGGATGTACCTGCATCAGACATCGGATCCGGTGTAGTCGTCTCTACCAGTGTTAAACCAAGTTCTGCGCATCGATCTTTCATATTCTGAAGACGATCTGCTGTCGGCTGCCATGCGAGATGACGCGGGAACGAATAATGTACAAAAGTCTTTGCGCCCATATCGCTTAACTCGTCTACCATCTGGAAGCCCATCTTCGGAACGTTTGCATGATAAAAGATGTCGCAATTAGCAGCAGAAGTTGCTGCATCATCCTGATATCCAGCCGCAATTAACAGAATATCCGGACGAACTTCTCTGATCTTCTGACATGCTGCTGCTGTTCCCTGTACGGCCTGGCTGAAAATAATTGCCTTGATATCTGGATCAGATGCAAGGCTCAATGCTGTGGAAATCGTGGTCTCCTGCTCTGTCGCAAACTTATCCGGGAATGTTGCCAGTACAATCTTACCTGGATGCTCCTTTTCCAGCTTTTCTGCTGCTCGATAGCTTTCCTCACTCTGTGATACCGTCGTTGTCATAATTCCGATCTTATAATCAGCTGCCTCAGCGGTTGTTTCCTCTGCCTTGGACTCACCTGCAGCCGTTGTCCCTGCCGCCGCTGCTGTTGTTGTCGTTGTAGATCCGCCGCCGCACGCGCAAAGGCTCGCTGCCATAGTTACTGATAATACTAACGCTAAAAATCTCTTTCTCATCTTTCTCCTCCTCTTTTGACATGTGTTCATTTCTGTTAAACTTGTGGATTCTATACATAATTTTCACTTTCACGCCCCTGCTTTCATAAAGCGCTCAGCTCAAAAAATGTCTGATGTCTGATGTATCTTCAGTAATCATCTCCTTTGGCTATTGAATTCTGTCTGCCGTTTTTCATAATGTCGATCAAAATATAACTTATATATTTCTCTATGTACTCAGATTATACATGGCGCTGTTTGAGCTGTCAATATATTTTGCGTTTTAATGTGGCATTTTGTATGTTTTTCACTATTATTCCGGATATTTTTATGTATTTTTACCATTCAGAAATCCAGTATTCCATTAATTTTACTATCTTGGGTTCTTATTTGACGGTTCAAATTGCTAATTTAACTTCATTTCTCTGCCGTTTTTTCTCCGATTTTTATTATTTATAATATATTACTTTATTTTTTTGTAGTGTTTCCACAACAGCATCGCATTTAATCTTTTTATGAGGCCAAAATTTTTTTCAGATCAGCAGTCCCTCATTTCAATTAACTTTCTTATTTGTATAAATTCATCTGATTATTTTATTTATTCTTGTTTGAAAATATCACCTATCATCTTTTTATCGTTATTTTGTTTGTTTTTCTATTTTTCTCATTTTTATTTTTAAAAAACATCAGACAGTTTTCACCGTCTTTCATAAATATTTTGCACAGTCTTTCAGTTTCGGCATCTAATCTTTTCAAAAACAAAAAAACTCTGTTACCCTATGCTTTTTTTCAGCGTAACAGAAGTTCTTTCAACTATAAATGAGCAAGTTTCTGCCTTTGACTGTCACAAGGCAGAAACTATTATGTGTACCGATATGAAGGAAATCTCAACGGTATAGAAAACGCGATTGTTCTTTTCAGCTATCCTGAAAAAGCATTTGGAAAACCGAAAGCACTAAGGGCTTTCTTTTGCATGGATGTGTCTTTATCCACAAATAAAATCCTGGACAATTACGTATACAGGTGGCCAATTGAGGTGTTTTTCCGCCAATGTAAGGATAAGCTGGCGCTGGACAGCTATCAAATCCGTTCTGCACAGGGAATCCGAAGATATTGGTTGATTATGTCATTTGCACACTATTTGCAGATTCTGCTTGCTAATATATTTATATGCGGCAGCAATAACTTATATCTTCGCACGAGTGCGCATTTCAGGCACGTTAATGCCTATTAATGTAATAGGGAATTCATCAGAATTTCCTATTACATTAAAGAGTTGCTCTAAAGAAGATTTTCTCTCTTTAGAACAGCCTTTTTAATTCAGGCACTTATTGACCCACTCAATAAAGTTCGTCGTAGAGTCCCCGGTGCTCTCTGCCATCGTATGGCCTTCGCCCCAGATCGTCGCAAAATCCACATCCACGCCATAATTTTTCAGTGCCAGCATCAGATTTACCTCTGTTGTGAGAGAAGTGTCGCTCTGGGCGATTCCGGTGCGGATACGCCAGTGATCGGCGACCGTAGATTTCTGATAACCATCATAATAACCCGAGAGGTAATAAAGCGGATTGTACATGTTTCCCCTCTCAGTCACCGTCTTTCCCTCAGAATCTGTCTTCTCCATTGCTTCCGCGAACGTCGCTCCGTAGGTCGCGTCATCCTTTAAGAGTTCTGCCAGTGTGGCATCAAAGTGGGAAGTTGTGCCGTCACCATATCCAAATAATGTATTTTCAGCCTGACTCTCATCTAAAGCATCGAATGCACCGATTCCCTTGGATGCGCGTTTGCATGCGTTTGTGAAATCCGCGATGCTGGTGATCGTTGCCGTGTTGGCTGCACTGTCATAATTGACCCATGTTCCATCCGCATTCAAAGCATCGATATAATCCTGTGCTGTCTCATAGGTGCCGGAAAGTGTCACGTCTCCGGTAGAGAGATTCCGGTCAACACCGTCCATGGCGTAAAAGTCAGGAGCTCCATTTCCTGCGTCTGGAGCTGCATCACCGTTCGGTGCCTTGTCACCCTGCCCAGGGGTTTCATCCGGCTTCTGTCTGCCCTGATCTCTCCCACCACCACGAGGACCTTTCTTCGTCTCCACCGTGTACGGGAATGTGGTATCTTCCAGAAAATTATTCAGTGATGTCTCCACCACACCTTTCAGATACTCATAATATGTGCCAGACTGATAGATTCCCTCTTCAGACTCCGTCAATGTCAGCGCATTTCCCGAAGAATCCTTGAGTCCCAGATCATTGATATACTGCGCAAATGCCTCTGCCATTCCGTTCGACAGCGTCTGTTCCTGCTCCGTAAGATCCGTTCTTGTGCTCCCAAGATTCCACTCATACGCCTCATCCGCATAGTCCAGCTCCGTGATCGGACACCAGCACATGGAGCCGGTCACTGCATCACTGACACCGGAGACCGCGCCGATAGCTGTCAGATATGGCTCATAATCTTCGCTGTCACCGGTTGCTCCCAAAAGTGCGCTCTGGGCCCCTCCGCCACTCATGCCGAAGGAAAATACCCGGTCCACATCACCCGGGATCACACCGTCGTTGTAGCGGATATACCGGATCGCAGCCTTCAGATCCGTCACTCCCGCCGGTGCACCGGCGTCACGTCCGCGGCATCCTGCTGCCACATAGATAAATCCGGCAGCCGTGTAAGACGCCGAGTCCGCCACATAATCCGTCGGAGCTGTCATCGCGGAATATCCCGGCGTGTTGACCGGGATCACGATCGGCGCGGAATCCGCCGTGTATCCTTTGACTGCCGCCTGGCTGTTGATCGTACATGTAAAGGTTCCGTCCCCGTTATCCTTCGCGTTCATATATGCCGCCGGCACAAAGATCCCCAGCGTTTCATATTCCTCATCCGCCGGATCTGCACAGTAAGAAATCCCTGTCTGCCAGTAAACCTTATCATCTGAATTATATTTCCACTTTGTAGCGTCAATCTGCGGCAGCGATGTCACTGCTGTCCCGCCGGCCCGCTCAGTCTCCGCCTGACTCGTCTCCGTTTCCGTCTGCGCCGCGCTGCTTCCGTTTTCTGCCGCATGATTGCTGCATCCGGACAATACCAGCGCCGCCGCTAAGAATAACCCGATTCTTCTTCCAACTCTCACCATGCTCTCTTCTCCTTTTCCCACATCATTATGTTCCATGTTTCTGAACCCGGATCATGACGCACTTTCATGCTCTCACGTCCGCGCATTTCTCCGGTCAATTCCAAACAGGCGTCTCTGACGCCCAATATGTTCAATATATTCACAGGGCAATGATCTTATCCCCTGATCCTGTTATTTTTATAGCTTAAAGATATTTTGTGAAAACCCTGTGAAAATATTGTGTTAATTTTTCAAATAATCGTGTCTTTTTTTCATCAAAGCAAAAAAGCTCCCCAGCAGCCTCATCAGCCACCGGGGAGCTCCCTGTGCAATCTATGAAATGAAATTTCGGGCAGATCGCCCGGATCAGACATATCTTCCGCTATTTCCTTACTCTACATGAAACGCGTCCATTCCCGGATAAACAGCGCTCTCACCGAGTTCTTCCTCGATCCGCAGAAGCTGGTTATATTTCGCGACACGCTCAGATCTTGACGGAGCACCAGTCTTGATCTGGCAGGTGTTGAGAGCAACGGCCAGATCGGCGATCGTTATATCCTCGGTCTCACCGGAGCGGTGGGACGCGATCGCGGTGTATCCGGCACGGTGTGCCATCTTGATCGCTTCTAGGGTCTCGGATACCGAGCCGATCTGGTTCAGTTTGATCAGGATGGAATTTCCGCAGCCGCGCTTGATCCCTTTGGAAAGTCGCTCCGTGTTCGTCACAAAGAGGTCATCGCCGACCAGCTGCACTTTATCTCCAAGTTCTTCCGTCAGCTTCTTCCATCCTTCCCAGTCTTCCTCATCCAGCGCATCTTCAATAGAAACGATCGGATACTTCTCCACAAGCTTCTTCCAGTGCTCGATGAGCTGCTCGGATGTGTAAACAGTTCCCGCCTTCGGGAGCTTGTACTCACCGACTTTTCCGGTCTTCCACTCGGAAGAAGCAGCGTCCATCGCGATCCGGAAGTCACTGCCCGGCTCATATCCGGCTTTCTTTACCGCCTCAAGAATCGTCTCGATCGCTTCCTCGTCGGACTTTAACGCCGGAGCAAAGCCGCCTTCATCGCCGACCGATGTCGCAAGTCCGCGCTCTTTTAAGATCGCAGCCAGCGCATGGAAAACCTCCGCACACCATCTCAGCGCCTCCTTAAAGGACGAAGCGCCGACCGGCATGACCATGAATTCCTGAACATCAAGTCCGGAAGAAAGTGCATGGCAGCCACCGTTCACGATGTTCATCATCGGGACTGGAAGACGATTTCCGTTGATCCCGCCGAGGAATCTGTACAGCGGGATATCTAAGGAGATCGATGCCGCACGTGCGCATGCGATCGATACTGCAAGGATCGCGTTTGCTCCGAGCTTTGACTTGTCTTTTGTTCCGTCCGCCTTGATCATGGCCCGGTCAACCGCGTAAATATCGGACGCGTCCATTCCTGTCAGTGTCTCATTGATGATCGTATTGATATTTTCAACCGCCTTTGTCACGCCTTTTCCGCCGTAACGTGCCTTATCGCCGTCTCTTAATTCCAACGCCTCAAACTCACCGGTGGATGCCCCGCTCGGCGCGGTTCCTCTCCCGATCGTTCCGTCCGCCAGATATACTTCCGCTTCCACCGTAGGATTTCCGCGGGAATCTAAAATTTCTCTTCCAATGACTTTCTCGATTTCCAGGTAATTCATCATCATTAACTCCTTTCGGGTATTCATGAAGGCCGCTTTCCCGCCAAGTCAGGTGGGCACGCACCGACATGATCTTGTCTGCAGCTTCTGCTCACGGCAGGAGCCTGCGAATTTTGCATGAAGCATTTAATACTGCATCGCGCACAGGTTAGTACATGCTAACCGTTATAATTTTATCATACTCAATTTTTCATTTCAAGGGAGCGCATCTAAAAAAGGAGAGATTGAGAAAAATTGTCATAAGTACAGAAAATCCATGCTGAAATCCTACATCAACAACTTTCTCCACGCCTGTTTTCTCTTGATGTGCCGTCCTAAAAATCTGACTGTAAACTCTTTCCGGCATATAAAAAAGACTACCCTACATTCCTAGGATAGCCCTTTTTCCCGTCAATATTCATATTTTATAACAATCCGGCATTCTACCTGCCGACAGCTTCTCCTGACATTTTCATCAGCCCGACACATGCAGCAGATCGATCAGGAACAGCATCGCAAGACCATAATAAACAATGATCGCAACAAGGTCGTTCACCGTCGTGATCAACGGACCGGAAGCGACCGCCGGATCAATATTGATCTTTTTAAATAACATCGGGATCAATGTTCCCACCATACTGGAGATCACCATCGCTGTCACAAGTGAAATACCAACACAGCCGGAAACCATCATCGCGTGATGAATCGGATATCCCTTGATCACGCAGATGTAAAGTCCCAGGAAGATCCATGCCATAAATCCAAGGAACAGACCGTTCGCAAAACCAACCTTCATCTCCTTCACAACCAGCATCAGCTTCTGCTTTGTTGTGAGCTGCTCATCCATCAGGACACGGATCGTAACAGCCAGGGACTGGGTTCCAACGTTTCCTGCCATGTCGAGGATCAGGGACTGGAAGCACATGACGATCGGGATCACGGCTACGACAGACTCAAATGCGCCGACAACCGAGGAGACGATCATTCCGAGGAATAACAGCACGATCAGCCACGGGAGTCTCTTTTTGATACTCTGCGGCAGCGTCTCATTTAAGTCTTCCTCCGCGGTCAAGCCGGCTAACTTCGCGTAATCATCGCCCATCTCATCATCGACTGCCTCAACGATGTCCTGGGAGGTGATGATGCCGGCAATGGTTCCGTTTTCCTGCAGCACCGGAATGGAATCCTCGGCATAATCCCTGATCTTATCGATACAGTCGCTGACCTTTTCATGGTCCATGACATACGGGTAAGAGTGACTGATAATGTCCTCAAGATCCGTATACTCTCTCGCAATGATCAGATCTTTCAGATCGATCGCGCCATAAAACTTATCTTCCTCATCGATCACATAGATCGTCGAGATATTGTCGTTCTCTCCCGCCTGCTCGACCAGTTCGCGCATCGCCTGGCGGATCGTCAGATGGTTGTGGATCATGATGAAGTTGGTCGTCATGCGGCTACCGATCTCGTCATCATCGTATGAGAACAGGAGTCTGACGTCATCGCTGGCTTCCTTATCCAACATGCCGACGATCTTGTGTTTCGTCGTCGCATCCATCTCTTCGAGGACATCGACCGCATCATCGGAGTCCATCTCGGAGACGATCTTTGCGGCACTCTCGATCGGGAGTTCTTTTAAATACGGCTCCGCATCATCCAAATATGCGAAGATCTCTGCGACACGCTCCACACCGATCAGCGGGTATAATTCCCGTCTCTCATCCGGCGTCAGCTTTGTGAGCGCATCTGCGATATCGTTATCATGATAATCGGATAACCGGTCGATCAGTTCCTCTTTCGGAAGTCCGCTGCGGATGATATCGACCAGTTCTTCCACGTAGTGTTGTTCTTTTAAAACTTCTGTTTCCATGTCTGCCTCCTTTTCTTTTAAGACCGTTTCATAAAGATCCGGTCTTTTTTTTACCGGAGTGAGCTGTTTTTTCGTGAATCATCGGATTGCTTCCGTTCACGAAACATCTCTTTTTTACTTTCTCCAGTTACATGCCGCTATAATTCCGGCAACAAAAGAACACCGCCCGGGGGGGCATCCCCGGTGGGGTTCAACCGTCATCGCTGTGATGGACAGGCTGTTCCCATGCGGTGTTTCAAAAGACATAACAATATGGAATCCAGCTTTCGGGATCTGTAACCATTCAGCAGGTCTGCGTATCCACTGCGCGGATCTGCTGAACAGTTACCGGAAAACGGATCATACGGAATTTTCAGTTCAGAAAATTCCTACCCGTGAAAAGCAAACCGATAGCCGCATTCTGCGTCTGTCTGTATGTTACACCGCATTTCGTACTTCGCCCTGTACTATCGCAACTATCCATGCAATTCACCTCCGTTAAATTTCATAAAAACTGCTGTGTGCGGATACCATTTCCGCCCACAGCAGTATAACATTTTTCTATGGGAATTGTAAAGTAAAAATATGGCAAAAATCATGTAAAGGACCTCCCTGCCGGAAAGCACATTTCCATTCCCCAGCGGAAAGCTTCCGGGCAGGAGTACCTTGATTCTACATATCCTATCTCATCAACACCACCGTCGTCAGAATACACGCAAACCCAACCAGATCCGCCGCCGTAAAACTGGCATGCAGCCAGACGACCGACAACGTTGCCGCTGTCAGCGGCTCCAGACACGCAAAGAGCGCCGCCTTCACCGGTCCCACCAGGGCAATTCCCTGTAAAAATAAAGTAAACGCCCCGACCGTACCGACCAACACAATGACCGCAAGATAGAGAACCGCACGCCCATCAAGTCCAGCCGGAACCTTCCATACCTGGGCAATTCCACAGAGCACGACTCCCCCGATCAACATCCCAAGTCCGGTCACCGGAATACTTCCAAAACGTCCCACCGGAGCTCTGGAAAGCAGCGAGTAACTCGCCGCGCCGATGCCCGCCATCAGTCCCCAGAAGAGTCCTCTCGGTGTCAGCTCCATATTTCCTGGTTTTCCTCCTGTCGCGAGGAGCCAGACACCGATGAGTGCAAGCAGAATACAGAATACCGTCTTCTTATCCGGTTTCGTTCTTGTCGTCAGGCAGACATAAACTGCGATAAATACGATGGAGAGATTCTGGATCACCGTCGCCGTTCCGGAGTTTGTCCATTTGATGGCACTGAGGTACGCGTACTGACAGAGTGCAAGTCCCGCCAGAGCGAACAGAACGATCTCCATGATCCCCTTTTTATCTTTTCCAAGCGCTTTAAAATCCAGACTGTGCTTCGCAAGCGCAAAGAGTAACAGTAACGTTCCCGCCACAGTCATCCGCACAGCCGTCACCCAGGACGTATCGATCGGATACTGGGAAAACAACGCCTCCCCGCATGTCCCCGAAAGTCCCCAGCCGACTCCACCGGCAATACAGCAGAAAATTCCTAGCTTCTGCCTGTTCTTTTCCTTTGTTTCTGTCATAAGTTCCTCCCAATTTTTTAGTTGTAATATTACTTTTCATCAACAGTAATTTTTGTTCTGAAAATTCCACATGGCACAATCGTAACTCTTCACACATTCACCGATTGTATGATTCACTTGACTTTTTCAGTATATCGGGTTTAAATGGTTCTGTATATCAAAATATCCATATATTTTATCAATATATTGAGATTCTCGTTTTTTATAACGTGAGGTTTTCCCTATGATCCGAAATAGACTGTCTATAAAAGAAAATCAGGAAGAAGATACGATCCGGATTTCAGATCTGCTTCCAGTCTCTGTCTATATGACCGATTTTTCAGACCGGAATTATCCCACTGTGCGCTGGCACTGGCATGAGGATTTCCAGCTCTGTATTATCACAAAAGGCAAAATTCGTTTTCAGACTGCCGGAAAGTCTTATTTTGTCAGCAAAGGAAATGGATTTTTTATCAACAGCCGGTCCGCTCATTTTGTAGAACCTGTCGAACCGGATTCTGCCTACTATTGTGTTGATTTTCTTCCCAGCCTGATTGCCGTGGAAGACAATCAGGCTCTCTATCAGGCTGTTATTGCCCCATTTTTATCCGGAAACCTGCCTCCGGCCTTTCTCTTTGACGCCAGCCATCCTGCCGGTATCCGCCTCACCAGGACCGTAAGACGGATCGTGAACATCTCAGAGGGCGAACATTTCGATGGCTGGGAACTCCTGCTCCATGGAGAGATTCTCTCTGCCTGGCCGGACATTCTAAAACTTGCCAGATGTTCCGTGATGCCGGACACGCCCGGAAACAGTACCTCAAACGAGCGGCTCACTAAGACCATGGAATTTCTCCATGCACACTTTTCAGAAAAGCTCACCCTGTCCGAGATCGCCGCATCCATCGGTCTCTGCCCGGAGGAATGTGAGCGCTTTTTTAAGCGCATGACCGGCATGACGACCTTTCAGTATCTCCTGGAATACAGGATCACAAAAAGCCGGGAATTCCTGGCAGATCCCAGTCTCGCAATTGCTGAGATCGCCCAGAATACCGGCTTTTCCTCACAGAGTTATTTTACAAGCTGCTTTAAAAAGATCGTTGGATGCACGCCAAACAAATACCGGAAGCAGTGAGTTGGTGATCTCTTCCAGCAAAATTCCGACAATTTCAATGATGTCGGAAATCCCGGGAATCACCTTCCACCTAAACATGGTCTTTCTGGGCGCATTTCCCAAACAATTCCCCAAAAGCAACAAAGCCGGTATCCCGGCAGTTCCGGATTCCTATCCAGCCAGAACTGCTCTAAATACCAGCTTCGTCACATAGATGCGGCTTTCCATTTAAGCCTGCATTCTCTCCAAAACTGTTACAGCACACGGGCACTCCGTGTCCGTGCCCTGTAACGGGATTTTCAGTTCAGAAAATTCCTACCTTTGAAAAGTAATCCAGAACATCCTCTTCCTCCGGAATACTCGGGATCCCGCCCGACTGCGTTGTTGAAAGACTCGCCGCCGTGCAGGCGAACTGACCGATAAAGGCAAGTTCTTCTTCCGTCAGTTTTTCCGGCGCTTTCCCGGTCTTTAAGAGTCTTGAAACCGCACTTCCTCCAAAGATATCCCCGGCTCCTGTCGTATCGATCGGTTTTACCTCCGGGCACTTTGCGTACGCCGCGCCATCCTGGTTCGCCAGGTATGCCCCTTTCGGTCCCATCGTGACCATCGCGAGACGGATCCCGAACTCATCAAGTAGCTTCTTCGCCGCCTCTTTCTCATCCGTGATGCCCCATAAGAACTCCACTTCCTCATCACTGATCTTCACCACATCGGCATGGGCGAGTCCCCATAAGATCTGCTCCTTTGCCGCATCCGGCGTCTCCCAGAGCGGAAGACGGAGGTTCGGATCGAAGGTAATAAGTTTTCCGTGTTCCTTCGCATATTCCACGCACTTTTTCGTTGCCTTGCGCACCGGATCATCCGTGAGACTTAAGGTTCCGAAATGGAAGACCGACGACTCATCGATCATGTTCAGGTCGATCTCCTCAAAGCTCAGTCGCGTATCCGCTCCCGGCTTTCTCGCAAAGCTGAAGGACCGGTCTCCCTCCGGAGAGAAGGTCACAAACGCCAGCGTCGTAAACACCGACGGATCGGTCACGATTCCCTTCGTCTCGATCCCAGCTTTTTCAAATGTCTTTAAGAGGAGCTTTCCGAACGCATCATCCCCGACTTTTCCGAGAAATGCCGTCTTCGCCCCATATTTATTCAATGCCGCAAGGAAATTTCCCGGCGCTCCGCCCGGATTCGCCTTCATCGTCGGATATCCGTCCGCATCCGTCTCCTTCGCCGCAAAATCGATCAGAAGCTCACCAAGAGCGATCACATCGTACATTTCAATACCTCCCTGCACTCATCTTCCAGTCGTTTTATCTCGTCTTTTCCGTCCAGGATCTGGAACCGGATCCGGTTCTCATGTTTTTCAAATGGTTTTAAGATCTGCGTCTTTCCGGCCCGTCCGTCAAATCCGCAGTTTGTCGGCTCCAGCGCCATCGCAAAATCCCCGGCCGCCGTGCTCTTCCACTGGGTCAGGTAGGGGACCGCTGACTTTTCAAACCGGATGCAGAGCCCGATCTGAAGCTCCTCGTTCACGAAAGCCGCGAACGTATTTCCGTTCTGATCTGCCGCCAGCTCATGCTGGAATACCTGCTCCGGAACTCCCGGTTCCGGCTCATCCATGACGTTCCAGCGGCTTTTTCCTGCCTCTGCAGCCGCGTCGCGCGGTCCGGTCATGATCGACGGCATCACGATCCGCAGCCCCGGCACAAGAAACGGATATCCGGCATTGCAGTGATAGAGAAAACAGAGTGGCTGCTCCTCAAATCCCTGGTTCTCGATCTCGTCCGTGAACACGATCTCCCGCTTTCCGTAAACCGTCTCCACTGTTCTCCTCAGCACGAGATTTTCTCCGAAGATCCGCGCCTCCCGCATCTCCCCGGACACCCGGATCTTATACGTTCCGTTCTCCCAGAATGCGTCCATGGACACCTTCTCGGCCGGAGTCGTCCGCATTCTCCCATGCGTCGGATATTCCACACCGTCCACCACGCGGTTTCCGTGGACGTTCCCGAGACCGCAGGTAAACATCGCACCGCCCATGATCGAGCGCACCGCCTCATCCCCCGCCGTATCGTAGGGATTCCGCCCCTGAAGTCCCGGTTTTGTGAGAAGACTTAAATTGATCCCCTTATACCGGATCCACGCCGGATCCAGGCATTTATCTATCATTAACGACATCTCCACCGGTCCGTTTTCCACAAGCGCACAGCGGAGTCCCGACGCCCGCCCGTCCTGAAATTCGATCCGGCGGACTCCGGCGATCTGCTCCATGTTCCCGCAGACCGCCATCAGTGTTCTCTGATCCGCCATCTATTTTGCCTCCGGATACTCGTTGCAGAGCAGGCGGTACGGCGCCTCATCCTCCTCGATCTTCGGGAATCTTCCCATTTTCTCGTAGAAGCGGTTGTCCACGTTGTCATCGTTGCACTGGCTGACCTCGCCTAAGAGAACCGGGCCGCTGCCCTCTTCCACCTCGAAATCATGGTACATGTACGGGTAGATGGAGATGCTCTCGCCAGGAGTCAGGCGCACCTGGGTGCCGGCCGGAACGACCATCTCTCTGCCATCCACATGGACATGGACATCGTTCACCTTGTCAAGGTCCTCATCCTTTGTCGAATTATATACACGGATCAGGACATTTCCGCCGCCGCGGTTGATGATGTCCTCCATCTTTGACCAGTGGAAGTGCATCGGGGAGTACTGTCCCTCTTTGATGTACAGGAGTTTTTCCGCATATGTCTTTGTGTATTTGTCCTTCATCTTCAGGTTGCCGTTGCGGATCGTGATCAGGGAAAATCCGACCTTATCGAAGTCCCCGAGACCGTAGTCCGTGATATCCCATCCTAACATGTTGTCGCGGATCTCATCGTAATCATGGCCTTTTTCCTTCCACTCTTCCGGTGTGAAATTGCAGAATGGCGGGATCGCGAAGCGATACTCCCTAATCATCTGTTCCATTTCTTTTAAAGCTGCGTTGATCTCACTGCGTTTCATGAAAAATTCCTCCTGTCCTTGATATGCAGGGAACGCCGATCCTTTCGGCCCGGCGTTCCCTGATCCTGCATGTCCAGCAGCCGTTTTCCTTCCAACTGCCATTATTTTAATTCATTTTTTCAGTTAGCTCCAGTTTATTTTCACTGATCGTAACTGTTCAGTACCTTCACAGTTACCACTGATCTTAATTCTTCTTCAGAACAGATACGCCTGTATCGCTGACAGCGCCGCCGAGCTCTTCGCCCTCTAACGCTCTGACAGCTGCCTTTACGCCCTCTTTACCCATAATATCAGGGTTCTGAGCCATTGTGCAGAGGAGATATCCGTCATTGATGAGGTTCATGATCGCATCGGATTTATCGAAGCCAACGCCTACGATATCTGTCTTTCCGGATGCCTTGATCGCATTACCGGTACCAGTCGTGGAACCTTCGTTGCAGCCGAAGATGCCGACAACGCCCTGTGTGATGTAGTTTTCAGCGATGGTCTGGGACTTCGCTGCATCACCTTCGCCGTACTGAGTTTCCATAAGCTCATAGCCCTTTCCTTCGAATGCAGAGCGGAAGCCTGCTTCTCTCTTAACGGTGGAGTCTGTTGCTGCGTTTACGTTTACGATACCGATCTTACCGGATGTGATGCCTGCTGCCTCGAGAGCCTTGATCATCTCATCGCCTGCTGTCTTACCAGCTGCCTCGTTGTCTGTGGAGAAGGTTGCCTCTGCCTCTACGTTTGCCGGAGAGTCAACATACACGATCTTCACGCCTGTGGAAGCGGCTTCCTTTAATGCGGAAGAGATCGCGTCCGGGCCGTTTGCCGCTACGATGATCGCCTCATAGCCGCCTGCAACTGCGTTGTTCACGCACTCGATCTGCTGTGCATCGTCCTTTGTGTTCGGGGACATGAAGCTTACGGTAACGCCGAGTGCCTTTGCCTCTGCCTGAGCGCCCTCATTTAAGGTTACCCAGTGCTGGTCGATGGAGTCCATTGTGATCAGTGCGATTTTCCAGTCTTTTGTTGCTGTCACATCTGTTGTGCCTGCTGCATCTTCCGCATTGTCTGCTTTGATGACAGAAACGCCTGTGTCTGTTGTTAAGCCGCCGAGTGTCTCACCCTGAAGAGCTCTGACTGCTGCATCAACACCGTCTTTACCCATGAGATCCGGGTTCTGAGCCATTGTGCAGAGGAGATATCCATCGTTGATGAGGTTCATGATCGCATCGGATTTATCGAAACCGACTCCGATGATATCAGTCTTGCCGGATGCCTTGATCGCATTACCGGTACCGGTCGTGGAACCTTCGTTACAGCCGAAGATGCCGACAACGCCCTGTGTGATGTAGTTCTCAGCGATCGTCTGGGACTTCGCTGCATCGCCTTCGCCGTACTGGGTCTCCATGAGCTCAAAGCCTTTTCCTTCGAATGCCTTACGGAATCCGGCTTCTCTCTTGACTGTGGAGTCTGTTGCTGCGTTTACATTTACGATACCGATCTTACCGGATGTGATGCCGGACTCTTCAAGAGCTTTGAGCATCTCTTTACCGGCTGTCTCACCAGCTGCCTCGTTATCGGTAGAGAAGGTTGCCTCTGCCTCCACGTTTGCCGGAGAGTCAACATAAACGATCTTAACACCTGCGTCCTTCGCTTCCTTCAGGGAGGAAGAGATCGCATCCGGACCGTTTGCCGCTACGATGATCGCCTGGTAACCGCCTGCAACTGCGTTGTTCACGCACTCGATCTGCTGTGCATCGTCCTTTGTGTTCGGGGACATGAAACTTACGGTTACTCCAAGTTCCTTTGCAGCTTCCTGAGCGCCCTCATTTAAGGTTACCCAGTGCTGGTCGATGGAGTCCATCGTGATCAGCGCGATCTTCCAGTCGCCGACTTCCTTGGACGGAGCTCCTGTAGTCTCTGTGGCTTCCGCGCTGGCTGCTGCGGATTCTGCCGGTTTCTGGCTGGAACAGCCGGTGATGCTGGCTGCCGCAAGGGCTGCACAGCTTAACAGTGCGAACAATCTCTTTTTCATAAAAATCCTCCTTAAGATTTCTTATATGTAACCCCCGTATACCATGGGAGTTAGATATCCATGTAACGATATTTCCGGACCAGCATCCTGCTTATTCTCATGCAGGACCGCGGACCGACTGTTGCTGCAAAATGCCGCAGACACAAAACAGTTTTTTTCTGTCTTATTTGGATGCTTTCTTTCCGAAGTTTCCGGAACGAACGACAACATCAAGAAGTACAGAGAACACAACGATGATACCGATGACAAGTCTCTGGATGCCGACCTGTGCACCGATCATGTTCAGACCATTCTCCAGTGTCTGCCATACAGCCGCACCGGCAAAGGTTCCGAGCAGAAGTCCTGTTCCGCCGAGCGGGGAGATGCCGCCGATAACGCCGGCTGCAACGCCGTACATCTCGTACATGTTTCCTGCTTCCATGTTGCCCATACCGGCCTGTGCGCAGAGGATGTAACCAACGACACATGCGCAGACAGCGCTGACCAGGTACGCTTTAATTGTTGTATTTACAACATTGACACCGGATAATTTCGCAGCGTCCACATTGGAACCGATCGCGTAGATATGTCTTCCTGTGCGGGTCTTGGAAAGCAGGAAGAAGAAGATCAGAAAGATCACAAGCGCGATCCAGAAGGTGTTGTAAACACCGAGTGTCTTTCCATAGTAGAAGAAGTTCTGGAACTTATCGCCAGCCTCTTTTCCGATACCGGTCGCGATCGCGTCCGTGTTTCGGTTGTTGTTGACCATGTAGGCAACGCCTCGTGTCACGAACATGGTTCCGAGTGTCGCGATGAACGGCGGAAGCTTGAACTTTCCGACTAACATTCCGTTGATCACTCCGGTAACCAGGCAGCACGCCATCGCAACCGCCATCGCAACGAACGGATTGACGCCCATCGCCATCAGGGTTGCCGAGATCATGGCGCTCATTCCGACCATGGAACCGATCGAGAGATCGATGTTTCCGGTGATCAGAAGATAGCTCTGTCCGACGCCGATCAGAAGGTACTTTGACATGGAACGCAGAAGGTTCATGACGTTCTGTCCGGCAAATACTTTACGGTCGATGAGACCGAATGCTACATAGATGATGATCAGTCCCGCGAATGCCGTGATGACCGCGCCCATTCCGCGTGTCCCCAGGATCCGCTTTACTGTACTGTGCTTCTTTTCATTCATTCCCCTGTCCTCCCTCAGCTAACCTGTTGTTTCTTCTCAAATTCGGTAGCGAACTTCAGAACCTCATTCTGGCTTGTCTCCTTCGCCATGACTTCGCCGGTGATCTTTCCGTCGCACATGACGATGACGCGGTCCGCGATCCCCAGGACTTCCGGCATCTCCGAGGAGACGAACATAACGGCAATGCCCTGCTTCTTTAACTGGTTCATCAGGTTGTAGATCTCGACCTTCGCGCCTACATCGATGCCTCGTGTCGGCTCATCGAAGATCACGACTCTGGAATTTCTCGCCAGCCACTTTCCAACAACCACTTTCTGCTGGTTTCCTCCGGAAAGATTGCCCGCGTTGACCTCCACCGTCGGGGTCTTGATCAGGAGGTCCTTCACCGCCTTCTCGCAGAGGTCGTCCTCCTTTTTACTGCTGATCACGCCGAGCTTGCTGCAGATGAGGTCCAGGTTCGGGAGTGCCAGGTTATGACGGATGCTGAGTTTCGTGCAGAGACCGTCTTTTTTCCGGTCCTCCGGCGCCAGTACGATCCCGGCTTTGATCGCGTCCATCGGACAGGTGATTTTCACTTCTTTTCCGTCCAGCCAGATCTCCCCGCTGGTCTTCGGGTCAACTCCGAAGATCGCTCTCGTTGTCTCGGTACGTCCCGCTCCCATCAGTCCCGCGAATCCGACGATCTCGCCCTCATAGAGGGAGAAATTGATGTCGCGGACGAGATGTCCGGCATTTAAGTTTTTCACCTCGAAGATCTTCTTTCCTTTCGGGCAGGAGACTCTCGGGAACTGTTCTTTGATCTCACGGCCGACCATATTCGCGATGATCTGATCCATCGTCATATCCGCGAAATTTCCGTCTGTGATATACTGACCGTCACGCATGATCGTTACCCGGTCCACGATAGCCTTCAGCTCCTCCAGGCGGTGGGAGATATAGACGATTCCGCAGCCGTCTGCCTTTAACTGGCGGATGATCCGGAAGAGCTCCTCGATCTCTTTCGCTGTCAGGGAAGAAGTCGGCTCATCCATGATCAGGATCTTCGCGTGGATCGAAAGTGCCTTCGCGATCTCGACCATCTGCTGTTTGGATACCGGAAGATCGCCGACGGTCTGTCTCGGGTCGATGTCGATCTTCAGATCTCCGAGGATCTTTGCCGCCTCTGCCTCCATCTCCCGGTCATTTAAGACGATCCCGTTGACCTTCTCTCTTCCGAGGAACATGTTTTCCGCAACCGATAAGTGGCGGCACATGTTTAACTCCTGGTGGATGATCGCAACGCCGACGGCCTGTGCCTGCTTCGGTGTCAGATTGTCATATTCCGTTCCGAATATGGTCATCGTTCCGCTGTCTTTTGTATAAACACCGCTTAAGATCTTCATCAGTGTAGATTTTCCTGCTCCGTTCTCCCCGAGAAGCGCCATGACCTCTCCCGACCGGAGTTCGAAATTTACATGATCCAGGGCTTTGACACCCGGGAATGTCTTGACGATGTCTTTCATTGAAACAATTACTTCGCCCATCTTCTCCCCCGCTTTCCAGTTCTATTTTGATCCGGTCTCCCGGTTCATTTTTTATGTGTGCGAAAATGTGTCCTGCACATCCTTTTGTGGCTATATTTCTAATGTTTTTCCTGTAACTGCAGGGATTCCGGACAGTTACATTCTTTTTGTGGTTTCTCCGCAAATCCCGGCATTTTCATTTTTTACAGGTTCATGGCAACACAGAGTGCCGCGATATCTCCGATCGATTCCCCGAGTCCCGCCGGAACGATCCGGCAGATCTCTGCGCCAGATTTCAGTGCCTCTTTCCGGATCTTTTCTTCCATGGAAGCTCTCAGATACTTCTCCGCCCGGACGAAAATACTTCCGATGACGATCACCTCCGGATTTAAAAGGTCGATCAGGATCGCCAGCATGCTTCCAAGATGTTCTCCTGTCTGCGCCCAGATCTTTTGCGCCTCCGGATCTCCTTCTTCCGCCCTTTTTCCTAGCTCCGCCGCGGTTCCTTTTCCGTACTGGGCGATCCCGCCGCCGCTCACATATCCTTCGTACGAGCCGGACTTTCCGTAGCCAACGTGTCCATCCTCAAAAAGCCGTACATGACCGATCTCCCCGGCCATCCCGCATGTTCCTTCGTAAAGCTTTCCGTTTAAGATCAGCCCCGCGCCGATCCCGGTTCCGAAGGTAAGAAAGATCATGTTCTCCGCGCCTTTTCCGGCTCCGAACTGCCATTCCGCCACGGCACAGGCATCCGCATCATTTCTTAAATATGCCGGAAGTCCGAACCGCTCCGTCAGCATATCCGTGATCGGAACTTCGTCCCATCCCGGAAGATTCGGAGGTCCCAGGATCACACCCGTCCTGCTGTTTAACGGTCCGCCGCAGCTGACGCCGATCGCTTTCGTCTGATCTGTTTTCAGATCCGCAACGCTCTGAAAGATCATTTCCAGAGTTTCTCCCTTCGTTGTCGTCGCGAATCGCTTCTTTTTAAGGATCGTTCCGTTCTCGTCTCCACGAACGATGGCTGTTTTCGTCCCGCCGATATCGATTCCTATGTACTCGTTCATATAGACCTCCCCTGTTAGTTCCATCTTACATGAAAAATGTCCCCCATAACAGAGGACAATCCTACGGTTATGGGGGACAATATTTTGATGTATACAACAGGACGGGGCAGCTCCAATCCTACCTCACAATTCTCTTAAACTCACTCTTCTCATATACTGCCGCCACCTTCCCCTGCTCCACGACGAGCAGGCGGTCCGAGATATCAAGCGTATCGGAGATACTCGCGGTGATCATGAGTATCGCCGTCCCCTGTTTCTGGATCTGGCGCAGCACATTTAAGATCCTCATCCGGCAGAACATGTCGCCCTTTGCGAGCGGCTGGATGCAGACCATGATCCGCGGGCGCAGAAGATTCATCTTATGATAGAGCAGGGCAAACTGGTCTTCCTGCGGAATGTTGCGCACACAGGGCGCATCGATCACCGGTCCCACGAGCGGCAGATATTCTGAATGGATACTCCTGTAGATTTTCCGCGGGATCAGGCTTTTTCTGAGTTTCCGGTCCAGGAGAAATGTCAGGTTCTCCATGTAGCTCTCATCCAGAAACAGCAGCCGGTTCACCCCGTCCGCCGGGATCACGGCGATCCCCTCATCGAGATAATCCGCCGCTTTTTTCTGTGTGTAGGTCACATGGTCCACCGTGATCCATCCTGATCTGCACCGCTTTTTTCCGGTCATCAGATCCATCATGTCCCCTGCGATCTTATTTTCCTTGTCGAGGATCGTCATACACTCACCGCGGTGCAGGATGAAGCGAAGACCATTTAAATTTCCGACTCCCACGGTGTGAAAGTGCAGGATCCCGTCATCCTCGGCATCCTGATCATTCTCCGTGGACATGATCTTCCATTCTGAGATGTACGGTGCCATCTTTTCGTCCGTCATCTCATCCCGCTCAAAGACCTTGTAGATGTGACCGTCCGAAAAAAGTGCAGTCCGGTCCGCGATCTTAAAGAGCTCCTGGTGGTGGTTTCCCACATAGAGCACGGAGATCCCCTCTTTCCGGATCTTCTTTAACATCTGCTGGAACTCGAAGAGCTCATACTGGCTCAGATAGTTCGCCGGGTTGTCCACGATAATGAGATGACAGCCCGAAAGCAGCGCCTTTCCGAGCTCCACAAAGCATCTCTCAAGCTCTGTCAGGTTCTCCACTCTCTTTTCCAGGTCCACTTTCAGCCCTTTTTCCTCAAAAAAGCGGACCGCCTGGCTGAAGATCACCTGCTCATTGATAAAATATTTCCGGAAACCTTCCCGCAGGATAAAAAGGTTGTCCACAACGCTTAAGCCCTGCACGAGATGGCTCTTCTGTTCGATGAGCGCCACCTTATTGGACGCCCCGCTGCTGTAGGCGTAGCTATTTACAACGTTTCCGTCATACCACACGGATCCCAGGCTGATCGGATCGTTCCGGCAGATCAGATCCACCATCTCTTTCTGGCCTTTCCGGTTCCGCGCCACCAGGCCAACGATCTCCCCGGCAAACATCTGGAATTCCAGATCATCCAGGAGCAGCTCTCCGTCCCGTTCAAGATCAACATGCGATATCCGAAGAAGTTCTTTTCTCATCGCCATCCTCCCTGACGATCCCCGTCGCGCACCAGCGGAAGCTCCACTATGACATCAGTTCCGATCCCCTCTTTGCTGTAGACATGGATTCCGTACTCCTCGCCGAAGAGGAGCTTGATCCGCCTGTTCACGTTCACCACCGCGATCCCGCCGCGGGCCGGCTTCTTCTCCTCCTCTTTTTCCGGGACATCTGTCTCCACATCAAGACGGCGCAGTTTTTCATTCAGTTCCTTCAGTTTTTCGTCCGTCATTCCGCGCCCATCATCGGAAATCCTGATGTAGAGCCGTTCCTCACTCGCACTGATCCGGATCACAAGATGACCTTTTCCGATCTTTCGCTCGATCCCGTGGTAGATGGAATTTTCCACGATCGGCTGCAGTGTCAGCTTCGGAAGTTTGCACTGCAGAAAATCCATCTCCGTGAAATCGTCGTCCGGATCCCGGTCATACTGGATCTTCAGGTCCAGTTTAGAACCGAATCGGAACTGTTGAATATAGTAATAATTCTCGATATTGGCAAGTTCGTCCTCCAGCGTCACGAGATTTTCCAGGTTTGATATCGTGTAGCGGAAGAAGGTCGCCAGCGCCTCCGTCATCTCCGCGATGCTGTCCAGCCCCGCGATCAGCGCCTCACTCCGGATCCCCTCCAGCGTGTTGTAGAGGAAATGGGGATTGATCTGGTTCTGAAGCGCCAGATACTCCGCCTGTTTCTTCGAGATCGCGATCAGGTTGTTCCGGTCGATGATCTCGTTCAGGCGCAGGACTGCCTGCTCACTCTCCGGTGAAAACGGATAGCGGACCTTAAAAAGGTCCTCCATGACATAGCCCATGACAAACTGCTCATAGATCTTCCGAGTCTCCCGGTATGGGATCAGCACCGTCCGGTAAACGATCACCGCCAGAGCAGCGGAAAGCGCCGTAAATACAGCCGGGACCATCAGGGACTGCATTTCCCGGATGCACACCACCCACATTCTCACGAGGAATGCCCCGACCAGCCCGGCTGCGAGAAGTGCGCACCATTTGATCCGAACGGACAGGTAATTTTTCTCATCGGTATGTTTCTTCTCCATCATGAGTACAGCTTTCTGTATTCCTTGGGCTTTAAGCCCGCATATTTTGTAAAGGTCTTCGTGAAATACCGCACATCGCTGTAGCCGACCTTCCCGCATATATCGGCCACCGTGTCATTTGTCTCCTTTAAGAGCTTTTTTGCCATGTCCATGCGAACCTTCGAGAGGTATTCCAGAAACGTCATCCCCGTATCCTTCTTAAAGATCGTGCTGAGGTACGTCGGGGAGAGATCCACAACCCGACTGAGTTCTTCCAGCGTCAGCGGCTCTCCAAAATGTTCTTCCACATACTTTTTCACCACGCGGATCGGACGGTTTTCGTCCTGTCTCTTTAATCTCGCCGCCTTCTCGTAGGAGGTCGTGATCCGTCTCGTCAGATAATCGAAAAGCTCCGCCGCATCTGCACAGTTGTCGGCACTGACGCTGAAGTTCTCCATAAAGTTCTCTTCCACCGGAAGGCGGTACTTTTTCATAAAAAACAGGTACTGGTTGCAGATCTCCTTCGTCATCTGAAGGATCTCATGACCGCTGATCTCCTTCTCCGCCAGCATTTTCGTCTTCAGATAGATCAGTTCTTCCCGCACTGCAAAGGAATCCAGACTCTCCAGCGTGTGGGCGATCCGGTCATTAAACTTTGCAAAGATCTCACTGTCCGCAAAGGACTCCCCGCTTTCGATCTTTCCTTCCATCAGCTTTCCCGTTCCTGCGAGCAGCCGCTCCTCGATGAGGAGTCTGGCATTTTTTAAGGAACTGCCGATCTCCGGGAGACTTCCCACGCCCTCGCCGAGCGCCAGCGTCACCGACAGGTTCTTTAAAATGTCCCCCTGGACCCGGATCTCCGAGAGCAGGGCTTTCATCTGTCTCCGGATCTGCATCCGGTCCTCTGCGTCATAGTTCAGCAGAAAGAAATGGAATCCGTTGAGCTCCGTATTTTCTGTCTCCATGACATAGTCTTTTAAAAATCTTTCCGCCGCAGACTGGACTTTCTCCGCCATAAACTGGACATTCTGCTCCTCATCGCAGACACGCCCATCCAGTTTTAAGATGGCGATGCAGAATTCCCCCGGCTCAAAACGATAGTGAAATTCCCGGTTGATCTCCAAAAGCGGCTGCGACAGGGTCTCCTTATTTCTTCTCCCCACAAGATCCTGTAAAAAGGCCTGTCTCAGGTTCTTCTCGTCGCTCCTGATCGCCAGTCTGGTCTTCTCCTCCTGGCTCAGCTGTTCCGTCTGCGCCCGGAAACGGGTGCTGAGGCGTTTTAATGTCTCCGTCAGCTCGTCCTTTTTTATCGGCTTTAAGAGATACGCATTCACCCCGTACCGGATCGCCATCTGCGCATACTCAAAATGGCGGTAGCCGCTGATGATCACAAACTCCGCATTCGGAGCTTCCTCTTTTCCGAGCCGGATCAGATCCAGCCCATCATATCCCGGCATCCGGATGTCCGTGATCACGATATCCGGATGAACTTCCTTTATCTTTTCCAGCGCATCGATCCCGTTCTCCGCGACCGCTCCGACCTCCATATCAAGAGCATCCCAGTCCACCAGCTTTTCGATCAGCTGGCAGACCTTGCTCTCATCATCCGCGATCAGTACCTTTAACATCCTCGTTCCCCCCTGTTTCCCCCAAAGTCATATTAAGGTTATTGTACCCCGCCGGGCATGATTCCGTCAACCGGTATGGAGCGACGCTCTTCACGCTTTTTTGCTGACATCTGCCAAAAAGGACCAGCATTCTCTCCCCATATCTGGTCCGACCATTCTTTTCCACTTGACACACACCACAACATCTGGTATATATATGTCATACCGATCATATGACTGACGGATAAGTGGTGAACCACGTGAAGTATGATCGAAGAAAGCCGACCGTCTGGGCAATCATAGCGCAGACTGTGGGTTATTTTTTTACCCTTTTTCAGTCTATCGACGTCTCTCGCACCGCGCTGTGATTCTGTAACAGCGAAATTTTCCAAAGTGATCTCGCCGCCTCATCAAACACAGACTTGAAGGTAAAAATCCCATCGACGAAGCCGATCTGGAATGGATTTTTGCTCGTAACCTGCCATGTATCCGAAGGGAAGCTCCGGGGGAGGTTCCTGTAAATGTGAAGGTACTGAACAGTCACGTGTATTTTAAAAAATACAAGGTAATGAGAAAATTTCTTATGAAAATGATTTTGATAATCATTCTCATATAATCTATTGTTTTTCTTTTTTCCCTCTGTTATAATGGCAAAGCATTTCTTCACAACGGAAGATTTCAAAATTTATCCGATCCGACAAAATGTACTGGTGAATGATCACCTGCTTTTCCCGGACCGGGAAACCGGAATCCCTGACCACCACAGGATTTCCGCAGCACATGAGATTGAAACATATAAGGAGGAACCATCATGTCTGAACAGAATACCCCGAACGGTACTGCTGACCTTTTCAAAAAGGCCTGGAGAGGATTCCAGGGTGCAAAATGGACCGATGAGGTCAATGTCCGCGAATTCATCCAGAATAACTATACCCAGTATGACGGAAACGAGGATTTCCTCGCCGCTCCGACCGAGGCGACCGATAAGCTCTGGGGTCGTCTTCAGGAACTCCAGAAAGAGGAGCGCAAAAAAGGCGGCGTTTTAGAGTGCGAGACTGAGGTCGTATCCAGCCTGACTTCCTACGGTCCTGGCTACATCGACGAGAGCTTAAAAGAGCTCGAGACCATCGTCGGCCTCCAGACGGACAAGCCGTTAAAGCGTGCATTCATGCCTTACGGCGGGATCAAGATGGCGGAGGAAGCCGCTGAGACTTACGGATATAAAGTAAACGAGAAATTCCACAAAATCTTCACCGAATACCATAAGACACACAACCAGGCTGTCTTTGACGCCTACACTCCGGAGATGAAAGCTGCCCGCCACTGCCATATCGTGACCGGTCTTCCGGACACTTACGGCCGTGGAAGAATTGTCGGCGACTACCGCCGTGTGGCTCTCTACGGAATCGATTTCCTGATCGAGGAGAAGAAAAAAGACCTGGATCTCTGCGGAAACGGTGCGATGTACGATGAGATCATCCGCCAGAGAGAAGAGATCGCGGAGCAGATCCGTGCATTAAAGGGCATGAAGGAGATGGCAAAGATCTACGGCTACGATATCTCCGGCCCGGCGACAAACGCAAAAGAGGCAATCCAGTGGCTGTACTTCGGCTACCTCGCAGCAGTCAAGACCCAGAACGGCGCTGCGATGAGCGTTGGACGTATCTCCACCTTTATTGATATTTATGTAAACCGTGATCTGGAAGAGGGAACTCTCACCGAGTCCCAGGCTCAGGAACTGATCGACCATATGACCATGAAATTCCGTATGGTGAAGTTCGCGAGAATCCCGTCCTACAACCAGCTCTTCTCCGGTGACCCGGTTTGGGCGACTCTCGAGGTTGCAGGTCTCGGACAGGACGGACGCCACATGGTCACAAAGACCGACTACCGTTTCCTCCATACTTTAGAGAACATGGGACCGTCCCCGGAGCCGAACCTGACCGTGCTCTACTCTTCCCGCCTTCCGGAAAACTTCAAGAAGTACGCAGCGAAGATCTCCGTTGACACTTCTTCCATCCAGTACGAGAACGATGACGTGATGCGTCCGGTATGGGGCGACGACTACAGCATCTGCTGCTGCGTATCCGCTACACAGACAGGTAAGGAGATGCAGTTCTTCGGTGCCCGCGCAAACCTTGCAAAGTGCCTGCTCTACGCGATCAACGGCGGTAAGGACGAGAAGTACATGACAAAAGACGGCAAACCGATGCAGGTTGGTCCGGAGTATGCACCGATCACTTCCGAGTATCTCGACTACGACGAGGTCATGCACAAATATGATCTCATGATGGACTGGCTTGCAGGAATCTATGTGAATATCCTGAACCTGATCCAGTACATGCACGATAAATATTACTACGAGGCAGCCGAGATGGCTCTCATCGACACCGACGTGCGCCGCACCTTCGCGACCGGTATCGCAGGTTTCTCCCATGTGGTGGATTCCCTCTCCGCGATCAAGTACGCAAAGGTCAAGGTTGTCCGCGACGAGAACGGCATGGCATCCAGTTTCATCACAGAGGGCGACTTCCCGCGCTACGGAAATGATGATGACCGCGCCGACGATATCGCAGTTTGGCTGTTAAAGACTTTCTTAAAGAAAGTGAAAAAGTACCATACCTACCGGAATTCCGAGGCGACAACTTCCATCCTTACGATCACTTCCAACGTGGTTTACGGTAAGGCGACAGGCGCTCTCCCGGACGGACGTGCAGCGTTCACTCCGTTTGCCCCGGGCGCTACCCCGTCCTACGGTGCGGAGCAGAATGGTCTTCTCGCTTCCTTAAACTCCGTCGCAAAGCTTCCGTATGAGTACGCACTCGACGGAATCTCCAACACCGAGACGATCGCTCCTGGTGCACTCGGACACTCCGAGGACGAGAGAAAGAACAACCTCGTTCATGTTCTCGACGGATACTTTGACCAGGGCGCTCATCACCTCAACGTGAATGTCTTCGGTCTTGATAAGTTAAAAGACGCGATGGAACATCCGGAGAAACCGGAGTATGCAAACTTCACGATCCGCGTTTCCGGTTATGCGGTTAAGTTTATCGACCTGACAAGAGAGCAGCAGCTTGATGTCATCGCAAGAACCTGCCACGAGGCAATGTAAATTTATCCATTTAAAAATCAGCCGGGAATGTTGTTTGTTCCCGGCTGAGTCTAAATTATGAAGGTTTTTTCTGGCTTGGCATTAGGGTTTTAATGTTTGCACTTTTGCACCGCACTGCTCATTTTATCTTTATTTTTATCCCCGGCAGATTCCGGGAGAAGGGAAACTTTTATATGGAAACAACAGGCTACATTCACTCCATCGACAGTTTTGGTTCCGTAGACGGACCCGGCGTCCGCTTTGTGACTTTTCTTCAGGGCTGCCATATGCGGTGCCGGTATTGTCATAATCCGGATACGTGGAAGCTGGCAAACACTGCTGCCATTTCCGGACCACAGACCTCCGAAAACGCAGCTCATGCGAATACTGTCCAAAATACAGCTTCTGACAGCGCCGCACCTTCCTCCGTCTGTAATTATAAGGAAATGACCCCCTCTGCCCTGATCAGACAGGCGCTCCGCTACAAGCGCTACTGGGGCAAAGAGGGCGGCATCACGGTCAGTGGAGGCGAACCGCTCTTACAGATCGATTTCATGAATGAACTTTTCCGTCTTGCAAAAGAAAACGGCGTCGGCACAGTGCTTGACACCGCGGGACAGCCGTTTACAAGAGAAGATCCATTTTTCTCAAAGCTCACCGATCTCATGGAAAATACCGATCTTGTCATGCTGGACTTAAAACACATCGATCCGGAAAAGCACCGCGCTCTCACCGGCCATTCCAACGAAAATATTCTGGCTTTCGCCAGATACCTGAATGAGATCGGCAAACCCATGTGGATCCGCCACGTCCTCGTCCCCGGCGTGACCGATGACAATGAGAATCTTCACGGCATCCGTGCGTTTTTAGATACACTGTCCAATGTAAAAAAAGTGGAAGTTCTTCCGTACCATACACTCGGCATCTACAAATGGGAGTCCCTCGGGATCCCGTATACCTTAAAAGATGTGGATCCGCCGACTGCGGAATCTGTGAAGCGGGCGGAAGAGATACTTGGGTGCCAGAAATAGATTTTGCCAGCCCAGCACCACCGATACCTGTCAACGTCAGGTTCTCATGCAAACACAATCTTTGACTATTGCTCACATAAGTAAAACACGTACTGCCCGAAGTTGATTCTACCTTACTTCAATCAGTACGTGTTTCTTTTATCTTTTCTGATTATAAATTTCTTTTAAATCCTCAATCGCAAGAACCGGATCCATCGTATGAAACATCATATAATTTCGTTTCATAACTTCGACTGCTGCTTGTTTATATATCTTTTTGCTGTCCTCACCGCTGTAATAATGCCAATAACGATAAATATAACCGATCCAATACAGGACATCTTTTGAAAATACTTCTCCGCCAATCAAGCTTTCTGTCTTGGCATTTCCGATAACCTCATCTAAAAGATATTCTTCTCCTGCCCATTGCATACGATTATACTCGGAATCTAATGCTTTTGCCGTCTCAGAATTCATAAACAGTTTAATAAACTCCATGCTGCCGTAATTATGATCCGCCGACAGTTCAAAAAGTCTTCCCTGTATATCACAAAGTTTCAAAGCTATCTCATTCATTATCTTCCTCCGGTTTTTGCATTATCCAGAATCTCATCAAAAAATAAACCTTCACGGCGGTAGTTCTTGCAGATATCGTTCGCAAGAGAAACTCCCCTTGCACGATTTTCCTCAGCAACTTCCTTAATAAATGCCCTCTCTAAATATGAAAGTTCTATTTCCGCTTCGATATGAATTGCATCACATCCTCGCTGCGAGACAGCAACATACTGACTTCCTAATTGCAATGCAGAAAGGCTGTGCACCAATGCTGCATCTGTGATATTTCCAATAAAGAAATTATCAATCACATAAAACATCCTGTCATTTGCAATGCTTCCAATAAGCAGATCTTTTCCGGCTGCCATATTTCGATACTTGTTATAAAATTCAGTATCCTTTATGCTCTCCATTCTTCCCCTGTTATATGCTACAAGCATTGCCCACTCAATATCTGCTGGTACATTCAGCAATTTAAGCTCATTCACATCGACAGAAACGATATAAAATTTTGATTTTTCATAGTCACAAATCAGTGTCAACGCCTGACCTGGATCTGTTCCCATATAAAAGCCTCTGCCAAAATCACACTGTTTCCGGCTCTTCGGCTCAATAACTCCTTCTATGCCGGATTTCGATCCATGATAAAGTAGCACCTTTCCGTGAACAGCTTCTATTTTTTTTGCCGCTTCCGCAATTTTCTCCAACGTCATATCATAAACCGGAACTGCCCGTGCCTTACACAGCTCATGCAATCTCATCTGCGCCAGTTTATTAGGAACAGCCCGGCCGTTTTCCCAACGGTTCACGGTTGCAAAAGACACATTCATATACTCTGCGAACTCGGTCTGACTCATGTTCAAATAAAACCTGATTTTTTTAATCAAATTTTTCATGTCGCTTCTCCAAAATATAACATTATTTATAATGTAAAATATATCAGATGTTATGTTTCGTGTCAATGTATCTACCAGAATCCACTTCATACCATGCTGTCAATATGTTGTCGTTTATTCTTTGCATCTTTTTTACTTCTCTCGAAACACCTCTTTTCAATAACACTTATCATAATGTTCACTTACATTTATATTATACACCAACCAGTCCAGCAACATGAAGAGCATTTACCTATAAAAATAGCGCATTATATTTAATGCGTTATTTTTACCATATGCTTTTATTTTCTGCTCTCTGCCAGCTCCCCAAGCTTCCCAAGAATCTCCTTCGCCTTCTCGATCATCGGTTCGCAGTTCTTGTTTTTCTTTCCTTTTTCCTGGTAGAACAGGACCGGTTTCTCGCCGCCCTGGGCGAAGCGGAGCGCAGTCTTGTACTCCGCGATCAGCGCCGGGATCTTTGTGACATCGAGCTTCGCCTTCGGGTAAAGCTCGATCCGGATTTCCTGGGTATTGATATCCACCTCGGTCACATACGCCCGGTGTGCCATGGCCTTTAACTCCGCAACCCGGAGCAGATTGTCGACGGATTTCGGGATATCGCCGAAGCGGTCGATCAGTTCATCCTGCATATCCATGTACTCGTCATCTGTCTCGATGGCGGAAATTCTCTTATACACATCCAGTTTCAGATACTCATTCTTGATATATCCGTCCGGGATAAACGCGTCGATATCGCAGTCCACAACGGTCTCGAACGTCTCCTCTTCCTCCTGTCCGCCCTTCAGAGCGATGACTGCCTCATTGAGCATCTTGCAGTAGAGGTCGTATCCGACCGCCTCCATGTGTCCGTGCTGCTCCGCACCGAGGATATTTCCCGCGCCGCGGATCTCAAGGTCCCGCATCGCGATCTTGATGCCGGAACCGAGCTCCGTGAACTCGCGGATCGCCTGGAGACGCTTTTCCGCATCTTCTTTTAACATCTTATCGCGCTTGTACATGAGGAACGCGTACGAGGTCCGGTTCGAACGCCCGATCCGCCCGCGGATCTGGTAGAGCTGGGAGAGGCCCAGCCGGTCCGCATCCTGAATGATCATCGTGTTGGCATTCGGGATATCGAGTCCCGTCTCGATGATCGTCGTGGAGACGAGCACATCGATATCACCGTTGATGAAATCCAGCATGATCTTCTCGAGCTGGTGCTCATTCATCTGACCATGGGCGAATGCCACATTTGCCTCCGGAACGAGCGACGCCACATGGTTTGCCACCTCGTCGATGTTGTTGACACGATTGTATACATAGTACACCTGCCCGCCGCGTCCTAACTCTCTGTGGATCGCCTCGCGGATCATTTCGTCGTTGTACTCCATGACGTACGTCTGGATCGGAACACGGTCCACCGGCGGCTCCTCGAGAACACTCATATCGCGGATCCCGATGAGACTCATGTGCAGCGTTCTCGGGATCGGCGTCGCCGTCAGAGTCAGAACATCCACGTTCTGCTTCATCTGCTTGATCTTCTCCTTGTGTGTCACGCCGAACCGCTGCTCCTCATCGACGATCAGAAGTCCCAGACTCTTGAACTGCACATCCTTGGAAAGCACCCGGTGCGTGCCGACCACGATGTCCACATATCCTTTTTTCAGACCTTCGATCGTCTTTTTCATCTCTCCGGGCGTCCGGAACCGCGACATCATGTCCACGCGGACCGGGAAATCCTTCATTCTCTGGACGAACGTATTGTAGATCTGCTGCGCCAGGATCGTTGTCGGGACCAGGTACACGACCTGTTTTCCTTCCTGCACCGCCTTGAACGCCGCGCGGAGTGCGATCTCCGTCTTTCCGTATCCCACATCCCCGCAGATCAGGCGGTCCATGATCTTCTTGCTCTCCATGTCCCGCTTCGTATCGTCGATCGCAGTGAGCTGATCGTCCGTCTCATCATAGGGGAACATCTCCTCGAATTCCTTCTGCCACACCGTATCCGGCCCGTACTGGAATCCTTCCGCATCCTGTCTCGCCGCATAGAGCTGCACGAGCTCCTTCGCGATCTCGCGGACTGCCGTGCGGACCTTCGTCTTCGTCTTCGTCCACTCGGTCCCGCCGAGCTTGTTTAACTTCGGGACCTTCGCGTCAGCCCCCGCATACTTCTGGATCCCCTCCAGACGGGTCGCCGGGAGATAGAGGTTTCCGCCATCCCCGTACTCGACCTTGATGTAGTCTTTGATGACATGGTCCTGCTCAATCTTCTCGATTCCCTTATAGATGCCGAGACCATGACTCTCATGCACCACGTAGTCGCCGACAGAGAGTTCGGAGAAGCTGCTGATCTTCTTTCCTTCGTAATTATATTTTTTTCGCTTTTTCTTCCGCTTTTCCACGCCGAACATGTCGCCCTCAGTGATGACGACGAACTTGATCAGCGGGTACTCAAAGCCCTTATGGAGTTTTCCGTAGGTAACCATGATCTCCCCCGGAGCGACCGGCTGTCCCGGGTCTTCCGGACAGAATGCCCGCAGGTCATACTCCCTTAAATCTCCTGCGAGGCGGCTCGCTCTGGTCCTTGACGCGGAGAGGAGGACAACGCGATATCCGTCCTTCTTCCATCTCGTCAGGTCCTTGATCAGGATCTCGAAGCTGTTCTGGTAGGAATTTAAGTTCTTTCCGGTCAGGCTGTACTTCGCCTTCGGAGTCATGCCGGGGAGTCTCTGGTCGAGTCCTGTCATGAAGATCGTGTGCGGCGTGTGCGCGTCCGCCAGGATCGTTTTCGAGGAAAACAGGAGGTCCGCCTGCCCCGGCAGGATATAGCCCTGCTCCAGACGGTGGGACATACTCTCGCGGAATTCCGTCTCGACGGTCTCCGCTTTTTCCTTCATCCGCTGGGGCTCATCTAAAATTAATGCCAGGCCAGATGCCTGTTTCTTTTCGGCCGTTTTTCCGGCCGCCCTTGCCGTTTTCTTTCCTGATGTCTTCGTCCCAGCTGTCCCAGTATCACTCTGATCTACGTTCCCGCCTGATTCTACTGTCTTCTTTCCTGCCTCTTCAGCTTCAGTTTCAATAACTCCCACTTCCGCCTGTTTTCCTGTTTCTGTCGCAGAAGACACCAAAGTGACCTTAGCGCCGACTTCTTTCATATAGTCAAGAAATGAAACCGTATCTTTACAGAAATACCTGATATACGCATCCAGCATCTGGACATCAAAGCCCTCTTTTAAGGATTCCACAAGCTCCCCGACAGCCCGCCTGATCCGCGTCGCCTCCTCCGGCTTTTTCTGGTCGCGGAAGGTCTTTTCCTGCTTCTTTCCCTCCGCTTCCAGGCGCAGGATCCCGTCCTCGATATGTTCCTTCGTGAGGATCAGTTCTGCTGCCGGATAAATCGTGACCTCGTCCATCTGCTGGATCGAGCGCTGGCTCTCGGCATCAAAGGAGCGGATGGAATCCACCTCATCTCCCCAGAGCTCGATCCGGACCGGGACCTCCTCCGTCAGTGGGAACACATCCAGAATTCCGCCGCGGACAGAAAACTGTCCCATTCCATCGACCTGTCCCATCCGCTCATAGCCCATGTTCGTGAGCTGTGTCTTGATCTCCTCGATATCGAGCGTCTGTCCCGCCATGATGTTCAGGCAGCTCTCCCTGATCATGGAAAGCGGCAGAAGATGATCCATGAGTCCGTCCACGGTCGTTACGACAACTCCGCCTTCATCCTCCAAAAGATGTTTAAATACCTGCATCCGCTGTCTCGTCAGGAGATTTCCGTGGATATCAGAGCTGTAAAACAGGAGGTCTCTCGCCGGGTACAGCCAGGTATTCGGCTCAAAATAGCTGAAATCATCATAGATTTCCTTCGCCCGGTTGTCATCGTACGTCACGACAAGGCGCCACGGATGTTCCTTCGAGAGTTCATGCATGACATGAACTTTCTGGGAATCCGTCACGCCGCTGACCTGGATCGGACCTTTTCCTTTATCCATATCCTGTTTCATATCGGTATACTCCGCCAGCTCCGCGAGCGGATTTGCAAAAACTTCAGCCATGGTTCCTCCTGTTTTTATTCGTTTCCTGTCCGATCATATTTCTGATTCTATTCCAGTTAGTGTGCATAGGCATTCTCCGCACGCACACTGCGGCAAAATTTTGCCAATACTTCTTTTATTTTTCTTCTTTCTTCCGGTTATGATCATTCATCGCCTGCGCGATTCCGACATTCACGATCTCGCAGACTGCGTCCGCCGCTTCCTTCACGGCGTCATCCATCGTCGCCTGCTCTTCCTTTGAGAAGTGTCCGAGCACATAATCTGCAAGATCCATTCTCGCCGGTTTCTCACCGACTCCGACCTTCACGCGCGGGAATTCCTGGGTTCCGAGATGTGCGATGATGCTCTTGATTCCGTTGTGACCGCCGGCACTTCCCTTTGCGCGGATCCTTAACTGACCTGGAGCCAGACTGATATCATCGTACACGATCAGGATATCTTCCGGATCCACCTTATAATAATCGGCCGCCGCGCGGATACTCTCCCCACTGGAGTTCATATACGTCTGCGGCTTCATGAGGATCACTTTCTCCCCGCCGATCACGCCTTTTCCGCAGAGCGCCTTGTGCTTCTTCTCAGAGATGTCCGCCCCGATCTTCTCCGCCAGAGCATCCATCACCATAAAACCTGCATTGTGTCTTGTATTTTCATATTCCTTTCCCGGGTTTCCGAGACCTGCAATTATTAACATTTTTATCTCCTTTTTTTCTTCGCTCTCCGCGGCAGTAAGTTTTTATCGCTGTTCGTAACTGTTCCATATCTTCGCAGTTACCATTCTTTCATTCGTTTCTTTCTGCAACGCACTTAAGGGGGATTTTTCAGTCCCCCCGGTTTTTCCATTTTATCAGCTTTGCCTTGTCTGCGCAAGGCTGAACTTGGCCACATCATAAAAAGATCCTGCCGCCACACACGAGCAGGATTTCGGCTCCTTTTATTTGCCGGGAAGTTCCACAAGAACTCGCCGGTAAGCAAAAACTGCCGCCACCAGACACGCCCTTGATCTCCCGGAACGTCTCTGCTGACGGCAGTTTTTATGTGATATACTCACCTTTTCATACTCCGGCAGGTACCCCCTAAGTACCGTCCGTACATTTCCCCGGATCATGCTTTCGCATTATCTCCAGCATCCATTCGGTTGTACGGAATTTCATACTCCATAGCTTACCATATTTCTTCATATGATGCAATCAATTCCATTAAATACAGGGTTTTATGTGTCATATGTATGCTTTTTCTGAATTTGTCTGTATATTTTTTAACAAACTTTAATTTCTCTCCCGCTCCAGGATCGTATATTTCTTCTCCATCCGTACCGGATGCATACTCTCTTTCGTCCGTCTCAGATTTTCCAGTCCCATATCATCTTCCCGGTTCACCAGTCCTGTCTCCGGATATGAATGGAGCAAAAACTCTTTTTCCAGATAATTGTACAGACCGCGAAGCTCAGTATCTGCCTTTTCCACATGTGTCACCGTCATATCGGTCTCCTTACACTCCGTTCCCATGGAAAATGCCTCCAGAATCCCGTTCACACGAACACCGGCAATCGTGATCTCCGCTTCCCTGCAGAATCGGATTGCTTCCCGTATCCCGGTCTCCTCACTGTCCAACCGGTTCAGAGCATCATCACTTTCCTTTTTCGATGACCAGCGATCCAGAAACTGTAAAATCTCCGGTTCATCCTCCGGTCCAAGAAGAACAAACTCTACCCGGTCTCCATAGTCTCTCTGGAATCTGGAGATCCTGTTTTTCATTTTTGAATATTTCCTTCCGGGAAGAAGACGCATCTCCTCCCCGGAATAAATATAATCAAAGCTGTCCCTGTCCTCCACAACCTCATACTGAGCCGGATCCGGAAGATCTCTCCGCAGAACATTTCTCTCAAACGGTTCTCAGATAAGTTGCCCTGCTCTTTTGAGTCCAGCCAGACAACTACCCGCAGGCTCTTCGCCATTTTTTCCAGCAGACGGCCCGCAAAAAACATGACCTCGCGGGAGTTCAGATACGCGATCCCGGAGATCGACACCAGTTTTCCATTACCGGTTCCGGCTGCGAGGCGGTTCGCTATTTCCGTCGTCAGATAGCGCTTGATTTCCGGAAGAAGCGTTTCTGCAGATGCGAGCTCATACAGATCTTTCATATTGACCGATGAACGCTCATTTCCAATGCTTTCATCCATCCAGCGGATAAATTCTTCGACGGTATCGACTTCATGGCTCAGATCAAAAGAAAGCTCCGCATGTTTCCTGACCTGTTCCGACAGGCATACTCTCCCGTACTCCATCGGCATATCCACCTGCGTAATTTTTCCGATATTGTTTAAAATATCCGCTTCTGCCGCCTGAAATGTTTTTGTTTTTTCCAGAATTTCTGCCGTCTTCATTCCCGCACCTCCTCTCCCGGAAATCTGCCTGCTTGTTTTTTTCATTTTTACATGTTCGATATTCTTCGTCAATGCGTCCTGCACAAGATGTCATTTTTTTGCACGAGATGTAAATAATTGTAGATAAGATAAATTTTATCATCCGCACTTTCACGCTTCAATTTGATGTGGTGGAATACATGTTTTCATGTATCAAATACATCATATTTCACATTTTTTCTTTATTTTTCCATGAAAATCAATTGTTTTTTGGAACTTCACATGATAAAATTGAGCACATATTTTGGACTCAGTCCCGTTATTGGAGGAATTTATGAATATTTCCGCACAGATCCGGCAATCCGTCCACATCATCACCGAATACTACGAAAACCACCTACAGCCATTCTTCGATGCCGCAGACGACGATCTTCTCTGGATCGGTCCTGCCGAGAACCAGTGGATGCAGGGAAAGTCAACGATCCTCGCCGCTTTCGCACAGGAAGACGGAACACATCATCTGACCTTCACGATGAGCAATATCTCAGCCACACCGGTTTCCTGCGGCCCGCATGCCTGCGAGATCATTCTGACATATCTTGTATACACGTACTATCCGAGCGGAGCGATGACGGTCCATGACCAGAGACTTCACTATACCTGGCGCGATAAAAAGGTGACCGGACCCGACGGAAAATCTGTTATGGTCCCGAAGATCGCCGTGGTCCATATCTCCAACGCGTTCCCTTACGATGAGCGCGATAAGATCTATCCGGTCCACTACGATGAGATGAAGGTTCCCGTGACGGTCAGTCCGGTCACCGGACAGCGCATCACGATCAATGGGCAGAATCACGTCTGCCACTTTCTCGTTGCGAACTCCATTCTCTATATCGAGACCGGAACCCGCTCCCCGTACACGGTGGTCCACACTCTGACCAGCACCTTTGACTCCGTCGATTCTCTTTCAAAACTGGAGAAACAATATGGATCCATCTTCTTGAGGATCCATGCAAGTTTCATTGTAAATCCATTGTTTGTCCAGTCCATCCGCCGCTTCGAGCTCACCCTGACCGACGGCACCGTTCTTCCAATCCCGGACCGGAAATACGCGAAGGTCGCAAAAGCGCTGCAGGAGTGGGGAAAATAGAACAGAAGTTCCAAAGGATTTTCCTATAAAAAAGCCCTCCGGCCTTCACCTTACATTCCGTTGGTGAAGCCGGAGGGCTTTCTTTTTATTTCTTGTTTCAATCCACAGTCGATAATTTCACGTAGACTGACTGTGATTTGCTTCGTGTAAGTGGGGGAATCCTTGCTGTTGTTAGTTAAACAATTCCCTTACTGATTTTTCCAGTGCTCCGTATGCAGCAGCATATGTGCCTTGTGGGACATCGGTTTTCCGAAGAAATCGCTGTAGATTTCCTTGATATCCGGGTTTTCATGCGAATACCGGAGTTCTGATTCCGCATCCAGTTCGTACAATTTCTTTCCGCGCGCAAACGCCCGCTCCTCGCCGTCGTGGATCGGCTGTCCGCCGCCGCCGACGCAGCCGCCCGGGCATGCCATGACTTCGACAAAGTCGTAGTGGACTTCCCCGCGCTCGATCTGCTGCAGCAGTCTCCGTGTATTTCCAAGGCCGCTGACTGCCGCCGTGCGAAGCTTAATGTCTCCGATCTCAAACTCCGCTTCCTGGACTCCTGCGTTTTCCTGGAATCCTTCACTGCGGACCGCACGGAACGCGTCTGCAGGCGGGTTCTCGCCCTTTAAGGTGAAATATGCGGTGCGCAGGGCCGCTTCCATAACGCCGCCGGTCGCACCGAAGATCACACCGGCGCCGGTTCCCGCATGCATCGGGCTGTCGCCCGGGATCTCGACCAGTGTATCCGGACGGATATGGGCGGAGCGGATCATCTTCACGAGTTCTCTCGTCGTGAGGACCGCATCGACGTCATGTCCGGCATACTCCCCGTAGAACAGGTCCATCTCACGCTCGCCTTTCTTTGCCACGCACGGCATGATGGAGAGCGTAAAGATCTGATCCGGAGAAACTCCGAGTTTTTCCGCAAAATATGTCTTCATGACCGCACCGAACATCTGCTGCGGGGATTTCGCCGTGGAGAGGTAGTTCACCATATAAGGAAACTGGCTCTTCGCAAATCGAACCCAGCCAGGGCAGCATGAGGTGAACATCGGACGGTCTTTCAGTTCGCCGCTTGTGAAACGGCTGATAAACTCCGTGCTCTCCTCCATGATCGTGAGGTCCGCAGAAAATACCGTATCAAACGCGTAATCGACGCCCATTCTCTTTAATGCGTCGAAGATCTTTCCGACCGGAGCGTCCGCGCCGGAGAGTCCAAGTTCCTCGCCCCAGGCCGTGCGTACCGCCGGGGCAACCTGCGCCACAACGATCTTCTCTTTATTTTCGATCGCTTCCCAGACTTTTTCCGTATCGTCGCGCTCCGAGAGGGCGCCGACCGGACAGTGGGTGATACACTGACCGCAGAGAGCGCAGTTCGCTTCCCCGATCGTCTTATGTCCTGCGACATTCACGGTCGTTCTGGAACCGGTTCCTTCCACATCCCAGATCCCGAGTCCCTGGATCTTATCACAGACCTGAACACAGCGCATGCACTTGATGCACTTCGCGGAATTACGGACCAGCGGGAAATTCTTATCCCACGGCTGATATTCCGGTTCCTGCTTAAACGGGATTTCCAGAATATTCAGATCATATGCCACCTGCTGCAGACCACAGTTTCCGTTTCTCGGACAGACCACGCAGCGGTTATCATGCTGGGACAGCAGCAGCTGGACCGTATTTCTTCTGTGATTCCGGACCTTCGGGCTGTTCGTATGGATGACCATGCCTTCCTTCACGAGGTTGTTGCAGGAGGTGATCAGTTTTTCCTTTCCTTCCAGCTCCACAACACAGACTCTGCAGGCCGCGATCTCGTTGATCCCCTTTAAATAGCAGAGCTTCGGGATCGGGATCCCGTTCTTCTCGGCAGCTTCCATGATCGTAATATTTTCCTCTGCCGAAATCTTTTTTCCGTCGATCGTAATATTTACCATAATGTACTCCTGCCTCCTTTAAAGATTCCGTATCCGAAATGATCACAGCGCAGGCACCGTCCGGCTTCCTGCTTCGCCTCCTTCTCGGTCATGCACTTCTCGACTGCCTCGAAATCACAGACACGCTCGCCTGCTTCCCGCTCCATTAAGTTCACACGTCCGCACGGAGTCTTGTCCTTTAAGCTCGCCTCCGGAATTTCCACTCCGCTCGTGATCTCGTGGTGGTAACCCAGGTATTCATCGATGTTCGCCGCAACAACCTTCGCTGCTGCGATCGCTTTAATTACAGATGCCGGACCGCTGGAGCAGTCGCCGCCCGCGAAGACGCCCAGCATGTTTTCAAATGCACCGCTCTTTAAGGTCACGATCTTTCCGCGGGATACCGGGATCCCGGCTTTCTCGAAATGTCCGGACTCGATATCCTGTCCGATCGCCTTGATCAGGACATCACATGGAATGTAGACATCCGGCTCTCCGGTCGGCTTCACGCTGGCGCGGCCGTCCCTGATCGCGCTGATCATCTGCGGGGTCGCGTAGATGCCATGGATCTTGTGGTCTTCCCCGACATCTAAGGACGCTGGAGCCTTTAAGGTCACGATCTCGATCCCCTCCGCGATCGCGCCCTCGATCTCACCCGGCAGCGCCGTCATATCGTTTCTCCGTCTTCTATATAAAATGCTGACTTTCTTCGCTCCAAGTCGTTTTGCCGTGCGGACTGCATCCATGGACACGTTTCCGCCGCCGATGACAACGACTTCCTTTCCGGTCAGGTCGATGATCTCGTCTTTTCCGACACTCCGCAGGAACTGTACCGCGGAGAGAACGCCGTCCGCGTCCTCACCCGGAAGTCCAAGCTTCTTATCCGTGCTGGCGCCGATCGTGATGAGCACCGCGTCATACTGTTCCCGCAGTTCCTGGATCGTGATGTCCACACCGATCTTTAAGCCATATTTTACTTCCACGCCGGTCTTTAAGATCGCGTTGATATCGTCATCCAGCCGATCTTTCGGGAGACGATAGTTCGGGATCCCGTACCGCAGCATACCGCCGAGCTTCGGCAGCATCTCGTACACGGTCGTCTGATGTCCCATGAGCTGTAAGTAGTAAGCAGCACTTAAACCTCCCGGACCGCCGCCGAGGACAGCGACCTTTTTCCCGGTCGACGGAGCACATTTCGGCGGATCCACAACACCCGCGTAATCTGCCGCGAACCGTTTCAGTCCCCGGATATTGACCGCATCGTCGACCATGTTTCTCCGGCATCTCGCCTCACACGGATGCTCACAGATAAAACCGCAGGTCGTCGGGAACGGGTTGTCCTTCCGGATCAGGCGGATCGCATCGGCATATCTTCCTTCTTCCACGAGCACCACATAACCCGGAATGTCCACATGGGCCGGACAGATCGCGACACACGGGACCGGTTGGTTATATGTACAGGTACAGCGGCCTTTCTTGATGTGCTCCACATAGTCATCGCGGTAGCCGATCAGCCCCTTATAGACCATGTTCGCCGCCTCATAGCCGATCGCACAGTCCGCGGAATCCATGATGGAAAGCGCCGTCTTCTCCATGAGATCCAGCGTATCCATTGTCGCTTTTCCGTTTAATACGTCACGGATCAGCTGGTTTAACTGCCCGAGACCGATCCGGCACGGAACGCATTTTCCGCACGTCTGCGCGTGGCAGAGCTCCAGAAACGCTCTCGCCATATCAACAGGACAGAGCCCAGGCGGGCTCGATTCGATTCTTCTCTCCAGATCTTTATAAAGTCCCTCCATCACGATCCGCGCGCGGGTCGGGGACATGATCTCCAATCTGCTCATATGATTCACTCCTCTGCAATTTTTTCATCGGTCACACCTGCTCACGCAGGTATGCCTGCTTTCCCCTCTATGGCTTATTGAATTTGTTTCTTAACATATTGTCGATTTTATCACGTAATTATTAAATAAATCAAGTCTTTTATTTACTTTACTTAATAATCTTTTGTTTAACGTTAATTTTTAGACAATTTTGCCGGTATTCTTTCCCATATCAATGATCTGATTTTCGTTTCTCTCATCTTGCGTGTCGGGGAGAACTATGATACGATAAAGAATGGTGTGCAAGGAACGCTCCCTGTCCTGGTGTCCGTATATGCTCACCCGAAAGGAGACTTGTGATATGAAATCCGGAGAACATTTTGACGTGATCATCATCGGCGCCGGCCCGTCCGGAATCTTCTGCGCGTATGAGCTGATCAAAGAAAAGCCAGAATTAAACATTCTGATGATTGAAAAAGGAAGACCGATCGAGAAACGTGTCTGTCCGAAGAGAACAACAAAAGTGTGCGTAGGCTGTAAACCGTGTTCCATCACCACCGGTTTCGCCGGAGCAGGAGCTTTCTCCGACGGAAAACTTTCCCTCTCCCCGGACGTCGGCGGAAATCTGCCGGAAATCTTAGGATATGATAAAGCAACAGAACTCATCAAAGAGTCCGACGATATCTACCTGCAGTTCGGCGCTGACAAGAACGTCTACGGCGTTGACAAACAGCAGGAGATCCGCAAGATCCGTAAAAAGGCCATCAATGCAAACTTAAAACTGATCGAATGCCCGATCCGTCACCTCGGAACCGAGGAAGGCTACAAGATTTATACCCGCCTGCAGGATCACCTCCTCGCAAACGGCATCCACATGGAATTCAACACGATGGTAAAAGATATCATCATCGAAGACGGAGCTGCAAAAGGTGTTATTACCGATAAAGACGAGACATACTACGCAGACGAGATCGTCTCCGCCATCGGTCGTGAAGGTTCCGACTGGTTCTCCCACATCTGTGATGACCACGGGATCGATACCGAGGTCGGCACCGTTGATATCGGTGTCCGCGTTGAAGTCCGCGACGAGGTCATGGAATTCCTCAACAAGAACCTCTACGAGGCAAAACTCGTATACTACACACCGACCTTCGACGATAAAGTCCGCACCTTCTGTACGAACCCGTCCGGTGAGGTTGCTACCGAATATTACGAAAATGGTCTGGCTGTCGTAAACGGCCACGCTTATAAATCAAAAGAATATAAGACAAACAACACCAACTTCGCGATCCTGGTGTCCAAGAACTTCACAAAACCCTTCAAGACCCCGATCGAGTATGGTAAACACATCGCCCAGCTCTCCAACATGCTCTGCGACGGAAAGATCCTCGTCCAGACCTTCGGAGACTTCCAGAGAGGCCGCCGCACCACAGAGGAGCGTCTCTGCAGAAACAATATCATCCCGACCTTAAAGGATGCTGTTCCGGGCGACCTTTCCTTAGTTCTCCCGCACCGCATCATGGTCGACATCAAGGAGATGTTAAAAGCTCTGGACAAGGTAACTCCGGGTATCGCCAGCGATGAGACTCTGCTTTACGGCGTGGAAGTTAAATTCTATTCCAACAAGGTCGTTGTCGATAAGGACTTTGAGACAAACATCCACGGTCTCCGCGCCATCGGTGACGGTGCGTCCGTGACCCGCGGTCTTCAGCAGGCATCCGCGAATGGACTTTCCGTTGCGAGAAGTATCCTGGCGAGAATGGATCAGAAATAAATGATAAAAAGAGCACCTTACGATCAATGTTTCAGGGATTTTTCTTTCTGACATTGTGATGATAGGTGCTCTTTTCTTAGTTCAATTCGAGTTCAGCTTCTGTATTCCAGTCAGCGCGAACTGACAAACTTTCTCAAAATTTCTGTTCTCTGCCGTTTGTTTCGATCGATATCGGTATATTGTCTGCGAAGAATGTGTATATTCGCAAAATGTTTTTTCACTTTCTCGGATGTGCCCCCTGGTACGCCTCCCGGACTGTATTTTCCGTCGCATATGCCGTATACATCTGCGTGGATGCCAGGTCGGAATGCCCCATCATGGTCTGAACAGCGCGCATGTCAGCGCCGTTGCTCAAAAGATGGACCGCAAAAGAGTGGCGCAGGGTATGCGGTGTGATGTCCTCCTCGATCCCGGCCCGCTCCCCATAATATTTGATCAGCTTCCAGAAGCCCTGACGGCTCATGACTCCTCCGCTGCAGTTTGTAAAGAGAAGTTCCGAACTCATTCCCTTTAAGAACGTCTCCCGCGAGGCCTCCAGATACTTCGCCAGCGCATTTTTCGCCGCATGGCCGAACGGGATCATCCGCTCTTTATGCTCATCCCGGCAGGTGATAAAGCCGACCGCCATATTCACGTCTGAAAGCTTCAGGCTTACAAGCTCCGTCACACGGATCCCGGTCGCATATAAAAGCTCCAGCATCGCCTTATCACGGATCTCTTTCGGATTTGCACAGGACGGCTGGTCCAGAAGTCTCGTCACCTCATCTACTGTGAGGATCACTGGCACCTTCTTTTCGATCTTCGGTGCATGGATCGATTCTGCAGGATCCCTCCGGATCATTCCTCTCCTATGCATCCAGCCGAAAAATGACTTTGCGGACGCCAGGGACCTTGAGACCGTCGATGCCGCCTTTCCCTCTTTTCCCTGAAAAAGGAGATAAGAATTCAGCGCGGTCTTTGTTACCTTTCCGCACTCCGTGATCCCGTTCTCTTCCAGATAATCCGCCATCTTCAGAAGATCCCTCTGATAAGAAAGCGTTGTATTTTTTGACGCTTGCTTTTCCTCCTCCATATAATGGATGAAGGTCTGAATTTCCTCTCTCATACCTTTTCCCCGTTCATTTGCGGCCACTGTAATCCACTGTTCCCTTATTTTCCCCGGCAAAACCAATATTTTTCTACATTATATCCCCATTTTATGGCAAAATCAAACGGATTTTTCCCACTTGAATCCCTTTGCAGGGAACTCACGCAGCCCGGAAACCTTTTTTCAGTACCTTTTTGCAGCAGTTCCGTGCCTTCATCCTCACTTGTGTCTACGAAAAGAACCGAAAAACTCCTGCTGAAACTTCCGGATTGATCAAAGTCTCTGCTGCGATTCCGAGTGCTGTCAATAAGATCATGCTCAAGATCCGGGATTGCTCATTCCCCCGCACCGGTTCCCGGACCACGATCCACACGAGATACGCCGCCAGCGCATAAAAGATCCCCTGTGGAAAGACCAGCCCGAAAAAGAGCAGGATCCCGCTGACCCCGCTGTGCATCGTCAGGGCACAGACGATCACTGCCGCCTGAAACGATACGCAGACTGCCGATGCATAGCAGATGATCCCGGACAGCGACGTCTGGCAGATCAGGATCCCCACCAGGATCCACACAAAGCGCTTCTTCAGGACACCTGCGAACAGGCTGTAATAATCCACCGCCGACAGCTCCGCAGGCGCAAAGATCCCCGCAAACCATTGTTCCAGCGTATTCTTCATCTCCATGCTCATGTGATTGCAAAAAATCGTTCCCGCTGCAGTCCCAACAAATAAAAAAAAGGACAGCCAGAACAACTGACTGTCCAATAGTCTCCGGTGTCTGCGGATCCCAGTCATAGCGCTGCCGCCCCTGTTCCTTTTTCACAGTGTATGCGCACAGTCCCATGCTTTATCCACAATATTGTTTCTGATTTTTTAGTCTTCCAGTACCGGCTCTTACCGGATTCCTTCCTTCTGGGCATACGCAAGGATCGCCGCGATCGTCTTTGCGTCCGTCATCTTCCCGCTGTAGATCAGATCCAGAAGGTCCTTCACTTCCCACTCCTCCACGTCGATGCTCTCGTCTGCGTCGAGGTGCTGTTTCGACGGGATCAGATCTTTCGCGATATAGACGCCGATACGCTCGTCACAGAATGCCACCGTTGTATTGACCGTCATCAGGAATTCCAGATTTTCACTGCGGAATCCCGTCTCCTCCTCAAGTTCTCTCGCTGCACACTCGATCTTCGGCTCATCCGGCGCATCCAGCTTTCCCGCCGGGATTTCCAGAGTAAAGCGGTCCAGGGCGTTCCGGTACTGGCGCACCATCAGGATCTTTCCGTCCTTTGTCACCGGAAGAACAGCGGCAGCGCCGTCATGATGGATATAGTCATAGACTTCCTCGATCCCGTTCGCAACGACGGTGTCCCGGTAGATCTTTAAGATCATTCCTGTATAGGCAAGTTCACGTTTTAAACGAATTGTCTTTTCCATGTTTCTTTCATTTCCTCTCACTTTATGCTTTGTTCTGATCCACAGTCAATCATTTCACAAAATCCGACATGTCTGCATAGAACTGTCTGCGATTTGCTTCTTGTTCGCAATTTATCTCATTATCTGTGAATAATAGGAGAATTCTTTTTACAGCAATCAGCCCTTTAATTTCTTATTCTTCTCAAAGTTCGCATCGCAGGCCTTGATGATCGCACCGCGGAATCCATTCTCTTCCAGGGCGGCAAGTCCTTCGATCGTTGTTCCGCCCGGAGAGCATACCATATCCTTTAATTCGCCCGGATGTTTTCCTGTCTCAAGGACCATCTTCGCGCTGCCGAGCACCGCCTGGGCAACCATCTTGTAGGCAGCCTGGCGAGGAAGTCCGTTCTTCACGCAGCCGTCAGCCAGCGCCTCGATGAACATGTATACATATGCCGGTGAACAGCCGCTGGCGCTTCCCACAACATCCATCAGCTTCTCGTCCACCTTCTCCATCTTTCCGAAAGAAGTGAAGAAACCGTCGATCACCTGTTTTTCCTCGTCCGTAAACAGGTTCTCATCATAGCTCACACCGGACATTCCCTCGCCGACCATCGCCGGGGTGTTCGGCATCGAGCGGACAATTCTCGCCTCGTCTCCGAGTCCTGCCTGAAGATCCGCGATCGCATATCCGGCCGCGATGGAGATCACAACCTGATTTTTACGGATCTTTCCGTTTAATTCTTTAAACACAGACGGAAGAACCTGAGGTTTTACCGCGAGGACCAGATATTTTACCTGCTCTGCGCACTCGGTTGCTGTGGAAACGTGGGCAACGCCCGTCTCCTCTGTGATCTTCTGCATCTTCGCTTCATGAGCGCTCGTAAAAAGCAGCTCCTCCGGCTGATATGTCTTTAAAAGTCCCCGCATGATCGCGGTTCCCATATTTCCCATGCCGATAAAACCAATTTTTGCCATATGAAATTTCCTCCTAAAAATGTATCTCGACACATTCTCGCGCCGAGCGCGGTCGCTTGCGACAATCCTCATCTTCGCGCGAGTGCGCATCTTAGGCACGCAGTGCCTGTTTGTTATCGCGACAGTCACCAAGGTCTCGCGCAAGCGCGGACTTTGGCTCGTTGTTCGCGTAAATAAAAAAGCCGCAGCCATACAGATCCTCTCTGCACAGCAACGGCTTTCAATTTTATTTCGCGTAATCGGTAACTCTGGACTCGCGGATCACGTTGACTTTGATCTGTCCCGGATATTCCAGGCTTTCTTCGATCTTCTTGGATATGTCTCTTGCGAGAAGAACCATATCGTCATCGCTGATCTGCTCCGGCACTACCATAATGCGCACTTCGCGTCCCGCCTGGATCGCAAAGGACTTATCAACTCCCTTGAAGGAGTTTGTAATATCCTCAAGCTGCTTTAAGCGGTTCGTGTATGTCTCCAACGTCTCTCTTCTTGCGCCCGGTCTTGCAGCGGAAATCGTATCTGCTGCCTGAACGATGCAGGAAATAAGGTTCGTCGGCTCAACATCGCCATGGTGAGATTCCACAGCATTGATAACGATCGGGGATTCTTTGTATTTCTTACACAGTTCCGATCCGAGCTGTACATGGGAACCTTCCATCTCATGGTCAACGGATTTTCCAATGTCATGTAATAAGCCGGCACGCTTTGCCATTCTGACGTCCACACCGATCTCGGCTGCCAGTAAACCGGATAACTGCGCGACCTCGATGGAATGCTTCAATGCGTTCTGACCATAGCTGGTCCTGAACTTCATCTTGCCGAGGAGCTTGACGAGCTCCGGATGGATATTGTGAATGCCGACCTCAAGGATCGCAGCTTCACCTTCCTCGCGCATCATGTTTTCAACTTCCTTCTGCGCTTTCTCCACCATCTCTTCAATTCTCGCCGGATGGATACGTCCATCCACGATCAGTCTCTCAAGAGCAATTCTTGCGACTTCACGTCTTACCGGATCAAAACCGGATAATACGACAGCTTCCGGTGTATCATCGATGATGAGTTCCACACCTGTCATTGTCTCAAGAGTACGGATATTACGTCCCTCTCGTCCAATGATGCGGCCTTTCATCTCGTCGCTCGGGAGCTGTACAACAGAAACTGTTGTCTCTGCAACATGGTCAGCAGCACATCTCTGGATCGCTGTAACCACGTATTCCTTTGCTTTCTTGTCTGCTTCTTCTTTTGCCTTGGCTTCTAATTCCTTGATAAGCTTTGCAGTGTCGTGTTTTACATCTTCCTCAACAGATTTCAGAAGATATTCTTTCGCCTGTTCGCTGGTAAGTCCGGAGATCTTCTCCAGTTCTTCCTGCTCCTTAGCAAATAATTCCTCGACCTCGGAAGAACGTTTTCTTAAAGTTTCTTCCTTCGCGGCAAGACTGGATTCTTTTCTCTCCATTGCCTCAGATTTTTTGTCAAGGTTTTCCTCTTTGCTCAGTACGCGGCGCTCATAACGCTGGATCTCGGCTCTCCGTTCTCTGGTTTCCTTTTCAAGCTCGTTTTTCGCTTTTAAATTCTCTTCCTTCGCTTCCAGGAGAGCTTCTTTCTTCTTCGTCTCGGCGACCTTCAATGCTTCATCTATTATTTCTCTGGATTTTTCCTCTGCGCTTCCGATCTTACTCTCGTAACTTTTTTTATGGTGAGCCACAGCTATCTTCCAGGTAATAGGAGCCACAATAATTGCTGCTATCAACATGCTGATTATTGGTGACACAGGAGCACCTCCTTTATTTAGTTTTCATTGTACTAATTACAACACTTCAATTCTAAACTGTTTTATGCATTATGTCAAGTATAATGCCCGCATTCCGGGGACTTCTGTGCATCCCCACGAAGGTTGTCGAACTGCAGTCCGCGGGCTCTCTCAGCCTCTGAAAAGCAGCACTGCAGTTCCTGTTCACCGATCAAAAACAGCTTCTCACTCCCACTGTTTCATCGCACTGTTGATCGCGTCATAAGAAAAGCCTTTTCTCGCCAGGAACGCGTAGATCTTCTGACGCTTTGCCGGGTCCGGTTCCTCCGGATCGTAGTTTTTCTTTCTCAGCAGTCCGAGGATCTGGGCAGACTCGTCAACTTCCATATCCTCGAATATCATTTCCACCAGATCATCGCTGACACCTTTCTGGCGGAGGTCAAATTTCATCTGGCGGATACTCTTTTTATGTCCGTTTTTCTCTACATACCGCCTTGCATAGTCCTCATCATCCAGATACCGGTAATGTTTCAGAAAAAGGATCGCATCTTCAACAGAGGCTGGCGAAAACTCCTGTTCCGCCAGCTTCTTACGCATCTCATTTTCTGTTTTTCCGGAAAACTGGAGATAGTAGAGTCCCTTATTTCGGGCTTCCCGAAACTCCTCCGGGATCGCCTCCCCATCTGCACCGGCATACATTTTATGTTCCCGGTGTTCTTCCTGTATCCACTCTTTCATCCGTGCGTTTCCTGTATCTTTCTATCTACAGTTATTCTTCTCCCTGTTATTCAGAGAAGTCCCTGTACTGTCTGCAGGAATGCTGTTTCTGACGTTCCGTGAAAGGTAACGCTGTTCCTGCTTTTTACTCGTCTGCCTCTGTCTCCGCAGCCAGTGTCTCCTCCGGAGCTGTCTCTGCAGCCATCTCACCCGGGACAACGTGCTGTGCTTCCAGTCCGTGGAGCTCTCTCACCTGGTTTTCGATCTCCTCACAGATCAGCGGATTCTGCAGCAGATAATTCTTTGCGTTTTCACGTCCCTGACCGATCTTTGCGCCCTTGTATGCATACCAGGAACCGCTCTTCTCAACAATATTCGCATCGGCAGCGAGATCAAGGACATCACCCTCACGGGAGATTCCTTTTCCGAACATAATGTCAAACTCGGCTTCTTTAAATGGCGGCGCGATCTTGTTCTTTACGACCTTTACACGGACATGGTTTCCGATCACCTCTCCGCTCTGCTTTAAGGACTCGGTTCTTCTCACATCGAGACGGACGGAGGAATAGAACTTTAACGCACGTCCGCCGGTCGTTGTCTCCGGATTTCCGAACATGACGCCAACCTTCTCACGGAGCTGGTTGATAAAGATCACGATACAGTTTGTCTTGCTGATGATCGCGGTCAGTTTTCTTAACGCCTGGGACATTAAACGGGCCTGTAAGCCGACGTGGGAGTCACCCATATCGCCGTCGATCTCTGCTTTCGGAACAAGCGCCGCTACGGAGTCCACGATCACGATATCGACGGCACCGGAGCGCACCATTGTTTCCGTGATCTCCAGCGCCTGCTCGCCGTTATCCGGCTGGGAGATATAGAGGTTATCGATATCAACGCCGATATTTTTCGCGTATACCGGATCAAGTGCGTGCTCCGCGTCGATAAATCCAGCGATACCGCCGCGTTTCTGTACTTCCGCTACCATATGGAGAGCGACCGTCGTCTTACCACTGGACTCCGGCCCGTAAATCTCTACAACACGTCCCTTCGGGACTCCGCCGAGGCCGAGAGCGATATCAAGGCTCAGAGAACCGGTCGGAACCGTCTCGATATTCATATTTGCGCCGGAATCTCCGAGTTTCATAACGGAACCTTTTCCGTAAGCTTTTTCGATCTGTGTGAGAGCCGCATCAAGGGCTTTTAATTTATCATCTTTATTCATATTTTTCCTCCAAAATCCGGAACTGCACTTTTTATTTTCCGGATAACAAAATCGATCAGAATCCAGGCGGTCTCCCGTAAAATCTGCAGGATCAACGCAGGTACCGCCCGATCAGTCATTAGATGCGAACAAGTGTTCTGTACTCGTTAATCATAATATAATCCCTGTAAAAAGTCAACCATTTCTTGTTGTTTCTTCGCATTGCGAAGCAGTATACTTCCCTCCCGTCTCCTTTCGTTTTATTCATTTGGCTTTCCACGATTCTTTCGGCGACCCGCCGGTGTGACGATCTGCAGCACATATTTTTTCGTGCTCACTATATCAGATCGGTGATCCGGATAAACTCCGGAAAGATTTCAGATATGGGTACTATATCGGATTTCCACCCGGCTGTCAATCGGCATCCTTCACAAATTCCGGGGAGATTTTTTTACATGTACCACTTGTTATCGCGACAGAGCCAAGGCCTCGCGCAAGCGCGGACCTTGGCTCTTTGTTCGCGTAAATCAAAAAGACGGCAGTCCATGCCCACAATACACAGTCTGCCGCCTTACGCTCAGCCTTTCCGGCTGTCAATATTTCATTTTAAAAGACTTCTGCGTCTACCGCTCCTTCGATGATCTCACCACGAGTCCGCTGAGTGCCAGCAGTGCAAGGACGTTCGGGATGACCATGAGACCGTTGAAGAAGTCTGCTAAAGACCATACAAGCTCCAGTTTCAGGCTGGATCCGATCACGATGCAGACAACAACGATCAGGGAGTAAAGCTTTGACGCTTTCTCACCGAACAGGTACTTCACGTTGACAAGTCCGAAGAAATGCCAGCTTAAGATCGTGGAGAACGCGAAGAAGAACAGGCACACCGCGACGAAGATGATGCCAGCGCTGCCGAATCCTTTCATGAATGCCGCCTGTGTGAGCGCTGTGCCGTCCTTTCCGCTGCTCATAACGCCTGTCGTGAGAACGGAAAATACAGTCAGGTTCAGGACGATAAATGTGTCGATGAACACGCTGACCATCGCGCAGAGTCCCTGATGATGCGGGGATTCCGCTTTTGCTCTCGCATGTGCGTGCGGTGTGGAACCCATACCGGCCTCGTTGGAGAAAAGGCCGCGGGCAACACCATAGCGGATCGCCTCGCGCACTGTGATTCCCGCGCCTGCGCCGAGAACTGCTTCCGGTGCAAACGCCCCCTCAATAATGGAAAGGAACGCTGCCGGAAGAGCCGTGATGTTCATGCAGATCAGAATCAGGCTGCCGACGATATAAACACCGGCCATGATCGGAACGATCTTCTCAACTACCGTTGCCAGACTCTTTGTTCCTCCAAGGAAGATCACCGCTGCGATCACTGCGACAACAATGCCGACGATCACCGGCGAAAGTTCCACATGGAATACCTGAAATGCTTCCACAAACGCTGCCCCGATGGAATTGGACTGAACCATGTTTCCCATAAAGCCCAGAGCAAGAATAATAAATACCGCGAACAGAGTGGAGAGCACTTTTCCAAATGTGCCCTTGAACGCCGCCTTGATGTAGTAGACAGGGCCTCCTGTCACCTCGCCGTTTACCTCTGTCTTATATGTCTGTGCCAGAACTGCCTCCGCATAGATCGTCGCCATTCCGAGGAATGCGCTGACCCACATCCAGAAGATCGCACCAGGTCCGCCTCCGATGAGGGCTGTCGCCGCTCCTGCGAGGTTTCCGGTTCCTACCTGGGCAGCGATCGCCGTGGCGATGGACTGGAACGGGGTCATCTCACCTTTCTCGTGCTTTTCGCCGTTCATGCTGAAATGTCCGAATACCTGGCGGACGCCTTCCCCGAACTTTCTGACCTGGATGAATCTTAATCGGATCGTGTAGTAAAGTCCTGTTCCGCATAAGAGAATGATCAGGAGAAAGCTCCACAGAAAATCATTTCCTTTTGTTACAAGCTGCATCAGTGTGTCCATTTTTGTTATCCTCCTCTTTCATGATCATAGCCGCGGCCCCTGCAATCAATTCCCCGGGCTCACGCGCAAAAAATAAGAGCTGATAAGATATCAGCTCTCCAAAGAGTAGAACATTTGCATACAACGGGGATTTTCCCCATTGTGGTTATTTGTATGCCCTGTCCTTTTGCCTGAGAGATCAACCGGTACCATGGACATGAACCGGTCTTACACCTTCGGCGCTCCATTCGGAGACTCTCCAGAGTGTCCATGCGGACGTTTGTCCGTCTGGACTGCACTTATGCATAACATCCTATCACAATTTCTTCTATACATCAACGTATTTTTAAGCTAAACTAATGAATTTTGTAATTTTTGTAAAAAGTGATGCAATGATGGCAGAAATCAAAAGTGATTTCCCGCAATCTGACGAATGTGGATTTCGCTTCGCCTCCTCATCTCCTGTGCAGCCCGGATTCAACATCTCTCAGCTGCACGATCCCGGATCAGCTGCGTTTCCTTCAGCCGGAGAACGGGATTCCAATCACTCTCACCCGGCCTGCACACTGATCACAGACATCGTCCGGGAACAAGTGAAAACACGTTTCTCGAGTTTCCCCTTGTTATCGCGGCAGTCGCCAGGTTCTCGCGCAAGCGCGGACTTTGGCTCGTTGTTCGCGTAAATCATAAAAAGTTGCCGTACGCGGACACTCACTGCACGCGCACGGCAACTGATCAAGTTCTCACTCTTCCGTATTTTCCTTCTGTTCTTCCTGCTGCCTTTCTTTCTCAAGCTCCTGCTGCTTCAAAGTCTCCGAAAAATCCACCCGGATCTCCGTTCCTTTTCCTGCCTCGCTCTCCAGGGAAAGCTTCGCACCGTGCTGTGCCACGATATGTTTGACGATCGCAAGGCCAAGTCCCGTACCGCCGGTCGCCTTCGAGCGGCTCTTATCAACACGGTAGAAACGCTCAAAAATCCGCTCCTGATGCTCCGACGAGATCCCGATCCCGGTATCCTTTACAGAGAGGAAGGTATGTCCGTTCTCCGTTCCCGTCGTCACCGTCACCGATCCGTCCTTCTTGTTATAACGGATCGCATTGTCGCACAGGTTGTAGATCAGTTCCTCCATAAGCTGCCGGTCTGCAAAGACAGGGGCAGCCCCGCCGCGGACGCTGATCGTCACATTCTGCTTCTTCGCGTTCATCTGGAGCATGTCCACGCATTCCTTTGCAAGCGGGAACAGATCCAGATCTTTATACTCCACATCCTTTTTCCCGCCATCGAGCTGGGAAAGCTGGATGATATCGTTGATCAGTGAGAGCAGTCTCGATGCATTCTTGTGGATCTCCGCGGCGAACCGCTCTGCGTTGTCCCCGGCCATCCCATGTTCGATGAGCTCCGCGTATCCGGAGATTGCAGTGAGCGGCGTCTTTAATTCATGGGAGACATTTGCCGTGAATTCCTGGCGCACCTGGGAACTTTTTAAGATGTCCTCATGCTGCTGCCGGATCTTGTTCATAAACGGGACCAGCTCCTTGTAGGCAGCCTGCGTCCCGGGTTCCGAGAGATTCTCCGCCATCTTCTCGATCGGTGCCACCAGATTCTTCGTAAAGTAATTGGACATCAGGATACAGAAGAAGAACAGGAGCACAAACACGCCGACAACTGTCAGCATCATGTTCTGGGTCAGAGCAAAAATATTGTCGCCTTCCCTTGCGATCCGCAGGATCCGGCCATTGTCCAGACGGATCGCGTAATAGAACATGTTTTTATCCAGTGTGGTCGAGCGGCGGGTATCGCTTCCTTCCCCGTTTTCCAGCGCCATATGGATCTCCGGACGGTCCTCATGGTTCTCCATCGCGGTAAAGTCCGCATTGCTGTCAAAGATCACATTTCCGCTGGCGTTGATCACCGTGATGCGCAGCGTATCGGGATTCAGATCATAGGCATCCGGGTGCAGATCCGAGATACTGTCAAAGATATGCATATTTTTCATGACAAGTGCATCCGCCTTCAGATCCCCGATCACCTGTTTCTGATAGACCCCGTAAAAAACGAATAAAACACACAGCAGTGTCAACAAGATTGAAAACACTGCCGTGGCAAGAAGTTCTATATGGATTTTTCTTTTCATTCGATCATGTACCCCACATTTCTCACTGTACGGATCATGGAACCCGCCTCGCCGAGTTTCTGTCTGAGCGTCCGGATATGCATATCCAGAGTTCTCGACTCTCCTTCAAAATCGATGCCCCAGACACGCTCCAGGATGATCTCACGCGTCACAACGATCCCGGCATTGTGGAGCAGCAGCTTTAAGAGTTCATATTCCTTGAAGGTCAGGCTGCATGGGGCATCCTTCACATACACCATGTGCTTCTCATCATCCAGGAAGATATCCCCCAGGGTCAGGAACTTGTCCTCCTCCATCGTTCTTCTGAGCACCGCCTTCACTCTCGCGATAAGCTCCATCACACCGAACGGCTTTGTCAGATAATCATCCGCGCCGACATCGAGTCCCTTCACCTTGTCGATCTCGGTGCTCTTTGCCGTCACCATGATCACCGGAAGTTTCTTCGTCTCCGGACGGCGACGGAGCTTCGCTACGATCTCCAGTCCGTCCTCATCCGGCAGCATGATGTCCAGGAGGACAAGATCCGGCTGCTTCTCTTCCAGCTTTTTATAAAAATCATGAGCGCACTCAAAGCCCTCTACCTGATATCCGCTGTTTTTCAGTGCGAACATCTCAATTTCCAGAATATTTTTATCATCTTCCACTGCATAGATCAGAGCCATGTTCTTCTCCTCCTGTCTTAATTTCTGTCATTTTCCGTCATCGGCCTGATTCAGATCATGATTTTTATTTCACGATCCATAGTGCCGGGCAGCTATGCGTTCCCACGGCATACCGCCCTTTTCTCCTACTATCTTACTACACATTTTCCTAGACTGGAAGCGCGTATTTATCACGATACTGTTCCACCATCGCCGCAAACTGCGGATCTCCGTCTCTCTTTAAATTTTCCAGATATCCGTGGGCATCAAAACCATCGCGCTCGATCTCGATCACGCTGATCGCGATATTGGAACAGTGATCGGAAACACGCTCCAGATTCATAGAAATGTCAGAGAGGACAAAGCCCTGCTCGATCGTACATTTTCCCTTCTGGAGTCTCTTGATGTGATTTGCCTTCACCACGGTATTGATATCGTCGATGACTTCCTCTAACGGCTCCACCTTTGACGCCTCATCCGTATTATTCGTCTCGAACGCATCAATGGACATGTCCAGGATCTCCTTGACGGCATCTAAAAAGATTTCCAGCTCTTTGTCTGCCTTGCTTGAAAAATGCATCTCTTTCTCTTGCATCTCCTTCGCGGAATCCTTTAAATTCATGCCATGATCGGAAATACGCTCAAAATCACCGATGCAGTGAAGGAGCAGGGATACCGTATGGCTGTCGTTTCTGGACAGATTTTTTCCGCCGAGCTTTACCATATAGGTTCCGAGTTCATCCTCATAACGGTCTACAAGGTTCTCCAGCGCCTCCACGCGCTCTGCCTTTTCTTCTGAAAATTCCTTTAAAAGTTCTACTGATGTAAAGAAGCATTCCTTCGCCAGCTTTGCCATCTGGATCGTTGTCTGACGGCACTGCTCTACTGCGAAACCAGGAGTGTCGAGGAAACGCGGGTCGAGAAGACGGAACGCACTCTTTTCCTGCTCTGCGACAGGAACTTCCTTCTTCTGCTCATCCGGGATCGTGAGACATGCCAGTTTTACAAGTCCGTTGCCAAACGGAAGGAGCAGGATTGTCGCCGCAATGTTGAAGCTGCTGTGGATCACTGCGATCCCCATCGCATTTGCCGCTGTATCGAGGAACGAAAAATGAACGACCGCATTGATCGTGTAAAAGACGATCATAAAGATCACGGTGCCGATAATATTAAAGTACAGGTGAACAAGCGCTGCACGTCTCGCATTTTTGGAGGCGCCGATACCGGAAAGCATTGCTGTCACACATGTTCCGATATTCTGTCCCATGATGATCGGAAGAGCCGTGCCGAAGTTGACTGCTCCCGTTGCACATAACGCCTGAAGAATTCCGACCGATGCGGAAGAGCTCTGGATGATCGCAGTGAGGACAGCTCCGGCGATCATTCCAAGGACCGGATTCGAGAACATGGTCAGGATCCCGGTGAATTCCGGTACATTCGCAAGCGGTTTTACAGCACCGCTCATGGTCTCCATTCCGGTCATCAGAATCGCGAAGCCGATCATGATCGTTCCGGCGTCTTTCTTCTTCTCCTTTTTGGAGAACATGATAAAGCAGACGCCGATGAGTGCAAGGGCTGGCGAGAACGATGTCGGTTTTAAAAGACGTACAAAAAAGTTTCCGCTCTCAATTCCTGTAAGGCTCAGGAGCCAGGAAGTAACAGTCGTTCCGATGTTGGCGCCCATGATGATGCCGACCGCCTGCGTCAGCTTCATGATGCCCGAGTTTACAAAACCTACGACCATGACGGTAGTCGCGGAAGATGACTGGATCACCGCTGTGACTCCGGCACCTAAAAGGACCGCCTTGATCGGATTTGATGTCAGTTTTTCAAGAATTCTTTCCAGTCTGCCGCCGGAAAGCTTTTCGAGACCATTTCCCATGGTCTCCATTCCGTAAAGGAACAGCGCGAGCCCGCCAAGCATCGTCAATACTCCAAAAAAGTCCATAAAATTCCCCTCTTCAAAATTTTGATCATTCATTAACTTTTTACATTTCTTTCTTACCATGTATCAGAATATCAAGGAAATGTAAAATGCTTGACAGGGATTATGTAAAATCTGTGTAAAATTGTGTTTAAAAAATGAGATGTTTTTATACTGGAGTCGATTGATAGAATCTGTAGATTATGGTAGAATTTTCTCATGGTGTCACCATAACGGTAGGCGGTTGGTCCCCGAATTACATAGAACCTGTAAAGGAATCTTATGGAAAGGAGGGGATGCCATGAGCATTATTGATTTCATTGCGGTCGTGAGCTTCGGTCTTGCTTGTTTCGGACTGGGGTATACGCTTGGAAAAGATACTGTAAATGCAAAAAAATAACCGTCCCGACCTAGCAAATCGAACGGTTATTTTTTTACTTAATGTCTAGAATCACCCGTCTATCGGTGACACCTCTTTATAAACAATATAACATACTCGCAACAACATTTCAATATGTTTTCGTTTGCTATCTTTATCTCTCAAGCATTTTCCCCACATCCAACAGTCCCCATCCCTGCTGGTTTCTCGGCAATCCGATATCCACCGAACTTTCCCGCAGTCTCAGTTTCACATCCTTATTTGACATGTCCGGAAAGCGTTCCAATAAAAGAGCGACAGCTCCGGAGACGATCGGTGTGCTCATGGAAGTGCCGCTCTTGATCGTATACTTGTCGGCTCTGCTGGAGCAACTCACAACGCTGCAGCCCGGTGCAACGAGATCCGGTTTGCAGATGCAGGCCGCCGTGGGGCCGCGGCCGGAATAATCCACCATCCGGTTTCCACCGACCAGTACCTCCCGGTCATCGTCCGAACAGCCGACCGTGATCACCTTCCGGCTGATCCCCGGCGTCGTGATGCTCATGGTCCGCGGCCCATTGTTTCCGGCCGCCACCACGACCACAAGCCCGGCGTCCCATGCCCGGTTCACGCCTTTCACGAGGGCGGAATTCTCACTCATCCCGCGTTTCGAGCAGGCGCCCACCGATATATTTAAGATCCGGATGCCAAGCTGTTCCTTTCTCTCCAGAACCCAGGAGATCCCCGCCAGAACATCCGAAGAATAGCCATTTCCTTTTCGGTCCAGGACTTTCACCATGATAAGATTACACCCCGGTGCGATCCCGCTGTACCGCCCGCCGGACATTCGCCCGCTGCCGCCGATGATCCCGCAGATATGCGTCCCATGCCCGCAGTCATCATACGCAAAATTCCGCCGGTTCACCATATCCGCGAAACCGGTCACCCGGCTGTCAAAATCCCGGTGAAGAAAGATCCCGGTATCCAGAACGGCCACGCCGATCCCCTTCCCGGAAAGCCCCATCCGATATGCGCGCTCACAATGGATCTGATCTTTGATATGATTCACATGCAGGATTCCTCCATGCATTCTCTCTTACTTATAAAATATTCTGTCTGCCTGTTTTGTGCGCCCTGCCGCTTTCCGATCAGTCCGAATCCATCACCGGAACTTTCCGGTCTGTGCATATCTTCTGACAGCATTCCCTGTCTTTTCTTTGTTTTCCACATTCTTCAGAATTACGGTCAAATCTTAAAGAAATCTTAATAATTCATTCAAAGAATATACAATCATTTTCCGGCCCGGTGTGCTATACTTTAACCATAAGAAATGCACGAGATATTTTAAATCCTTTATCCTAAACCTTTTTGAAATTGAAATCCTAAATGATGAATCCCTGTACGAGATGTACAGGGTTTTTTCATATCTTTTTGTTCTGGCAGACCTGACACCCACAAGACAAAGCATGATTCTCTATTGCTCATGCGGTCACCTGAAATCGGTCCCAATTTCGCGTAAACAACAAGAGACGGTACCGTTCACCAGGAACCATACCGCCTCTTTTTTCTTTTAACTGACCGCCTGTCATTTTTCAGATCCTGCCCGCCGGCGTGGATCCGGCCGCACACCATCTCATATGATCAGGCTTTTCTTTTTTCCCTTACACGTTTCTGACATTCTTAAGAATATCGCAGAAATCAAATGTAGCAAAGTAATCCTTCGGAGTCTCTGCACGGCGGATCATCTGAACGCTGCCGTCCTCCTTGAGGAGAAGCTCTGCGCTCTTTAACTTTCCGTTGTAGTTGTAACCCATCGCGAATCCATGTGCACCCGCATCGTGGATGAATAAAAGGTCACCCATATCAATCTTCGGGAGCATGCGGTCGATCGCGAATTTATCGTTGTTCTCGCAGAGGGAGCCTGTCACATCGTACTTGTGATCACACGGCTCGTTCTCCTTGCCCAGCACAGTGATGTGGTGGTAAGCGCCGTACATTGCCGGACGCATCAGGTTTACCGCGCAGGCATCCACACCGATATACTCTTTGTAAGTGTGCTTCTCATGGATCGCTCTTGTGACAAGCGCACCGTACGGAGCCAGCATGAAACGTCCAAGCTCAGTGAAGATCGCAACATCGCCCATTCCTGCCGGAACGAGAACTTCCTCGTAAACCTTTCTTACGCCTTCACCAATGACCTTGATATCATTCGGCTCCTGATCCGGTCTGTACGGGATACCGATTCCGCCGGAGAGGTTGATGAACTTGATATCAGCGCCGGTCTCCTTCTTTAACTTCACTGCGAGCTCAAAGAGGATCTTCGCGAGAATCGGATAGTACTCGTTCGTCACGGTGTTGCTTGCAAGGAACGCGTGGATACCGAAGTTCTTCGCGCCCTTTGCCTTTAAGATCTTATAAGCCTCCGTGATCTGGGCCTCCGTCATGCCATACTTCGCATCTCCCGGGTTATCCATGATATCGGTCGCTACTTTGAATAATCCACCCGGATTGAAGCGGCAGCAGATCGTCTCCGGAATCGTTCCGATGGTCTTCTCGAGGCACTCGATATGAGTGAAATCGTCCAGATTGATGATCGCGCCGAGGTCGTAAGCCAGTTTGAACTCTTCCGGCGGGGTATCGTTGGAAGAGAACATGATGTCATGACCAGAAAAACCGCATGCATCGGACATCAGAAGCTCTGTCTTTGAGGAACAGTCCGTTCCGCATCCAAGCTCCTGCAATGTTTTTAAGATGAACGGGTTCGGGGTTGCCTTTACTGCAAAATACTCTCTGAAGCCTTTATTCCAGGAAAATGCTTCCTTTAATTTCATCGCATTCTCACGGATTCCCTTTTCATCATAAAGATAGAAAGGAGTCGGATAGGTCTTTGCGATCTCTTCCAGCTGTTCCTTCGTTACAAACGGTTTCTTCTCCATGTACGTTCTCTCCTTATCAGTCAATATATTCCGCACCCTGAGACGCTCGATCCTGTGCTGTATACACCATGCACTACAGACAGCCGCGCCCGGTGCAAAGCCCGGCAGGCCGGACTCTTTCTTTTAGTCGATATTTACTACACGCATGATATTGGTGGAAGCCGCTGGCTCATGTCTTCTCGCATGATCCACAACTCCCGCAGTCACGACCGCGATATCGCCTGTTTTTACAATACCATTCTCTTTTAAAATGTCAATACTGTTCTCAATTAAAGTGTCAGTGGATTCCGCTCTCTTTGCCTGGAACGGAGTTACACCCCAGTAGAGCATCATCTTTCGGACTGCAGAGATACTCGGGGACATTCCCACAAGTTTTGTTGACGGATGCCACTTGGAAAGCATTCTCGCCGTGTAGCCGCTGATGCTCGGCGCGATGATAACCGCTGCATCAAGGGACTGTGCCGTTGCGACGGACGCATAGCTCACTGCATTGGAAATATTGTGGCGGTTATCGTCGGATACGGTTCTCTTCTCATAGAAGTCACCGTTCATGTGGGACTCGGTCTCCTCAACGATATGGGCCATCATCTTTAATGCCTCGACCGGGTACTTACCGTTTGCAGTCTCACCGGATAACATAACGACATCTGTTCCGTCATATACAGCGTTCGCAACATCGGAAACCTCCGCACGGGTCGGTCTCGGGTTGCGGATCATGGAATCCAGCATCTGGGTCGCTGTGATAACGACCTTACATGCGGCGCTGCACTTTTTGATCATCATTTTCTGAAGATGCGGAAGCTTCTCCGGTGCGATCTCAACACCCAGATCACCGCGGGCTACCATGATTCCGTCGCTGGCCTCGATGATCTCGTCAAGGTTCTCAAGTCCCTCAGCGTTCTCGATCTTCGCGATGATTCCCATTGGGGAACCGCCCTCGTCTAACATCTGGCGGATCTCACGGATCGCGTCTGCGGAACGGATGAAGGAAGCCGCGATATAGTCGAACCCAAGCTCGATACCGAAACGGATATCTTCCTTATCTTTATCTGTTAATGCCGGAAGCTTGATCTTTACGTTCGGGACGTTGACGCCCTTTCTCTCTCCAAGCTCGCCGCCGTTCATGATCCTGCAGTAGATCTCGGTTCCCTCGACACGCTCAACATGGAGCTCGATCAGACCGTCATCGATCAGGATCACGTTGCCCTCTGTTACGTCCTCGTTTAAGCCATTGTAGTTGATGTGGACTCTCTTTGCGTCACCGATGATATCCTCTGTTGTAAGGATGATCTCCTCGCCTGCTGTCAGGGTTACTTTCTTTCCGTCCTTTAAAACACCGGTACGGATCTCCGGTCCCTTTGTATCAAGAAGAGCTGCTACCGGTTTTCCAACCTCTTCCGCAACCTCGCGGAGCTGTTTGTAGCGGGCTCTCTGCTCATCGTGCGTTCCATGGGAGAAGTTAAAACGGGCAACATCCATTCCGTTTAAGAGCAGCTGTTTCATGACCTCTCTGTCATCGCTGTTCGGTCCCATGGTACAGATAATTTTTGTTTTCTTCATGTTATGCCTCCTGATTGCTGTTTGCCTGTCTTGGATCCATCCCGCCTTTTGTTACATGTTTGTGGGTATACAGGTGGTCCTGACAGTATTCATAGTCGCCTTCGCACTTGGAGCAGTAGCGGAATACAAGATTCGGGTCGTCCTCCTCCGTACGTCCGCAAACAGCACAGCGGTGGCGTCCGATCTTTTCCGCTGTCTTCTGCGCCTCGCGCATCTGTGAGTGAAAGACCTGTTTTCTCCGAATTTCCTTTGGATTCAGACGGCTCCCCCTGGACATGAAGAGGTATACGATAAAATTAAGTAAAGACATAACGATCGCAATTCTCTGCGACATGCCGCCGAAAAGGAATCCATAGACGAAGTAAAGTCCATCAAAAAGTGCCAGATACTTCGCCTTGATCGGAAGTACAAAAAACAGGTAAAACTGCATTTCCGGGAATGTGGCCGCAAATGCAAAAAACAGGGAAAAGTTCAGATAATCTGTGGTTAGAATATAGACCTGCCCTGTAATGATGTAGATCAGCAGCGCCGCAAGGACATGACCGATCACACCCATAAAAAAGTACACATTAAACCGGAAGGTTCCCCAAACCCGCTCCAGAGTCATTCCCAGATTGTAGTAAAGGTAGATCGCTATCAGGTTGAAGAAAAGACTGCCAGACGGCGGCCAGATCATAAATGTAACAACTCGCCAGATCTGTCCGTGAAGGATCGCCCTCGCATCCAGCATCAGGTACTGGATGTAGAATGCCGGTGCCATCATCTGGACCAGTACGCCCACCGCATACAGGATCACGATATAATACATGAGATTCGGAATCGCGTACCGTCCGAATTTCCGCTCCATCTTGTTCATAAAATTCATTGAAGCTTTCCTTTCCTAATAGAAATATCTATTTCTCCTACGCCCCGTATTATAATTCCCAACCGTTTCTTTTGTCAAACGCTTTATGATATCGTTATTGGAATGTCTATCCATCCCCGCAACGCTTTCTTCTAAAAACTTTGCACATTCTTTACAGAATTTTAACCGTTTTTAACCTCAAGATGCCAGTTCCGTCAATTGTATTTCCTTTTTTAATGTGTTATACTATGTGCGGAATTTTGACATAACAGTTCAGCTATGTGCCGATTCCGGCAGAAAATTGTATGGCTGAACGGTTCGGCATGTTGATGCCCGCATTCCGGCTGGCTGCCTGCTTTTTGCGGACGGCTCGTTTTTTTCTGTTGAAAAGGAGGTATGGGGAGAACTCCCCGCTCGTATGAATCAATGCTATCGTCTTGGAATCGATATCGGTTCCACTACAGTAAAAGTTGCCGTGATTGACGACAACAACAAAATTTTATTCGCGGATTATGAGCGGCATTACGCCAATATCCAGGAAACCCTGGCCTCGCTTCTGAAAAAGTGTAAGGGAGAACTCGGTGAACTCTCTTTACGGCCCAATATTACAGGTTCCGGCGGACTCACTCTGTCGGGTTACTTACATATTCCATTTGTCCAGGAAGTCGTAGCGGTTGCGACCGCACTTCAGGACTATGCTCCGCGGACGGATGTCGCCATCGAGCTTGGCGGCGAGGACGCGAAGATCATCTACTTTACAGGCGGGATCGACCAGCGTATGAACGGAATCTGCGCCGGAGGTACCGGTTCCTTTATCGACCAGATGGCTTCCTTATTACAGACGGATGCTGCCGGTCTGAATGAATATGCAAAAAATTATAAGGCGATCTACCCGATCGCTGCCCGCTGCGGCGTATTCGCAAAGTCCGATATCCAGCCGCTGATCAATGACGGCGCGACCCGTGAGGACCTTGCAGCCTCTATTTTCCAGGCGGTTGTAAACCAGACCATCAGCGGTCTTGCCTGCGGCAAGCCGATCCGTGGAAACGTAGCATTTCTCGGCGGTCCGCTGCACTTTTTACCGGAGCTTCGAAACGCCTTTATCCGCACCTTAAATTTAACCGGTGACGCAATCATCGCCCCGGACCACTCCCATCTTTTTGCTGCCGTCGGCGCTGCCATGAATGCGAAGGATCACGCGGAGATCTTCTCTCTTGACAAGCTGATCGCAGATCTTTCCGGCGGTATCAAGATGAAATTTGAAGTAAAGAGAATGCAGCCTTTATTTAAGGATGAGGCAGATTATAAGGAATTCACCGACCGCCATGACCAGTACAAGGTCCGCCGCGGCGATCTCTCCACCTATGAGGGGAATGTATTCTTAGGGATCGATGCCGGTTCCACCACAACGAAGGTGGCACTCGTCGGCGAGGATGGTTCCCTGCTCTACAGCTTTTACAGCAGCAACAACGGAAGTCCGTTAGCGACCGCGATCTCTTCCGTAAAGGAGATCAAGTCCCTGCTTCCGGACAGTGCGAAGATCTCCTACTCCTGCTCCACCGGCTACGGCGAGGCGCTCTTAAAGGCGGCCTTCATGCTGGATGAGGGCGAGGTCGAGACGATCTCCCACTACTACGCGGCGGCATTCTTCGATCCGTCCGTAGACTGCATCCTCGATATCGGTGGTCAGGATATGAAATGTATCCGCATCAAGGACGGCACCGTGGACAGTGTCCAGCTCAACGAGGCATGTTCCTCCGGCTGCGGTTCCTTCATCGAGACCTTCGCAAAATCCTTAAACTACAGCGTTCAGGATTTTGCAAAAGCGGCACTCTTTGCCCAGAATCCGGTGGATCTCGGAACGAGATGTACCGTATTCATGAACTCCAACGTAAAACAGGCGCAGAAAGAGGGGGCTTCTGTTGCGGATATCTCCGCCGGCCTCGCCTACTCTGTCATCAAAAATGCCCTGTTTAAAGTCATCAAGATCACTTCCGCCGGCGACCTCGGAAAGAATGTCGTTGTCCAGGGCGGAACCTTCTACAACGACGCAGTCCTCAGAAGCTTTGAACGGATCTCCGGCTGCGAAGCTGTCCGCCCGGATATCGCAGGTATCATGGGTGCCTTCGGAGCTGCTCTTATCGCCCGTGAGCGCTATATGCACCGCCCGCATGAGACGACAATGCTCTCCCTTGATGACATTATCAACTTAACCTATACGACCACCATGAGCCGCTGCCGCGGATGCGTGAACCACTGCGTCCTGACGATCAACCGCTTTGAGGGCGGCCGTCAGTACGTTTCCGGAAACCGCTGTGAGCGCGGACTCGGTGTGGAAAAAGCAAAACGCGATATCCCGAACCTGTTCACCTGGAAATACCACAGAATCTTCGACTATGAGCCGCTGACTGCCGACAAGGCGACAAGAGGCATTGTCGGGATCCCGCGTGTCCTCAACATGTACGAGAACTTCCCGTACTGGGCAACCTTCTTTAAGGAGCTCGGCTTCCGCGTGATGCTGTCCCCACAGTCCAGCCACCAGATCTACGAGCTGGGCATCGAGACGATCCCGAGTGAGTCTGAATGTTACCCGGCAAAGCTTGCCCACGGACACATTTCCTGGCTCATCAAACGCGATGTGCCGTTTATCTTCTATCCGTGTATTCCTTACGAGCGGAAAGAGGTTCCGGGAGCCGGAAACCACTACAACTGCCCGATGATCACCTCCTACTCGGAGAACATCAAGAACAACATGGAGGAATTAAAGGAAAAGAACGTGAAGTTCTTAAATCCGTTCATGGCGTTCACAAGCGAGGCGGTCCTTTCAAAGCAGCTTCAGGAAGTCTTTAAGAAGGAATTCGATATTCCGGAATCCGAGACGAAGAAGGCCGCTAAGAAGGCCTGGGATGAACTCGCGCAGGCGAGAACCGATGTGGAGAAGAAAGGCGAGGAAGTCTTACAGTACTTAAAAGATACCGGCAAACACGGCATCGTCCTTGCGGGACGTCCGTACCACATCGATCCGGAGATCAATCACGGCATCGCCGATATGATCACCTCCTACGGTTTCGCTGTTCTCACGGAGGACTCCGTATCCCATTTAGGAAAGGTGGAGCGCCCCCTCGTCGTTACCGACCAGTGGATGTACCACTCCCGCCTCTATGCGGCGGCGACCTTTGTAAAGACACAGGATAACCTGGATCTCGTCCAGCTAAATTCCTTCGGCTGCGGTCTCGACGCCGTGACCACCGATCAGGTCAGTGATATTCTCACCCGATCCGGTAAGATCTATACGGTCTTAAAGATCGATGAGGTCAACAACCTCGGAGCCGCAAGGATCCGTATCCGTTCCCTCATCTCCGCCCTGCGTGTCCGCGAGGAGCGCCGCTACACGAGAAATATCGTGTCCAGCTCCTACAACCGTGTGATCTTCACGAAGGAGATGAAAAAGAACTACACGCTGCTCTGCCCGCAGATGTCCCCGATCCACTTCGAGCTCATCGAACCGGCGATCCGCAGCTTCGGCTACAACCTCGTCGTTCTCCAGAACGATGACAAGACAGCCGTGGATACGGGATTAAAATATGTAAACAATGACGCCTGCTACCCGTCCCTGATCGTCATCGGACAGATCATGGATGCCCTGCTGTCCGGAAAGTATGATCTCGACCACACGGCTGTCCTTATGAGCCAGACCGGAGGCGGCTGCCGTGCGTCAAACTATATCGGATTTATCCGCCGTGCCCTTGAAAAGACCGGAATGGCACAGATTCCGGTCATCTCCATCAACGCGAACGGTATGGAGACGAATCCGGGCTTCACCTACACGCCGTCCATGCTTGTGAAGGCTCTTCAGGCTGTTGTATACGGTGATGTATTTATGCGTGTTCTCTACGCTACAAGACCTTACGAGGCCGTTCCAGGCTCCGCAAATGCGCTCCACGAGAAATGGAAGAAGATCTGTGTCAAAGCACTCTCCACAAAGAGCGCCGGAATGATGACCTTTGTGAAGAATATCCGCGGCATCATCCACGACTTCGATAACTTAGAGCGCACGAATGTCCACAAGCCGAAGGTCGGAATCGTCGGAGAGATCCTCGTGAAATTCTCACCGACCGCCAACAACCATATCGTGGAGCTCTTAGAGTCCGAGGGCGCTGAGGCGGTAATGCCGGATCTCATGGATTTCCTGCTTTACTGTTTCTACAACAGCAACTTCAAGGCAGATAACCTCGGCACAAAGCGCTCCACAGCGCATCTCTGCAACATGGCGATCTCCCTTCTCGAGTACATGAGAAAGGCCGCAAGAATTGCTCTCGAAAAGAGCACTCACTTCACTCCGCCTTCAAGGATCAAGGATCTGGCAGTGATGGCAAACGGCTTTGTCTCCCTCGGAAACCAGACCGGTGAGGGCTGGTTCCTGACCGGTGAGATGCTGGAGCTCATCAAGAGCGGTGTCAACAACATCGTCTGCGTCCAGCCTTTCGGCTGCCTGCCGAACCATATCGTCGGAAAAGGTGTCATCAAGGAGCTTCGCTACGCGAACCCCAAGGCAAACATCATCGCCGTCGACTACGATCCGGGTGCCAGTGAGGTTAACCAGCTGAACCGTATCAAGCTGATGCTTTCCACAGCACAGAAGAATCTTGATAAAGAGGAGTATGTAGATCCGAATCTGGCGAAGACGTTAAAAAAGGTGGAAGAGCTTTCTTCCAAGCGGGTCAATAAGTGCCGGTTGTAATTTCACATTCCATAGACTTCTAAATACAAATTCGTCTCAGTCGAAAACTGACTTCCACTGAGACGAATTTGCTGTTACTACCACCTGAAAAAGGTGGGATTCTTATCGAACCTGAATAAAGCACATAAAAACAGCGGCAGATATCGTTTCAGATACCTGCCGCTGTCTGTTATCTTCCGATCAGCGCCCCGGATGCTCCGACATGATAGCCATCCGGCGTCACTGCACTTACGTACATTGCGCCCTCTGGTATCGGATTTCCACCCGGATCAAGGACTCCTGCCATCGGATTCAGGTAATACCAGCGTCCGTTCACAAGGATCCAGCCGATCGCCATATCTCCGTCTGCGTTCAGATAGTACCAGCGTCCGTTCACAAAGATCCAGCCCGCTGCCATATCTCCGTTCTCATTCAGATAGTACCACTTTCCGTTCACGGATCTCCAGCCTGTTGCCATTCTTCCGTCCGCATCCAGATAATACCACTTTCCGTTCACGGATCTCCAGCCTGTCGCCATTCTTCCGTCTGTGTCCAGATAGTACCAGCGTCCAGATGCATCGAGCAGCCATCCGATGTGGGTGTATCCGTCTGCGTCACCGTAATACCAGTGACCGTTCTTAAATACCCACTCATTGCGCGCCAGCGTTCCGTCCATCTTCATGAGTCTCTTTCTGCGGGCTGTTCCATTTCCAGACCCTGCCGCAGAATTGCGCTCTTTTGCTGATCCACCGCTTCTACCCTGCGTAAGTTCTACCGGAATCGTAAGGATACTTTCATTTCCTGTCTCATCCCATGCTCTAAATACTACATTGTATTTTCCCGCATGATACAGGGTGATTTCAACAGTTCCGTCATCCTCAAGCTCCAGATTCCGCTCTTTTTGATCGTATTCCTGATATGTCACTTTCGCAACATCTGTCAGATCATCTAAAATACGGATGCCGATCTCATACGGAGTCAGAGTCCAGCGGCTCGCATAGATCTGCTCGATCTTCGGCCCGGTGCTGTCCACGATGATTCCCTGGCTGTTGATGATAATATAATTTCCTGCATCATCCGTGATCTTCGCATAGACGATAGACTTGCTGTCCGCTTCAATGTCAGCCCATGCCCAGTCTTTCCATTCCACGTTCGCCAACTCTTCTCTTGTAAGCCCTTCCACTTCTTTTCCGGTTCCTTCCGGCACCTTGTACTCGTAGTGCTCGATGGAAGCCACATGGTCGTTGTCATCCGCAATGATCTCAACTTCCACATTTTCCTTAAACAGCAGGCCGAAGCTCACTTTATTTAAGAATGACTTCCAGGAATTCTCCCCGAGTATCAGCTCACCGGTCGGATCTTCCACATCCCGGAAGACTGCTTCCAGCTCTGTGGACTGTTCCATGGTCATTGCGAGCTTCTTATCCGTGCTCAGATAATTTCCGTCTGTTCCGGCAATTCTCCACCCGAGGAATACAAAGCCCTTTCCTTCGGATGCCTCTGATTCAAATATCTCTCCTTTCTTCAATATCTGGCTCTCCTGCGTTACAGTTCCGCCATGATGGTTCACAACCTTCGCCTCGCAGAGCTTCGTCACATGGAACTCCTTCTCCTCCGACATGCTGCCCGCAAAAGCACCTGTCACCGTGACCTTCACTCTCACATCGCCCTGATCCTTCACAGTGAGGATTCCCGTATCCGGATCCACAGACGCGATATCCGCACCGGAAAGGATCTCATACGTGTAAGTCAGCGGCGCTGCCATATGTCCGGCAACATCACAGGTCCTCCGCTCTGCCTTCGGCTCCAGCGGGATCTCCACGGTGTCTTTATCCGTCTCGATCGTCTGCTCTTCTTCCCCGGCGATCGTAAGTCCGTCAAATCTACAGATACATCCATCTACGGTAAAGCGGAACGTGTAGATCCTGGTCTGTCCGTTTTCTTCCACCGTGATCTCTGCCGTCCGCTTATCCTGCGAAGCTTCTGCCTGACGGATCGCAACAATTCCCCGTCTTGTCAGGCTTTCCGCCTTCTCAATCTGTGGGATCACAGGATTTCCGTCCTGATCCTTTCCTACATTGATGCGATAGCTTGTGATCTCCGGTGTGAACTCAGTTCCCCAGGTGAGACCTGTTGACGAAAATTCGATGTTTCGAAGCTTCGCCTGGTTATCATAAACTTTCTGTGCTGTTTTCTTTCCGTCAGCGGTCGTTGCCCTGAGAATCAGATAATTTTTGACCTCATCCGGAATCTTGATGTAATTTTGGATATAATCCGTCGGATCATCACTCTGACTCAACTGGATTTCATCCGCACCTCCATCCGGATCGTCGCTCTCTACAAGTTCCCAGGTAACCTTTTTCTCCTCTTCCTGAGCGTCCGGAGCGACCACTTCCATGTAAATCTTATCTTCGCCGTCTTTCTTGATCCACATGACATTTACAACCGGTTTCTCAAGATCGATGTCTGCCACAGGAATGATCTGCAGCTGCGTAAGCCCGTCACGATTCGTGGACCGGACAATATACAGTCCGTTTTTCGCAAGCGCAAACTGATATGGAGCCTCCTGTTCTGCCAAAACCTGCTTCTCAGTAATCGATTTTTTAGAAGAAAGCTCCAGCTCAGATACCTTTGCAGTATCGGTTGCATCCGAGCTTGTGTATACAAGATACGCATCACCCTCATCCAGCTTTTCTCCGTCTGCCGGTTCCTTTCCGTCCTTATCCGTGATCTTCACGGTGCCCTCCGGCCAGGAATCATTCGTAAGTGTTCCTTTCTCATCAAACCAGTCGACCTGCAGCGTCTCCATCGTCTCAAGTCCTGCCGCATCGCGGACAAGGATCTGATACGTTCCGTTCTTATTGATCGAAAGCTCGGATTTTGCAAGCCGGTTTCCGGTATTGGATACGAGATCTGCTGTCTTTCCGTCAATCGTCGCTGCCTGGATTCCCGTATTATCCGCAAACCATACCGGGAACAGGATCGTCTCACCGGTCTTTACCGTGCCGGCTTTCGGGATACTCTTTCCATACAGGATCAACGGCTTCGCCGTATCCTTATTCTTCTCGATCTCCTCCTGAAGATTCTTATCGGAATCAAGTCCCCGCGGTCCATAAAATTCCACATATTTATCGAATTCTGTCATCTCACCGGTAACTGTGACTTCCACCTTGCACTTTTTCAGTTCATGGTTTCCAAAGTTCACCGCAACCGGATTGAAGAAGCTGTCGCTCTCATATTCCGTCTCGATAAAGCCGAAATCATTTCCGCGGATCGCAACCTTTACCTTTCCTTTAAAGTAGAGATCCATGTTGTCCGCAAAGGTGTCGAATGTAAATGTTCCATCCTGATATCCCTTACAGGTGTCTCTCATATACGGGAATACATCTGTGAAGGTGCTATAGGAGGTCTCATCCCGGAACGGCTCCGTTCCATCCGTGAATGTCAGTGCAGGGTTTGTTGTCACGATATTGACACCCTCTGTGTTGACAGCGAATGCCATATCGGTAAACGAACCTGTTTTCAGATCTGCAATCCGGATAATTCCGGTTCCCGTCTTCTCCGGTGTGATGGTAAGCTTCTTTGTATCCGCATTGTAGAAGAGACTTCCAAGATACTTCTCCTCACTTCCGTCAGCACCGCTGACCTCACGGACCGTCACGGACGGTTCCTCCGTCACTCTTGTATTGCTGATTCCCACCGGGATCTCCACGGTATTTCCAAGAATCAGGTTTAAGGTATCCGGAACCTCAAAGAGGCTGACCGGCTCCAGACTTCTGTAAAGGCTGTTATTGTCGGTTGTGTACTCATAGTCCTCTTTCTCGTCCCCGGCAAGAATCGTAAATCTGAGATTCATGGACTTTGCCGGGTCCTTCTCATCGTAGCAGGAAACCGGAAGCTTCATGGTTCCTGTCACGTTGATCGCGGATCTTGCGCTCAGGGTGTTGACCGCATGTCCGTCCTGATCCTTCAGAGTAAAGATTCCATCGCTGCCGGCGCTCCTTCTAAAGAGGCTGAAGAGAGAGGTTGCCTTGTCAAGCTTCCACTCCGGTCCGGCGATCAGGGCTTCTCCCTCTGTATCGACCGGATACCAGACCGTCTCCTCAACACCGGCTTTCTCCTCGATCTTCGAATACTCGACCTTGATCTTCAGACCTTCAGCGTTTTCCGTACCGGTATTGTTGATCTGCATATCCGCATAAACCTCAACCGTCGGCTCTCCCGCCGCCCTTGTCCGGCTTCTTGTCGTGATCGTCGTGTGACCTTCCGCTCCGACCTTCAGATAGCCAAAGCCAAGCTCCGGTTTTTTCCCGACAACATAGCTTGCATTTGCCGTTCCGACCGAGCTCCAGGAGAACGCGTTTTCATGGAAATAGCTCTGATCCTCCGAGATCGTAAAGTACAGGGTCATCTCATCGATCCCTGCCGGAAGTGCTTTCGTCTGGGCTTTCAGACCGGACGCATCCACAAGCTCCGAGGTATCTGCCTTCGCGCCTGCGAGGATATTCTCCTTCACCGTCCAGCTCATGAGCTCCTTCGCCTCTCCGTTTACGGAACCATCCTCGTTAAGCTTCGCTGCCATAAGTCTGATGGTTGCAGGATTTGCCTCGCTCGCACGGATCGCTGTGTCTCCACTGTTCCGGAAAGAGATCTGAGGTGTCAGGCATGCGCCCTCCACGAAATTGTAGGAGTCAAACTTCAGGGAAGCTTCCCCGATCTTCTGGGCTCCGATTCCGTAGGAAATCGCGTAATAACCGGTATCAGATGCCATGCGGCCGTTTCTTGTCGCCGGGATGATCTCCGTTACCTCTTTACCTTCACGGTTCTTATACGGTTTCGCCTTAGTAAGTTCCGTCAATGTACCCTTTGTCACGATAAGAAGAGTTGCCTCTTTCGCATCCTGTAAAACATCGGCCACATCGCCGTCATCACTGCCGGCTGCTGTCTGTCCCGCCATGCCGCCGTTTTCATCATCTCCTGTATCAGGAGTAATCACTGCCGCGGACTTTTTCTGTCCGAGAGCGATTGACGGTGCCGCAAAGAGGAACCGGTTCATGCCGCCATTGTGGGTTTTATCGAAATAGTAGTCCCGGATTATCTCATGATCCAGTCCGCTTCCTGCAGTATCCTCATAGACCTGCATGTGGTTCATCGCCAGCATCACCGGCGCACCCCAGGTTTTGACCTTTGCGTCATAACGGCTGATATACAGCGCATTATTGACCGTATCCGGAACAGTATCCGTATAAACTGCTGAAATATTTCCATCTCCGTCTGCCCCAATGATCACATCGGAGCGGACATCGGCTTCCTGGCGCACGGTTCCGTCGGAATCCTGATAGGTCGACGGGGTAAAGAATGGCTTCACAGATACAGTGCCGTTGCCATTCAAAAGTGTCTCCACACCACGCTCATCAATCACATACGTATTTCCGTTCATGCCGAACAGGAAGAAATCTTCCGCCTCCGGCGTCGTTCCATCATCGGACATGTGAAGCGCCCCATGAAGGAAGTTTAAGTTCGTAAAATACGGATTTTCGAAGGATTCCACAAGACTTCCGCCGCTGTAGCTTCCATCTTTTGTTGAATCCTTATCGTTATCCACCAGTGTGTACAGAAGAACCGGCGTGCCGATTTCCGGTACACCGCCATCCGGATCAAACGTTACCTTCTGCAGGAAAAGCTGCTTTACATTGCTCTTCTCGCTGTCTCCATCCACCTGTGTGCCTGTCGTGCTGTATGCAAGGTAGTAAACACCTTCGCCTTCTGCCTTCCGCATCACGATGCTGTCGATTCTCGTGTGATTCTGCTTCCATGCATTGGACGGGCTTGCCACATAGACCTTCCAGTCTCTGGAGGCATCGGATGGGCTTGCTACTGCAAAGTTTAAGAACGAATAATCTCCGTATACACGGTCGATATCATAGTTGACCGCCGCATTTGCCGCCGCGTGCGGATCCCCGCTTCCTTCCGTGTGATCTTTGTCGATTGTCTCGCCGTCCCGGGTATTGAAGTACTCGTCATACGCATTTTTCCGCTCTTCAAGCGCATTCGCATCGTACGGATGTGCCTCGGAGAATACCACAAGATCGTCACCTGCGGAAACCGGCTGGAAGCGATAGCCGTTGGAATCGCTTGCTTTCCACTCCCGTACGGTCTCTGTTACACGACCATTCTCATCTTCCAAAGTTCCGCCGAGCTGAATCTTCGTTGTTTTCACAACCGTATTCTGGCTCATGAGGTAAGCTGCATTGGACGGGGACGCATCCTGCGGGAGCAGACCTGTTCCCTTATAGCTCGCCCATGAAACATGGAGCGTTCCGTCCTTGTCAACAGAACCGTAAAAGTCCAGATCCCCCGCTGCATCCGGAGTTCCGAGATTTTTGTCTACAACGACATACAGCTCACTGCCATCCGACTCAAATGGATTTACAAGACCAAGTCCCGTATTTCCTTCTTCCGATTTTGATACAAGCTCTGAAAGGACAAGCTTGCTGTCCTGCATGTTGTTGTCGCGTTCCTGACTGTTCTTTGTCAGGTCCTTGCTGATCACATAGAGCAGATAGTTATGGTCCTCTCCCCGCTCGTCCGTCCAGGTGAGAAGCTGGTATCTTGTACCACTTCCAAGATTTTCTGCCAGCTTATAGGCACTGGCGGAAGAACCGAAACCGCTGACCTCAAACGGCATATCATTTAACTGGATCGCTCTTGAGGACGGATCAGGAAGATTGTCCTCCGGCGCATAGATCCACTGGTCGTATTCCCGATCCTCCGGCCACAGGATGTGGATTCCACGTTCCTCGTAGGCATCGTCGATGCTCTTTCTCGATCTTATGAGACTTCTTGTCCCGCCGCCGAAATTTTCTCCAAGCGCATGCCAGCGGAAGAACCATGTGTTCTCTCCGTCATCGGACCGTTTCTTATCATAGCCAGTCTCATAGCCTATGAGATCCATCTCATAGCTTAAGAAAAGAAGTGTGATCCTCATGCCGACCGCACCGGTCGTTACAAATTTATCAAAGCTTGCTGCCGCGTCTTTTGTTCCAAAGGATGCCGCGATCGCCACAGAGAACTTCAGGTAAAGCTCTACATTTGCGACCTCCACTCCGACACCGCCGCCTGCCTCGATATAGACCGTCGGGCTGATCTCAACACCGGAGAAGATCACCTTACTTCCCCTTGTGCCATCCGCCTTTGTATACTCCTCGACCTCCAGCCCTGTCTGGACTTCAAGATCTGCGCCAAATACAACAAACACATATACAATATGGACAGGCTCCGGATAGACCGTCATCTTCACAGAACCGCCCGCCGCCAGAAGGAACGCGGCCTGCTGGAATTCAAACTTGTTGCTGATCTGGCTGTATTTCCACAGGAAGGTCATATTGAGGGCAAGATCAAAGCCTTTCTCACTGGTCTTTCCCTGTGGTTTAACATAGTTCGTACCGTATGTTCCGGTTGTCTGGGTATTCGATTTCCTGCTTGCCGCGTCGCGAAGCTGGGAGATCGCGTTTTCCCCCTTCTCTCCAAATCCCACCGCATTCTTCATGTCATTCAATGCGTCTCTGGATTCCGTAAAGGTATTTCCCGTCTTTGTCTTACTGATCTTCTCGATCTTCGGTGTTTCCTTGGAATTCGGAAGATTGTTTCCCTTCTCCACATACTCGGTTTCCGTCTTCTTACTGTAAAGCGGAATACCGATGGAAAATCCGACGGTATCACCATCCATGATCAGCTCCGCCGGGCCAAAACCAAGGTTCAGGTTCGGAAGCTTGATCTTCGGATCTGTCTTTGAGAGATTCGAGCCCTGACCGGACTGCGTGATATTCGAGTCCACCCCTACCACCGGCATCTCATCCTGATTGAAGGAGAAGGATCCCTTGGACGGTCTTGCATAAAAGCTTCCGAGTCTGGAATTTTCCAGCTGATCCCGGTAGAGGATCGTCAGCGCATATGTATCATTTCCATGAAAGCTTCCGAGATACGCATTGATCTGGTCCTTCTCCGTTGCCGCCGGATACTGGTCCGTAGTCATCATCGTATCATCCAGCCGGATCTCGCCCGGGTTCTCAAAAGCCTTTAAGAGCGCTCCGTGCCAATTCGGATTCCAGACATATGCATTCTTACTGTCTGCCGTGTTTCCGTTATACTCTGCCGGATTATAATCACCGCCAAGCGGGAAGGAAACATAGCCTACCGAAGCTTTTTCCGTATAAATTTTCTGTGTCATCGTATCGCCGCCGTTGATCTGGCGATAAGACTGCATTTCCTTTGTGAGACGTGACTTCTGCTCCTCGTTCGTCACGATCGTCGTAAAGTTCGGAACGATCTGGCAGGTCTCATCCGCAGAAGCTCCCGGCGGAACTCTCAAACAGCGCGGGATCATATTGTAGCGGACAAATACCAGCTGGTCATACGTCTTTCCTTCGATGACCACCGGTTCAAGGGTTCCGATATCATAGCTGTCGTCCACAAGTGCCTGAACGAAGAGATCTGTCTTTCCGTCAACCTCATCCAGTTCATAGAGACCTGTCTCCGGATTCAGCGTAACATCGACCTTTCCGTTCTCATTATAGTCTACATAAAGAGCTGCCTCCGCGATGCTGCCGATCTCCATCGTGCGTACATGTCCAAGAACGGTGTAATCGTAAAACTGGAATTCCAGCGTCGGCATGGAAAGCTCCGCAAGACTTACCGGGATCTCCTCGTCGCCCTGATACAACTCGCCGTTGAACAGGATCACATCGTCATGCTTCAGATGGAAATTGACGGACTTTAAGTTCTTCACACCGGCCAGGAAGAAGGTATTATCCTTTACTGTAAGACCCTCTAAGGCAACCGTCCGGTCCTTATAATATTTATGGGTCCCTTCTGTGAGATTCTTATCGTACACGCCCTGAGTGATCGTTGCATGTTTCAGCATGCTCTCCAGACCGGACTTTGTGGACTCATATTCCTCAGCCGTCTTATTTCCGTCATTGTCCTTATCGATGGATGCGGAAAAGTTTAAGACGAAATTCTGCGTTCTGTCTAACGGAACGTCCACATAGTAATTATCATTTCTGTTTGTCAGCTCATTGTCATTCCGCAGTAATGTGATCGACGCTGACTTTCCATCCGGCATTGCCGTATTCACGATCTTCTGGCTCCGGCAGTCGATCAGGCGTACCGTGTCATGGAACTTATAGATGCCGCTCTGGCTGTTTTCCGTCAGCTTCAGCCGGCTGCCTACATACAGATTTCCCCATTCATCCGTACCGCCGTCCTCGATCCTGACGGACGGGGCAAGCTTGTTCCGGATAAACTGATCCGCCGCTTCGCTCTTTGCATCGGAACCAAAATTGCGAAGATCGTCCAGCATCTGGTCATCCGCCGTATGGATCCGGAGGATCGGGTTGTCCGTAAACGCATTTCGTTTTAAATACGCATTTCTGATCTGCTGTCTTCCGGTAATGTTCTTGTTTGCCTGGGACTCAACACGCATGTACAGATAATTGTAGTTTTTCAGTGTATCATACGACACACTTCCGCTTGTCACTGCCTGCCACAGGTTTACGGTTGCTTTCGTGTTTGATGTCCTCGCATCACTTCCGCATCCGGCCTGTCCGCCGAGATAGAATGCTTTTCGCTTATAATTTCCGGAATTTTCCGAGATAAAGGTACCATCATTCCGGAACATGACATTGCTGTCCGCGGCTTCATTTCTGAGAAACCTTTTTACATTGTCCTGTCCGTCACCATAGGCCATATCCTTCGGATACTGATCATTTAGGTTTCCGACATAAGCAAAGGTCGCATTGTATTTTCCCGCTTTTTTGTGGGATGTATAGTCACTGTCCACATAGAGTGACTCATATTTATCATACAGATGATCGATATAGAGTCTCGCGTAGATCGTATTGTTTGTTGCGATCTTCCATCCGTTGTCGGAAAATGTGAAATTTGTCCTATCCTTATCTGTACCGGAATCCACATACCTTCCGTACTTCCAGTACCAGTTGGAGCCTCCTTCTCCCTCCTTCCGTCTGGAGTCCGCGTTTGCGTATCCATTTACATCGTCAGATGCCCCCGGAGCCGAACCGGCGATCCGGGCATACTGCTTCCAGGATCCTTGATTGCTTCCAAACTGGAGCGCGTCCCCGTAGAGGAATGTCCGTGTCATCGGCTGGCTCTCCGCGTCACCGAGAACCGGCGTAATATCGAGTGCTTCCACCGTTTCCCCGGCATTCTCAACAACCTCTGCCAGAACGGTATCTCCCTCTGCCGGAGCAAGTGCCTCATCACTCATCACAAGACGATCTGACGCGTCCTCCGCATCCGGAAGGTAAGTCAGCGTCGCAAGATTTTTCCTGTCGGCACTGTTCGTATTATAAAGGGAAACTTCGATGGTATCCCCACCGTCCGCCAGTGTCGCCGCCTTCGGATTCTTCAGATGGACTGTAAATGTCACATCGTCCGCCTCATCAAGAGAAGCTTCCCCGTCATTGATCAGCTCCACGGTGATCGTCGTCGTATCGATCCCGCCCGCGAATCCGGTGCTGCCTTCTGCCTTCACATAGTCTTTTCCGGCTTCCGCAGTTCCATCCTCTGTGTAATAATCCACCTGGCTCACATACTGGATACCGCCGGTGCGTTTTAAGACAAGCTGTGCCTGTCCCTCTGACCGGTCCACACGGAGGTCCGACACTTCAAAGCCGATCTCACTGTCGATCGCTTCTTCATTATCGGTAACGCATACCGTCAGACGGTTTGCGGAGTCGTTAAATTCCTCCCCGGAGGCGTCATAGATCATAGCCAGAAGAAATTCCTCTGCCTCATGCTCATCATCGTCCACTGCGGAGATCAGGATATCCTTTACCCACTCACCGTCCGCAAAGGTAAGGTCAACGAATAAGGTGCCAAACGGGTCCTCCGCCTCTGTGTCAAGCTCCGTGTAGGACACTCTTGCAGCCTCCGCAGAGCTCGAAGTCGCGATCCATTCGGTACCGACCGGATCCTCCACCCTAAGCTTCACATCGTTCCAGCTCACCGCGTTCGCGGTGTTTAATTCTCCTCCATCTTCCTCCATCTCTGCCGCAGCAGGTGTCAGGGCGATATGGGCAGTTGCCTCCCCATCCCGGCCGCCGAGACGGTACACCGTGAGCTTCTTTTCCTTTTTCTCTCCCTCTTTTAAGTAAACTGCATTGTCCTTAAACGCAAAGACACCGTTCGGAAATGTTTCGATCCAGTCTTCCGTCTCACTGATCCCTGTTCCGTCATTTCCGGCTACGGTCTGTCTGCCGCTTTTCGGTTTGATATAACCGTATGCCGGCATACCGCCCTCGGCCGCCATAGCAACCGCAAGAAGGACTGCTGTCCCCTGCCTCAGCCGCGATTTCCATTTCTTTCTCATATGATCCCTCCCAAAAATCTGATCTCCAGCTGCATAAAAAAGAATCTATCTTTTTGTGTGTTTTGGAATTCTTCAGAAGCTGTTGCACAAAAAAAGCCTCTATACATATATTGTACAGAAGCTTTCTTTTCATGTCCTCACCCCTAAGTAGTAACCTTTGAGGGATTTTTTTCACTGAAAAAGCTTTTCCAGCTGCCGCCTTTTATCGCGGCTGCTGCCGCCGATCTCCAGCTTTGCATAGATGTTTTTCATGTGGGTCTTCACTGTGTTTTCGGTCAGGAACAGGCGTCTGGCGATCTCCTGGTTGCTGATGTATTCCGATGCCAGTCTGGCGATCTCGAGCTCCCGCTCCGAAAGCCCCGAGAGATCATGTCCGGAAGCTCCCGGGAGCGTCATTCCCTTATAATGCCCGCAGATCCCGGCGATCTGCCGAAGATCATCCTGATAAGCCGGCACATCCGAAAGGGTTTTCCACAGCTTTGCCGGGATCTGATCCATGTTTTCCACAAACGGCATGTAGATCCTGTCAATAAAGGCAAGCTCCGCGGCTTTCTTTAGCGCCGCTTCCGCCTCCTGTTCCTTTCCAAGGTGTGAAAATGCCGCCGCGAGCTGGATCTCCAGATAGATCGCAGGCAAGACATAGACCACCCGGCTTCCGAGAAACTGCTTTTCCATGCTTTCTTTTCTCGCCGCAAGCTTTGAGTATTCTCCCCGCGCCAGCAGAACCTGATGGTAGATCGTAAACGCTGATGCCATCGCTGCCCCTAACACGGAGGAGCTTTCCAGGAGACCATTCGCAACCCACGGCACAATCTTCTCCGTCTCCCCGCGCAGAGCCGAAATAAAGCTGTCGCAGAGATCCAGACTGTGGATCATGATATACTGGCGGTTTTCCATCAGCTCCCGACGGAAGCTTTTCCTCTCCTCCTCGAGCGTCTCAAACCCGCCATTTTTTTCTGCCATCCGCATCTTTAAAAAGAGACAGCAGGTCCGGATCCCCCACTGGCCGTAGCGCTTTGCCGCGTCCACTGCCTTTTCCATGGCGATCTGCGCATCTGCATCCATCCCCCGGTCAAAGGCAGCCTCCGCCGCCATCATGTGCTCTGCCCCCTGTCCATGTCCCTCTGTCAGGCGGTAATAATATGGCATGCACTCATACATCTCGTTCATTTCCCGGTCAAGGGATCCGCTGCCGCTGTGATACAGCCACAATACCGACGGCGAACCAAATGTCCAGCTGTTGGTGGTATCAAGCGTCACCGCCTTCTCCTTCATCAGGATTCCCGCTTTCCGGTGAAGGATGCTCATAGCGGAGATCTTGTTGTATTCCAGGAAGCTCATATTCATATAAAATTCACCGAAATACTGGTTTCTCTGTTTTTCGTCGATATCTTCCGGCTCTTCCATGCAGGAAAGGAAAAATTCCTTCATCTTCATCATCTCCGGCATCATTCCAAAGAAAAAGAACCGCCGCATACAGATGATCTGAGCCAGATAATGCTTCTTTAAGATCTCCGGCGGACAATGTTCCAGCCAGACCTTTAACCGGTTCCGGTACTCATTGCTCTGCCAGGAGGACTGGGTCGTCTCCAGCGCCCCAAGCATGGAATCATAGTCTCCGGCACGGTAAAACGTCTCGATCGCCTCCGGGATCTCTTTATTTTTCATATACCAACGGCCAAGATTCCGTAAATACTGATCCTGCTCCGTTTTTGGAAGCTCACAAAACGCCTCCCTCGCACATGCAAGCAACATATGATGATAGCGATAGATTCCCGTCGTCCGGTCGCAGCTGATAAACGCGTTTCCCGCAGTCAGGTCCTCCAGAAGCTTTTCACAGGAAGCTCCCCATAAAAACTCCGCCTGTTCCGCGGTAAATCCGTCTGACACGGACATGACCCGGAGAAATTTTTTATGAAGCTCGTCTACCGTGTCAAAAAACAGCTTTCTCATTCCATCATAGATGGACTCTCCATCCGAAAGCAGCCGTCCGCTCGAAGAAAGCTCCTTAAAATTCAGATAGATCATGGAGATCCAGCCCTCTGTCATTTTACTTAAGCTCTCTCCCTGAGCTTCACTTAAAGCGACGGAACAGTGCTTCGCGTACTGAAAGATCTGCTGTTTTTTCAGACACAGATCCTCTTTCCGGATCTCTAAAAGCCGGCGTCCGAGCTCCTGCTTTTCCTGTCCCTCAAAGACCTCACTCCGGCTCATGATGATAAGGCGGAACTGTTCCGGCAGCTGTTTGATCAGAAACAGGAGAAATTTCCGGATAGGCTCTTCTTTTACAAGATGGAAATCGTCTAAAACCAGATAGATATCCCGCGTCTCACTCTCAAGACCGTCAAGCAGGATCTCAAGAAACAGCGCTCTTGCCGCATCGTTTTTCGGCATTCCCATCTCGACGAATTCCTGTCTCAGCTTTGGAAAATTCCGAAAGCTCCGGCAGAAGCTGCTCCAGAAGATACTGCCCTCATCCGCTAACATGTTCAGGCGGAATATAAGCGCAGAACTCCCAAGTCCCTTTAAAAAGCTGGTGACCGCCGTGGTTTTTCCGTATCCCATCGGGGCAACCACTGTCGTCACCGTATATTCCGGAATACTTTCCAGGATCACCTTCAGGCTTTCCTGTATGTAAATATCGTTCAGTTTCCCCATGTCCATGCTCCCTGTAATACCGAAATGATCTGGTTCCATTTTATCATATCCGGCAGCGTTTTGTGAACATAAAAGATCGTGCTTTGGCACATTCTCGCGCCTCGCGCGGTCGCTTGCGACAATCTACAGTTTCACGCAAGTGTGCATCATTGGCACCGTCAGGGTCTTTTGTGTAATAGGGAATTCCTCAGAATTTCCTGTTACATAAAAAAACAGCATACATTTCGCGGAAACCGATCCGAAAAATACATGCTGTTCTTTTATTCACAGATGTCCGCCAGCCCCAGCCGGACACCCTGCCATATTCATATGTTATGTAAACCTACATTAAGCCTCCGGCTTCTCGTAGCTGCGATGCATGGAGAAGGAATCCATATCGTAATTCTTTAAGTTCTCCCATACTCCGCGGCCGTCTGCTTTGGCGATCACAGCGTCGCGGTCTTTCTTGAATGTCATCTCCTGTTTCAGGTTGCTCGGTCCGCCTACGCAGCCGCCCTGGCACATCATACCCTCAATGAAATCTTCCGGAAGTCTGCCGACCTTGAGAAGAAGAAGGGCTTTCTTAACCTCAGCCGCACCGCTGCAGCGCGCAACCTTAACGTCAGCGCTCTCACCTTTTTCCTTGAAGCACTCGATCACTGCGTTTGTCACGCCGCCGCCATTGCCGAAGCGTTTTCCGAAGACACTGCCTTCCTGCTTTGTCTCCTCAGCCGGCTCAAGCTCAACTTCTTTTCCGCGCAGCATTTCGATGGCCTCACCGAAGGTCAGAACATAATCTGCATTGTTCTCGATGGACTTGTCAGCCGCCTCAGACTTCTTTGCCATACACGGTCCGATAAATACGGTAACGGTCTCCGGATCGATCGCTTTTAACATTCTGGATACCGCACACATCGGGGATACCGTTGTGGACATATTATCGATCAGAGTCGGATAGTGTTTCTTGATCATATTTACGAATGCCGGACAGCAGGAGGTCGTCATCTTCTTGCCTTCCTTAAATGCCTCTGCCCATTCCATTGCCTCGTACGCTGCTGTCATATCAGCACCGGCGGCAACCTCTACCATATCGGCAAAGCCAACCTTCTTTAATGCAGTACGCCAGCTCTCCATTGTGATATCCTGGCCGAACTCACCTTCAGCAGCCGGAGCAACCATGGCAACGACCTTCTTGCCGGCCTTGATCGCCTCGATCACCTGTACAACATATACCTTGGAGGAAATTGCACCGAACGGGCAGCTTCTTACGCAGGCACCGCACTGGATACATTTCTTTTCATCGATCTGGCAGATTCCGGTCTCCGGATCCATTGTGATCGCATCTACCGGACATGCACGGCGGCACGGACGGATCAGCTCAGCGATCGCATTGTACGGACATGCCTGAGCACAGCGTCCGCACTCTTTACAGACACTCGGATCAATATGGGCACGGTCACGGCCGATCGAGATCGCACCAAAGTTACATGCGTTCTGGCAGGCTTTACCCATACATTTCTGACAGTTATCGGTTACAACGAATCTTGTGATCGGACACTCCTCACATGCAGAAGAGATGACCTGAATGATATTGTCGCTCTGTTTGTCACTCGGACATTTTCCCTCCGCGAGACGGATTCTCTGACGGATGATCTCTCTCTCCTTGTATACACAGCAGCGGAACTGTGCCTTCGGGCCCGGGATCAGTTTGAACGGGATATTGTCTCTCTCTTCCTCGAGTCTGCCCTCGAAAGCCAGCTTGGAAACTGTGCGCAGCACGTCATACTTGATCTTAAGCAGTGCCTCATCGTTGGTTTTCATACCATTTCCTCCTAAATTTTGAATCCTCTATCTTACCTTAATTTTTAATGTTTTCGCATCATATTATCGCATATCCCCCTTTGCAAAGCAAGTCGGAAATTGTATATAATCCAACGCATTCCGGGGAAAAACCTTATTTTCTTAAATTGTATACAATAAAGTACAGGCAGCGAAATCCCTTGTATTTTCCTATGTTTTTCTGTCTTTCTGTGTCGGATATTTGTTCGCAGTATGCGGCTGCCCAGAACCGCTTTCTTTGTCTCTAAAACATGTTTTCCCAGTCTCATGTTGGATTGACATTCCTAACTCCCCATGATATATTCTATTTAGTTCGGTCGTGCTAACCCCAAAGGTCATCTGTCCTAAGGGAAAAGACGAAAAGAATCTGATACGGGAATATCTGTCATGTTCAAGATCCCCGGTATGCTCTTTTCGTGTGCATACCGGGGATTTATCATTCACGCAGACAGTGGGACAAGACCCGTGTCTGTCAGATTTTTTTCAGGAGGAACTAAGTTATGAGAAAAATGTTATCCGTCATGATGGCTGCCGCAATCGCGGGATCTCTCCTTGCAGGCTGCTCATCATCCACAACCGAAACAACAGCTGCCGCTTCTTCCGCGGAGGAGACAACGACTGCCGCTGAGGAGACCACAACGGAAGCCGCTTCCGAGTCTGCTGCCGAAAACACCGGTGATGAGACCGTTGTCCGTGTCGGCGGTTTAAAGGGTCCGACAACCATGGGACTTGTAAAGCTCATGGATGAGGCCGCAAACGGGGAGTCCGAGAACAGCTACGAATTCACAATGGTCACCGCAGCTGACGAGATGACCGCCATGGTCGCAGGCGGAAAAGTCGATATCGCCCTGCTTCCGGCGAACGTCGCAAGCGTTCTCTACAATAAGACAAACAAAAATATCTCCGTGATCGATATCAACACTCTCGGCGTTCTCTACTTCGTATCTGCCGACAGCTCCGTGACAACGATCGATCAGTTAAAGGGAAAGACCGTATATCTTCCGGGAAAGGGAACTACTCCGGAATACGCACTCCGCTATGTGCTCTCCGCCGCAGGACTCGGAGAGGATGATGTAACTCTTGAATTCAAGTCCGAGGCATCTGAGGTGGCTTCCGTCCTCGCTGAGGATCCGAACGCCATCGGTCTTCTTCCGCAGCCATTCGTAACTGCCGCTCTCGCCCAGAACGAAAAGCTCTCCATCATCATGGATCTCACAAAAGAGTGGGATAATGTCCAGGGCGAAGGTTCCGGAAGCCGTCTTGTAACAGGTGTTACCATTGTAAACAATGATTTCTTAAAGGAGCACGAGGATCTCGTTGATACGTTCTTACAGGAACATGAGACATCCATCGCCTTCACTGCGGAGGATCCGGATGCCGCAGCCGAGCTCATCGCAAAGGCTGAGATCGTCGCAAAAGCTCCGATCGCGAAAAAAGCGCTTCCGTACTGCAACATCACCTTTATCTCCGGTGATGAGATGAAAACAGCACTTTCCGGTTACCTTCAGGCTCTGTACGACCAGAACCCGGCCTCCGTCGGCGGTGAGCTGCCGGATGATAGCTTCTACTATGTAAAGTAATTGTGACTGCGAAAGTTCTCAACAGTTACAAGCATTCATGCCGACTGTGAAAAACGAGGTATGGCTGGCAAAACAGTCATACCTCATTTCTATATCGCCGTTTATTCTCACGGAATTTAGTTTACATAAGTCAGTTTAATAGCTTGAGCCATGAGAAATATCTGTTATAATTTGTAACTGTTCAGTAGGTCTGCGCACTTGCTGCGCTGACCGTAAGAAAACATAGGCTGGAAGGCAAAAATCCCATCAGCGAAGCTGATCTGGAATGGATTTTTGCACGTAACTATGAAGGCACTGAATAGTTACTATAATTTTATTATTACGATTACATGAAGAAATTCAACCGCTGGAAAACAGCATTGATTTTTATTACACTTTATGGAAGGAGACAGCCGCCATGGATCATCGTTTTTCCGGATTTCTCCGCAGGCTCTCGATCATCCTTTTCTGGATCGTCCTCTGGCAGACCGCTGCTTCCCTGATCCGGAATCATATTTTCCTTGTGGGGCCTGCCGATACGCTGCGGGCGCTCTGTGAGCAGATCGTTCTCCCGGACTTCTGGTCCGCCATCGCGTTTTCTTTCTGGCGGATCAGCATCGGATTCTTTCTGGCATTTTTTCTTGGACTTTTCACCGGATCTCTGGCGTATCGTTTTCCCATCGTGGACGAATTCTTAGAGCCGCCGGTGCAGCTTATGAAGACGGTTCCCGTCGCCTCCTTCGTGATCCTGGCGCTGATCTGGACCGGCTCTAAAAACCTCTCCGTCTTTATCTCGTTCCTCGTGGTCTATCCCATGATCCATGTGAACACGAAAGCCGGGCTGATGTCTGCGGACCGGGAGCTTTTAGAGATGGCGGAAGTCTTCCACATCCCGTTTATCCGCCGGGCGCTCTATATCTACCGCACAGCACTCTACCCATACTTAAAAAGCGCCTGCCGCACCGCTCTCGGCATGGGATTTAAGTCCGGGATCGCCGCCGAAGTCATCGGTGTGCCGGACGGTTCCATCGGCGAGGGGCTGTATCTCGCGAAGATCTATCTGAGTACCGCGGAGCTCTTCGCGTGGACGGTTGTCATCATTCTTGTGAGCAGTCTGTTTGAAAAGGGATTCCTGTGGATTCTGAAGAAATGTGCCGGAAAGGGGGCCTATGTGAATGAGTCCGATCAATAAAAAAAATGACACTGCTCTCGCGCTCCGCTCCGTCACCAAATCCTACGACGGACAGCCGGTTCTCTCCGATCTCTCCCTGGAATTTTCCTCCGGAACTTTCTACTGTCTGATGGCACCATCCGGAAACGGAAAGACTACAATGTTCCGTCTGATCCTCGGACTTGAAAAGCCGGATTCCGGTGTGATCCTGTTCGGTACATCAGCAGGGGATACCGGCAATAACGATATAAAAGCATCTTCCGGCACGGTATCAAAATCTGATTCTTGCAGGATCCGGGGAATGCGTCCCCTGATCTCCGCCGTTTTTCAGGAAAACCGTCTTCTGGAAGGCTATACCGCCATTGAAAACCTCCGCTTCGCTCTTGGAAAGCGATATTCCAGCGAAGCTCTGACCACATACCTGCTCCGTCTTCTTCCGGAAGACGCCCTGAATAAGCCTGTCTGTGAATTTTCCGGCGGCATGAAGAGGCGTGTCGCGATCCTGCGCGCGATCCTCGCACCGTCCGGGATCATTCTCATGGATGAGCCGTTTACCGGACTGGACGCGGATACAAGGCAGCTCACGATCGATCTGGTCAAAGAGCTCTGCACCGGAAAGCTCCTGATCATCGCTACCCATGCAGAGGACGACGCAGAGCTTCTGGGTGCAAAGATCATTCACTTATAAGCCGGAAAACCATTTCAACTGGCTTCTAACTTCTCAACCATATCATCCAATCTGCCAGTCTTTAACCACTATATATGAAAAAGAATGTGCCTCGCGTGATCGCTTGCGACAATCTACATCTTCGCGCGAGTGCGCATCATTTTAAAAAGCGTTCTCCTGTCCGTTCATCTCATCAACAGATATCCCTCAGGAAAACGCTTCTCTATTATTTACGCACTGTGCAGACAGTAACAGATTTCTCTCTATCTCGCCCCTAACAGCTTATCTATCTTCCTCATATGAAAGAAGTAGACCACGAACATTGAACATCCCGTAAACAGCCACGACGCCACATACACATTCATCAACATATCATAAGTCGTGAACATGCGGAATATCGTTGTGAGCCAGATCAGGCGGAATACGACCGTACCGAGGATCGTGATGACGGATGGCTCCAGGGACTTTCCAGTTCCTCGCAGGCAGGAACTTGCAACCTCATATGTCGCAGTTAAACCTTCCAAGGCACACACACGATCCATTCGTATGATCCCGTATGCCGCCACCGCAGCGCTCGTCGTATAGATGCTGACGAAAAAATCTTCCCACACGATAAAGATCACGCTGAGAATCTCCGTAAATCCGAATCCAAAGAGCAGGCAGAGCCAGAAGATCTTTCTGCATCTCTTCATGTTGCCCGCACCAAAGTTCTGACTTGTAAATGTAACCGCCGCCTGGGCAAATGCACCTGCAATATCATATGTAAAATACTCAAAATTCAGCGCCAGGGATGAACCCGCGATGGCCGCCTCACCGAACATGTTGATCCCGCTCTGGATAAACACGTTGGAAACAGAAAAGATCGCACCCTGAATTCCTGCCGGGATACCGATCGCCAGCACCTTTTTCAGCTCATTTGTATCGATCCGCATCCTGTCAAACCGGAAGCTGAACTCATCATTCCTGCGGTACAGATGGGAGATAATGAGGAATGTGCTGACCACGTTGGAGATCACCGTGGCGATGGCAACGCCCGCAACTCCCAGATGGAATCCGATCACAAGGAGCAGGTTTAAAATTACATTCAGCACGCCGGACACGATAAGGTAGCACATCGGTCTCCTCGTATCACCGTAGCTTCTGACAATGGCAGCGCCAAAGTTGTACGCGACCATAAACGGAATTCCCACAAAATAGATCCTGATATATAAGAGTGCCTGATCCAGCACTGTCTCCGGCGTTCCGGATGCCACAAGGACCATTCTTGCCACCAGCATTCCGATCACGAGAAGCGCAATTCCGAGAACCGCACCGAAGGTCAGGATCGTGTGGACCATGCTGTTGATCTTACCGCGGTTCTTCTAACCAATAAGGTTCGCCAGCGCTGCATTCGGTCCCACAGAAAGTCCTACGATCAGGTTCACAAAAATTCCAACCAGTGCCACACAGCTTCCCACGGCCGCCAGCGCCTGTTCCCCCGCGAATCTTCCCACAACGGCAACGTCCACTGAATTAAACAGCTGCTGTAAAATACTGCTGAACGCTAACGGTATCGAAAACAGGATCAGTTTTCCTGCCAGTCCTCCGTTTAACATGTCCATTTCCTTTGATCTTACTGATGTTTCCAATGTTTTTTCCTCTCTTTTACTTCCATGTGCTGACCTGACCAGTAAATTTTTTCATATCCTCCACAGTATACCACACTTTTCTTATCTTGACACTTCAAAAGATCCATGCTATCATGATGGTAACTTGATACGCACGAGTGGCTCAGTGGTGGAGTATCGCCTTGCCAAGGCGAGGGTCGCGGGTTCGAATCCCGTCTCGTGCTTTTACAAAAACGAAAGAAAAGAGGTATCCTTTGGGACACCTCTTTTCTTTCGTTTACGCTCCGCGACGTCTCGTTCTCTCACACTAAATCAAAACGCACATCTTCTTTCTCCCATATAATTAAGGTAATTGAAAGCATGATGTGCGTTTTCTTTATTCTCTCTATTTAATTTCCCGGAAATCCTGCAATATTTCCAACCGCTTCCGTTGTAGCCGCTGCTGTTGTTTCATCACCCGGGCCGTTTGGCGCGGCTGCCGTCGTTGCTTCTGTCGCCGGTGCAGCCGTCGTCGATGCCTCAGTCGCTGCCGCTGTCGTCGATGCAGCCGTTGTCTCACTGTGTGTGCCCTTTGTCTCAGAGCCACCGGTGGACGCCGTTGCCGCCGATGTGCCGGAAGAACCGGCTGCGGTTGTCGCGGCGGCAGAGCTCTCCGGCGCGACACTCTCGCCCGGAACATATCCGTCCGGCATTCCGTCGATCGCTGCCGCGGACGTGGACACAACGGCCGTCGTCTCATCCGGTGAAACCTTCACGGTTCCCGTATTTCTGCGGATCACAGCTGCGTGTCCCTTATAGGTCTTCGCGTGATCTTCTGTCTTCTCGACAACAGTTCCGTTCTTTGAAACGATCTTATAGGTAACCCAGCGACTGCCGTTCGTCGCTGCCTTCTGTGTCACCTCGGTGCCCGGATCCAGCGTCGGGTCTTCCACATAGGTCGGCTCCGGCGGTGGAAGCTCATCCGTCTTCTCAGACTCCAGACTCCAGGTGATTCCATCTTCCAGAACCGGTACTCCGTAGAAGGAGACTGTCATCTTCCGGTTGCTGTAGTTCGCACGGATCCCGATCGCCGCCTTTGAGGTATTGATAAAACGGAAATCCGGGATATCCCAGCTGATCGCCGCATCCTGTCCCGGTGTTACATAGTTCGGCTCAAATGTGTGGGAACGACGGTATGTGATCTGCATTCCGGACTGGAACGCAACACGGTACATCGTCGAAGATACCTGGCAGACACCGCCGCCCGGCTCCTGAACGACCTCACCGCCGCTGTATGCAGCTGCTTCCTGGTATCCTTTTTCCGCTGTACGCGGACCAACAACCTTGTTAAAGGAGAATTCCTCTCCCGGCTGTACGATCGTTCCGTTGATCGCCTGCGCCGCCAGCTTGACATTCGTATTTCGCTTCTCGTTCGCCGTCGTCTCTGTCGTAAATGTCGAAAGTCTCTGATACTGCTCTCTCGCATCAGCCTCGGAAAGTTCCGGTGCCGTCTCATTGACCTCCGCCTGGATCACCGCATCATAATTTCCACTCGTCACCGCCTCAACAAGATCCGCCGCAAGTTTTTCCTGATCCACGGCCTTACCCGGCGTTCCGTCTGTGAACAGGAACTTATCACTCGCTGCGTCATACTCAGAGATCGAGCTGTTCTTCGCCTTCACATCCCATTTTGCCGCTGCGTCTGCCGCTGCCTTTGCCGCTGCGGACTGCAGATCCTCGGAATCTTCCACCGAGAATGTATATTCTCCGCCATTCTTGTCAGCAGAAATCCCGTCCAAAAAGGCATCCAGCTCGGTGTCGATCATATTGTCCGCGTCCACGCTCTCCCCGTTGTAAGAGATCTTCACATTCCACGGAAACTTCGCCTCGATGGCAGCTTTCGCCTCGCTCTTTGTCATTCCCTTTAAAGAAATCCCGTTGACGCTGATATCGGATGCCTGGAATGTGGATTCCTCCGCGACCGTATCCGTTGTCTTCTCTTTTCCATGCCCGAACAAGCCGGAAATAAGCCGGATCACTCCGATGATCAGGATCAGGCAGATGATCGCTCCGCCGATCATGATCCGTCGTCTTAAGATCTGTTTTCTCTTCCGCCTCTGCGCCCGGATCCAGGCCGGGGAATGCTGCCTGTACTCGTCTCTCTGGTCTCTCTGGGTTCTGGGATCTCTCTGGTCTCTCGGTCCCCTTGATCCCCTCTGGTCTCTCTCTCTGTTCATGTCTGTATTTTCCTTATTTTACTTTATCAGAATTTATCAGGATGCAACGACAGGGTCCGCACCGAAATGGTGCCGAACCCTGATATGTATCGGTTATGATTATGTAATATCGTTCCAATTACGGTATTTTTACAAAATCTCATCTGTCTGTATCAGACAATTATTCATTATATCGGTACCGGAATGCCTTGTCAAGAACGCCGGACAACAAAAGTTCACGCTCTTAAAGTTAACACTCTTATCGTCAAAAATGGACCTCCGGAAGTTTTCTCTCCCAAAGATCTATTTTTTCAACTTCTTTATCTGTTCCGGTCCTCTCCTGCTGCCGTTTTTTCGTGATCCGGCCGCGCTTTTCAGGCTCAGCCAAGGAATCCAAGATGCTCCAGCAAAATCTTGATCCCCATGAGGACCAGGATCAGTCCGCCGACAAACTCTGCCTTCGACTTGTACTTCATTCCGAATACATTACCGACCTTCACGCCGATCGCCGACAGGATAAATGTCGTACATCCGATGAAGGTCACTGCCCAGACGATGTTTACATGTAAAAACGCAAATGTCACGCCGACCGCAAGCGCATCGATGCTGGTCGCCACCGCCAGGGCTAACATCGTCTTCACGTCAAAGCTGGCGTTCAGTTCTTCGTCCTCATCCTCTCTGGATTCCTTGATCATATTGATTCCGATGATCCCGAGAAGAACAAATGCGATCCAGTGGTCGATCTGTGTGATCATGGACTCAAACTGGCTTCCGAGAAGGTAGCCGATCGTCGGCATCAGAGCCTGGAATCCGCCAAAATATGCACCGCAGATCAGCGCGTGCTTCGGTTCCATCTTTTTTACCGACAAGCCCTTACAGACAGACACCGCGAACGCATCCATCGACAGTCCTACAGCAAGGATAAAAAGCTCTAAAAGTCCCATAAGTCATGTTCCTCCTAAAAATTGCTTATTTTTTCTGATAAAAAGGAATCCGCTTTCCGGTTTCCCGCGCCGAGCACGCTTTCCTGTGCGATCCTTCCGCCTCGCACATTGCGCATCTCAGGCACGCAGTGCCTTTTTGTTTAACAGAAAATTCCATCGGGATTTCCTCTTAAACAAAAAAAGAGACTCTCTCTGTCATTTTCGACAGATAAGTCTCATCATTTCAAGTAAAGCCAGGAACATTTCCAGTATGTTGACCTTACTGCGCTTTCCGGCGCCGACTACTCCCTTATTCTGGTAAGTCCGCAACTGTATTGTATCGTCGCAGTTACATAAGTATCTTTTTGTTCTACAGAAGAGTGCGGATGAAGGGATTTGAACCCCCACGGTTGCCCGCCAGCTCCTAAGGCTGGTGCGTCTGCCAGTTCCGCCACATCCGCGCATTCTCCGATAGACTCTCATTATAGCGTGTTTGAAAAGAATTGTCAATTATGGATTTTCTTCGTCTCCTCATCATAGTCATCCAGGAAATTGTAACTCCAGTCTCCCTTGTGATATCCGATGACCGTCTTCAGATTGATGTTGTGAACACTGTTGAAGATGTTCATGTCGATCGTGTCACAGCGCTTTCTGAGCTCCGCGATCAGCTCCTTCATCTCGTCGCGCTTCGATCCCTTTTCGCCGCCGCATGTCGCGCAGCGCTCCGTGAAACGGCACGCACACTGGATAAAGTGGAGGTGATTGTAATCTCTCCACGCCTTGATATCCGCCTCGCGGACCATGTACATCGGACGGATCAGCTCCATGCCCTCAAAGTTCTTGCTGTGGAGCTTCGGCATCATGGTCTCGACCTTTCCGCTATACAGCATTCCCATCAGCGTCGTCTCGATCACATCGTCAAAATGATGTCCAAGCGCGATCTTGTTGCAGCCGAGCTCTTTCGCGTGGGAATAAAGATATCCGCGGCGCATTCTCGCGCAGAGATAACACGGGCTCTTATCCACGTCGGCAACGATATTGAAGATATCGCTGTCAAACACCTGGATCGGGATTCCCAGAAGCTTCGCGTTATTTAAGATGATATTCCAGTTGTCCTCATTATATCCCGGATTCATCACGAGAAATACAAGGTCAAACTTCACTTTTCCATGAAGTTTCAGCTCCTGTAAGAGCTTTGCCATGAGCATCGAGTCTTTTCCGCCGGAGATGCAGACCGCAATCTTATCTCCTTCCTTGATCAGCTCGTAGTCATGGACTCCCTTTGTAAACCGTCTCCAGATCGATTTGCGGTATTTTGTGATGATGCTGCGCTCGATCGCCTTCGTGCGCTCCGCGACCTCCTCCTCGTTCATGACCATCATGGACAGGGACAGGCGCAGGAAGGAGCGGTATCCGCCTTCCACGCTTCCGGCGTCAAATCCGGCATCGTCCAGAAGTTCCGCCACATACAGGCTCTTGTTTCCCGTATGGCAGAGCACCCAGACCGGCTTGTCCTTCGGGATCGCCGCGAGAAGTTTTCCAACATTTACGCCCTCTTCCCAGGCCTTTCCCTCTCCGATCGTTCCGGACTCCATGTCCGCCTCCTCCGGATTCTCCAGGTATTCCACCAGCTTGTCCTCCGGGATATTTAACGCGGCATCCATGGACCCCTTTTTATATTCCTCCGCCGGGCGGATGTCGATGATCGTCCGGTCAAACGTTCTTCCATTGATCAGCTCTGCAGCTGTGATCGTCTTAATCATTCTCTTTCTATTCTCCATTTACGGCTGTCGCCCTGATCCGGGTGCCGTCTCCTGCTGTTTTTACTTTTCTAAAATATCCGTAACTGTTCAGTACCCTCACACCTACGGGAACCTCCCCCGGAGCTTCCCTTCGGATGCATGGCAAGTTACGAGCAAAAATCCATTACAAATCGGCTTCGCCGATGGGATTTTTGCCTTCAAGCCTGTGTTTTATTACGGTCAGCGCAGCAAGTGCGCAGACCTACTGAACAGTTACAAATATCCTTCAACATATAAACCCTGTTGAACGGGAATGAAAAATAATATCCGTCCGCGAAGTCCTCCACCAGCTTCATGACTTCCTTCGCAAGCTGGATGCCCACGGCCTCGCCTTCCTTCCGGCTGGCTTTTTCAGGGTATCTCGCGACGATCTCATCCGTCACATTGACGCCCGCGATCTCATTTTTCATGAACATCGCGTTCTTTCTGCTGATGAGCGGCATGATCCCGCAGAGGATCCGCGCCCCGGTCTCATCCTTGATCCGGCGCAGTCTCGCCGCGTCCTCCTCCGTGAATACCGGCTGGGTCAGGAAAAACTCCGCTCCCTCTTCCATCTTCTTCTTTACACGTCCGATCTCCACGTCCAGGTTCTTTCTTCCCTGGTTGATCGCACCACCGTAGCAGAGCGGATTCTTCGCGAAAACATCCTCGTTCATCTCCTTCGCGATCTTCATAAGCCCCGTGGAATCCGAGTTGAACACCGCTTTGACCGTCTGTCTCGCCGTCGACGGGATCGGATCTCCCGTGATGATCAGGAAGTTGTAAATATCATTGATGGCAGCTCCCAGAAACAGGGACCGCATCGCGATCGCATTCCTGTCACGACAGCAGATATGCGGCATCACATTTAATCCCGTCGCCTGGCGCACCTTGTTCGCCATGAGGACGGAATCGACTCTCGTTCTTCCGGACGGGGAATCCGGGAATGTGAGGACATCCACGCCTGCATTCTTTAAAAGATGGGCGGATTCCAGGAGTTTCTCATCATCCGCGTCAAACGGCGGCGCCAGCTCGACCGCGATAAGCTTCTTCTCTTTTCTGTTTCCGTTCTCATCATAGAGGAATCCATGTCTTACCACATGTTCACTCTGTCCGCTGCTCTCCGCCTCTTTTTCCGGAGCACTTTTCTTCAGGATTCCGTCCCGGGCGGACATTTCACGGATAAATTCCGGATCCGTTCCACAGCAGCCGCCGAGAATGTCAGCACCGAGCTCCTGAAGCTCCTTCATCTTCTCCGCAAAATATACCGGAGTGTTGCCAAACTGAAGTTTATTTCTCGTCAAAGTCGGATATCCCGCGTTCGGGATCGCCAGCAGGAATTTATCCCCAGGACGTCCCGCTTTTTCCAGGATCTGGCGCATATGGGCCGGTCCCACACCGCAGTTTAAGCCCACCGCATCGATCTCCGGAACAGCCGCCACGTCCGCCAAAAGTCGCTTCGCGCTGAGTCCTGCCGCGCTGTAGCCGAACTGGTTCACGGAAAAAGAGACTGCGATGAACATGTCATACTCGGCACGGATCTTTTTGATCGCCGGAAGGATCCCGTCGAGGTCTGCAAACGTCTCAAAGTCCAGGACTTTGACTCCTGTCTCCGCAAACGTCTTTGCGATCTGATAATACTCGTCCGCCGCTGCCGCCGCGTCCTCCGTCCCATTCACCGGGATCGGACCGATATCGCCTGCGATCCAGACGTTCTTCCCGTCCGCCGCGCTCCTTGCGATCTCCACCGCCGCGCGGATGTTCTTCTCAACTTCCGGAAAGCTCTCCTGCAGCGTCTCTGTGTTCGCCGCAAAAGTATTCGTCCGGATAAAATTTGCTCCGGCATTCAGATATTCCTCGTGGGTCTTCTTTACTTTCTCCGGGTCCGAGAGATTCGCAAGCTCCGGGATTTCCTGCGTCTGGTATTTTGCTGCAAAGTAAGTTCCGAACGCGCCGTCGGTGATGAGGTTGGTTTCTTTCAGATATTCACGTAAATTCATGCTCGTCCTCCTGGGGGTAAAAAAAGAATGGGCCTTGGCACATTCTCGCGCCGAGCGCGGTCGCTTACGACGATCTTCATCTTCGCGCGAGTGCGCATCTTAGGCACGCAGTGCCTTTTTGTTTAACAGGAAATTCCGACGGAATTTCCTGTTAAACAAAAAATCGGACCTCTAAATCCAGAGGTCCGACGCTTCAAAAAGCGGGTGATGGGAATCGAACCCACGTATCCAGCTTGGAAGGCTGGTGTTCTACCATTGAACTACACCCGCGTATAAACAATGAGAGGCAGCTGATGATATGGGGAGAATTTCGTTGGGAGCTTGCTCACATAAGAAATTTTTCTCATATCAGTAGCTATCGCCGTTGCAAACGGCGATTATGGAGCGCAGCTCCATAATACCTCGGAGCCACCACAGCCATTCCCTTAATCTTTCCATCTCATCAAGCCTTTTATCATCCAAAATGGGCGGAGGTGGATTCGAACCACCGAAGCAAGTTGCAGCAGATTTACAGTCTGTCCCCTTTGGCCACTCGGGAATCCGCCCATATCATTCTGACAAGTCAAAATGATACCATACATCGATTCAAAAATCAAGCATTTTTTATGACCAAATGCCCTTGAAAACACTGCGTATTACAGTCCCGGCACACGCACCATGATCGCCATCTACTCGCCTTTACTCCCAATAAAGATCATCGCCCCATTCGCCGCGATCTCCACTTCCATCACACCGTCCGTCACCGGATACTGCACAGTGCCCGCGTTGTACCGCTCCGCATCCGTCGCCATCACGCGGTCCATAAAATCGCCGTTCACTTCCGCTTCCCACACCGGAATCCGGATTCTCTGGGAATAATCCTCACTGTTCACAACGACAACTCCCTGGCCGTCCGCATCAAAACGTCCATACGCGATCACACCATTCTCCGCCAGCAGCGGCTTTAATGCCCCGCGTCGGAACGCTGGAGTCCTGTTCCGGATCCCCGTGAGATACCGGTGAAATTCCGTGAGTTCCAGGTCTTCCTTTCCCCAGGGGAATGTTCTCCGGTTATCCGGGTCCGTCCAGCCAAAGACGCCAGCCTCATCACCGTAATAGATCGTCGGTGCCCCCGGCCATGTCATCTGGATCACCGCGCCGGAGCGGAAGGTTCCGTAATTCACGCCGATCTCCGCGTCCTCCGCGTCCTCCGGCTTATAAAGCCGTCCCACGACGCGGTTCGTCCTCGTGAGGAATCGCGAATGGTCATGGTTTGAAAGTTCATTCATCGCCGCATAGAGAGATCCCGTCTGCATCCGGCTCATGTTGGAGAGCATGGAGCACATGAACGCCTGACTGTTGTGCAGAAGGTGGTCATCCTTCCGCTCGCTGTGCTTTTCCAGACCGGTCAGGAACCAGGATACCGGTTCCATGAACGCGTCATAATTCATCACCGTATCCCACTGGTCCCCGGAAAGCCATGTTGTGGCATCCCCGTAATGTTCCGCCAGGATCAGCGCGTCCGGATTCGCCTCCTTTACGACCTTCCGGAAATCTCTCCAGAACCGGTGGTTCATCTCCGGCGAATGACCGAGATCCGCCGCCACATCGAGACGCCAGCCATCGATCGAGTACGGCGGGGAAAGCCACCGTTTCGCGATATCGAGCACATACTGATACAGCTTTTCCGATCCCTCATAATTTAATTTCGGCAGCGTGTTATGTCCCCACCAGCCTTCGTAGGAGTCATTGTCCGGCCAGCCGTTCGCATCCTTAAACAGAAAGAAATCCCGGTACGGACTGTCCGCTGAGAGGTATGCACCCGGCTCATACCCGCCGTCCTTCTCATAGATCTTCTCACGGTCCATCCACTTGTTGAAAGACCCGCAGTGATTAAAAACTCCGTCCAGGATGATCCGCATGCCCCGCTTGTGGACTTCCTGCACAAAACGGGCAAAAAACGCATCACTCGCCGCCAGGTTCTCCCGGTCGGAGGTCCGCACGGAATACCGCTTCGCATTGCGGTTATCCGACGCATCCGCCGCCACAAGTTCCCCTTCATCCTTCACGATCACCCCGTAATGAGGATCGATATGTTCATAATCCTGGCAGTCATACTTGTGATTCGACGGGGACACAAACACCGGGCTCAGGTAGAGCACTTCCACCTTCAGGCTCTGCAAATAGTCGAGTTTGTCCCAGATTCCCTGGATGTCGCCGCCGTAAAACCGGTCCACATCAAGGACGGAAAGCCGCTCATTCCATTTTTCCACCTTCGTCACCGGAAATCCGATGTAGACATATTCGTCTCCCAGGACATCGTTCGTCGGATCCCCGTTATTAAACCGGTCCACGAAGATCTGGTACATCAGGGCGCCTTTCGCCCACTCCGGTACATGGAATCCAGGTGTGATCACAAACGGAGCGTCCATCCCTCCCGGCTCCGACACACCGAGGCGGTTATAGTGACAGACTTCGTCTCCTTTTACAATCTCAAAATCATATATCAACGGGGTCTCCCCCAGTTGGATCGTTCTCTCATAAAAATCAAATCTTCCGGCCGTCTCCGCCTTCTCAAGCTCCAGCCGCCTGCACTCATTCCGGTTTCCGCCATCACGGATCACCGCGTATACATGGTCCACGTCCCCGGCCCCGGTCCGGAATCTTATCTTAACATTCTCCCCGCACTCCGGCTCTTCCGGGATGCGGTACTCTCTCGTTCCATCGCTGAAAAGTGCCGCCTTCAACATTTTGAATGGCCTCCTTGTTGGTCTGATGCAGCCTCTCTTGCGATATCCGGGCTGCATTTTCTGTATCTGTTCTCACTCATTTCTCACAAATGTTATTATACAGGATTATATCCCCATTTGCACGTTTTTTCTGAAAGTTCACTCCGGCGATCCTCAAAAACTGTTTTTGCAGATTAAAAAGAATGTGCCTCGGCACATTCGGGCGCCTCGCGCGGTCGCTTGCGACAACCTTCATCTTCGCGCGAGTGCGCATCTT
>ERZ1106950.63-NODE-63-length-122943-cov-12.581237_pt1 | contig 122943 bp, 90 predicted proteins | sample MGYA00403675_ERZ1106950 | MGnify/ENA primary metagenome ERZ1106950 (study PRJEB35170, sample SAMEA104062410) | human gut metagenome | biome: human gut; feature: human-associated habitat; material: faeces | place: Denmark | collected 2012-06-13 ... | reverse complement strand
GTCTTTACCGGCCGCCCGGCATTGTCATACTCATATTCGTAAAGTTCCTCCTGGCCGTTATCCCCTCTGGGGTCGCCGGGAGGATAGGGGTAAATGCCATAGGCAGAGGAGTGCTTATACTTCACACACAGAGGCTGCCCGGTAAAGCCGTATCTGGTCCAGGTATAATCAAGGTGCCCAGACGGAAGTAGGCTGCTTCTTTTTTGTATCTCGCGACCCCTGACATCATAATAATGAACGGCAAACTCGCCCTTTCCCAAATTGTCCAACTGACGGACATAACTTCCTGTCAGCAGGCCCTGGGTGCTTTCGTGCCTTACACCGAAAGAGGCGTCTTCCACGTAATCCATACCCCGATATTGGAATGGCTCAAAAGAGAGGAAATCATACCGGTCGTAGTAATTCACTATCAGGACCTTCACACCGTAGCCCGACAGGACGGAAGTTTCATAACCAAACAAATTGTCCGCCTTGTTCAAATCATAAGGGCAGTTTTGGGTCAATGAAGCTCTGAACAGGGTTTCTTTGTATTTGTCAGCCAACTCTTCCCTCGAACTCTGCGTTTGAATGAGTCCGGTAACGACCACTCTGCTGAACGTGTCGTATAAGTTGAAAGTCCACTCATTTCTGGCGCGCTGTACCCCATCCTGGGAAAGGACCTGATTATCGGCCCGGTCGTAGACATAATATATAGGCCGGCATCCCGGCAGTGTTTTCTCTATGCACCGGTTGCGCGCGTCGTATTTGTATTGATAACCGTAAAGAGATAGTTCCGGAGTATCCTGATAAGCGGGAGGAAGTACAAAACGCAGGTTACCGAAATCATCATAAACATAGTAGGTGTCATAAGTCTCTCCGGCAGAAGTCTGGCGAGTCAGAACCGTCTGCCCTAACATGTCTACGAAAGAATACGACGGATTGCCATCCTCGTCGGTTACTTTGTTGACATACAGCGAACCGCCGGAATAGTTGCCGCCTTGTGTCAGCGTCCCCGAGTCGTCCAGTTTGTATAACTTGCAGGCCAATGCCCCGGTGGCGGTATTGGTCAGATAATCGGTCGATACCGGGCGGGCGGCCCAGGAATTGCCGGCCCCATACTGCCTGACGACACGATTCAGGGGAGAGGCTTCGTAGACGGATTCATTGAAGGCTCTCGGATCACCGCCATAGGTGGAGGAAATCTTCTTTTTTATATCTTCCGGAGACAGATAGTCCAAGGAGTTCACATACGGCAGCCAGTTTTTGGATTCACGCCCCAAGGCATCGTATTCCCGGAGGGTGGAGAGATTGGAACCGGAGGGGGTGATATTCTTTTGTACGTTCAAATACGGACGCCCCAGCCCGTCATAGTATTGAACCGTCTCCAGGTATTTGGAGGCATTTTCATCCAGCATCACACGGGTACGGATGTAGTTCTGATTGTTATCCTGTGAAAAGACGGGTGCCCAACCCAGTATGGACAGGACAAGCAGTATATAAATGTGTTTCATAAGTTTTTGCTTTTAAAGGTTGACCGGTTACTGTTTCAGTATCTTTTCGCCATATGTCTTATCCCCGACGGCTATGCGCAGCAGGTATTCCCCCGCAGGCAGTCCGCCCAATGGGAGTTGTTCCCGGTAACTTCCCGCACTCTGGCAGGTCTTTTGCACGGCAGTGTACCGGCGTCCCTGGATGTCATACAGTTCCATGCCCACGTCGGAGTCTGTCTTCAGGATATAGTTCAAAGACACCTCCTGACCGTCCGAATGGCAGGCATAGCGAATAAGTTCATCTTCATACGCGTGCCCATACCCCTTTTCTCCCGGATTTTCCGTCAGGAAAGCCTCGGAACGGTTGTCCGTTTCCCTCCTGTCGCGTTTTTCCTGATTCTCCGGATCACCGCCCAGACCATAATACTGCTCTTCCGGCGGATAATAGAAAGAGGTGGAGAAATGGGTGGATTTCTTGCCGGATTTGCAAATGGCGCTGTGCATGCTTTCAAAGATCGGATAGCGATACCCCTCTGCATACCAACGCCAGGTATCGATCTGAAAATGGGCCGAGTCGTCAGCCAGGTAGCGGTTCACGCTGTCACGATAGCAGACCGGACCGGTAACGGTATCCAAGCCGGCCACTGCATGAGCAGGTCCGGGCCCCGTCCGTTCGAAGACAAGCTTGCAGGTATGTACCCGCAGGACATGATGCAAGGTATCTCCTCCGGGAAGAATCATCAGGCCGGTGGCATCCGCAGTGACTGTGGACCTGCCGCAAATATCAATCCCCAGCCGGTTGCAATAATTCCCTTTTCCGCCGAAACAGGTGGTAAGGCTACGCCCATAAGGGAACGGAAATATCAGCAGGGATTCGGGTATCCGGTATCCGATCCGCGTGGTGGAGTTTTCGTAACCGGGAGTAAACAGGGTATCGCCGGATAATTGATAACGGTACATGGTCCGGTGCTCGATGCCGATAATGGTATCCGAATCAGGATGCGGAGAGGTGTATCTGAGTTCGTAGTTCGCGTTCCTGTTTTCCAGCTCACTGAAATTCCAGACAATCCCTGTCCCTTTTGCACCGGGAGATTTATACGCTGCCTCCTGCTTGCCAAGACGATCGCCCGGACGGGGAAGATGAGTTGTACGTTCCAAAGAATACTGTGAAAACAACTGGAGAGGAACCATCACAGCCAACATAAAGAACAGAAATAATTTCATTATTTATATCTTTTAAAAGTTAGTAATCCAGGAATAAATCAATAAGGCATATAGTTATATTCATATTTAGATTCAACGTGCCCCACATGATCCGTCTTTTCTACAAGGCGACCCGCCGCATCATAACGAAAGTTTGTAACCTTACCATTTGGAGAAGTCACGGAGAGAACTCCCACTAAAGGGGAATAAGTATATAAATAAACCTGTATATCCGGATAAGAACTACGCAAAACCTCTACAAACGAAAAATCAGGAGAAGAACTGAAAGAAAAACGCTCCGGACGTATGATACTCCAGACAGTATTCATATCCGTCTCCGGTATATTACGTATCTCCGCCACCAGATACCTGCAATTGTATCCCCATAAACGAATAGTACGGGTACCATCCCGATTAACCTCAAACAGGGCGTGCCCCAAACTGTCATAGTACGGATAGGCTGTCATAAACTGATAAGGCTCATTTCTAAAAGATTGCATAATAGAATCTTTCACGGGTAAACTGCCGTGCATACGATAAGTAGTACGGGAAGAAGCAAGTCTCCGGGTATTACGAAAAGTCGTTTCTTCAACCGGCTTATTAATCATATTGGCTGCCACCATGCGATTATAAACATTCGAAACCTCCAAAGAGGTCCGTTCATTGGGATAAGCATAAGTATGCTTCAAGGTAGAGCCATCACTGCAATAATCTTTCTGTTCTATCAATTGATTCAACCGGTTATACTTATATCTTTTCGAACGAAGGACAGAACCCTTAGTAGTAGTCCGCTCCACACTTGCCTGCAAAGGATACGATTTCAAGTATATCTTTTTGGCTAAAGCCCCTCCCTCCATCGATCGAAAAGAAACAATATAATCACCCGGATCAAAAGGTACCCTATCATAATCAGGATCCAAAGGAAGCATTTCATCATTCACTCCGACATCAGAATAAAAATAAGATTCGCGTTTTGATAAAGAGCCATCCCTCTGAAAGAAACTTTTAGAAAGAAGACGACCTCTCTCTTGTGAAGCACTGGTGACACGATTTACATTGCATGAAACCAAGCTGAGTTCACTGGCCATCGTATTTTGCTTTAAAGAGACGTCGGGTTTATCCGGATTACTCCTATAATCGGAATAAACATAATAGATAAAAGAGCCGTCATCAAAACACTCTTTGACATTCGAATACCCGACATGCTGATCCTCAATATTGTAATTTTTATACCAAATATCACTAACTACATATACTTCATTCCCCTGATCATTAATAAAATAAGGAGGATATTGACACAAAATACCGCTTTTCCTACCCGATTGATCTTCGTATTTAAACGTACGGCACTCTTTTCCTTGTGTCTTTCCATCCACATTACAAATCTGAGATACCCGAAACCCACCAGCCACTCCTTCTTTTTCTACCAACATAGGGGTAAAACTATTTATATAGACACGAGTCTCTACACGCTCTCTATAAGAATGCGGTTCATAAAGAAACTCCGAATATCCCCCTGTCGGATAAACCATTTTTTTAAGCAATCCGCTACCTTGAGAATTATCAAGACTCCAATACCCCCAAAAATCAACATGCTTCGTGTCCGGCTCGGGATATGTAGTATGATTATATTCCATTCGATAAACTCCGCCATCAGGCATATGAACGCTTTTCAAAAAGCGGAGATGCTGTTTATTATCATACTCGAATACATATTTATATATTTCTTTCGAATCCTGTTTCACAGACAGAGAGGATAACTGGAAAGAAAGATAATTATAGTCCGCAAAACCCAGATAAAACTTCCGGCAAGTCTCTCTCGAAAGTGAGAACTCAACGCTCACTCCTGTATCCGGAATCGTAATAGAAGCAGGATATACCCCTTTGACCGCAGAATAGGTGCGCCTGTCCCAAGAAGTATTGTCACTGGAAGAAGAAGCCTGCCAATATGGAGAATCGATTCGATCAACAAATCCAGAAGCATAATTAAAGTTCATGACACGTCCATTGGGAGCTTGAATTTTCACCAGATGCCATGCCATGATGACCGAGCGCCTATCTTTAAAAGGCATATTCTGTCCCGGTTTTACATCATTGCGATATTCCAATGCCGATAAATCACCGCCAAAAGAATAGACATAACCATTACCGTCTGTTATCTTTATAACAGAGCTACGAGGATATTGATTCTCGACATATTGCACGGAAAGCCCCGAAATATCAATTTTCAACTCCGGATCGGTGCTCTGTATATGTCCGTCATTGTCTATCATAAAATGTCCGGTCGTACCCGGAAAACGAAAAAGGAAAAAATCGGGCTGAGCATCATAATAATATCCTCCGGAAGTCATCGGTAAATAGCAGGAGTAAGAATCACACTCCACAACCGAAGGAGCAAATGTAAGCAATTGTTTAGCCGTAAATTTCCTCTCTTGCGATGCAATCCAAAACCCTCTTTCCATATTATATCCGCTGTTTGAAGCCGGATCATAGCCATTATGCCCATTCGCATCATCCGGAGCACCATATACCTCACGCGTAATTACCCCACCAAAGTTCACCACCCAATCAAGCCCAACCAACCCGGGGTGTTTAGCAGGTTTCAGACCGTCTGAAGTATAGCTAAGAGATAACGGCATAGAGAAATCCGGATCTTGTAGCGTGTAAAGAGGAATTTCCACATTAACCTTTCCTGAAAAATAAGAGACAGGCGTTAATCCATATCGAATGAAATCAGCCGGCTGTGAAGTAATCTTGCCAAAACTGCCTTGTCCGAGACAATAAGAAATACTAAATAAAAAGAGATACAAATAGCAGATAATTAACCTCATAATAAAAAATCAATTAATTAAAAAAAATTGCTTACTACTCTATAAGCCATTAATAAGTTTGATACTCCGCCTATAATTTCAGATTAAGCATCAATAAGACACGCTCCTATTACTTTCATTTTGTTGCTTCAACCTATCTATCTCTTTTTGTTGTTTAATAACATATAAAGTCAACTCTTCTATTTTTTGTAGCAAAAGAGCATTTACTTCACCAACATTCATACCACTATCTCTGACTTCTTGCTCAGAAGGCACACCCGGCAGGGTTCCTCTCTCATTTATGTGTGCCTCAACCTCTTCCAGTGTCGGAAGTTTATAATCCTTCTTGAAAACGAAATCCGGCCAGTTGGCATCAATTTCTATTTTAACTTCTTTAGCTCGAACCGTTCCGTTGACATCCAATTTATGCTGTGGAGCAAGAGTTCCAATGCCTACATTGCCATTTTGAGTAAACACAATGATCGGAATATCGCTATTTTTACTGCCATTCCGGAAATATAGATTTTCAGAGTAATCGATATAAGAATCTCCCCTGTTATTATCCCCAACATATGACAACTTAAAACAACGATCAGAGTTGGAGCTATCACCAAAAAGCAAAGTCTTATTAACTGGAAGAAAAATATATTTATTTACATGTATATTGCCATTGATATATTGGTCTCCATTAATTGTTTGAACTCCATTAAAAGTATTTACTCCTCTGGTCGCAAACTCCTGCCAATTATTATTGTATTGAGTATCTGTCTTCAAATGAGCTAATTTTCTGAAAAACACCCGATCATCATGTTCAAAAGTAGTAGATATCTGAAACTGATAATTCAGGTTTGAGTCATTATGTCGCATAACGAATAAATACTTCCAAGGCCATTGAGGAATTTCATAAGGATAATTCACTTGGGGCTTTTCCGAATCATAAACCCCTGTGTTTAACACGCTATTAAAGCTATTAACAGTTTGTGCATAGCCATTCTCTACCTGTTGGGCATAGGCCGATCCCATACTAACCAACAACATCCAAAACAATAAAGTCCTTTTCATCATATTAAATTTAAATATTAACCATCATTAAGTATAGATACCGATTACCTAACATTCACCTCTTCAAGCTACGCGATGTCAAAAGTAACAAAATTCAAAAGTAAAAGTAAGATAGTCCCACTTATATCTTATGAATTCATGATAACCTTTTTTCCCTAAAATAAAAAGGAAAATTTATTGCTATTCTATTCTAAAACCTTTTGCTATAATTTTTATTTTCCCTCCAGATGTTAAGTTAATAATATAAACATTTAATATTATATTATCCCTATATCCTTTCCATTTTAAATAAAAATCAGTAAGATCTTCATCGTTATTATCTAACATATCGACACTATATATATTATCTCCAAAATGGCCAAAATTAAGATCCAAATTTGCCCAAAAAACATTTTCAAAAACAACTCGTCGAGTCGTTTCTTTTTCATTTTCTGTTGGATATACGATGTCAAGCCATATCTCATCTACTGCCCCTGGATTATTCCGGTCAACAATTATACTCTTTATTACAGCATCATGCCAATAAAAATCTCTGTTAAAATCCATACGCTTTAATTTTAAAACTATTTTAGTTTAATAAATGTACTCGCCTCATCTTTCTTATTACTGCATATGAAGTTTCATAAGTCTCGTCCACTTGATACATAGTACTAAAATAAAAAAAGGAATAAATATTTCATATCATTCATTTTTGTTCGTATGGCGGATACATCTTCATACCTTTCATTATTTCAGAGGGAGGATATACTATGACAGGAATTCCTCTTGAATTTTCCAAAATTGTTAAATCTTTTATACTTAGATCATATCGTTTTAGAATACGATAATTTTCACGTACATCTTTCCAGTCATATTTAGACAATGTATCTCTCTCTATTATAAATATACATGTTGTATCTCCCCCTCCTTTAAAATAAGCTTGCCATTCATTCGCATCCATATTTATTATTACTATTTGTTCAAAAGGGTTTATTACATGTCCAAATGGTTTATCCGGAAGTAGAGTGTCAGGGCAAATATTATTATAAACCAGCCCTGAACCCAACTGAAAATATAAAGATATATTTGATCTGTTTTCACCACAGACAAGTGAACTCCCCTTTGTATTACATGCAACACAAATAATTAGAGTGACAAAAAATAGCAATAATAGTTTCTTCATATTCAATGATAATTTTAAATTAAAAAGACGGCATTGTTATTGGATGCCTTGTTTCATCCCAAAAAGAAATATTTTTATATTTATAAAAAGTCCAATAGTTATACCGTTTTGGAGAACATTCCTTTTTTTCAATACTAACTCGTTTAACGGCCATTTTTTAATTGTATTTTAATAGTGTCAGTTATGACTGCTTTACCTTCACATGTAATGAAATTCGAAGGAAAAAGTAAAATTGTGCCGCTTGCCCTTTGATAGGGTACAGTAGATTGGTAGTTTAAAAGAACGGTCAATGTCTCGCCATGCTTAGTCTCTATTTCCTTTTCCATAAGTTCTTTATTATCTAATTCAAAACGTATATTTGTTATTGTATCCTCATCCGAAAATGCTTTTATTTTTAACGAATCTCTATTTATATGATATTTCCCATTAAATCTGGATCCAACTATTACCAAGGTCGAAAATGAGGAACCTTTAATTTTTATGGGTCCACACTCAGTAAACAATACATATTCTCTTTGCCCATCAATAATTAATGGTTTAGATATATCACAAGATACACCCCCAAAAAAAATCAGCAACAATATTAATCCTTTCATTTTCATAATTTCATTTATTTTCCTTACTACCAAAAGCCATCATAAGTATAAAACATATCTCCTTTCTTTTTAGACACTTTATACAAAGGATCCGGCATCTTCTACAGATAGGACATGTGCCTGGTCTATTCTCATTACTGTACATGTGTGCAATGTCATGCCCCATTGCGATTTTTACTACTAATTTTTCCATACCGTCCTATTTGTTTAATAAATTTAGTGTTTACTTCTTTATTACCAAGGTCTCCATTGTCTCATGATATGATTATTCCGATAAAAGCCACACCTTGCATCCCAATATTTAATAGGATATGCTATAATGAAGACTTTATCATAATAAAAACTTAACTAACTATTCTATTCCAACCGCATCGCCTATGATAGGCTTACCTACATAATGAAAAGCTATCACATATATTAAAACTACTCAATCTTTATAATGAGCCCATTCTTATTCCAATATCAGTAAACATATTCCTGCCAAGAGTAATACCTGTATCTTTATTTACCAAAGAAGTTATCCCTCCAGATCGATACAATCCTTTTGCCCATAAGACTTATCTACTTGATACGGAGCTCCAAAAACAATGTAAATAACTATACTCCAAGGAACTATTGCCATTTTTAGTGAATACCAATAAATATTACATAGCAATAAATTCCTATACTAAAATTTCAATTAAAAGATTCATAACGTAACCCAATTAGCACAACAACACCCCTTTATCTCTTTTACAACCTTTTTCTCTTTAAAAGAATATATCACATAAAAAAGATGACTTTTCTTTACTAAAAGATAATTTCCATTTGATGAATAAATAGGGAAAGTACCTTTAACCGGAAGCTCTACTACTTTATTGTCACAAAATGTATATTCGTAAATATAATAAGATTTATCCATCATTCTTTTTTTCCAAGAAAAGCAGACATTTTTTCCATCATTGCATATATAAGGATAATACAATCCGTTCATTGCTTTAGGATTATTTTTCAAAGTATTTTCTATTAGTAAAGTGATCCGATTATTATTTTGCATATATAGATTACCTCCTGATGAATAGATTGTCATTCCTTTTATTGTATTACTTTTATAAAAAGGAAATCTATCTTGTTCCTTATCCAATACCATGCTGAATTCATATTGAGTGTAATTTTCATTTTTGTCATTGATCTTCATATTATAAACCTTGGATACCTTATTTGAATCTAAATGATTGCAAGTCATTTGTCCTACATGCAATAGCATTGAATCTTTATTCAACATATACATATCACTACTATATTGATTTATTTTTTTTGTTTTAAATAGTATTTTTTTTTGTTCATCATATATTACAATATATTTCCTGTCATTTAAGCAAGCTATATCAAATCGGCTATTCGGCATCACATTTAACAACAAACATTCCGTCTGATTTTCAATATTAGATAATATTATAGACGTATCTCTTTGAATCAACAAACGTTCATCATGACCGTATGAATAAACAAAATTATTAAACATGAACATAAAGTAAATGATTAAACTTATATTCTTTTTCATATTTTACAACATTAATAATTTAAATGATAATAATTTAAGAACAATCCTGGTCGTATTCCCAAATTCCTTAAGTACATCTGAGCATTCAATATATATGGATGAATACCAATAGCCATTGATGTATGAGTAACACAACTACTTAACTCTAAACTATAAATGAGCGATCCATTATTCTCTAATTTATTTAACCATGCGCCATATTTATCAATCATTTTCGTATTGGCTCGTAAAGTTTGGCGCCAAATAGGATGGCTTGATGTTCCTATTACATATCTCATCTACTACCCTTGGATTATTCCGGTCAACAACTATACTCTTTATTACAGCATCATGCCAATAAAAATCTCGATTAAAATCCATACGCCTCATTATTAAAAACCATTTTAGTTTAACAAAAGAGTCTGCTATTTAAATACTTCAAATAAAAATATTAAATAGCCGCAACTATGTACTTTATTACACCAAGTGTTATGTATAATACTTGCTTTAGACATCAACTGCATCATATAGCAGTAAATTTACATCTACATCAATTTCGAATTTTCCTTCATCGTCAAATTCGTATCCTTTATTATAGAATATAAAATTATGATTATGCTCAAAAATGAATAATAATCCCCTTTTTACATTAAGTGAATCCACTAAATATTTCACAGAAATAATTTTATACTGAGACAACCATTCAATATCCTGCTGTATAAGTTTATAAGCAAATTCATCGGAATTTATAGTCATCGGAATTTCCTTTTGTTCTCTAATAGAGATGTTTTCTTCGCAACAAGTTATATCAAAGTACGACTCTACTTTAATATACAATCTAATAATAGAGCACGGTTGATCATTGAAATAATACCATTCTAAAAATACTCTTTCAATACTTTCCCCAATACATTTTTTAAAATTTATATACATAATTATTTTCTTTTATACACATCGAATAGTCTTCATCCGTCATTTTATAATGTCCATCAAGAAACAACTTATCCAATGGATAAAAAAAATTTATCCGCCCTCCTTCTACCGAAGATGAGTTCCAGATTGTTTCAATATGATAATCAAAATCGTCTTCAAAAGATACAGACATAAAAAACTTATCTTTTAAAAAGGGGAAACAATGTATAAAAGACAGTCCTTCTTTTTCTAATCGGGCACTCATCTGTATATCGTGAACATGATCATACATTATTAATATGTTATCTTTTATAGAACACTCACCGTATGATATCAATTTAATAAAGTGTGAATCTGAATCGGGATACAACCCTATGGAGATAAGATACCTCTGTTTTTTCAAATCAACATCAACATCATAATAAAAAATCTCATCAATATCAAAAGTCGTTTCTTTATCCACATCTTTATCTGAAGAAATATAACAGTATGACTCTTGTATCTGCGAATGGATAGGCAAAGACCATATAATAAATCCCCAAAATAATATTTGTTTAATCATCTCTAATTATATAAACCAAATTTAGAAAACCTCTAATTCAACCAGAAAAACTTCTTCTTTTTCGAATGTTCCCTTTGAATACCTTTATGAACCAGTTTTTTCTTACCCTCTTCCCATGAATAGAGACTAATAAATATAGAATCACTGTCTACACTCAATCGACTTTTCTTAATCCTTATAAAGAATTCCGGATTTTCAGCCACTAAATCAGAAAAGTGAATCTTTTTCCTATCATTCTTCGGGCAACTATAATTATCAGCCTTATAATCATTCCAACATATCGCTTTAATAATATCGTTATGCAACATTCTAATAAAAATGATTTTCTTACTTGTTTGCAAATCCATACAAACAATCGTGTCGTTTTTATATATTACACTTCCTTTAGCCCAACAGATCAGTTCACTATCATAGTCTGCAGAACAATCAAAATACATTGTAAGGTCAAATTCATTATTAGAGCTAAGCGTCAAACACAGTTTACTATTCGTAAACATATCCGAATAGAACATTACTTGACCAAAACCGGACAATGGGAACAGCAAATAAAATACAAAAATAAAATGTTTCATATCCAAGCTATCTACTTAGTTCAAATCTAAAAAACTCATAGTATATGTATTTTGAGCAACTCAAAAACGATCGAATGCCATTTATCACATCACTTATTCTCCCGATATTAAGGGACAGTATGTTTATATATTCTGGCACTTTCCCTATCTTCATTGACTACAAACTCAACCGCTGCCTGCCCAAAAATGGAAGGAACCGAAATAAGATGGATGGGCGATGGAACGTCAAGCGAACGAAAATTCTTCCATTTTTCATCTGCAAAATCCCAGTACGAAAGATCATCAAGCAACATATCGTCAAAATGAGCGAGAACCGGACAATCATTCCCTTTCACTCTGAGAAGAATATAAGCATCACAAAGCTCTTCGCCGACATCTGTTGAGTTCGTAATTGGAGCTATCCAAGATTCATCCTGACCTTCTTCGTAATCTTCTTCATGGTCTATCGCAAATACCCAGATCGGATATTTCTCTAAATCGGATAGGAAAACAGCATCAATAGGCGAAAGCTTTCCTGTGATGTATTCCACTTTTTCTTTACGTTGGGGCGTCTTCTTAGAAAACAATTTACTTAAAAACATATTTTTTCCTCCTATATTTTATAGTAGGATGAATCCTACTTTACATATTTCGTTTTTTAAGATGCTATAAAAAAACTTTATTATAATACATTCCTTTTAAACCATAGGTCTCCATTGCTACCGCTGTATCTAAACCGACAATTATAAGTGGGAATTTACATCCATACGATGCAAAGTAATACTCCGAACGACATATAAAGTCGTCCGTTGGCATTGAAAAGTCTAAAGCTTTATAGAATATACTTCCAATTGTTTCATCATAGCTATCACAACAATCTCTTTTATCAATAAATCTTATTCTACTGCGAATATTATCTAATCTGTAAATATCTTCCGGCATAAAAAAATAATATCCCATAGATTTAGTTAATGCAACAAAGGTTAAATGCGGATATACTCTTTCATCACAAAAACTTTTAAAGTTTTCAGAAACAATACAAAAGCCATCATAAGTATAGAACATATCTCCTTTCTTTTTAGGAACTTTATACAAAGGATCCGGCATCTTCTCTATTGTATTGTGACAGATAGGGCATGTGCCTGGTCTATTCTCATTACTGTACATATGTGCAATGTCATGCCCCATTGCGATTTTTGCTACTAATTTTTCCATACCGTCCTATTTGTTTAATAAATTTAGTATTTACTTTTTTATTACCAAGGTCTCTATTGTCTCATGATATGATTATTCCGATGATACCCATTGTTTAACATTCACCTCTTCAAGCTACGTGCTGTTAAAAAAATATCATCAGGCATTCTTATAAAATTATTATCACACTCAATAAAATTGTCCATATTCAAATAAAGAGTGTCGCTTACCTGACAATCTACGTAATACTGTACAGCGAGTATATCCAAACTATCTATCTTTACTATTTGATCAGATGACAAGGAGCGACCTGCTATTGACATTTTTAAATCAATTAGTTCTCCATTATGAGATATTCTAATATTCTTTGTATGAATATATACTGGGACATTGATGTTGAACGTTTGTGTCATCATATATTTCCTTTTGCCCAAGGTATGACATTCTAATTCTACTATACCACATTCTAATTTCATTTCTGTTGTATAAGTACCATTTATTTGTACATGATAAAAGATATCACATGAAATAAAAGTTAATAGAATCGCTAATATTATTATTCTGATATTTTTCATACTTTACTAATTAAAACCATTGATAATACTCTGCTATTGTTTCATAATAATTATAAGAATCTATGGCCAACATTATATCTCGATCCAAAATAGCTGCATTAATTCCTTCAACCATATAATTTAACATAAAACGATCCCCAACAGCTCTTGATTGCCAAACATGATGCATTTCATGAGACAAACATTCATTTGTGAAATTATGAGGTCCCATGATTGCGAATGGTCCCCATGCACCAGGCATATTCTCCATTTTACCACCAGTATATACCATAGCTAAATTAGCCCAATTCATTTTAGCTTTCCCTCCAAATGCCAAATTCGATATTCCTAATGAATTTATCGCAAGATTACCTAAATTATTTTTCCATTGGAATAAATTTTGCCCCTTTCCAAAAGTAAGATTGACCGGTCCTACCCCAAGCATTATTTTAGAAAATGGATTTCGCCCCATCGCCCAATTATCACCTATAGATTGGGTAGCCGTACCAAGTGTCTGGTATGCCAATTTACTACTCAACTTTGCTATATTTTTTGAATTAATGGTACTTTTTATCAACCCGAAACCTCCTGTTGTACTCCACGCCCCCATTGCAGCTCCAACAACCCCTGATCTCCATGCTCCATCCCAACCTCCACCAGAAAATATATTCATACCAATATTAGTAGAAGCACTATTTACTGTTGAGCTCGCTATTCCCCATGCTTTTGATGCTACTTTTATATTTCCTACTGTCGTTGTCATCCCTGTAGCTTGAATAGCAGAAGAAAATAGTCCCCCAATTGATGCTCCGATAAATGAACCTGCAATAGCACCCTTCCACGAATCTGAGTCCCATTTCCAAAACGCTGCTGTACCTGACTGAACAGAAGCACCCGTATAAGCTCCAATTACAGCTCCAATGATTACCGGTATAAACCATGCTATTTCCCCATTCGGATCCGTATACAACAACGGATTTCCATAACAATACCCATAGCGATTGTAATTCAACCAATTACCCGGTGCTTGTACATAAGGATCAGGACTTAAGAACATACCTAACAAAGGATCATATACACGACCATTCATGTTTATCAACCCCAAAGCATCCAAATGTTCATGCAGGGTATACCCTCTGTCAATGATAAACTTAGTGCGTGTATCCGCATCTTTCCATAAAGCAGGATTACGACGATTTCCCCACGGGTCATAGGCGTATTTCTCTTTGACAACCCCATTTATATCTGTCAAAGCCAACAGAGAGCCTTGATAATCACAATAGGCAGAATAGAAACTACTGTTGCCGTCATCGTTTATGTAAATTCCAGCTAAACCGTCTCCACCGCTGATATAATGGATCTTTTTAATTTTTCCGGACGAGCTGATCTCTTCTTCATAATTTCCTGAATAATAACGGGTAAAAGTAACATTTCCCTCTTTAAAAACACCTTTACGGCGTTGTTCGTCAACCCCATAGTCCAAAACCAACGATTTATTTCCTAAACTGATACTCTTCACTTTCTTGAAATCGGTATACGTAATGGTTTGAGCCGAATGAGGAATCCTATCCGGCTTACCACTGATAGAAGTCAAGGCATGGGGCTTGCCATTTTCTTCACCATAGTTGAAAGTAAAACCGACATCACTCTTAGTAGTGATTGTTCCGGTGGTCGGGTTATAGTTAATGCTATTATTTACTTGTGAGACATTGCTTTTACTGACATCCCAAGCTGTCAGTCGGTTCATGGTATCATACGTAAAGTCCTCCTTATGACCGGTAAGCAAGTCGCTTCGGGAAGTCAGATTACCTTTGTCATTAAAGGTATAAGCCATGATTATAATCCCGGCTGCTGTAATGGAAGAAGGCAACCCCCGGCTGTCATAAAGCTGGGTTTTCTCTGTGTTTCCCTGCTTAGACTTGATAAGCTGTCCGCGAGCATTCGCCGACAGACCTTGCCAGATCTTATTATCATAAGAATCCGTTACAGATATCAGATTACCATAAGAATCATACGAATTGTTTACAGCGTATCCGTCCGGATAAATCTCCTTTTTTATCCTGCCAAAGGCATCATAAACAGTTTCCGTAGTATATGTCTTTTCATTCTTTATGTTTTCCACTACTTTTATAACCCTGTCCAGACGGTCATATGCAAATTGCTGGCTATGCTTACCGTCCATACGGATTCCACTTACCCTATTATTACTGTCATAATCATAATTCGTTATCTCACCCTGCCGATCTACCTTCGATAGTAATCCTTTCGAATAAGTATAGTTTGTGACCACCGGAGATTTTCCGATATGGATACTTTGTGTTTCACTTTTCAACTGCCCCCAAGCGTCATAAACAGTCGTAATAACACCGGCATCCGGATCAGTCAGTTTTGTACGATTCCCTACCAGGTCATATTCCATATTTATAGGTGCCCCACCTTCAGGAGTAGCAGTCTTCACCGCTCCGGAAGCATAATAGGTATAAGAGACCTTTTTACCGTTTGTAGTTTGTGAAACGGTTTCACCCAAGGCATTTTCTACAGTGACGGTGGTCGTGTTAGGCGCTGTCACTTGGGTAGTCAGTCCGCTATAAGAATAAGAAGTAGTACCTAAGGGAGTAACCGAACGCTGCAAACGTCCGTAAGTATCATAATAATTTGTGGAGGCCCATGTCACTGTTTCTCCGGAGAAATAAGGTTCGGAAATCCGATAGAGCCGGCCTTTGGCATCATATTCCTTACTCGAAGTGATCTCTTTTCCACCCAACCCGTAATACTTCTGTCCGAGTTCACGCTCCATAGGGTCATACCAGACGGTAACAGGAGACTCACCGGAAGTTTCCGTATATTCATAAAACTTGCTTCCGGTCATACTTCCGGTACTCGCCCATTTCAAAAGTTTCACGGTCTCCACCTTATCCGGTGAAACCACTTTAGTCTGACGACCGAATCCGTCATATGCATAATTCGTAGTACCTAATCTGGAGGTTTCGCTTAAGAGCAGGCTCCGGCTTTCGTCATAATTGTAAGTGACGGTTTCATTTAACAGGTTATTAGTTTTCCGGGTGATAAAACGTCCGGTAGAAGAGTAAGCTAAGGAGGTAGAACGCGACTCATTGCCGGCCTTAAGTGTTATTAAGCCCGGATTTCCATATTTATCGTAATTACTATAAATGGTAGAGACGGCAAAGGAAGTGTTCGGGTCTTCCGTCTTTGTCAAAAGATTGCCTTTACCATCATACGCATATTCTTGTGTGCGAATATCATCAGGAACACCGGTCCGAGACTTGGTTGTAGTCATTTTTTCTATTTTATTGGCACACCAGGAACCTTTCCTAATATATTTAATTTCTTGAGTCTCTGTGAAAGAATTATCATACTTCGTTACTATACTTTGAGGATTGTTACTGTCGTCATAGCGATTGTATTCTTTGGTCACGGTAACATTGCGCAAATAGTCTTTCTGAGTTTGAGATTGAAGCTGGAGCCGGAATGCCCTTTGCTGCTTGACAAAGTTATAAACATTGGTATTTTCACTGATACGGCTATTGCTCGTAGTAGTCACCAATGTACTTTTGGGATACGTGACAAAATATTCAGTATTCATCTCATTTTCATTAACGGTTTTCCGACCGTTAATATTATCAGTTATCTGGATTTTTTTAAATCCGAAGAAGCCTTTTCCCTGTTTATGGATCAATGGAGTATTGAATGTATATACCTGATTAAATAGAGGTCCGGTTATCTGGCTTGTCACTTCAAACTCAGCAGGTAAAGAGGTAAGGATATTTGCGCTTTCAGTAATGCTTGTATTTCCATTGAAAGGGCTTTTTGCGCTTTTATAATTGATAACATATTCATTTTCATAAGCGTTTTTTACTTTTAGAATCTTATTGAACTTAATACCTCGGCTGAATGTGTAATAATTAGGTTTTGTTGTTGATGACACAACTGAATTATTCTCTACAAAAACATTTTTATTCAAATCAGAATCAAATTTTCCATAAGCAGAAAAATCAAAATCCAGTGATTTTTTATTATTTAGCCCCAAAACATTAACAAATGTATTACCAACACTCAATAATAATTTCATGCTATAATCTTTTATTTGAGGAAAGTAACCACTATCATAATAATTCGGATATTTTACCAATATATCCGTCTTTCCGTCTTGATTTATATCCAACAACATCAATTTGACAGTATTATCATTTGGAATTACTTTTTTATCAATACCGATATCAAATAATGATGTACCCGTTGATCTCCAAATACTCCAATATCCATAAGAACGTATATACTCTTGTCTCAATATATCCGTATTACCATCTCCATTAAAATCACCAATATGTATCTTATCTTTATGATGAAATTTATCTGTTGAATATATTTTAACAAACGAATTAGACAATTTACTGTATTCATAAAAATTAGTAGTATTATCCGTCATACACATCAGCTCCTGTTTGCCATTTCCATTTATATCAGTAAGATATACTTTTTTAGAGTAACCTATATTAACGGTAACACCACCAATAGAAAAAACCCCCAAATAATTGTTAGCAACTACCATCATAAATTGAGTACTTCCATTCCCTAAAAAATCACCAGGAATTGCATAAACTTTCTCTCTCTCTGCAAATTCATCAGAAGATAATCCCATATTAATATCATCACTTTTATCAGTTCCAAATACACCATTTCTATATTTGTAACATTTTATAGTATAGTAAGGTCTAACAGAAGCTTCTCCTATGTAAAGTTCATCTTTCCCATCATTGTCATTATCTGCAAATGCAAATGTCGTGCAAGTATCCCAATTAAACTCAGCGTCAATTACTGAATAATAATAACCATTACCGCCATTACGATACATAGTCCATAAATATTTCATATCCCCATTATCTTTATGTGTCAGTTTGAATTTAAGCAATGGATCCGAAATACCATCTCCATTAATGTCACCCCAGTACTTCACTATAGATGAAATTCTATAACCTTTTGCAGCTAAAGCTTCCATTTTCGGAGATTGATAAATATCTTTTACGGCAGTATAATCTTGAGTATATTTATGTTCGCCCCATGTGAATTCTATAGGCAAAAATGATTCACCGTTTGCATTGGTTTTCTTTACACTACTCAAATGATAAAGATCCCTCTCTGTCTTATAACTCAAGTCATAGGTTTCAAGCACTTGAGAGTTTCGTCCTTTAACAATTATCTTTCTTAAGCAGTTACGGTTTCTTATTTCCATTCCACTAATATACATCTGCGGCATATTAGATAGGATATCATACTCAAAATCAATGGATGCAATTGTTTGTGTAATTCCATTCTCTTCGTGTCCATAGTTAATAGACGAAAGCCGAGTATCGCCCAATAGATACGACCCGGAATAAGGATTCGTTACATAAATGTATTCCACAAAATTATGATTCGGATCAGTTATTTTATGAATAGCCCAACCTAAATTGTAGAAATCAGTATTCGGAAGAGTTAATGAAGGTGATTTAATTGGAAAATAAGAAGCCAAAGACGATGGATCCCCATATTCCAAAACATTCCCATCTTTTTGGAACACCTTGAAATATTTAGGTCCCCATGCCGTAATATTGTAACCGACTATTTTATTGGATTCATCATTCTCCGTCCGATACTCAATCGTATCGGAAGAAGATTCCAAAGGACCATTTACAACCAAACGTTGTCCGTCCAATGCCAATGGAGAATACTTGTCCCAAATGATTCCACTCTTTTCGTTATCATAATAATAATTTTTAGGAACACGGGAAATCATGGATAATCCACCCAAATTCCATCCCCAACCGGCAATACCGTTACCGGATTGGCTATTATAAACCAAAGACAAATTAGGCTGCATACCGTTAATTCCCGGCGGACAAGAAATAGGAATTGTATACGTTGCTGCTCCACTGGGACTCACATTCAACTCCCCCGGTATTTTGCCAACAACAAATCCTTGCGAAGCATCTCCCACAATTGTTCCGTCAGGTTTGGCATAAGTATTATCTGACGGAGGAAATAAAAGACAAGGATTCGTATACGCATGAAAGCTTTCTTCCTTGTTCGCTTTATAAGAAAATCCGGGCTTAAGCAGTATATAGTCACGAGCTACATAAGAGCTATTGCCCGACTGAGGTGTTTGAAATACCCAATTGGGTTGTACATTTTGTGCCTTACCGTTAACTATAAAACATATCACGAGGATATAAATAAAACATATCTTTTTCATAGCAGCAGATTTTATTGTTTGATGATCTTATATTGCACGGTCTCTTCACCATATCTCAGAATAAGAATATAAATACCGGCAACATATGCAGATAAATCAAAAGAGACATCTCCGTTTCCTATTAACCTTTCACCTAATAACTTTTGCCCGGAAGAAGAATAAAGCGTAAAATCATAACAACAGTTTTCCTCACCGGCAGATATTTTCATATTCAAAAAACCTTTTGTCGGATTTGGAAAAACATGTATCTGACATTTGACCAGTTCTTGCTCTAAAGGAGAAACATCAGCATCCATTGACTTAGCCTGCGCATTCATCGTGATAACAGTCCTGCTTATACGATTACCTGCATGATCATACTCATAAACCACCTTATAAGTTTGCGCCAATAGTTGGGATACGGCAAAAAGTAACAACAGGCAGGATAGATATACTCGTTTCATATCGTTTGGTATTTTATAGTTCAACAAATAGTATACTTTTCATAATATCAATTATTCACTTGTGATTTCAAGTCCTCTATCTCTTGCTTTAATTCAATAATATACAAAGTCAATTCTTCAATTTTTTGAAGTAATAAAACATCCGTTTCTGCCAAATTAACCCCATTAGCTTTTACTTCTTTTTCCGAAGGTACACCGGGAAGAGTTCCTTTTTCTTCAATATGCTGTTCCACTTCTTCTAAAGTAGGAAGGTTATATCCTTTTTTAAAAACAAAATCTGCCCACTCGGATTCCACCTTAACTTCTTTGGCCCTAATTGTACCATTTACATCCAATTTGTTTTTGGGATTAGCTATCCCAATTCCCATATTGCCATTAGTTTGAAATACAAACTGCTGTGTAAACTCTGCCTCATTCCAAAATTTTCTACCAATGACGAACTTGTCTTTATCATCGTCACCTAAGCTCAATATTAGATCAGTTCGATCAGACTCTATATTATTTCTAATAAAATATACATCATCACTATTACCTTTAGGACTTCCGAATTGCAATTTCTTTCCATAACCTTCAGTAATCAAACCTCCTATTTGCACATCCTTATCTATGACCTCGGTCTGGGAATAAGCACTACAGCAAAACAATCCTAAGAATAATCCTATTAAAACCTTTTTCATAAAAACATCTTTTTATAATCAGAACACACTCTTTTTCAGTAAAACCTGCTAATCTACCTTCATCATACTGTCAATTTTGGCTTCCATCACTTCCATCCGTTTTTCCTGTTGAATAATGTACAAAGTCAATTCCTCAATTTTCTGTAATAACAGGACATTCGTTTCAGCAAGATTAACCCCATTAGCTTTTACTTCTTTTTCCGAAGGAACACCGGGAAGAGTTCCTTTTTCTTCAATATGCTGTTCCACTTCTTCTAAAGTAGGAAGGTTATAGTCTTTCTTAAAGACAAAATCCGCCCACTCGGATTCTACTTTAACCTCTTTGGCGCGAATTGTACCATTTACTGCCAACTTATAACCTTGTGTATCCGACGTTCCTATACCGACATTACCGTTTACGGACAAATCATTGAGATCGGTTGCCTCATAATAAGAGGGATATCCGATATTCAACCCTCCCTTTGGACCAATTATGACACAAGAATGCGAGCTTTCCCCACGACATGTTTGGATAGCAAAACGTCTCTTACAACAGTCATCTTGCGATACATCAGCAGGATACTCCCATATTTCATAACCATTCGATTTAACACCCTTATATCCGGCGTAAGATGCCGTCATCATTTTCCAACGATGCGGCTGACCATTCACTCCCTTATTACTAAGAATATAAGAAATAAGAGACTCCTCATTCTGATTAGCAGGATGTCCTGCTACTTCTATATTACCATCTAAATCACATAAGACCAATTTATTCCAGACATTCCATGATGTTTTAGACGCATCTCCATTCCTATAAAACACACCGTTATTATTAAAATTTAATTGATGGATATAACCGGCAGAAGCGTCAGGCCATGGAGAAATTGTCAGGTTAGTAGAGAATCCATAGGCAGTACTGATACCAGCAGTCGCCAATGTTTTTAAATCAGCCCTGATTTCCTGTTTAAAAAACGAAGGAGGCTCGTTTACATCTCTTGTATCACGTACCATCAACGCATCCGTCTTTTGCGAGCTCTGTGCATTGACAGCGACTTGAGAAGAACAGAGAAGACACATAAATAGTACAAAAAAGCTCTTTTTCATATATAACTATTTTTTATATTAACGAATAAATTCCCCCTCCAGAAAGCCATCCTGCGGATTCGTGAGACGTAAGACATACGTACCTGAACCGGAACAAACAACAGGAACAAGTACTTCAATATCAGCCGGAAGATCAACAAAAGATTCGTAAATAACACATCCGTCTTTCAACACGTTTACCGTAACATCAGACAAGGAGGAGGAAGCATTCAGATAAATACCCTCATTTTCCACAAAAACAGCATCTACAGGAGCAGCCAAAGGTAACGAACGTTCCGGTTGTTTGATAAATCTTCCTTTCAAAACAATAGTAGTAGCTTTATCCGTAGTTTTTTTGCCACCATCATCCATAATAACACCGGTTGCAGAAAAGGTATTCGCAAAAAAAGGAATTGAAGACATCAAAAACAGTCCCAATAATAAAAAGTAAATCTTCTTCATACATTTGATCATTTAAAAGTTAATGCCCAAACGTAAGAAAAATTAAGGGGAGGAAAGAAATATTCACATAGACAAATAAAACGCTTATTATCAACAAAATAAGTCACAGACACGTTCTACACCACCCTGTAAGCGTGCATTCACATAGACAAATTAAGAAGCATTTTTATAAAGTACAGATCAAATCTTCCAGTTTACGAGCATCTGCATGCACATATCTTGATTTCAACCGCGATTTTCTTCGACTCAAAGTCTCGGACGTATTCCCTAAAAAATCGGCCACCTGTTGATGAGTCAACCCGATACGAAACAAGATACACACTAACTTATCCTGAGGAGTAAGACCGGCCAACACTTTTTCCAAAGAAACGATAAAGGCGGCATCAACGGTCTGATAGTAAACAACGACATCTTTACAGTCTTTTGTTTGCAATGTTGTACGCTTTTTACCAGTCAGCGCATTTTGACAGATATTCATACCATTAACAATGGAGACACAAGTACACATTTTCTGATAATTGGCACGCTTTGCTTTGTAAAGCTCCTTCAGCTCACTCAACTCGCTCTCGCGTTCCTCAACCAATTTTCGAAGCCTTTCTATCCCTTCTGAGTTTTTCCGTTCGGAACTTTCGGCCAATTCCAGACTCAACTTATAGGAACTGATCTCCTGCTCTTTCTGAGAAATGATATTCCGGAAACGAATCTCCATTACAGTTTTCTCCTTCTTATTCTTCGCATATAACAACCAAATGATAAAAAGAATGACGATACAAAACAAAGACAAGCACAAAAGAAAAATCTTATATTGCAGGTTGGCAACCTTCAACACTTCATTATCATAGCGGGCCTGAATCTCTGCAACTTCTTTCGCAGTTGTGCGCCGATACAAAGAATCGGCATAAGCAATATAAGAAACAGCACGATCAGCAGCCACCCTATAATCTCCTTCTGCATACGCGAAATCAGACAGACATTTATAGAGATAAGCTTTTACTTCCGGGTCTTCCGTAGCACACGCAACTTTCCAACATTGCTGTGCCTTGTCTTTATCTCCTTGCTCATAATAAAGCTCACCCATAACAACATAAGAACGGTATAACTTATCCGAATTCCGGGATGTTTTCATTGTCTCCCCAAGATAACCGAGTGCTTTATCCGGACTACCGCAATAGAAATAGAGAACAGCCATGTTATGCCAAATATCACAAAATTTTTCATCCGCTTTAACACCCGGCAGCAAAGACTGCATTTTCTCCACACAATAAGAAACGCTATCCGGCTGCTCCAACAATATAAAACACTGACCTATATTTTGTAAGTTAGATATCATGCGCAAAGTATCCCGGCAATCTTCTGCATAATTAAAAACCTTTCGGAACTGTACAATAGCTTCAGGATACAAATCCGATTCATAATCAGTATAGCCTAAATTATTACAAATCAAACTTACCAACCGCTTATTCCCTGCACGTAAAGCGTATTCTTCGGCTTTCTTAAAAGCAACAGTCGCCTCTTCATAATGCCCAATATCATAACAGATACGGCCTTTATAAAAATAACAAAATGCTTTATTACCAAAATTATCCGAATCGGCATAATAACCGGTTATCAAATCAATCAATGAATCCATTTCTACAATGGACTGGCCACATTTGTCCATAGCCTGTATCAATAATAAATGGTAACGCATTTGATCCCTATCGTTTAATTCCTGCACAGAAAAGGAGGTCCGGAGGATATTTAATACACTATCCGGCTTCTCTTCCACCAACGTTTCTACAATAGACAATCTTTTATCCACAGGGTCACAAGCCGCCCAAAAAGAACAAAGCAAAACCAAAAAGCAGAAAATAGATAGCAATCGTCTCATCATAATTTTTTTTGTCGAATACAAAAATAGTGAAAAATCCTACTAATAAAATATTACGCACACCTTAAATTACCAATATAAAATCCACGGTGTCTCTATATGAGTCTCAAGCCACTCATTTACAGGGCATAACAAAAAGATATCTTTTTGACTGCCGTAGCACATAGTTATTACTTGCACAGCCATATACTTTAGCATATCCTTGTGAAAAGATTCAGCACTAAAGACATCCCCATGTTTTAGTGCAAAAGTCACAAACAAGACGGTTTCAAAAGCATTGGACAATGAGGACAAATATATGCCGGATACCAATTTTAAAGGATGGATGTATACCATCATGCGCAATATCTTTATCAACAACTACAGAAAAGTAGTACGTGATCAGACTTTCGTAGACAGAACAGAGAACCTATACCACTTGAGCCTTCCACAGGAATCGGGATTCGAGAGCACGGAAAGTTCGTATGACCTGAAAGAAATGCACCGCATAGTAAACTCACTGCCAAAAGAATACAAAGTGCCCTTTGCAATGCATGTTTCCGGATTCAAATACCGCGAAATTGCAGAAAAGCTCAATCTACCGTTGGGAACCGTAAAGAGCAGGATCTTCTTTACACGCCAAAAGCTACAGGAAGAATTGAAAGATTTCAGATAATCGCATTATATAACCTAAACCGACGACTTATCGATTTCTATTTCTACATGAGCAATTTTTAGTGCAGATTTTTAGTTGTGTTAATTTAGGAGCAAGAGGAAGAGATTTCCATACTTGCTCCTTTTTTTATTTCATTCCTGTCAGAATGAATAGCCCAAAACACCGGACCATCCGGTAAAGACACTGTTCCGTGCAAAAGTATCCCTCGTTCCTTCTAATTGCGCACGAATCATGATAGCATGTTGCCATTTTTTAGAAACGGGAATCAGCAAACCAAGATTTACATAATATCCTGGAAAAGCTCCACCAAAGGGTTCCAACCGTGTGTTCCCTATTTTATACTTAGCCGATAGAAAGCCACAGACCACTGCACCGGCTCCAATAAAAGGACGTACTGCTCCCCTCGGAAAAGTATATCCCCCACCAAACTTGCCGGAGAGCAATATACTTGAATAGTCGCTCTTCCTTCTTGTATCCTTCGCCGACAGCTTGGACACAGACAAATCGACAACCAAACTAAGCGAATTTATCCAACGAGGACAAGAAACAGCAGCATTAACCCCCACCAAGTATGTTAGTACAGGTTTTCCATATTCTTTTAGATCATCGTGCGAAGTGTATTTTTGCAAACCGATATACGGAGTTACAGCGACATGAATTTTCGGTTTGTCCGCCTTTGCCACAAACTCGATACAGTCTTCTTCATTGTTACACATCATACCGTGATAAGCTTTCACCAGATCGACCATTCCCTTATGCGTAAAAGGGGCACGATCTATTTTATCCTGAATCCCAAAACAATCCCGAAAGACATAGTGTAATGTCGGAATATAACGATTCACTTCTTTCTTAAACGTACGCCCATCGCTCTGTGTATTTTCAATCAGAGGTGCATCCAATTTCACCAACCTGTCATGACTTTCTATAAAATAAAACTCTTTATTATCCTCGCTTTCATAGTAATACAAATTCTTCATACCCTGAAATAAGCACTCCAGAAATAGTTGAACAGTACTGCCATGACTCAATTCAACCGAACGCGAAACATACAATTTTCCATCGTTCACAAAATGATATTCTTGGATATCACCGGGGTAATAAATAACAGGAGATGCATCCATATCCGACTTAAACATGCAGCAAGCTGCATTTATCTTATCCGTCCGCAAATTGATTAACCCTTGCACAGTATCCTGTTTAAGGGTAATGATATATCCCTTGTTATAATTATCTTGGGCAAATACGGAATATGAAACCCAAAGTACTGAGAAACTAATTAGTAACTGTTTTAAATCCATCTTTGTAATATTTTATAAACCTATTAAATCATAAAAGAGATATTTCCGACACCATTTTGATTTATCTAAAAAGCGACACCAAGCCCAGAAAATTACTATGGGCAAAAGGGGGGCGTACTACGAAAACATAAACCTTGCTAAAATTATTTTCTCCTTATGACAAAGATTGACAAAACCAATCCACATATAGCATAACCAACAATAATTTTAGCAAATAAAATCAATTCTTGGAAAAATTCTTTTTTGCAAATTGGTATTGTGTTCTCGCTACTGTATATCGGAGTTGGAAGAGAATGGTCAAAATAGTATTTCATATTGACCATTTGACTGATAATAAACAACAATCCGTAAATGATTATCACCAACGACACTATTATAAACAGTGAAAGAAGTATCTTTTTTAATATTGTATTCATAATTACCAAAGTTATTCATTGGGTAGCTTTAATTCCTTTTTGATTTCTTCAGTAGGAATTTTTATCACATTACTTTCTCTTTGTTCTGACTGTACATTAAGTACATCTCTTACCGCCATAGGACCTTTCAAATTACCAAGCTTTAAATCTTGTTTTGACCCACTTTGTACACCTTCCACAGAAGTAGTAACACAATTATTAGTAAGTACATTATATGTATCAATCACTTTCGCATTTTCTTTACCAACATAATCACCTTTTGCTGGAGTTTTATTAGAACTATCAAATTTGCCATCAAAATGCTTTGACACTGCTTCATCAGACCCTTTGGTAAACTCAAAAGCGACAGCTCCTTTGTTTGTTATTTGGTCTTGAATAAATGATTTTGCTTCATCGCCAGTCAATTTTATAAGAACTCCTTCTCCTGTTGGCGTTGTACTTCTTGCGGAACTTTTATTTTTACCTAATTCACCATATCTGCCATAAGTATAAACAGTAGTGTTATTACCTGTTCCTGTTGTTACAAATACGTGTCCAAAACCTTGTGTTTCCACATAAATTCTCGGTTCTCTCCCATCAGGGTCAATGAATCTGATAGGATTATTCGCACAGTATGCATACGGACTTATCGAATAATATTTCTCACAAAGAGGATCTATTGTTAAAAATCCTCCGACGACTCCATCATAAGGCCTCGCACCGAAATCATACCAATCTAGCCCATGCATCCTATCCAATTCCTTACCGCCATATTTGTAAGGCTGCTTACTCTTTTCCACTCCTTCTCCAAATAAACCACCGTAAGGATAATAATGATTCACCTCTTCTACAGTACCATATTGATCTGCCACAACTCGATTATTTCCTTGATGATCACGTAAATAATAATGATAAGTAGACACATTACCATTCAATGTTATATATCCGTCTTCCGTTAAGATTCTGCTTAACTCCCCGTCTTCATATATAAAATTACCACAATAATCGGTACAAGTATATCCCTTATAGCGTGCGCGTGAATCTAAAACAAGGTTAGATACATCCCGTTGCATTGCTAAAGAAGAAGCTAAGTTATTCGATATTTGAAAACCCGGAATCGGATCGACTACCTGTTCCAATTTCGTATAAGACTCTTTACGGCGTTTTACACCATCCGCACTGTATTGATAATCGATATATCCACTCATATGTAGAATTACTTGCGAAGGCAAATTTAAACTATTATATCTAATTGAAGTAATTCCTTTATTTAAATCTTTAACCAAACTTCCATTTGCATCATAAAAATATTCCTGCGGTTTAGACGAACCATCTACAAAATTAAAAGCTCCCTCATAAAGAGGATCTCCCGCTGAATTATCGTCTATTGCTTTTAACTGATTCCCATTATAATCTATAAATAAATCATCAATCATATCAAAATCATCCGGTTTATTTAAAAGTCCATAACGTCTCACGAGAGTCAAATTACCCATTTTATCATATACATAATCAACTCCATAATCAGGACAATAGTTAGGATCATCATTACTTTCTCCATATATAGCTCTCTTTAGACGATTCAATTCATCATATTGAAAATTATAATTGCGTATAAGACCAGCTTCCGAAGTAACAGACCAATTCATCTGGCTAATATTCCCATTATAGCAAGGGGTATTGTCTTCATCTTGTTCATTATAAAACAATTTTTGAGTAAACTTTGAGCCAGTAATACCAGTCAGCCAATTACGAATATTATAAGTATATGTACTTTTAAGCGAATCATTCTGATGATAAGTTTTGGTTGATAATCGTCCCAATTCATCATAAGTATTTTCAGACAACACAACAATAGGGGCATTAGGGCCTAATTGATGGGTCGTTTTTACTAATCGATCTGCATGATCATAAGTATATTTATATATTTCAAGTTTAGCTGTTTCTTTTGTATGATAATGAGCATTGACCACCTGCGAAGGCTTACCTGTAAAAGTATAATTAGTAACAGTTATTTTATATCCACCAAGATGATCATCTTGAGTAACCCGAATGGGTCGGCCCTTTATATCATAATAAGCCGCAGTATATAGTTTGGCAGAAGTATCGAGTACTGAAGATATACTTCCTGTTAAAAAGCCATTCGCCGCTACAGTTTGAGCAGGAAATTTAGCACGATTCTGGAAACCGACCAATGACAAAAAGGAATAGTCATCATAATAATTAACCTGATGAATTATTGGAGAAACAAGCTCAAAGTCAGAACTATAACCAGTATTCTCCAATCCATCAGGAATAATACCACTATCATCTTTATTTAATGAGCATACCACTATCCTTTCACTCACCGAAGAAGTGTTAGTATTTCCACATATTCCTTTGACAGTTAACCGATGAAAATTATCATACAGATAAAAAGTCCATTCTAATTTTTCTCTCTGTACACCATCCTGTGAAAAAATCAAATTATCTGCCTGATCATACACATATTTGATTGGTTGACATCCCGGAATTTTTTTCTCTATACAATGGCCCCAGTTGTCATATTTATATTGATAAGCATATAAATCCAAATCAGGCTCGTCTTGGTAAGCTGGCGGAAGAACAAAAATCAGATTATCACAAGCATCGTACACAAAATAGGTATCATGTGGTATATCACCTAACATCTGACGGACTAACACTTTACGATCTTGCTTATCCCTAAAGGTATAAGTCTCATTATGATCTTCGTCTTTCTCTCTTACAACAGACAACTCCTTTTCTGCATAATTGCCATTTAAAACAAGTTCCCCTGTAAACGTGACTTTATAAAGTTTACACAAAAGTATCCCTGTTGCTTTATTAGAGGAATATCCTGTAGACAAATCTCTTGAGAAATTTTCACCAGGCCCCATTATACTAATTACGCGCTTCAATGGAGAATAGTCGTAAGCATATTCCGTATAATACACTCCATCATTATAAGTAGCCATAGCTTCTTTATATGAATAAACGCGGTCTGATGTTGTCACTATAGGGAGACGATCCTCTACGAGACGCCCTGTTTCATCACGCCATTGCTCAGTCAAAAGGTTTTTTCGAGAAGGAGTTACCCCTTTTTGAACGGTCATAAAAGAGCGCCCTAAACCATCAAAATATTGAATCGTTTCTATACATTTACTCGCTGCCTGATCCAACATCACGTAAGAATGAATATAATTCTTACAAGAGTCTTGAGAGTATAAATTCAACGTTAAACAGGATAAAATAAAGATATATAAATACTTCATACTTCTTCAAATTTAACTTACCTACAAAATTTATTGTTTATAATTATATTTTAAACGCTTAACAACTTTCCCATTATGATCCAAAATCGTTTGCAGACGTCCAAAAAGATCATAGTTATAGGTAGTATTCATCCCTGTTGGAGATACTGTCTTTTGAATTCCCCACGGTACTTTATAAGTATAAGTAGTAATCAGCGATTTCTTTAGTAAAGAGCGTAGATTTTCTATAGACGTCATAATCGGAGACAAAGAATTCTCAAATGAATCAATATTTCTAAGGTGCATAGCCACCTCATTATAAGTAGCATTCCGGATCTCTGCTATCGGATAAATACTTTTATATCCCCACAAGTATGTTACAGGTATATTATCTTTTTCAGACATCTGTACAATTTTACCATGTTTATTATATAGGTCTATCGAATATTTTTTTCGATAGAATGAACTATACATAGACAACGAAAGCGGAGAGGATGCTTTTAAAGCATACACTATTTTAGGTAGAATCAACCCTAAAGTATCTATATAACTCGTTTTTTCTGCTTTTGTAACAGAACCGCCACACATATAAATTGTTTCAAGAGGTTTATTAACAAGATTGCGGTTCCTCATCTTTTGCGACATCTGATCCGCATAATCGGTTGAATATTTATATTGTATCTGCCTAATACTCTTATCACTATTACCATAGGACACCATAGACGGTAAATCATTGGAAGATAAATATTTATAATCTTTATAAAACTGAACTGATGGAGTCCCATAATTACTGCCATAATTACTAGGGTCATATGTAGTTGTTATTTCTCGTGTCAAATTCCATCTCTCAGATACCGTATCATAAAACCTGGCATATATATAGTCAAATTCACTTGTCGAAAATGTTGAGAATATTAAAGGAATATACACCTTAAAGCCTTTAACCGTTTCTTGTCTATCTACGGTATAAATATAATTTGTTTCCTCTACCTTTCCCCCGTCATCATCATAGAGTATTTTCGACAATAATTGCCCATTTCGCAAACTCCCTGTAGTGGGAAATCCCGGTATATAAGATTCATCCGAAGATAATGCTCTATCCGGTACATTATAATAAGAATATTCTTCATACCCTGTACAAAAATTCTCGCGAACAGTAACCGTACTATATCCCACAGAAGCTCCCATAGCAGAAAAACTAAAAGGAGTATATGGATAAGACATACCACAAACATAAAATCCGGTCACATCTATCACATCAACCCTAACTCCTCCAATATCATACACTCCCCTTAAGGTCAAATTTCTTGTTGTAAAGGGATAAGTAAAAACCGGACTATTCATCAACAATCCTGTACTTTTCCCTTTTTTCATATAGCCATATTTTAAGTCAGAAATTATTTTTCCCTCAAACGTACTATAGATTCTTTTCACCCTAACACCTCCACCTTTAGACACAACATTTGTATCTATATTTTTCACAACCTCCATACTGACACTTAACGACATACCATAATTTCCGGGAGTTATAATATTCTGAGTTGCAACATTTACAGTATACTTTCCTGCGGGAAGTACAAGTTTTTGCAAAATAAATCGTCCCATTTCTCTTTCAACAACACTTATCTCTTTCAAAATTTTCCCCGATTCATTTTTTAAAAATGCACATCTATAAAAAGAAACTTCTCCATCCTCATCTTTTTTAGGCTCTTCATCATAAGTAAGAACTCTCCATTGCAATGTAATTTCAGTTTCTTTTGTCAATGTAAAAGCAGCCATTTTAGAATTCTCATACATATTCTCATCTTCATCTTCATCCCAAAGAAAGTTTTGATAATAAGCAACTCCTAATACCACTTGTTCTTTTTGAAGAGTACTATTACTTCCATTTTGAACAGCGTGAGGTTCGTATTCAAAATTCGTAATTAATCCTGTCGGATATTTCATTGAAGACAACATTCCGCATGTAACATATTCATTAACAACCTCACGACTTCTTCCTAAATAACTCAAATCATAAGTATATCCCGACAAAGGGCTCATTGTCTTCAAACGATAAGCAGGCACATAAGTAATATTAGATTCCCCTCCTTGCTGCTGTTCGGTACCCCAACGTCTATCCGAAATAGTCTTACCATTATAATATCCCCAATCATCAATGGCATTTGAATCTTTATTCGGAAGCTTAGAAGCTCTATCATATGTAAACTCATACACGTGTCGTTCTTCCCCAGCTTTATCTGTCACACGTTTCAAGAAAAGGCGGCAGCTACAATAGTTCGACACAAGACCTACATATTCATAGTCAAAAATTATATTTTTTACAACCAAACCAGAATTATCCTTTATTTTTATTTCTGATACTTTTTGAGGGAGCTTCGTAGTCTGTACTGATTCAATATCCAACCTGTTATCAGTAATAATCTCTATTGTCAACAAGTCTGTAACTATTTTCTTTAATACTTTCTGATTTATTTTAGAAAATGAATATACATAATTTTCTAAATCATGAATCATACCACTAGCAAACCGAGCAGGAACTGCATCCACTAAATGGTAAATAGTTTCCTGTCTTTGTTTTTGAGTGTAAATATAATCTTCTCCATATTCAAATGTTATTTTATTCTTCTGAGGAGATACAATAGAATCCAAATACCATGTAGTAATAACATCTGGTTGTATTCCTCTAGAGTCATGCATTATCCACCCACGAGTAGTATTAGACAATTTTGAATTACTAGTAGTTGAAAACTGATAAGACTCTGTCATTTCATATGTATTAAAATAATAAATATATCCATCTCCATCTACTATTTCCCAACTTTTACTTTCAATATTATATTCCACCTTAAGATTATCTTTCACTTTTGTCAATAACGGATAGGCTCTATTAGCTAAGTTATTCCCAACCCCATTGCATTGAAAAAACATAGTACCACTATAATTTCCAAAATTAAAATGAAATAAGTCGGGCTCTCCGTCTCTTTGACTATAAATCGAATAATCCTTACATTCACTAACTGATCCATTTTGGTAATCATATCCATTATCTTCTGTTGGTATTGGTAAATTTGTATTCCAATAATAGCCTTTAGGGGATGACTCAAAATCATCAAAACCACGAACTTGCTTCGTTATAGCTCCATATCCTTGTAGTGCCCACCCCAAACCAATACAACCGGACTCTTGTGCCACCTTTATTCCAGATGCATGATAAGCAATATTTATAGGAAACTTCTTTCCATCAAGTGCTATCTCATACAAAGGAACCGAAATATCCGCCGTACCAGTATAGTGCCCAACTGGAATATAACCAAACTGTCCTAAAGAAGCAGCAGTCGGCGATACAGGAACAACCTGTACTACAGACGTATTTTCTCCTTTTAAGTATTCCCAATTTAGAATAGAAATGAATAGCATGCTAATCTTCAAGTAAGTTGTAACTTTATCATTTAATAGTAGTTTCATGTCTCAATTGTATTATTTTATTAAGGTTTCAATATTTTCTCTCCATACATCTTTCCATTAACCAATATTTGCAACAAATATTCACCAGAAGGATAAATATTAAATGACAACCGATCCTGATAACTTCCCTTCTGTAACAATCCTATATTCGATCTCAATAATTGTCGTCCTTGAAAGTCATACAGCATTACTTCAACTTTCGCATCTTCCTCGAGAAAGTAGTTCAATTGTAGATTACCCGTTTCATCCATATAAAAGCTATAAATCACATGTTCATCTTCATATCTTCTCCCTTTCCCTCTTTCAACAGTTCCCCATAAACGGTTGATTCCTTCTTCATCAACACGTTCTCGCCGTAATTGATTTTCAAGATCATCATTCAAATCATAAGATTGTCCATAAGGTGGATAATAAAATGACGTCGTAAAATGTTCATAACATTTACCAGATCTATAAGCCATACTTTTTATCGTTTCAAACACTGGATAACGATAGCCGTCAGCATACCAACGCCAAGTACTTATCTCTAAACAATCAGAATCATTTGCCAAATGAAAATCTATGCTATCATGACAGAGAACAAAAGGGATGGTATCATTCTTGCTTTTTTCTGAAACAAATTTTGTTTTTTCCACCACTTTCTTAATTGTATATATTCGTAAAACATTACGCAAAGTATCCCCATCAGGAAGAATCATGCCCCCTGTCGCATCAGCAGTTACAATAGATTTTCCTTGTATATGTATTCCTAAGCGATTGCAATAGTTGCCCATTCCATCGAAATAATCAGTAAAAGAGTGTCCATATGAAAAAGGAAAAATAAGCAAAGTCTCCGGTTCACGATAACGTATCCAAGTCGTTGGATTTTCATATCCCAATAATAAAAGAGAATCTGTAATTGATTGATAATAGTACATCGTACGATGCTCTATACCGACAATAGAATCAGAAAGTGTTTTAGGAGTAATATATTTTAATTTATAGTTCTCATTCACAAGATCTTGTTCACTAAAATCCCATATAACATTTTCCCCCTTAGGTCCTGGATATTTACATTTCACCTGTTGTTTAATAATACAATCTCCTTCCCGAGGAGAATTCGAGGCACACCTCAAAAAGAACTGCGCCGACATCTGGGAAGGAGCAAAGAGTAGCAAAAAGAACAATAATAACTTCATATGCATTTATTTTTTATAAAGATAAAGAGTTTTAAATAAAAATTCCAAATATATAACCCGGACAAATCACAACTAACACTTTTTCCAATAAACATCTATTTATCAAAAAGATACAATAAAAAAGAGATTAAAAAAAATGATAATACCCGGACAATTCAAAAAAAAAATCATTGACCCTAATACAAAAAAAACAAAAAAGACCTCGTAAAGCCGAAAATTAGCGTACATAACAACTGAATCATTTATATTATTCTCTTCACACTTTATAGTACAAGCGACCTCTTCCACAAAAGCAAATTGGAATCCATAGGAGGAGGGGATATATCATTTCTTTGCCATTCCAATCTATCATGAGTTACAACCCACTCATTTACAAGGCATAACAAAAAGATATCTTTTTGACTGCCGTAGCACATGGTTATTACTTGCACAGCCATATACTTTAGCATATCTTTGTGAAAAGATTCAGCACTAAAGACATCCCCATGTTGTCGTTCAAAACATCCGGATGTTCTTGTTTACAACATGCCCATGTTTTGTATCAAAACATCCCCATGTTTTTAAAGCAAAAGTATAAAGTCACAAACAAGACGATTGAAAATTTATAAACAGTACAAGTATAATTATCAATAACAGAAGAATATATGGCTATTAATTATGTAGTTACCAAGAAGGTGGACACAACAAAGGGAGAAACAAACGTGCGTTATTATGCTACCACAAGAGCTTTACAAAAGAAACCCGTCGACAGTGCGGAAATAGCCCGGCAACTGGCGGAAAAGAGTTCACTGCAAGACGGGGATGTCATGTCGGTACTTGTACAGTTATCAGGTGTTATCGCCGAACATCTGCACCAAGGACGCACCGTTAGCATCGACGGGCTGGGCAATTTCTTTCCCACAATCACAAGTAAAGGAGTGGAAAAACCGGAAGAATGTACTGCCGACAAGGTATGGGTAGCACGTATCGGCTTTAAATCAGCACCGGCATTTCTGAAAAAGATACGGATGAAAACCAAGTTTCTAAGCATCCAACTACGGGAACAGAAAAAGGCAAATACCCAAAAGAAAAACACTCCGGGGAACATTTAACAATCTGTTGAAAACTTTATTCCATATTTTCCATACAGGAGGTTCTTTTTTCTTTGAGAAATATGTATTTTTGCCGTCACTTGCTTATATAATAAGGTAGAACAGATGAAGGAGACACAAGAGGAATTGACATATCACGTACCGGTATTACTAAAAGAGAGCGTAGACGGAATGAATATCTGCCCGAATGGCACGTATGTAGACGTGACTTTCGGTGGTGGAGGGCATTCCCGTGAGATACTTTCGCGTTTGGAAAAAGACGGACGTTTATTAGGATTCGACCAGGACGAGGATGCCGAACGAAACATTGTCGATGACCCGCGCTTCATTTTCGTGCGAAGCAATTTCCGCTACCTGCACAACTTTCTACGCTATCACAATATAGAGAAAGTAGACGCCATACTGGCAGACTTGGGAGTATCCTCCCATCACTTCGACGACAGTGAACGAGGATTTTCTTTCCGCTTCGACGGTGCATTGGATATGCGTATGAACAAACGGGCCGGACTCACAGCAGCAGATGTGGTAAACACTTATGCAGAAGAACGGTTGGCAGATATCTTCTACCTGTATGGAGAATTGAAAAACAGTCGCAAATTAGCATCGGTTATCGTCAAGGCCCGTGCCAACGGACAAATAAAGACAATCGGCGAGTTTTTGGAGATCATCAAGCCACTCTTCGGCCGGGAACGCGAGAAGAAAGAACTTGCCAAGGTGTTTCAGGCACTTCGCATTGAAGTAAATCAAGAGATGGAGGCGTTGAAAGAAATGTTGACAGCAGCAACGGAAGCCTTGAAACCGGGAGGAAGATTAGTCGTTATCACTTACCATTCATTGGAAGACCGGATGGTTAAAAACATTATGAAAACCGGTAATGTGGAAGGTAAAACGACACAGGATTTTTTCGGTAACCTGCAAACGCCTTTTAAATTGGTGAACAACAAAGTCATTGTGCCGGACGAAGAGGAAATAGAACGCAATCCGAGATCACGGAGCGCCAAACTAAGAATCGCAGAAAAGAAATAAGCAGAAGAGATAGAAACTTATGGAAGAGAAAGAGAAAAAGATAAATAAAAACGAGAACAAAGAACCCAAAAAGAAAAAAAGGGCCTCTTTGAAAAGCATTTTAGGAGGAGATATCTTAGCTACAGACTTTTTCCGCCGCCAGACAAAATTGCTGGTACTCATTATGGTATTTATTATCTTCTATATCCATAACAGATATGCCAGTCAACAACAGCAGATTGAAATAGATAAGCTGAAGAAAGAACTTATCGACATTAAATATGACGCGCTCACACGTAGCTCGGAATTGATGGAAAGAAGTCGTCAGTCACGTATCGAGGAATACATATCGACCAAAGAGAGTGATCTGCAGACATCTACAAATCCTCCTTACCTGATAGAGTAAAAAAGGGAAAAGGAGAAAAAAGGGAAAAGGGAGAATGGAGAGTGGAGAAGGAAAGAAAAAGTAAATTATCAATTGCCATTTGTCAATTGTCATTTGTCATTTATAAATTATAAATAGTTTTGGCTGTCAATAAAAAAAATATAATGACCCGTTACTTCTTTGTTATCCTCATAATGGGGCTGATAGGAGTAGCAATCGTGGTAAAAGCAGGCATCACCATGTTTGCCGAGCGACAATACTGGCAGGATGTTGCCGACCGTTTCGTAAAAGAGAATGTAACGGTAAAGCCTAATCGGGGTAATATCATCTCCTCCGACGGCAAACTGATGGCAAGTTCACTGCCCGAATACCGCATCTATATGGATTTCAAAGCAGGAGCACCGGCCAAAACCGACTCCTTGAAAAAGCATATGAATGAGATCTGTGAAGGGTTGCACCGGATATTCCCGGATAAAAGTGCGGCTGAATTCAAAGCGCATCTACAGAAAGGGATGAAAAAAGGAAGCCGCAATTATTTGATTTACCCGAAACGTATCTCGTACATTCAATATAAAGAGGCCAAACGCCTGCCTGTTTTCAACATGAACAAGTATAAAGGCGGATTCCATGAGCTAGCTTACAACCAGCGCAAGAAACCATTCGGCTCTCTGGCAGCACGCACATTGGGCGATCTCTACGCAGACACCGCACAAGGTGCCAAGAATGGAATAGAACTGGCTTTCGATACCTTGTTGAAAGGACGTGACGGAATCACGCACCGCCAGAAGGTGATGAACAAATACCTCAACATCGTAGATATTCCTCCCGTAGACGGTTGCGACCTTATCGCCACCATTGATGTGGGCATGCAGGACATCTGCGAAAAAGCATTGGTAGATAAGTTGAAAGAACTGAATGCCAGTGTAGGCGTTGCTGTTTTAATGGAAGTCGCCACAGGCGAGGTGAAAGCAATCGTCAACATGATGAAAGCGGCGGACGGCAATTATTACGAAATGCGTAACAATGCCATCAGCGACATGCTCGAACCGGGTTCCACCTTTAAGACAGCTTCTATCATGGTGGCTCTTGAAGACGGGCACATCACCCCCGATTACGAAGTGGATACGGGAAACGGTATCAAAATGATGTACGGACGGCCGATGAAAGACTGGAATTGGCATCGCGGCGGATATGGCAGAATCAACGTAACCCGTATCTTGGAAGTGTCGTCCAACGTGGGGACATCCAGCATCATCGACCAATTCTATCATGACAATCCGCAAAAGTTCGTAGACGGACTGAAACGAATGAGCATCGACCAGCCGTTGCACCTGCAGATCGCAGGAGAGGGAAAGCCCAACATCAGAGGACCGAAAGAACGCTATTTTGCCAAGACTACCCTCCCGTGGATGAGTATCGGGTACGAAACGCAAGTGCCCCCGATGAATATACTGACATTCTACAATGCCATAGCGAACGATGGCGTAATGGTTCGCCCGAAGTTCGTAAAAGCGGCTGTAAAAGACGGGGAAGTAGTAAAGGAGTTCCCGACAGAAGTCATCAACCCGAAAATCTGTTCGGATAATACGCTGAAACAGATACGGGAAATTCTCTACAAGGTAGTGCATCAGGGACTGGCAGGACCGGCAGGCAGCAAGCAGTTTGCCGTATCCGGCAAAACAGGAACGGCACAGATTTCACAAGGCGCCGCCGGATACAAAACGGGCAAGACGAACTATTTAGTCAGCTTTTGCGGATACTTCCCTTCGGAAGCGCCGAAATACAGTTGCATCGTCTCCATTCAGAAACCGGGGCTTCCGGCTTCCGGTGGGTTGATGGCAGGTAGCGTATTCGGCAAAATAGCAGAAAGGGTATATGCCAAAGACTTGCGCCTGCCACTGACAAATGCCATCGACACCAACAGCGTGGTAATTCCCGACGTAAAAGCCGGAGAGATGAATGATACCAAACGGGTACTCGATGAACTGAAGATACAGAGCCAAGCCAAGTTCGAAATCAAAAGCGGCAAAGAGACCTGGGGCAGTACACATGCCGCCCCCAAAAGCGTTATCTTAGAAAGCAGAGACCTGATGCGTGATTTTGTTCCGAGCGTGATCGGCATGGGCGCACGGGATGCTGTCTATCTGCTCGAAAGCAGAGGGATAAAAGTAAATCTGGTAGGCGTAGGCAAGGTAAAAAGCCAGTCGATAGCCAATGGGACAAGAGTAAGAAAAGGACAAACAATCGTATTGCATCTGAACTGATTATATATAATAAGGTATGAAACTGAACGAATTACTGAAAGCGATCCAACCGGTACAGGTTGTGGGGGCTTCGGACATAGAAATAACAGGAATCAACATAGACTCCCGACAGATAGAAGCAGGACATCTGTTTATGGCCATGCGCGGCACGCAGACAGACGGGCATGCCTATATCCCGGCTGCCATAGAAAAAGGGGCCGTCGCCGTACTTTGCGAGGACCTGCCGGAACAGCCGGCAGAGGGAATCACCTATGTGCAAGTGAAAGACAGCGAGGATGCCACAGGCAAGATGGCGACTCTGTTCTTTGGAGATCCTACTTCTAAAATGGAACTGGTAGGCGTAACGGGAACCAATGGGAAAACGACCATCGCCACCTTATTATATAATACATTCCGCTATTTCGGATATAAGGTAGGACTCATTTCAACGGTATGCAACTATATCGATGACGAAGCAATCCCAACCGAGCACACTACCCCCGACCCCATCACACTGAACCGCCTGTTAGGCAGGATGGCGGACGAAGGCTGCAAGTATGCTTTTATGGAAGTAAGCTCCCACTCCATCGCCCAAAAACGCATCAGTGGGTTAAAATTCGCCGGAGGTATCTTTACGAATCTGACCCGCGACCATCTGGATTATCATAAAACGGTAGAGAACTATCTGAAAGCCAAAAAGAAGTTTTTTGACGATATGCCCAAAAACGCATTCAGCCTTACCAATCTGGATGACAAGAACGGACTGGTAATGACGCAAAACACACGTTCGAAGGTATATACCTACTCTTTGAGAAGTCTGAGCGACTTCAAAGGGCGAGTATTGGAGTCGCACTTCGAAGGAATGTTGCTCGACTTCAACAACCATGAACTGATGGTACAGTTCATCGGTAAATTTAATGCATCTAACCTTCTTGCCGTATTCGGCGCTGCCGTATTGCTCGGCAAAAAAGAAGAGGATGTACTGGTGGCGCTCAGTACACTACATCCGGTAGCAGGACGTTTCGATGCCATCCGTTCTCCGCAGGGATATACGGCAATCGTGGATTATGCCCACACTCCGGATGCACTGGTCAATGTCCTGAATGCCATTCACGACGTACTCGAAGGCAGAGGTAAAGTCATTACTGTGGTGGGTGCCGGAGGTAACCGTGACAAAGGGAAACGCCCCATCATGGCCAAAGAGGCTGCCAAAGCGAGCGACCGTGTCATCATTACTTCGGACAATCCCCGGTTTGAAGAACCGCAGGATATTATCAATGACATGCTGGCCGGCTTGGATGCCGGAGACAGAAAGAAAACAATCAGTATGGCAGACCGCAGGGAAGCTATCCGCACAGCATGCATGCTGGCCGAAAAAGGAGATGTAATTCTCGTTGCCGGAAAAGGACACGAGAACTACCAGGAAATAAAAGGAGTGAAACATCACTTTGATGACAAAGAAGAGTTGAAATCAGTGATGAATGATTAGTGACGACATCACTTATCACCAATCACTCATCACTAACCCCTAATCACTATTTACAATGTTATATTATCTATTTGACTGGCTACACAAACTCAACTTTCCCGGTGCGGGAATGTTTGGTTATACATCATTCCGTGCATTGATGGCTATCATTCTGGCACTGCTGATCTCGAGCATCTGGGGTGATAAGTTTATCAAACTGCTGAAGCGTAAGCAGATCACGGAGACACAGCGTGATGCCAAAATCGACCCGTTCGGTGTAAATAAAGTAGGAGTGCCGAGCATGGGTGGCGTCATCATCATTGTAGCCATTCTGATCCCCTGCCTGCTGTTAGGAAAACTACATAATATCTATATGATCTTGATGCTTATCACTACCGTTTGGTTGGGATCATTGGGATTTGCCGACGATTATATCAAGATATTCAAGAAAGACAAGGAAGGATTGCACGGAAAATTCAAGATCATCGGTCAAGTGGGATTGGGACTGATTGTGGGATTGACCCTCTATCTCAGCCCGGACGTCGTCATTCGTGAAAACATAGAAGTACAGACACCGGGACGCGAGATGGAAGTCGTGCACGGGACAAACGACTTGAAATCGACACAGACCACCATACCGTTTTTTAAAAGCAACAACCTCGACTATGCCGATCTGGTAGCTTTTATGGGAGATCATGCCCAGACTGCCGGATGGATCCTGTTTGTGATCATTACCATCTTTGTAGTGACGGCCGTATCCAATGGCGCCAACTTGAATGACGGCATGGATGGGATGGCAGCAGGCAACTCTGCCATTATCGGACTGACTTTGGGCATACTGGCCTATGTATCGAGCCACATCGAATTTGCCGGCTATCTGAATATCATGTACATCCCCGGTTCGGAGGAACTGGTAATCTTCATATGTGCTTTCATCGGTGCATTGATCGGTTTCCTATGGTACAATGCCTACCCGGCGCAGGTATTCATGGGCGATACCGGGAGCCTGACCATCGGCGGTATTATCGCGGTATTTGCTATCATTATACATAAGGAGTTATTGATTCCCATTCTTTGCGGTGTATTTTTGGTAGAAAACCTGTCGGTCATTCTGCAACGCGCTTATTACAAGGTCGGAAAGAAAAAAGGGGTAAAACAACGCCTGTTTAAACGTACGCCGATACACGATCATTTCCGTACATCGATGAACCAGATAGAAAGCGGATGCCGGGTGGTATTCACCCAACCGGACAACCTCTTCCATGAATCGAAAATCACTGTTCGTTTCTGGATCGTAACAATCGTATTGGCAGCAATAACGATCATCACATTAAAGATCAGATAAATCATGGTTCAATCTGCCGATATGCCAATCGGGGAAGAAGCGGATGCAGGTGAAAAGGCAGGGAAGCGGCAATAAACCCATAAATAAAACAGAGAGAATTAACCGGATTATTAACCATTAAAGTTTATGTGTTGCCGGTGGCATACGGCCACATCGGTATATCGACACATTATTGAGAATGAAAAGGATTGTAATTTTAGGAGCAGGCGAAAGTGGCGCGGGTGCTGCCGTATTAGCCAAAGTGAAAGGATTCGAGACGTTCGTATCGGACATGTCCGCCATCAAGGACAAGTATAAAGAACTGCTCGACAGCTACGGTATTGCCTGGGAAGAAGGCCATCATACCGAAGAACTGATTCTGAATGCCGACGAGGTAGTTAAAAGCCCGGGTATTCCAAACGATGCTCCGTTGATTCTGAAATTGAAAGAACAAGGCACACCGATTATCTCGGAAATAGAATTTGCCGGACGCTATACGGATGCCAAGATGATCTGCATCACCGGTTCGAACGGAAAGACCACCACCACCAGCCTCATCTATCACATTTTCAAGAGTGCAGGATTGAATGTCGGCCTGGCCGGTAATATAGGCAAGAGTCTGGCCCTGCAAGTAGCCGAAGATAAACACGATTATTATATTATCGAGCTGAGTTCATTCCAACTGGACAACATGTACGATTTCCGTGCCAACATCGCCGTCCTGATGAATATCACACCGGATCATCTGGACCGTTACGACCACTGCATGCAAAACTATATAGATGCGAAATTCCGTATCACCCGGAACCAGACGCAGGACGACGCCTTCATCTTCTGGAACGATGACCCTATCATCAAACGGGAGTTGGAGAAACACGGACTGAAAGCACACCTATATCCATTTGCCGCAGTAAAAGAAGACGGAGTCATTGCCTATGTAGAAGATCATGAGGTAAAGATCAACGAACCGATTGCCTTCAATATGGAACAGGAGAAGCTGGCACTGACCGGACAGCACAATCTATACAACTCACTGGCAGCAGGTATCTCGGCCAATCTGGCGGGAATCACGAAAGATGATATCCGCAAAGCATTGTCCGACTTCAAAGGAGTGGAGCACCGTCTGGAGAAGGTGGCCCGTGTAGGAGGAATCGATTTCATTAACGATTCTAAAGCAACCAATGTCAACTCCTGCTGGTACGCCCTGCAAAGCATGACCACCAAGACAGTCCTCATCCTCGGTGGGAAGGACAAAGGCAACGACTATACGGAAATCGAAGACCTGGTACGCGAAAAATGCTCCGCATTGGTGTACTTAGGATTACATAACGAAAAGCTGCACGCATTCTTCGACCGTCTCGGATTGCCGGTAGCCGATGTACAGACCGGCATGAAAGATGCAGTGGAAGCGGCGTACAAGCTGGCCAAGAAGGGCGAGACTGTCTTATTGAGCCCCTGTTGCGCCTCGTTCGACCTCTTTAAGAGCTACGAAGACCGAGGAGATCAATTTAAAGAGTATGTGAGAGAATTATGATTCATAAATCTTCTCTCATAATTCATAAATTATAATTCATAAATCAAGTGGACTTATTAAAAAACATATTCAAAGGCGACAAGGTAATCTGGATAATCTTCCTTTGTCTCTGCCTCATCTCGATTATCGAGGTGTTTTCGGCAGCGAGCACGCTTACCTATAAAAGCGGAGATCACTGGGGCCCTATCACACAACACTCCATCATACTGATGGTGGGAGCGGTGGTAGTGGTACTCATGCACAACATCCCTTACAAATGGTTTCAGGTGTTTCCAGTCTTCCTGTACCCTGTCTCAGTAGTGCTGTTGGCTTTCGTCACTCTGATGGGGGTTATCACGGGTGACCGTGTCAACGGCGCGGCGCGTTGGATGTCGTTTATGGGTTTACAGTTCCAGCCTTCCGAATTGGCAAAAATGGCGGTGGTCATTGCCGTCTCCTTTATCCTGTCGAAAAAACAGGATGACGAAGGAGCCAATCCGAAAGCATTCAAATACATCCTGATTATTACAGGAATCGTCTGTCTGCTGATTGCTCCGGAAAACCTTTCTACAGCCATGTTGTTATTCGGAGTAGTATTCCTGATGATGTTTATAGGCAGGGTGGCAGCCCGAAAGTTGCTGATGCTGGTAGGTTCACTCGGATTGGTGGGTGCGGTAGGTGTCGTATTCCTGTTGGCTATCCCGAAAGATTCGGACATTCCCTTCCTCCACCGTTTTGATACCTGGAAGAGCCGTATCGTCAACTTCACCGAAAAAGAAGAAGTGCCGGCTGCCAAATTCGACATAGACAAAGATGCCCAGATTGCTCACGCCCGCATTGCGATCGCCACGAGCAATGTCGTAGGGAAAGCACCGGGAAATTCCGTTCAACGTGATTTCCTGAGTCAGGCATTCTCCGACTTCATCTTCGCCATCATCATAGAAGAACTCGGACTGGTAGGAGGTATATTCGTGGTATGTCTCTATATATGGTTATTGGTACGTGCGGGGCGTATCGCGCAAAAATGCGAACGCACCTTTCCCGCTTTCCTCGTAATGGGGATTGCCTTAATGCTGGTATCGCAAGCCATCTTGAATATGATGGTGGCCGTCGGCCTGTTCCCGGTAACCGGGCAGCCTTTGCCACTGATCAGTAAAGGAGGTACTTCGACACTGATAAACTGTGCATATATCGGTATGATACTGAGCGTGAGCCGTTACACTGCCTACCTTGAAGAGCAGAAAGAGCGCAATGCCCAGCTACAAATGCAGACAGAAGCAACCGGCACAACAGAAGCGCAGACAGCCGCCGAACCGACTGCACAAGTACTGAACAGTGACGCAGAATTCGAAGAAGAAAAGAAATAGGAAAATTACGAGTTACAATGGAGAAAGAACTTAGAATCATTATCAGTGGCGGAGGTACGGGAGGACATATCTTTCCGGCCGTATCCATCGCCAATGCCATAAAAGAACAATGTCCGGATGCCAAAATATTGTTTGTAGGAGCCGAAGGACGGATGGAAATGCAACGTGTCCCCGATGCCGGTTATGAGATTATCGGATTGCCGGTAGCCGGATTCGACCGCAAGCATTTATGGAAAAACTTTGCAGTACTCGTAAAGCTGGCTCGCAGCCAATGGAAAGCAAAGAGTATCATCAAAAAGTTCCGTCCGCAGGCAGCAGTGGGAGTTGGCGGCTATGCCAGTGGTCCGACATTGAAAATGGCCGGTATGATGGGAGTTCCGACATTGATACAAGAACAGAATTCGTATGCCGGAGTGACGAATAAATTGTTGGCAAAGAAAGCGCAAAAGATATGTGTAGCCTATGACGGAATGGAAAAATTCTTTCCGGCAGAAAAGATTCTGATGACCGGCAATCCGGTACGTCAAAATTTACTTGACCATGCCCTGAGCCGCGAAGATGCGATACGCGCTTTCGGTCTGGATCCGAATAAGAAAACCATATTGATCTTGGGAGGCAGTTTGGGGGCACGTACTATCAACAACACGCTTATTGCCGGACTGCCGACTCTAAAAAAGAATAACGACATCCAATTTATATGGCAAACCGGTAAGATATACCATCAGCAGGTGATGGAGGCCGTCGGTAGTGCAGGAAGCATTCCGAACTTATACGTAGCGGACTTTATCAAAGACATGGCTACCGCCTATTCAGCTGCCGATCTGGTCATCTCACGCGCAGGCGCCGGTTCCATATCGGAATTCTGCCTACTGAGCAAACCGGTCATCCTGGTGCCTTCGCCTAACGTTGCGGAAGACCATCAAACTAAAAATGCACTTGCACTGGTAAATAAAGGGGCGGCCATCTACGTAAAAGATGCAGAAGCCGAAACAAAACTTTTGCCCGCAGCTTTGGAAACGATAGCCGATACGGCAAAGCTAAAAGACTTAAGCGATCGGATAGCCAAGCTGGCCTTGCCGGACTCGGCAACTATAATAGCGAAAGAGGTTATTAAATTAGCGGTGAGAGAGCAAGAGTAAGGGAGAATAGAGAGGGGAGAAGTAAAAAAAGAGATGAGAAACGGGCGATGATATCTCGCTACTGCATAAAAGAAATGTGAACAAAAAATGGTGAACAGTTTAATGGTGAATAGTTTAATGTAAACAGTAAATAAGATGGTGAATATCAATATAGATAATATTAAATCGGTGTATTTTGTCGGTGCCGGAGGTATCGGAATGAGCGCACTCGTACGTTATTTTCTCTCTAAAGGGAAATTGGTGGCCGGTTATGACCGTACACCCAGTGAACTGACGGAATGCCTGATAGCTGAAGGGGCGCAGATACATTATGAGGAAGACGTTCATCTGATTCCGGAAGCGTGTAGAGACAGAGAGAATACGCTCGTCGTGTTGACTCCGGCCGTTCCACAAGAGCATGAAGAACTAACCTACTTCCGTGACAATGGTTTTGAAATTCAAAAACGGGCACAAGTGTTGGGTACAATCACGCACTCCAGCAAAGGACTTTGTGTAGCGGGCACGCATGGCAAAACCACCACTTCGTCTATGGCTGCCCATCTGCTATATCAGTCACATGTCGGCTGTACGGCTTTTTTAGGAGGTATCTCCAAAAATTACGGAACCAACTTACTGCTTTCGCAGACAAGCCCTTATACCGTAATCGAAGCAGACGAATTCGACCGTTCTTTCCATTGGCTATCTCCTTATATGTCTGTTATCACAGCCACAGACCCCGATCATCTGGACATTTATGGAACAGCCGAAGCATATCTGGAAAGTTTTGAGCATTACACCACCCTTATCCAACCGGGCGGGGCACTGATTATCCGCAAAGGAATTTCCCTGCATCCTCAAGTGCAACCGGGTGTAAAGGTGTATACTTACTCTCGCGATGAGGGTGATTTTCACGCAGAAAACATCCGTATCGGAAACGGTGAGATCTTTATTGATTTTGTCGGGCCAGAGGTACGCATCGAGGATATCCGGTTGGGAGTTCCTGTAAGCATCAACATTGAGAACGGGGTGGCTGCTATGGCCTTGGCGCATCTGAACGGGGTGACGGATGAAGAGATCAAACAGGGAATGGCAAGTTTCCGGGGAGTGGACCGCCGTTTTGATTTTAAAATCAAAAATGACCGTATCGTGTTCCTCAGTGATTATGCCCATCATCCGTCGGAGATCAAACAAAGTGTACTGTCTATCCGCGAGTTATACCGGGATAAGAAAATAACGGCCATTTTCCAACCTCATCTTTATACCCGTACACGCGATTTTTACAAAGACTTTGCAGAGAGCTTGTCTTTACTGGACGAGGTAATCTTAGTAGATATCTATCCGGCACGTGAGCAACCGATACCCGGTGTGACCAGCCAACTGATTTATGACAACCTCCGTCCCGGTATTGAGAAAAGCATGTGTAAAAAGGAGGAGATACTCGATGTATTGAAAAATAAGAAAATAGAAGTTCTTATCACTCTCGGAGCCGGAGATATAGAAAACTATGTCCCTGCCATTACGGAAAAATTAAACACCATGGATTGAACAAATTCCGATTGTAATTTGTCAACCTATCGTAAATATCACATTATGCTGAAACGGATTCTTTTATCTATCGTTCTGTTGCTCATCACTGTCTACCTGGGTGTAGCTGTGACAGTATTCAATCGCAAACCCGCCGATCAGGTGTGCCGTGACGTAGAGCTGATTATCAAAGACACGGTGTATGCAGGCTTTGTCACCAAAGATGAAGTAACCGGTATATTGCAAAAGAAAGGCATCTATCCGGTAGGAAAAAAGATGGAGCGCATACATACGAAAACTCTGGAAAACGAGTTGGACAAGCATCCGCTTATCGATGAGACAGAGTGCTATAAGACTCCCAGTGGCAAGCTTTGCGTGGAGGTCAGACAGCGTATCCCGATCCTCCGTATCATGAGTAATAACGGTGAAAGCTACTATGTAGACAATAAAGGAACGATCATGCCGCCCGAAGCCAAATGCGTAGCCCGGCGAACAATTGTAACCGGAAACGTAGAAAAGTCGTTTGCAATGAGGGATTTATATAAGTTTGGTGTATTTTTGCAGAACAATCCGTTTTGGGATGCACAGATAGAACAGATTCATGTGCTTCCAAGCAAAGATGTAGAACTTGTGCCACGAGTAGGCGACCATATCGTCTATCTTGGAAAACTGGATCAATTTGAAGATAAGCTGGACCGCCTGAAAGTATTCTATAAAAAGGCGTTGAACGAAGTGGGATGGAATAAGTACTCACGTATCAGCCTGGAGTTCAATAACCAGATTATCTGCACAAAAAGATAATACATAATGGGCCAATGGGCTGATATGCCAATGAGCCAATTAAAGAATGAGAAAAGTACTAAATTGAATAATAACCAAATTAAAGCGCCAGCCAATCGGCATATCAGCCGATTGGCAGATTGGCACATTATTTAAATATATGGCAACAACAGAATTTATCGCCGCTATTGAACTGGGTTCATCAAAGGTAACCGGCATTGCCGGAAGAAAGAACAGTGACGGAAGTATGCAGGTGTTGGCTTATGCCAAAGAAGACTCCTCTTCGTTTATACGGAAAGGGGTTATCTATAATCTGAACAAGACAGCCCAAAGCCTCACTTCCATCATCAACAGACTGGAAGGCGATCTGAAAGAATCGATCGCCAAGGTATATGTAGGTATCAGCGGACAGTCACTCCGTACTGTACGGAATGTCGTAAGCCGCGACTTAAAAGAAGAAACACTCATCTCGCAAGAGTTAGTGGATGCCATCTGCGACGAAAATCTGGAAATTCCGTTGATAGACATGGATATACTGGACGTTGCCCCCCAGGAATTTAAAATAGACAATTTTCTTCCGGACACACCGGTAGGAGTGCTCGGCAATCATATTGAAGGACGCTTCCTCAATATCGTAGCCCGCGCCTCTATCAAAAACAATCTGGAACGTTGTTTTGAACAGGCAAAAATAAAAATTGCCGATCTCCTGATCGCACCATTGGTAACCGCCAATGCCGTATTGAGCGAAAGCGAACGCCGTTCCGGATGTGCTTTGGTAGATTTTGGTGCCGATACAACCACTATCTCCGTTTATAAAGGCAACATACTCCGTTTCATGACCGTACTCCCGTTGGGTGGTAACTGTATCACCCGTGACATCACCTCTTTGCGGATAGAAGAAGAGGAAGCGGAATCGCTGAAAATAACGTATGCCGATGCCACCTATGAAGAGGAAGGTGAAGAGAAAGCGACCTGCCAACTGGAAGACGAGGAACGAACCATCGAACTGGGCATACTGAACGACATCATCGGTGCACGTGTGGAAGAGATTATCGACAACGTATGGAATCAGATACAGTTATCCGGTTACGACGACAAGCTTCTGGCCGGTATCATCATTACAGGCGGAACAGCCAATCTGAAAAATCTGGATGAGGTGCTCCGCAAGAGGACCAAGATCGATAAAGTGCGAATAGCACGCAATATCCGTAACACCATATACGCTGACGGAGACCTGATAAAGAAGGACGGAACACAGAATACGCTGTTCGGCCTTTTGTTTGAAGGAAAAGAAAACTGCTGCCTTGTAGAGACACGCCCTGTCCCCCCGCCACCTGCCGCAACCGAACCGGTAAATATGTTCGAAGAGGACGAAGCGCTGAAAGAACAGGAAGCCGCCGCCCGTGAAGCGAAAAAGAGAAGAGAAGAAGAGGACAAGCGCCGAAAGGAAGAAGAAAAACGCCGCAAAGAGGAGGAAAAGAAAAAGAAAGAAGAAGCCCGTAGAAAGAAGAAAGAAGGACCGAGCTGGTTTGAAAAAACCTTCAATAAAATCTCCAACGAAATTTTCTCTGATGACGACATGAAATAAGAGAATGAACGGTGGAAACGAGCAAATAACAAATTGTAAATTATAAAACAGTAAATATTATGACGGACGAGATAGTACAATTCGATTATCCTCAAGACTCACCTAAGATCATCAAAGTGATCGGGGTAGGCGGAGGCGGAGGTAATGCCGTAAATCACATGTATAAAGAAGGTATACATGACGTAACATTCGTTCTCTGCAATACGGATCATCAGGCACTGGCCGACTCTCCGGTACCGGTCAAGCTACAGTTAGGTAAAGAAGGATTAGGAGCCGGTAACCGCCCGGCACGCGCACGCGAAGCAGCCGAAGAGAGCCTGGAAAGCATCAAAAGCATGCTGAATGACGGTACCAAAATGGTATTCATCACCGCCGGAATGGGAGGTGGTACAGGTACGGGTGCCGCGCCGATCATTGCCAAGACAGCCAAAGAAATGGATATTCTCACCATCGGTATCGTTACCATACCGTTCCGTTGGGAAGGTGACAAGAAAATCGACCAGGCATTAGACGGTGTCGAGGAAATCAGCAAGCACGTAGACGCATTGCTGGTGATCAACAACGAAAAGTTAAGCGAAATATATAATGACCTTTCCGTAGACGATGCTTTTGACAGAGCGGACGATACCCTCTCGATAGCCGCCAAGAGTATCTCGGAAATCATTACCCTGCACGGAAAAGTCAACCTCGACTTTAACGATGTAAAGACGGTGCTGAAAGACGGTGGCGTAGCCATCATGAGTACCGGATACGGGGAAGGGGAAGGACGCGTAAGCACTGCCATACAGAATGCGCAGCACTCACCGTTGCTAAACAACAATAACATATTCGACTCCAAGAAAGTATTGCTGAACGTCTCTTACAGTTCTCAGCACAAACTGATGATGAATGAGATGGACGAGGTAAAGGAATTTATGAACCGTTTCAGTCGTGATTTTGAGACCAAGTTTGGTATCGCTATTGATGACAGCTTGGGCGATCAAGTGAAAATCACCTTGCTGGCTACCGGATTCGGTATTCAGGACATTCATATGAAAGAAATGGATAACCGCATCTCGCAACGTAGCGTCGAAGAGCAACAACGTCTTGCAGAGCTGGAAGAAAAAGAGGAGGAAAGACGCAACCGCCGCGAAAGATTTTATGATGATAAAGGAGGAAGCAAACAGAGAAAGCGCCGCCATATTTATATCTTCAGCGCAGAAGATCTTGACAATGAAGACATCATCGCCATGGTAGAAAGTACCCCGACTTACCTGCGCAACAAGACAACCATAGATAAAATCAGAGGCAAAGCATCCTTGAAAGAGGAAATCACTCCTGAAGAAGCGGTGGATGAAAGCGGACTAATCACTTTTTAAGGGGAGAAAAGAGCATGGAGAGGGAAGAAGGAAAAAAGACCCTTCAACTTAATCGCGAATAATAAACAGCTAAATAGTAATATAGAATCATGGATTTATTTGAAAGAGTCAGCGAAGACATTAAAAACGCAATGAAGGCGAAAGACAAAGTAGCCCTTGAAACATTGAGAAACGTAAAGAAATTCTTCCTTGAAGCTAAAACTGCTCCGGGGGCTAACGATACTTTGACAGATGATGCAGCACTGAAAATCATTCAGAAGCTCGTGAAACAAGGAAAAGATTCTGCGGAAATTTACATCGGACAAGGCCGTCAGGATCTTGCAGAAGGTGAATTGTCACAAGTGAGAGTAATGGAAGCTTATCTGCCCAAACAAATGACACCGGAAGAACTGGAAGCCGCACTAAAGGAAATTATTGCCGAAACGGGTGCCACCAGCGGTAAGGACATGGGCAAAGTTATGGGAGTAGCTTCTAAGAAACTCGCCGGCCTGGCCGAAGGTCGTGCCATCTCTGCAAAAGTAAAAGAGCTCCTGGGATAATCACATTTTCCGTACAGGAAGGCTCGGGAATCGAAAAAATAGAGAAAAACAGGGTATTCCTGTTGTTTTTACTCCCTTCACCTGCTTCACCTTTTTGGGCAATCGCCCTATCCATCGGCGATACAGGGTGAAGGGTCGTTACATTTTATGCATAGTGCAAAATCTTCCCGGAAACGGTATCTATCACCTCTAAGCACCGTACATACAGACTGAATGGACAGTGCTTACGATTGCCGATATGCCGCCATACCTTTCTCCCGCAGACTTTTGGGGTAGGCCCTTCACCCTATATAGCCGATGAATAAGGCGTTTACCTCTAAAAGGTGAAGCGGGTGAAGGGGGCAAAAACAAACAGGATAAAACCGGAATAAAGTCAATCGAACAGCTCTTTTAATACATCTAAGGATTTTAGTACCGGAAAGTCGGGCAGATGGAGCCGGTAATATTCATTAATGATCGTAAGGCAACGCGCCCGTTCCAAACGGTTCATACCGAAAAGATGCATTGTGTCATAATTCATCCGCATCAGCACTATCAGCCGGGAAGCCTCCTGCGGAGTGATATAAGAAGAATGCAACTGTGGCCGCAACGAAGTAAAACAGGCATTCAGCATATCAAAATAATCTCCGTCATGATAATCCTCCAAATTAGGATATAATCCCAAAAAACGGGAAAGACGCATTAAAAACACCAAATGGAAATTAGCAAACCCCTCGCGGCATTCGTCCAGCCAAGTGATGGAATGTACCAGATAAGCAAACAACGGCCGATTCTCTGCCTCTTCACGAACCGCACGATAAAGGAACTCGGCCAAGAAAAGCGCAATAGACGATTTATAAGGATCGTAAGGTATCGAAGAGAAAGGGAAAAAAGACTTCGCTTCTTTTATTTTATAAAGAGTGGCATTGGGACGGAAATCGGCTTCAATCTCTATCAAGGAAAGAGGTTGAAACAATACGGACTTTACCGCCGATTTCCTTGAACGCGGCACCGGAACCAAAAAAGAAACACGCCCCGACAGCTCGGTATACATCTCAACAATATTGGATGTATCATTGTATTTTAGCGTATGAAGAACTATTCCAACCGTTTTTTGTAACATTTTTCTTTCGTTTCAATTGATCGCAAAACTACAAAAAAAAGACGAGAAGTAATCAAAGCTACGCTCTATAACCCCAAAAAGCAAAGAAAAAAAAGAAAATTTTTCCTTGCGTTATCTCACTGATAATCAAAACTAAAAAACGTACAAAGGGGAAAAGCGCTCCATTTCTATGAAAATTTTTCCAGTGAAATATTTGCTAATTCAAAAAAAGTATCTACCTTTGCATCCGCAATCGAGAAACAAACACTCGAAAAGCGAAAAAGAAACGGAAACGTTTCACCAAATGATGGCCCGTTCGTCTATCGGTTAGGACGCAAGATTTTCATTCTTGAAAGGGGGGTTCGATTCCCCCACGGGCTACAATTAAAAAAATAAACGAATTAAAAAAACAGATTAGTCGAGATGGCAAATCACAAATCATCACTTAAGAGAATCAGACAAGAAGAAACAAGAAGACTTCACAACAGATATTATGGTAAAACCATGAGAAACGCTGTTAGAAAGCTTCGCTCAACTACTGATAAAGCAGAAGCTACTGCTATGTATCCTGGTGTTACAAAAATGCTGGATAAGTTGGCTAAAGTGAATATTATTCACAAAAACAAAGCAAGCAATTTAAAATCTAAATTGGCGATTTATATCAATAAACTTGCTTAATACAAGAATTTAGCAATACTTCATACAACACAGAGAGAGACTGAGCTTTTTAGCTTGGTCTTTTGTGTATTACAACAAGTCCAAAACCATATTCTCACGGTTCTCCCCTCCCCCTTTCTCCAATTCTTGTTTTTTCACCCTTTATTCTTCCTCAATTCATTTTTTTTTGCTATTTTTGCTCTGTTATTATAACTTAGAAAGGTAATTATGAGCGAAGACTTAATTCCCCAAGTTCCCCAGAACGAAGGATCGTATTCTGCCGATAGCATCCAGGTATTAGAAGGCTTGGAAGCAGTGCGTAAGCGCCCCGCGATGTACATCGGCGACATCAGCGTAAAGGGACTTCATCACTTGGTATATGAAATCGTTGATAACTCTATTGATGAAGCATTAGCAGGTTATTGCGACCACATTGAAGTAACCATCAACGAAGACAATTCAATCACCGTACAGGACAATGGACGCGGTATCCCCGTAGATTTCCATGAAAAAGAACAGAAATCAGCATTGGAAGTAGCAATGACAGTGCTTCATGCCGGTGGTAAGTTCGACAAAGGTTCGTATAAAGTTTCCGGTGGTCTGCACGGTGTAGGTATGTCTTGTGTAAACGCACTGTCTACCCACATGGTTACCCAAGTCTACCGTAACGGTAAGGTTTATCAGCAAGAGTATGAAATAGGAAAACCGCTTTATCCTGTAAAGGAGGTAGGTGTATCGGAACATACCGGAACCAGACAACAATTCTGGCCGGACAATACGATCTTTACCGAAACGGTCTACAAATATGAGATATTGGCAGGCCGCATGCGCGAACTTGCTTACCTGAACGCCGGTATCAAGATCACACTGACAGACCGTCGTACTGTAAATGATGAAGGACAGTTCAAACAGGAGGTATTCTATTCGGAAGAGGGCTTGAAGGAGTTCGTCCGTTATCTGGAATCATCACGTGATCACCTGATCAATGATGTCATCTATCTGAACACGGAAAAACAAGGTATCCCTATCGAAGTGGCTATCATGTATAATACCGGATTCTCCGAAAGCATCCATTCGTACGTAAACAACATCAATACCATTGAAGGCGGTACGCACTTGGCCGGTTTCCGCCGTGCGTTGACGCGTACGCTCAAAAAATATGCCGAAGACAGCAAAATGCTGGAAAAGGTAAAAGTGGAGATTGCCGGAGATGACTTCCGTGAAGGTTTGACAGGTGTTATTTCCGTGAAAGTAGCCGAACCGCAATTTGAAGGACAGACCAAAACGAAGTTAGGAAACAACGAAGTGATGGGAGCCGTAGACCAGGCTGTAGGCGAAGCTCTCTCCTACTATCTGGAAGAGCACCCGAAAGAAGCCAAACAAATTGTCGACAAAGTGATTCTTGCCGCAACCGCCCGTCATGCAGCTCGCAAGGCACGTGAAATGGTGCAGCGCAAATCACCGATGTCCGGTGGCGGACTTCCCGGTAAGCTGGCCGACTGTTCGGACAAAGATGCTACCAAATGCGAGTTGTTCCTTGTCGAGGGAGACTCGGCCGGCGGTACTGCCAAACAGGGCCGTAACCGTGCATTCCAAGCAATCCTGCCTTTACGCGGTAAGATTCTGAACGTAGAAAAAGCTATGTATCACAAAGCTCTTGAGAGCGAGGAAATACGTAATATCTACACAGCATTGGGGGTCACTATCGGAACAGAAGAAGACAGCAAAGCTGCCAATATCGATAAATTGCGTTATCACAAGATCATCATCATGACCGATGCCGACGTCGATGGTTCACACATCGACACGCTGATCATGACGTTCTTCTTCCGCTATATGCCACAAATCATACAGAACGGTTATCTGTACATCGCCACTCCTCCGCTCTACCTGTGCAAAAAAGGTAAAATAGAAGAGTATTGCTGGACAGACGCACAACGTCAGAAATTCATCGATACCTATGGCGGCGGTTCTGAAAACGCTGTTCACACCCAACGTTATAAAGGTTTGGGTGAAATGAACGCCCAGCAATTATGGGAAACAACCATGGATCCGGAAAACCGTATGCTGAAACAGGTAAATATCGAAAACGCAGCCGAAGCCGATTACATCTTCTCCATGTTGATGGGTGAAGACGTAGGTCCGCGCCGCGAATTCATAGAAGATAATGCAACGTATGCAAATATCGATGCATAATACGTTTTTATAAACCAACCTCACATCTTACAACGAAGAAGCGCCGGCAGCAAAGGAAAATCCTTTGAGCCGGCGCTTTTCTTTATAAGACACGGAAAAGCTAATCCATCCGAAAAAGAATCATTTATTTTTATTCTATAAAAATTTAGTACAAGCGGCACATATTCCCGTTTTTTTAGTATTTTTGTTTACAGTATTCAAAAAGGAGGTTCACATGAAAGCGACTACGGCATTCAAAAGTACATTTATCAGCTTGCTATTTTGCATCCCTGCTATTCCTGTATTTGCGCAATCCGTCCCAATAGTTGGAGAGCCATATGCTCCATCCCCAAAGCAGCTGAGCCCTGCCGATATAAATCTTCCCAACAATTTATTCCGTTGGGAACCTACATATCTACAGACATTAGCTAACCAAAAAGCTATGACAAACCAACACATTCCCTATTTAAGTTTAAATGAAATTAAAGAGAAGAAAGATGTATTCCCTAAAACCCGTCTTTCTTATCACTTAAACACATCTCCCATGACTTTTACAGACACCCTTTTAGGATTGATTAGTGTGGCAACCGAACTTTGGTGTAGCCATTATTACGGAAGAACCGGATCTGATATCTCCACCGCTATTCCCACAACACAAAGCAATACTTTTTAAACCAATCCTCAAATTAGTATTAAAATGCAATCCGACAGTAAAAGAATCGCCTTTTTAGACATTACAAAATGTTTCGCCATTTTTTGTGTTATACTTGGCCATGTCATTCAACAAACATTTCCGGGAGACCCATACCATGATAGTTGGCTATTTCAATTCATTTATTCATTCCATATGCCGCTTTTCATGGTAGTCAGCGGGTATTTCATGGAGAAGGCGTTCGCAATGTCTCCTCTATATTTTCTCAAAAGAAGGTCTATCCAATTATTACTCCCCACCTTAACCTTCTCTATATTATTCATCCTGTTTCACAATATCATATACACCCGCTTTACAGATAAAGACAGTATCAATTTCTTTGCATATTTATCCGGAGGCTGGATGTGGTTTTTGAAATATCTATTCATCTGCGCGGTTATTGCATATGCAAGTAAAAAGATATTCCGCAACGATATTTTAGCTGCATCTCTACCTACAATACTATTAATTATACTGACTCGTACCACCATATTCAGATTATTACCCTTCTTATGGCTTGGGTATTTCCTTCATAAATACAATGACAGGTTATTTAGGCGTCCCTTAGTCCCCCTCATAGGCAGTCTGATATTTTTCATATTCTTTTTAATCTTTTGGAAAGGAGATTATGACGCCGCTTATCGCATCATTTTCTTCAAAGATGCAGTCAGATTTGACATGCAGAATTTCATCATAACACTCATCCGTTTAGGAGTAGGAGCAGCCGGTAGCATATTCTTTATCGCATTATTCAAAATACTGCTGGAAAGAATAAAAGGTGGAAAACTATTGCAGTTATGTAGCGAAACAGGAAGAAACACATTGGGCATTTATTGTATACAAATCTATCTATTGGAGTTTGGTTTAGAACATATAGCATTCAGATTCAACTTTCCCGGAGCAGTAGTCGCCCAATTAGTTTATGCCATCATCGTATTAATCCTTTGCGATGCCCTTGTCCGTCTCGTCAACAAGAACAAATGGACAGCACTGTTTATGCTGGGACGCTGGAGTCATAAGCCACAGACGAATTAAAAAGTATTTAACTTAAAGAGTATATCTATCTTAAATCCAAACAAATCCATAGACACTACCCTTAAAACAGGAGAATGTATCGAGACTCAATCTCAGAGAAAATAAACTTTTAATCTAAAACTTGACAATCCTCATCCGCAATAAAAAGAGCCATATCTTTACTCAAAAATAGAGTATAATATGGCTCTTTTATATTCACCAGTTATAGCCTGCAACTTTTCTGAGGATTCCTTTTAGTTCTGACAACCTCTCACAAAAAACAATCCGACTAAAGATACCTTAAAAATCACTGCCTGAAAAAACGTTCTGTCCTTCCGGGCGAAAACAATTCCCAAAGAGAAGCGACCGTCCATCCCGGAGCAAAAATATCATTATAAAAACCTTTACCATTACGACCATAATCCCAATTGGTGTGTTGCACTACCTCCGGATAATATCCCGTTTTTGCAATGCCGCAAAAATGCCCCTTATGAGGAAGAAGTTGACGCATAGAGGTACTCATCACCGCAGCAAACTGAGAAAAACGGGGCTCGCCATATTCCTTCGAAAGCCAGTTGAGAATAGAAGCAAATTCAAAAACAAATACATCGATGTGATTATTTTCGACGGAGACATTGCCCCAACCACGAGTTTTAAACCCCAAGTCACCCAACATCTGCCCCGGTGCAAAGGGTACATCCCAAGTATAGTACCAGGAAAGGGCGAAATAGGCAGCTTTCTTAGCCAAAGCAGCATAATGCTCCCTTTCGGCTCCTTTGGAAACCAATGCCAGATAATAGGCAGCAGTAGAAGCATAAAGCGAAGCCTCCTTATCCTCACAGTTTGCATCCAGTGTAGACGAAAAGTAATCTGATTTTGAGATCAATTCTTTCTCCAGATAATTTACGGTACGCTTGGCACTCTCGAGATAACGTTTATCTTTGAAATATCGGGCCCCCATTACCAAAGGAAGTGTAGCCGATGGAGTACTCCCCCCACTCTTATCCGTAATGGTAAAGTCATCCTTAAACTTACGTGGAAAACTGCCATTCTCATTCTGGAGTTTCAAGAACATATCGAGCATCGTTTTCAAACGCTTTTCCCATTCGGGGTGTTTCCGCCCTCTCTCCTTTTCATATTGCAGATAATGCAACAAAGCATAAATCCCCTCTGACTGACGACGTATACTATGCATTTCACCAAAATCGCCCTGGTGATAGTCCACACGCTCATTGAAGAACCCAGACTCAGAGAAACCCTCTTCCAGATAGCTGTCGATAACTGCATTAGCATTTTGAACCAATTCTGCACGCTGATTTGCTTCTCCATATTCCAAAGCATTGAAGGCATTCAACAATGTGCGACCTACAAAACCGATTTCTGCCACAGAACCACTCTCACAAGTAGCCGTAAGCAAGCCTTCGCCAGAAAAGTAATTGGTAGCATTGCCACTTACATAACTCTCCACAAAGAAATTACTCATCACCTCTTTCATCTTATCCTCCGAATAGGGCGTCTCTACCGGCTGTGGTTTATAAGTGTCATAGCAATACTCCCAAGCCCGCTGTACAAACTGAGAAAAATCCTCACTTTTATCGTTGCGAAGTTCCCACACAAGGGAGATACTCTCCCCTTTAGCCAGTTTCTGAAAAGCCTCTACGGCAGATGCCAGCGTAAGTTTACGGATGTATGTTTTGGGAGCTTCCCGGAAAGGGAATCCGAAAGCGAGATAAGAGATACCACCTACATTCTCGAAACCCGTATATCCGACTGAAGTCTTTCCAGAGAGAATCACCTCTCCTTCTTTATGGGTAGTCAAAGCATCCGTATCGTAGGTTGCCAGACGAATCACCGACATCGATTCGCCGCTCTGTTCATTAAAAATAGCCGTCAAAGGAGAGCTCAACCGATCCTCACGTACCACCCAACTATCAGAGGTGTGAAAAGAGGGTGCTTCCTGGGGCGAACGCAAATTACGCCGATACCAAAAACCCGGTAAATAGAACTGACAGTCTTTATGATAAAATCCGGTTTTCACCTGCTGGCCGTAATTGAAATAAACGTCTTCCAATGCGGTTAAAAAGACAGTGATCCGTTCTCCATTATCACATTTTTCTACTTTCTGGAAAATATTCACCGGCAGTTTCTCCGTTCCAGCCAACTCGTAATCAAAGTAATTACCAACCAACCTCTGCATCTTGAGTGCATGAACTTCTGCCGAATTCCCAGGAACCTTTAATGCCAACGTAGCCGATACAGACTCCGGAGTATAATTGACTGCCCCCAACATTGCTATACCCGACAACGCTACCGCACAACAAAAAAATCGTTTAATCATTGCATTCATGTTCATTTATCTTTTTATTGAATATATACTTTGAAATAAACTTAATAAAGATAAGCTTAATGAATACAAAGATAAAGGCAATGAAGGCTTACAAATAAAACAAAAATTCCAATATATAAAACTATATAGTCAAATTCGCTTTTAAAAGAATATTTAAAGGGAATCAAATAATTCCTTGGGTCTCTAACTCCCGCGCTGTAAGTTCCAATTCTTCATACCATGCTTTTCCGAACTTACGAATCAACGGTTCTTTCAAGAATTTATAAACAGGCAGATTTTCTTTTCTACCAAGCAATACCGCCGCCTTGCAAACATCCCAACGATGATAATTTACCGCTTTATAAGACCCATAATTTCCGACACGGATCGGGTATAAATGACATGAAACAGGTTTATAGAAATCAACCTTCCCGGCACGATAAGCTTTCTCTATTGCACAATAGCAGCAACCTTTCTCATCATAACAGGTAAATACACAATCTTTATTATTCACGATGGAAGTTACCAAGTCTCCCTCTTGATCCGTATATACCACCCCCTGCTCTTCAATCACCTTACGCGCTTCAGGTGACAATTCGTCCCAAATCGCAGGAAGTGCTTCTTCCAGTTTGGCTACTTCTTCCAATTCTACCGGCGCCCCGGCATCTCCTTCAATACAACATTCGCCTTTACAAGCATCCAGATTGCAAAGGAACTTCTCGCGAAACACATCAAAACTTACTACAACGTTGTCGATCTGAATCATAATCTTATTCGAAAAAAAGGGCGGATAGAAACCCGCCCTCATTATAATATAAGGATCGTTCTTACTTAATCAATACTTTGCCATTCATTTCGGCAGGGACTTCAAGGCCCATAATTTTCAAAATAGTAGGCGCTACATCGGCCAAGCGTCCATTTTCTACCTTAGCGTCCTTATTCTCTGTAACATAAACACAAGGAACAGGATTCAAAGAGTGGGCTGTATTCGGAGTGCCATCTTCATTCAATGCATGATCGGCATTACCATGATCGGCAATAATGATGGCTTCATAACCTTGTGCTTTAGCAGCTTCGACCGTTTCTTTGACACAAGCATCTACTGCCACCACTGCCTTTTCGATTGCCTCATAAATACCGGTATGCCCTACCATATCACCGTTTGCATAGTTCACAACGATGAAATCATACTTATTCTCATTAATGGCAGCTACCAATTTATCTTTTACTTCATAAGCACTCATTTCCGGCTTCAAATCATAGGTTGCCACCTTAGGCGAAGGAACCAGAATACGGTCTTCGTTTTCATAAGGAGTTTCACGACCACCATTGAAGAAGAAAGTTACATGAGCGTACTTTTCTGTTTCAGCGATATGAAGCTGTTTCAAACCTTTGGCTGCCAGATATTCGCCCAAAGTATTCATTACGTTCTCCTTATCAAACAATATATGAACTCCTTTGAAAGAAGCGTCATACGGAGTCATACAGTAGTATTGCAATCCGGGTATGGTATGCATTCCCGCTTCCGGCATATCCTGTTGGGTAAGAACCACGGTCAATTCTTTGGCACGATCGTTACGATAATTAAAGAAAATAACCACATCACCTTCTTTGATCGTACCATCTACATTGGCGTTTACAATCGGTTTGATAAATTCATCGGTAATCCCTTCATCATAAGACTCCTGCATAGCTTGGACCATATCCGACGCTTTTTTTCCCACACCGTTCACCAACAGATCATAAGCTTCTTTTACACGCTCCCAACGTTTATCACGGTCCATAGCATAGTAACGTCCGATGATAGAAGCTATCTTACCGGCAGACTTTGCACAATGCGCTTCCAGTTGTTCGATAAAACCTTTACCGCTCTTAGGATCCGTATCACGACCATCCATGAAACAGTGTACATACGTATTCTCAATACCGTATTCTTTGGATATATCGCAAAGTTTGAAAAGATGGTCCAATGAACTATGCACACCACCGTCTGAAGTCAGCCCCATGAAATGAATATTCTTCCCGTTTTCTTTAGCATAAGTGAAAGCAGAAACGATTTCGGGATTCTTCATGATACTGTTGTCACGGCAAGCCAGATTGATTTTCACCAAATCCTGGTAAACCACACGTCCGGCACCAATATTAAGATGACCGACTTCCGAGTTCCCCATTTGTCCATCCGGCAAACCAACATTCTCACCGCTTGCCTGTAACTGAGAATGAGGATATGTTTTTACTAAATAATCCCAATAAGGAGTAGGAGTATTGAAAATTACATCATCTTTCCCCTGGTCGCCTATTCCCCAACCATCAAGGATCATTAAAAGGGCTTTCTTACTCATAATATCTATAAATTAAATTGATTTTTATACTCATTCTTAATTTCGGGCGCAAAGTTACAAAAAAACAGCTGTTAACAGACTCTGTTTATCTATAAATTACCTAATATTCGATACTTTACGCAAAAAGAAAAAGGAAAATACAGGCAGTACAGAATAAAATCCGTACTTTTGCCTCGCTTAAAAAATAGATGAATATAAATATGGACGATTCAAACCCGCGAACGTGCAACAGTATTAACTAAAGCGAACAGAGCCATACAAGTGTCATGATGCCTCTGTTCGGATTAAAAAACAAACGAAAGGAGGCAATAAGATGAGAAAGTATCTTTATTGTGAGGCTGGCTTTGTGGAAAAATCACAATGGCTCCCCAATAGTTGGGTAAATGTAGTATGCCCCGATGCTAATGATTTTGAATTCCTGACCAAAGAACTACAAGTTCCCGAGTCTTTTCTAAATGACATCGCCGATACCGATGAACGTCCCCGTACAGACACTGAAGGCAATTGGCTATTGACAATCTTACGTATTCCCGTACAGAATAATCAAAACGGTATCCCATTCAGTACAGTACCTATCGGTATTATCACCAACAACGAAATCATCGTTTCCGTATGCTATCATAACACGGAATTACTTCCGGACTTCATAGAGCATACCCGTCGGAAAGGTATCGTTGTACGCAATAAACTGGATTTGATCTTGAGATTAATCTATTCCTCTGCCGTATGGTTTCTGAAATATCTGAAACAGATCAATGTAGATATCACTGCTGCAGAAAAAGAATTGGAAAAGAGTATTCGCAATGAAGACTTGCTCCGCCTGATGAAACTGCAAAAAACACTTGTATATTTCAATACATCCATCCGTGGTAATGAAGTGATGATCGGTAAATTGAAGAGCATTTTTCAGGACACAGACTATCTGGATCAGGAACTGGTAGAAGACGTTATCATTGAATTAAAACAGGCATTTAATACAGTCAACATCTACAGTGATATTCTTACAGGTACAATGGACGCTTTTGCTTCCATTATTTCCAACAATGTGAATGCCATCATGAAACGCATGACAAGCTTGTCTATTACGTTGATGATACCAACGTTGATAGCAAGTTTTTACGGTATGAATGTCGATATCCATATTGACGAAATCCCTCATGCTTTCGTCTGGATAGTACTGGCTTCTGCCATATTATCTGCACTGACATTCATTGTTTTCAGAAAAATTAAATGGTTCTGAATAACTTTCAACACAAATACAAGCATCTTACCACACTATTATTTTAACTAAACGAAGCAAACGTTTCCACAGATAATAAAATCGTCCGGATGAAAAAGGCAATCAATTTCATCCGGACACTAAAAAATAGAAAAATAACGTCTAAGCGGTCTAAAATCATGTCTAAACATAAATAAGAAGTGCCTAACTATAACATATTGTCTTCTTACCCAACAAATTATAAAACACTTTTTAACCCCAAAATTTGCCACATTCAGTAATATTGTCTATTATTGCAAATAAAATTATATTAGCGTTAAAAACCCAAAGCAAACATTTATGGAAAAAAGACACTTAAGACTCATACCTATCGTCCTTTCCGCTTCATTATTTACATTTTCCTGTGTAGATAATGATTACGATCTGACCGATGACATTGATCTCACGATTCAAGTAGGAGGCAGTGAATTCGCTATTCCCGGAGGAGAAACAGAACCGATTCTGCTCAGTAAAATTCTGGACATAGAGGAAGATGGCGTTGTCAAGACAGATGAATACGGCAATTATTACTTATGGCAAGAAGGCTCAGAAACGACTACCGATATTTCAGTAGATGATTTTGAGATAAACAGTCCCGACATCAATCCAATAAATCAAGTGTTGAATTTCAACCTTCCATCTATAGGCGGTGTTCAGGAAAATCTTCCTCCTATCACTTTGGATGAAATGACTACAAATTTCAAACTTGACGGAACAGAACTTCCCAAAGAAATCAAATCTCTGTCTCTTATCAGTATGGACATGGAAGCCGTCGTTCATTTTTCATTTGAACCAGCTATTGCTGAAAACTTATACTTAGAAGTCATTAACCTGCAATTCCCGGAGTTCATACAATCATCTCGATTAACTCATGGACTTTTACAACTTGAAAATGAAAAAGCCAACAGGATAGATGGACTGTCTGTCATAGTACCTATTGATGGAATAGATTGCAGGCAAGATGGCGTCAGATTCGAAGGAGGCAATATCCTTATTGAGGGAAATATTTCTTTGACAGGTAAGGTAACTATTAATACCGGAGAAATCCTTGTAGGTGAGGGGCCTGCTTCCGTTACATTGAAAGTTGATATCACCCTGCAAGATAAACAGACTAAAAAACAAATCATCAAAATAAAAAGTATAGTAGGTAAAGTGGAACCGGATATCGACATCACTATTGACCCGGTAACTATATCCGGATTGCCCGATTTCTTGGATGACGAAAGAGTTACCCTGTCGGTAGAAAAGCCCATGATATTCTTCACAGCCAATAATAATACACCTGTAGCAGCCCAAGTAAAAGGTGAAATCACTTCTTATATCACTAAAGATAATCAAAAGGAACAACTTGGAGATCCTGTGAATCATCCTGTTAAATTCGATTTTACAATAAATAAGGAAACAGAAGAAAAGTTCTGTCTTTTGCCACCGGATGTACCGACAGATATTGAAGGAGTTACTACTTTTGTCGAAGTGGAAAATTTACCTACCTTGATTTCAAGAATACCGGATTTATTTGAATTCGAAGTAACCGCTGAAGCAATCCAGGCCGAAACGGAAATCCAACTAAACCATACTTATGGCATTACCACCGATTATGATGTCAATGTACCTTTTGTTTTCGGTAAAGACGTTACTCAAATTGTTTATAAAGACAGCGTAGACGGATGGTATGAAGACCTAAAAGACTATGAAATAAAACAAGTAAACGCAACAGCCACAGCTGTTAATAAAATACCGTTAGGATTGAACTTTACAGCGAAAGCACTGACTGTAGATGCTCAAGGTAATCCGGAAGAATTAAAAGGCGTAACAGTCACTGTAAAAGTTGACGGAGAGAAGGACGGTATCATCAAAGCCGGTAAAAACAATGTAGCCGCCGAAAGCGCATTAGTCATCGAAATAAAAGAAACAACCGCCGGTGCAGTTAAGAAATTAGACGGATTGGCTTTCGAGATCGTTGCAGCCTCAGGAACAGACGCCCAAGGACAACAACTAAACGAAAATCAAACGTTACAGTTAAAAAATGTCCGATTGAAAGTACCTGGCGGTGCAATTGTTGATTTGAATTAATTTGAAGATGTATAAAAACGATAAAACAATGAAACACTATAAATTAAAAGCCATACTGGCCTCATTCTTCATTCTTTATACCACAGGTGTAGGAGCACAGAATCTCAATTCAAGCTACTTCATGGAAGGTATGACTTATCGCCATCAGCTCAATCCGGCATTCATGGGTGAAAGCAACTATATAAACATGCCGCTTTTCGTATTGGGTAATTTTAATGTCGGCGTCCAGGGAAATATCGGCGTTAACGATTTCCTTTATAAATACAATCAGAATGGATATAAGCTGACTACATTTATGAATCCAAGCGTCAGCAACAGTGAGTTCTTAAGCAACCTACACACCAACAATCATCTAAGCATGAATTTGAGCATGCCGATCATTGCATTCGGCTTCCGGGGCTTTGGTGGTTTTAATACATTTGAAATAGGATTCCGTTCCAATACTTCTATCAATCTGCCTTATGGACTCTTTGATTTCATGAAGACAGGAATGAGCAATGAAGCCGGTAGTCACTACACTGTAGAAGATCTGACCGTACGCTCTAATAACTATGCAGAGGTAGCCTTAGGGCATTCTCACGAAATCATCAAAGACCGCTTAACGATCGGTGCTAAAGTCAAATTTTTGGTAGGAGGCGCCAATGCAGAAGCCAAAATTAAAAAGATGGATATCACCATGGGACAAGATGAATGGCTCATCGATGCAGAGGGACAATTAGAAGGATCACTAAAGGGTGGTTATTTTGAAAGCAAAGAGCCGGACGAAAATGGCAAGCCCGGTGAAATTGACGGTTTCGATATTGATGGTCCCGGCATAGGCGGTTTTGGTGTCGGATTCGATCTGGGTGCTGTATACAAAATGGATGACTTTGTAGAAGGATTGACGCTATCTGCAGCTTTGCTGGATTTGGGTTTCATCAAATGGAATAACGGATTAAAGGCTAAAATGATACATAGTTACACTTTTAAAGGATTTGAAAACCCGATTGCCGTAAAACCGGACGAAGGCCAGCCAGGTGATATCGACGACGAATTAGATAACTTGGGAGACCAATTCGAAGAATTCATCAAATTCCGCGATGAAGGTACAGTTAGCAGCCGTACTACTAAATTGGCAACAACAATGAATATCGGAGCAGAATACGTTCTTCCTTATTATAAAAACTTGAAATTCGGTTTGCTTTCATCCACTCACTTTAACAAACCGTTCACATGGTCGGAAGCACGCCTTTCTGCCAATGTTGCTCCGGTAAGATGGTTTGAAGCTTCCGTCAACTATGCAATAAGCAGCTTTGGTTCATCGTTAGGATGGGTATTGAATTTCCATCCGAACGGATTCAACTTCTTCATCGGAACAGACCATATGATTACCAAAGTTACACCGCAATATGTACCTGTAGGCAATGCTAATGCAAATGTAAGTTTGGGATTCAATATTACTTGGGGAAAGAAGAAGGCCAAAAAAGTTGTAAAGACTACTACAACTACAATATCAGAATTCTAAAGACAACTGACCATCTCCTAAGAGATTAAAAGTCATTCGATGATAAGGAGAGACACCGTGTTCTGCGATAGCAGCACGGTGTTTTTTCGTAGGATATCCTTTATTATGATCCCAATCATAGTAAGGAAACTCTTGGTGCAACCGGTTCATGTAATCATCACGATAGGTCTTGGCTAAAATGGATGCTGCTGCAATAGAAAGATATTTTCCATCCCCTTTTACCACCGTCGTATGAGGGATTTCCAGATATTTCTTGAAACGATTCCCATCAATCAGCAAATGTTCAGGACGTACCTTCAACTGATCTATCGCCCGATGCATGGCAAGAAAAGAAGCATTAAGAATATTTATCTCATCAACTTCTTCGGGAGAAACAACTCCTACCGCCCAAGCAACAGCCTCTTTCTCTATCACCTCACGCAATGTATAACGTTGCTTTTCGGTGAGTTGCTTAGAATCATTCAACAGTTCATTCCTAAAGTCTTGTGGAAGAATAACAGCAGCAGCATAGACAGAACCGGCCAAACACCCCCGACCAGCCTCATCACAACCGGCTTCTATTGTATCTCCATTCAAATACGGTAATAACATAATCGTTTTATTATAACTTAAAAACCGTACAAAGATAAGAGAATAAAAAAAGGATGCCGAGAAAAAGCATCCTTTTATATTGAACATAGTTCTAAAATTATATTTTTTGGAAAGTAGACTTGTCATAGTATTCATAGTCGGAATCTTTCTCTGATGACTCCAATATCAATTCAGAATCAGTCAGTTTCAGAACTGTGTAAACTTCATTATCTTCAGAATCATCATCATAGGCATAAATTATAGTCAACTTATCACCTTCCAATTTCCATTTTCCGGTATCACCATCAGCAACTACCGTACCATCTTCATTGAATGTAACTGTAAAATCCCCTTCTTCATTCCATTCATCATTATACTCTGGATTATTTGCATACTTTTCATATCCTTCCGACCAAGTGCATTGCCATTTACCTACCAAAGTATCTCTTCCTCCTATCTCATCATCATCGCCACAAGAAATAAGACTTACACTCATAATAGCAAACAACATAAAAGATAAAAACTTCAAGTTTTTCATATATAACAACTATTTTTCGCTTATGGCTCTCACTTTCAGCATTCATTAATAAAACATAGCACAAGAGCCTTTAAAGAGAATATTTCTCTCTAACATGCCATTAAATAAATTATAATTCACAAAGATAAAGCTATTATAAACAACCAAAAAATACAAAAATAGCTAAACAAGAATATTTTGCAAAATAATGTGATTATTCAACATAAAAAAGTGATTATCTTGCAAAAAAAATCAGTGACCGATTATTATCAGATGAAACGATATAATAAAATAGTGGCGACTAAATGTATTTTCATTCAGCCGCCACTACCCTATATTTTTTAATTTTAGAATATGCTCCAAGCAACTGTTAAGCCTGCCATTACAATGGCTACCATACTCATAAGCTTGATTAAAATATTCAGACTCGGTCCGGAAGTATCTTTAAATGGATCACCCACCGTATCCCCCACGACAGTTGCCTTATGAACCTCACTCCCTTTACCGCCAAAGTTACCTTCTTCCACATACTTTTTGGCATTGTCCCAAGCTCCTCCGGCATTAGCCATGAAGATAGCCAACACAAAACCACTGCTCAAACCACCAATCAACAACCCAACGACTCCGGTTACCCCAAAGACAACTCCGGTCAGAATAGGGGCTATAATTGCAATAAGTGACGGGATAACCATTTCCCGTTGAGCACCTTTGGTAGAGATAGCTACGCAACGTTCATAATCCGGTTCTGCTTCTCCGGTCAAAATTCCTTTTATTTCACGAAATTGACGGCGAACCTCATCAACCATATGCCCGGCAGCTCGTCCAACGGCATTCATTGTTAATCCACAGAAGAGAAAAGCCATCATAGAACCAATAAAAATGCCGGAAAGTACCTTAGGATTCATCAAGGTAACATCGTAATAGTTCATGAAATCGACAAAAGTAGCATTAGCTGTTGCAATAATATCACCATTTGGCATCGTTAATTCTATGGTACCGAGACGGGTTAATCCGATGCGTATCTCTTCTATATAAGAAGCAAGCAAAGCAAGTCCGGTCAAAGCAGCAGATCCGATAGCAAAGCCCTTGCCGGTAGCTGCGGTCGTATTACCCAACGAATCAAGGGCGTCCGTCCGTTTACGGACTTCCTCACCGAGAGCAGACATCTCGGCATTACCACCCGCATTATCTGCAATAGGACCATAAGCGTCGGTAGCGAGGGTGATTCCTAAAGTGGAAAGCATGCCGACAGCTGCTATACCGATCCCATAAAGCCCCATGCCGACATTGTCGAAATCAAAACCGGAAGCAAACAGGAAAGAAGCAATAATACCTACCACCACTGCCAAAACCGGAATAGCCGTGGAAAGCATACCTAAACCAATGCCGGAAATAATAACGGTAGCAGGCCCTGTCTTACCGCTTTCACTCAATTTCTGTGTCGGACGATAGGATTGTGATGTGTAATATTCGGTAGAACGCCCGATAACAATACCGACGATCAATCCCACCACTACAGCACAGGAAATCCACATCCAGTTATCGAGTTGCAACAACCAGAGAATAAAGAAAGTGGCCACAACGATTAAAACAGAACTGAGATTTGTTCCGAAAGCAAGAGAATTCAAGAGGTCTTTCATTTTGGCATCTTCCTTCGTGCGGACAGAAAAGATACCGATAATGGAAAGTAAAATCCCTACAGCCGCAATCAACATAGGCGCAATAACTGCTTTGAACTGCATGACTGTATCTCCTGTATGCATAAAAGCGGCGGCTCCCAAAGCAGCAGTAGCCAAAATGGATCCGCAATAGGATTCATAAAGATCGGCACCCATGCCGGCTACATCACCCACATTATCACCTACATTATCAGCAATTGTAGCCGGATTACGCGGGTCGTCCTCAGGAATACCAGCCTCGACTTTACCTACCAGATCAGCCCCCACATCGGCTGCTTTGGTGTAAATACCGCCACCCACACGGGCAAACAATGCCTGAGTAGAAGCACCCATACCAAAAGTAAGCATAGTGGTAGTAATAATGCATAGTTTATGAGTAGGAGTCAATACATCCGCAGGAATGGCCCAATTCAACAGCAGATACCAGAAAGATATATCAAGAAGGCCGAGACCTACCACCACCAATCCCATCACTGCCCCGCTACGAAATGCAATCCGCAACCCGGCATTCAAAGATTTACGAGCCGCATTTGCCGTACGGGCAGAGGCATAAGTAGCTGTCTTCATCCCCAAGAATCCCGACAATCCGGAGAAAAAACCTCCTGTAAGAAAAGCAATAGGTACCCACGCATTCTGTACTTGAAAGCCATAGGCCATAATTGAAAACAATATTACCAAACCGAAGAACACCCACCCCACAATCTTATACTGTTGTTTCAGATAAGACATGGCACCTTTGCGCACAGCAGCAGCAATCTTAATCATTTGAGGAGTACCTTCACTCTCTTTCATCATCTGCTTATGAAAATAATAAGCAAAGCAGAGAGCCAATACAGAGGCGGCCGGAACCAACCAGAAAAGCAAGCTATCCATAGAATAAATATTAGAGGTTTAACGAAAGGATAAAAGTATTGATTCTAAATGAAATAGGCAAATAAAAATTAAAGAAATTTCGATGGTCACACTCTGCTTTCTTTTCGAACGGACTACAATGAAATCATTTCGAACGAGAGAGAGCCTCTCCCTTGACAATCCGTATTCAACTTGGATCCGATATAACTTTTATTCCACATAGTTTCCCTATCTTCCAAAAAGCGATGTAGCATCATGATTATATCGAACTGAGGCTATATAGAGACGGCAATCAATAAATTCGTCCTTGTACTGGTTTGCAACACAGTTGCACCACAAATCTCCTACCTTTGCATCAACAAAAGAAAAAAAGTCATGGGATGTAATTGTAATCATCACTCCGGTTGTCATACACAGGAGGAAAAGAAGAAGAAAAGTAAAAACCTACCCGTCATTATCAGTCTTATAATGTTGGGAACGGGAATGGGAATGAATCATTTCGGTTGGTTCACCCTGCCGGGTAGTGCATTGGTATGGTATGCGATCGCCTACCTCATCGCAGGCTGGCCTGTATTGCGGGAAGCTTTCGAACAGCTCCGTCAAGGAGATTTTTTCAACGAATTCATGCTGATGGGAATTGCTACCATCGGTGCATTTTGTATCGGCGAATATCCTGAAGGAGTAGCCGTAATGCTCTTTTACTCCATAGGTGAGGCTTTTCAAGACCGTGCGGTAGGGAATGCACAACGAAATATTAAAGCCCTGTTGGATGTACGCCCGGAGACAGCTACCGTGATACGTAACGGGCAGCCCGAAACAGTACATCCAGAAACAGTAAACGTAAATGAACTCATTGAAATAAAAGCCGGAGAACGCGTCCCTCTTGACGGAACAATGCAAAACGAACAAGCCTCATTCAATACTGCTGCTTTAACAGGTGAAAGCCGCCCGCGCACCATCCGCAAGGGAGAACCGGTACTTGCCGGTATGATTGCCACCGACCGTGTGATACAGCTCATTGTAAGTAAACCATATAATGAAAGTACACTTGCACGAATACTTGTCATGGTACAGGAAGCAAACGAACGGAAAGCTCCCGTAGAACTGTTCATCCGGAAATTCGCACGCATTTATACACCCATTGTAACCGGATTGGCCGTACTGATTGTTCTGATTCCTTTCTTGTACTCACTGGGCATGCCGGCATTCGATTATATATTTAGAGACTGGCTCTATAGAAGTCTGGTATTTCTGGTAATCTCTTGTCCTTGTGCACTCGTTGTCAGTATCCCGTTAGGATACTTCGGAGGAATCGGAGCCGCTTCTCGCGCGGGTATCCTATTTAAAGGTGGCAACTACCTGGATGCCATCACACAAATAAACACAGTGGTATTCGACAAAACAGGTACGCTGACAAAAGGAGTTTTCGAAGTACAACACGTAGAAAGCGTCTTATCTACCCAAGAAGAATTATTACGATACATCGTCTCTGCCGAACAACAGAGCACCCACCCGATAGCCCGCGCCATCAGTGAATATGCCGATAAGAAAGAAATCCCCCTACTCCCCTCTTCCGCCACAACGGAAATCCCCGGGCATGGGCTGGAAGTATATCTGGACGGACACAAAGTATTGGTAGGAAATCCACGACTGCTCTCCCGTTATCAAATAGCCTATCCTATGGAATTGAACGCAATAGCAGATACCATTGTTGTCTGTGCTGTCGATGGTGTCTATGCCGGTTATCTGCTGTTATCGGATACTCCGAAAGAAGATGCCATAACCGCCGTCAAAGAGCTAAAAACATTAAATATTGATAATATACAGATCTTATCTGGAGACAAACAAGCAATTGTTTCTAAATTAGGGACGGAATTAGGGATATCACAGGCATACGGCGATCTATTACCGGAAGGAAAAGTTGCTCATATTGAAGCATTAAAAACCAATCCCTCCAATCGTATCGCCTTCGTGGGAGACGGTATCAATGATGCACCTGTACTTGCCATGAGTAATGTCGGCATAGCGATGGGAGGGTTGGGAAGTGACGCGGCTATCGAAACTGCAGATATCGTTATACAAAACGACCAACCCGCCAAAGTAGCTACCGCCATTCGTATCGGCCGTGCAACGAGACGCATTGTATGGGAGAATATCATTCTCGCTTTCGGGGTTAAGTTCGCAGTACTGCTATTAGGCGCTATCGGCATAGCCACCATGTGGGAAGCGGTCTTCGCCGATGTCGGAGTTGCTTTAATCGCAATCCTTAATGCCATACGGATACAGAAAAAGAAATTCTGACCTCCTGTGGAAAGATGGAAATTGTTCTATCGGGGAAAGAAAGGTATTCGGGAAAAGTAAAATACCGTAAAAAAGGAACACTTATTATGGAAGAAGATATTTATTTGAAAAAACTGGCGCAACGGAACATCAAGCCGACTGCCATGCGGTTGCTTATCCTTCGCGCCATGATGCAGTTTGACCGTGCTTTCAGCCTGCTCGACCTGGAAACATACTTGGATACAGTGGATAAATCCACACTATCACGTACCATCAACCTCTTTCTGAAACATCATCTGATACATGGTATAGACGACGGTTCCGGTTCACTGAAATATGCAGTCTGCGGCAATGAATGTAATTGTGATATTGACGATTTACATGTACACTTTTATTGTACAAACTGTCATCGGACATATTGTTTGCGGAATATCCATATACCCACCGTAAGTCTTCCCCAGCACTTTACAGCAGAAAGTATTAACTACGTGATAAAAGGATTGTGCGACCATTGTTCACACTAAATAAAACAAAAAGGTCACACAAAGAGACTAAAACTCCCCCGATACCGGCTTTTGAACCGCACTCCAAAAGTTAACCACGAAACTTTTGGAGTGCAGTTTGATTTCCTGCCTGACAATCGGGGGAGTTTTATATTCTATTCGATGGTTACCGCAGTTCCGGTAGCTGTCACCATTAGCATGCTTCCGCTACCTCCTACGGTTTCATAATCCAGATCGACACCGATAACGGCATTGGCTCCCAAACGGGCAGCTTGTTCTTCCATCTCTCTAATTGCCGTATCTTTCGCCTGTCTCAGCACCTCCTCATATGCTCCGGAACGTCCGCCTACAAAATCGCGGATACCCGCCAAAAAATCACGAAACACATTGGCACCGATAATCGTCTCACCGGAAACGATACCATAATAACGAATTATTCTTTTCCCTTCAATAATGGGAGTGGTTGTTACTAACATACTCTTTTCTTTTTTAGTTTACTTGTACCAAATTAGACGTACAAACGACCTAAAAAGTTGCAGTTTCTTCCTGTTTTTTTCCCCATCCGGGATTCTGGATAAGTTTCGAATCCGGATAATCTATCTCTTGCTGAGGGATAGGCAGAAGCTGCTGATAGCTCTCTATCTTCAACTGTCCGGTAGCAAGATCATTACGACGCAAGAAAGCGAAGTAACTGCCAAAGCCTTTCAACTCACTTTGCCAGGTAGAACGCAAAGATTCAATAAAACCGGCTCCACTGACCGGCGGTAAATTACGGGCTTGCCGTACACGATTCAGATAATCCATAGCTTCGCCTTGATTACCCAAACGATAAGCACACTCGGATGCAGACAGCAGTACCTCAGTGTAAGTAACGAAAGGCACATAATCATTCTCTTTCAATACATTTTCATACGATTCCGGTTGTGCGCTGGTCAACAACCCCCAAATAAGTTCTCTTGAATTTCGGGTAAGAGAAGCACTCGAAGACAGTTCCAAAGCATATACACCGCTATCAATGATTCGTTTTAAATGAGCATAAGCTTGATCATAAGACTTTTGATGCAGATACATCTTTGCCAATAAAGCCAACGAAGCGCCTTGTGATGGATATAAGAAACTTTCCGAAGAGTCAAATTTACCCGGTTCCAGTTTGCTGTGTTCCACACAATAATTCAAATCCTCCACTAAATTCGCGAACAAGTCTCTACTAACCAACTGCTTGGTGACAGCAAACGAATTATCATAACTTATCACATAAGGAACGTTCTCCCACCAAGATGCCAACTGAAAATACTGAACGGCAGCCAATTGATGGATGTAAGCCATAAAAGGCGGAATCTCAGTCACTCCACTCCTTTCAAGCAAACTATCAAATATTTTAATTCTGCTAATGGTACTATACACATTGCCCCAAACACTATAAAGTTTACTGTCAGAAGGTGTCAATGTATGTTCGTAAATAAAACGATAAGCCGTACTTCTACCGTCAAAACTTTGTGTATAGTAGCCATCCAAATTAGAGAAATCCTGCATAGAAGTTGCCATCATAAGAGCTATGCCGGTAATCACTTTCTGACCATCCTCTCCAAATTCCACCGGTTTAGACGGATCTCCTTTTTGCGTAAGTCTAAGATCTACCGAAAGCCTTCCACTCGTAGTATAAACCGTAATCGTTTTATCTCTCACCAAAGCACCGGCAGCCGGTTGAACCACAATCTCCAACTCATTTTCCTGAATGGTTCCCGTATAATCGATATCGGAAAACTTAAAAATCTTCAAGGTTTCCACTGATATAGACTCTCCGGGTATACCCGCCGGTTTTTCCAAAGTAACCGGCACCTTACAGTCTATCTTAACACGGAAAGTCCCGCCCTCAGCAGGGATTTCCAATTCTTCCTTATCAAGAGTCAGTGTCACATCACCACCGGCATCCGGTTCATTGCCGGCAATACCGTCTCCATCCCAATCAATGAAATAATTCAAATTGGGAACAGTAACTTCCACACCTAAATCTTTATAGCGTCTAATGATATTATCCGAAATCTCATTTACTTTCAATAACATGGAACTCTCTCGGATTTTCTCTTTAGTATCATCCATAAACCTACCTTCCGCTTTGAATTCGGAACTCAACATAGCAAGGTATTCCGTCAATTCGGCATCACTACGATCTTTCAACAAAGCAGATGAAACGACAATCAACGCACCGGCCTCCTCTGTTCCGGAAGCAATAGAGAAATTACAAACATCCTGATCGGCATAGCGCTCCAAACCAAAATTTCTCAAAACCTCCTTCTGTACTTTCGCATCAGCCTCATCAAAATCCATGATATTGTTTCTGATAAGCTGCATCATACGTTGCGTCTTCAGGTGAGTAAGGATATTAACATTAGCCTGTTTATTATCAGTCAAATTTACAATCGATTGCATGGATATCTGACCATCAGACAATTCACCGTACACCTCATTAAAGTAATACCCGTCAGCCGTAAGCAACACATATGGAGAATTCAAATTAATCTCACCGAAATCAAAGGAACCGTCATTATCAGTAATAACGCCTTGATAGACTTCACCGGTCAGATTATAATTCTTATCCAACGCCTGTGCAGTAATCTTAGAACCATTAATAAAAGGCCCTTTTTCTACCTTACCCGATACATTATATGTTTTCGGAGTAAAAATATCCTCCTTATCTTCACATCCGGCAACGAATGCCAAAATAAAAAACAAACAAAAATAGTTTAGCAGTTTATGTTTCATAGTCTATGTTATTTACGCCTTACGGCCATATTTTACCGATCCAAATCAGAACATCTTACTCACTCTCTCTATACCGGCTACAAGTGCATCTACCTCTTTCTTCGTATTGTAAATGGCAAACGAAGCACGCACTGTACCCTCTATACCGAGACGCTGCATCAAAGGCTGTGCACAATGATGCCCGGTACGCACGGCAATACCCAGCCTATCAAGTAAAGTTCCCATATCAAAATGGTGAATATCCCCCACAAGAAAGGAGATAACACTGCTTTTATGTTCTGCTTGCCCAAAGATACGGATATTGGGTATCTCCTCCAATAATTTCGTACCATAAACCGTCAGCTCGTGCTCATGGGCCGCAATATTTTCGATACCGAGCCCAGTGACGTAGTCGAGTGCTTTTGCCAATCCGGTCGTACCTATATAATCGGGTGTACCGGCTTCAAACTTAAAAGGAAGTTCATTGAAAGTTGTTTTCTCAAAAGAGACATGTTGTATCATCTCCCCTCCACCCTGATAAGGAGGCAGACGATCGAGCCATTCCTCTTTTCCGTAAAGAACACCGACACCGGTAGGTCCATATACTTTATGAGCAGAAAAAACAAGAAAGTCCGCATCGAGTTCCTGTACATCCACTTTCAGGTGAGGAACAGACTGAGCCGCATCCACCAAGAAAGGCACCCCGTGTGCATGGGCTGTAGCAATCATCTCTTTAATAGGATTGACCGTTCCCAACACATTGGAAACTTGGGTTACACTGACAATCTTCGTCCTTTCCGAAAACAGTTTTTCATATTCATCCAGCAGTAGCTCACCTTTATCGTTCATCGGAATCACCTTGATGGTAATACCCTTGCGTGCAACCAGCAATTGCCAAGGCACGATATTACTATGATGTTCCATGACAGAAACAATCACCTCATCCCCCTCCTGCATAAATTCCTCACCAAAGCTGGAAACAAGTAAGTTTATGCTCTCTGTCGTACCACGGGTAAAAACAATTTCGTTCGTACTCCGGGCATTGATAAACCGGCGGACAGTCTCACGGGAGGACTCATGCAACTCCGTAGCCTGTTGGGAGAGATAATGCACTCCACGATGCACATTTGCATTGACGGAGTAGTATTCGTCAACAATAGAATCAATCACCAAACGAGGTTTCTGCGTAGTTGCCGCATTATCGAAATAAACCAAAGGTTTCCCATAAACCGTACGGTCAAGAATAGGAAAGTCTTCACGTATCTTTTGTATATCCATAATGGTAATGATTAGTGAGTTGTGATAAATAATTAGTTACCACCAATTTACTTGCATATTGCACATCCCTGGCATTTGTTCAGTTCACCCCGGAAACGTTTTTCCACCAACAGGTGTAAACGATCTTTCAAGGCATCCAGACGGATCGTATCTATTACCTCATTCACAAAAGCAAACATCAGCAACAGACGGGCCTCCTTTTCCGAGATACCACGCGCACGCATATAGAAAAGAGCACCCTCATCCAACTGACCTACCGTAGCGCCATGAGAACACTTCACATCATCGGCATAGATCTCCAACTGCGGTTGTGTATACATACGGGCATCACGTGTAGCACACAGATTACGGTTAGTCTGCTGTGAATTTGTATGTTGTGCATCCGGACGTACCAATACCAATCCGGCAAAAGCACCGACAGCCTGATCGTCAAGTACATACTTGAACAATTCATTGCTGGTACAATTAGGAACTGCATGGTCTATCATGGTGTTATTATCCACATGCTCGTTCTTGTCTGCAATGGCCATACCGCAAAGATTTATTTCCGCTCCCTCTCCGGCAAGGGTCACTTCAGTAGTGTTACGGGTAGTACCGTTGTGCAATGTCATACCATTCAACAGTACATTACTGTTTGCTTCCTGCCGTACATAAAGGTTACTGATACGTACCGTACTTGTATGCGTCTCTTCCAGTTCATACAGATCGAATACAGAGTTCTCTCCGGCAAACACCTCGATAACCTGTGTTGACAGGAAATTTACATTATCCATAGCATGGTCACAAATCAGCAGACGTGCCTGCGCTCCATCTTCAAGGATTATCAGCACACGACGGTTTACCATGAAATCAACATCGGCACGCAAAATATTTACCAACTGAACAGGTCTTTCAACGATCACATTTTTAGGCACATACATCAATATTCCGTCCTGAGCGAAAGCTGTATTGAAAGCCGTCACTCCGTCTTTTGAAGTATCAGCAAGCTTACCATAATATTTCTTCACCAGCTCAGGGTGCTGTTCCGCCATTTCTTTCAATCCACCGAACAATACTCCCTCTGGTAAGTGAGATTTAGGCAGCTTCCTGCTATAGAACGCATCGTTCACTACAAAGAACAAAGACGTACTCATGTTCGGCACATCGCATTTGAACACCTCATAAGGATTCACCGGAATCTCCAACCGGTTCAAATTGAGTCCGTAATCGGGTTCAAAGAATTTGCTGATATCCGTGTATTTATATTTCTCCTGCTTGCGTGTCGGAAACCCTAACCGCTCGAAATCGGCAAAAGCCGCAACACGCGGTGCATTCATCACCTCAGCACTATGCCGGCAAATCATAGCTTCCGTTTGAGAAAATAAATCTATATATTGTTGTTCTACAGTCATCTTATTGATTTATGAGTTATAGATTATGATTTATAAATCATCAACCTCTTTCTTAATCCAATCGTATCCTTTCTCTTCCAACTCAAGCGCCAGTTCCGGGCCGCCGGTCTTCACGATACGTCCTTTATAAAGCACATGTACGACATCCGGTTTGATATAATCCAACAGACGCTGGTAGTGAGTGATAACGATACAACTCGTATCGGGAGTTTTCAATTTATTAACCCCTTCAGCTACGATACGAAGTGCATCGATATCCAAACCGGAATCTGTTTCGTCAAGGATACTGAGACGCGGTTCGAGCATAGCCATCTGAAATATTTCGTTACGTTTCTTCTCGCCACCGGAAAAGCCTTCATTCACCGAACGGTTGGCAAGCTTGTTATCCAATTCTACCACCGCCCGTTTCTCACGCATCAGTTTCAAGAATTCACTGGCCGTCAGGGCAGGAAGTCCCTTATACTTACGTTGTTCATTCACAGCCGCACGCATGAAATTCACCATACTCACTCCCGGAATTTCTACCGGATACTGGAAACTAAGGAAAATGCCTTCATGGCTACGGTCTTCCGGACTCAACTCCAGCAGATTCTTACCATAAAAAGTCACACTCCCCTTCGTCACCTCAAACGCCGGGTTGCCCACCAGCACGGAAGAAAGCGTACTCTTACCCGAACCATTGGGCCCCATGATAGCATGTACTTCTCCTGCATTCACAGTCAGGTTGATGCCTTTCAATATCTCTTTGCCATTAATACTGGCATGTAAGTCTTTTATCTCTAACATGATTATATTTACGATTTTACAATTTACGATTTACGATTGGTAATACTTCTAAGACGATCCGCATTTACAATCCAGTTTCAATTGTAAATCGTAAATCGTCTGACCGTCCAATCATCCCACGCTGCCTTCCAACGATATCGTCAGTAGTTTTTGTGCCTCCACGGCAAACTCCATCGGAAGCTTGTTAAGCACCTCTTTGGCATATCCGTTTACAATAAGCCCGATAGCATCCTCAGTCGGGATACCGCGCTGATTACAATAGAATATCTGGTCTTCACTGATTTTACTGGTTGTAGCTTCATGTTCCACTACAGCCGTCTCATTATGAATATCCATATAAGGGAAAGTATGGGCGCCACATTTATCGCCCAACAGCAGTGAGTCGCATTGACTATAATTACGAGCATTATCCGCTTTCTCGGATACGCGAACCAGACCACGATAGGAGTTCTCACTCTTTCCGGCCGAAATTCCCTTACTTACAATCGTACTGCGGGTATTCTTTCCAAGATGTATCATCTTCGTACCGGTATCTGCCTGTTGATAATTGTTTGTCACTGCCACCGAATAAAACTCGGCTGTAGAGTTATCACCGGAAAGAATGCAGGAAGGGTATTTCCAGGTAATCGCCGAACCGGTCTCTACCTGTGTCCACGAAAGTTTGCTATTTACTCCCTTACAGTTACCACGCTTCGTCACAAAGTTATAAACACCTCCTTTTCCTTCGGCATCACCCGGATACCAGTTCTGAACAGTAGAATATTTCACTTCAGCCCGATCATGCACCATGATTTCCACAATGGCGGCATGCAACTGATTTTCATCACGCATCGGTGCGGTACATCCTTCCAGATAAGAGACATACGAATCTTCATCGGCCACGATCAAAGTACGTTCAAACTGCCCTGTATTTGCCGCATTGATACGGAAATAAGTCGAAAGTTCCATCGGACAGCGAACGCCTTTCGGTATATAGACAAATGAACCGTCGGAGAATACAGCCGAATTCAAAGCTGCAAAGAAATTATCACGATAACCAACCACCGAGCCAAGATATTTCTTCACCAAGTCGGGATGTTCACGAACCGCCTCACTGAATGAGCAGAAAATAATTCCCTTCTCCATCAATGTCTCCTTAAAAGTAGTCTTTACAGAAACAGAGTCCATCACAGCATCCACCGCCATCCCGCTCAGCGCCATCTGCTCTTCCAACGGGATACCTAATTTATTGAACGTTTTTATCAACTCCGGATCTACCTCATCCATACTTTTCGGCCCTTCTTTCTTCTTTGTCGGGTCGGCATAATAAGATATTGCCTGATAATCTATTTCAGGAATTCGGAGATGCGCCCAAGTAGGCATCTCTAACGTCAGCCAATGGCGATACGCTTTCAAACGGAACTCCAGTAACCATTCCGGCTCCTCCTTTTTGGAAGAAATGAGACGGATAACGTCTTCATTGAGTCCTTTCTCAATGATATCCGTATGTACCTCCGTAGTGAAGCCATATTTATACTTCTCCTGCGTAAGTTCCTTTACATATTTATTGGGTTCTTCTTGTTGCATCATTTAATTGAGTATATATTGTTGTGTCACTTCTTTTGCCACAGGGAAGAATATTCCCGCAAATTTTTCCATAGGATAATATAACACAGATTCCTCCTTCTTTGTTTTACTAATCAATGTGTTATCTGCATCGATAAATTCTATTACACAAATTATCAGACTGGTAAGCAACAGAAACTTCAATGCTCCCAAACCACTGCCAAGCCAACGGTTCAGCCATCCCAAAGAAACAGCCTCCATCGCTTTTGTCAACAAAGATGCCACTAAAGTAAAAGTTAGTGGCACAGCAATCCAGATGATAACAAAAGCAAGAATCTGCGCAACTGTCATCGAATCGGTTATCGTAGGACAAAGCTTCTCAGCCAATGACGCATACAACGCCTTTGCCGCCAGCAATCCCACGATTAGTCCCAATATGGAAGCAAGCTGCCTAATGAAACCCCTCATAAAGCCAACAACCACACCGGCACCAACAATAACCAAAATCACAATATCGATAGTTGCCATAAATACAGTTGAAAATTGAAAGTTGAAAGTCTGAATACAGTTAAGAGTTGAGAGTTAAAAACCAACAGTGCTGCTATCACACTGCAAGTAACTTTCAACTTTCAACTCTCAACTTTCAACTAAATAAGGCTTATAGCGTTTGTTTTACCTCTACCTCTTCATAAGTTTCGATCATATCGCCTATCTTCAGGTCGTTTGTACCTACCAGACTAATACCGCACTCGAAATTCGTGCCGACTTCTTTCACATCGTCTTTGAAACGTTTCAATGCGTTGATAGCACCCGAGAAGATAACGATACCGTCGCGAATCAAGCGCGCCTTGTCGCTGCGTTTCACTTTTCCGGTCTTTACCATCGCCCCGGCAACCGTACCGACTTTCGTTATATTGAACACCTCACGAACCTCGATAGTGGCAGTAACCACCTCTTTCACTTCCGGAGCCAACATACCTTCCATAGCCGCTTTCACCTCTTCGATAGCATCGTAAATAACCGAGTATTTGCGAATATCCACACCTTCTTTGTCAGCCATTCTTTCAGCAGAACCGGAAGGACGAACCTGGAATCCGATAATGATAGCATCAGAAGCAGCAGCCAAAGATACATCCGATTCGGAAATCTGTCCCACACCCTTATGGATCACATTCACCTGGATCTGCGGAGTGGAAAGTTTGATCAGTGAGTCACTCAGAGCTTCTACAGAACCATCCACGTCACCTTTCACGATAATATTCAATTCCTGGAAGTTGCCCAACGCAATACGACGGCCCAACTCATCCAATGTAAGAATCTTCTGCGTACGCAAGCCCTGTTCACGTTGCAACTGCTCACGCTTATTGGTAATTTCACGTGCTTCCTGATCGGACTCTACCACGTGGAAAGTATCACCGGCAGCCGGCGCACCATTCAATCCCAAAATCAATGCAGGCTCCGAAGGACCGGCCGACTTAATACGCTGGTTACGTTCATTGAACATGGCTTTCACACGCCCGTAGCTTGTTCCTGCCAACACGATATCCCCCACTTTCAACGTACCGTTGGATACAAGTACCGTAGCCACATAGCCACGCCCTTTATCCAAAGTAGATTCAATGATAGATCCCGTAGCATTACGGTTCGGATTAGCTTTCAGCTCCAGCATTTCAGCTTCAAGCAACACTTTTTCCATCAACTCGCTAACGCCCTGACCTTTCTTGGCAGAGATATCCTGTGACTGATACTTACCACCCCATTCTTCCACAAGGTAATTCATAGCAGCCAATTCTTCTTTTATCTTATCCGGATTAGCCGTCGGCTTATCCACTTTATTAATGGCAAATACGATAGGAACACCGGCAGCCATTGCATGGTTGATAGCCTCCTTCGTTTGCGGCATCACATTATCGTCAGCCGCAACAATGATGATGGCGATATCCGTCACTTTCGCACCACGGGCACGCATAGCCGTAAATGCCTCATGACCCGGAGTATCCAGGAAAGTAATCTTACGTCCGTCCTCCATTGTCACGTGGTAGGCACCGATATGCTGTGTGATACCACCCGCCTCACCGGCGATAACATTCGCCTTACGGATATAGTCGAGCAATGAAGTCTTACCATGGTCTACGTGTCCCATCACAGTTACAATCGGCGCACGCGGTTCCAGATCTTCCTCCGCATCTTCTTCTTCGACGATAGCCTGTGCCACTTCCGCACTTACATATTCCGTCTTAAAGCCGAACTCTTCTGCCACCAGATTAATCGTTTCCGCATCCAGACGCTGGTTGATAGAAACCATTATACCGATACTCATACAAGTAGCGATAACCTGATTAACAGATACATCCATCATACTCGCCAACTCATTGGCTGTTACGAACTCCGTCAGCTTCAACACTTTGCTTTCTTCCATCTCCTGGTTTTCCAGTTCCTGCATACGGTTGGAAACCATCTCCCGTTTTTCCTTACGGTATTTGGAAGCCTTGTTTTTACCTTTCGTTGTCAGACGAGCTAATGTTTCTTTTACCTGCTTAGCTACATCTTCTTCGCTCACTTCCTGTTTTACAACCGGCTTTTTGAAGCGATCTTTATTATTGTTACGGTTACGGTTTTGTCCCCCGCCTTGTCCGCCATGTCCGGCAGGTTTCTGACTGTTAGGAGTAGGATGTGTAAAGTTGGAAGCCACATTGTTGACGTCCACCTTCTCCTTATTGATGCGGATGCGTTTTTTCTTTCCATTTGCATCGGCATTTTCTTTAGGAGCACTTTTAGCAACCTTACTGTCGTCTTTACGGATCTCCTTGATAATAGCATCTTTCATCTGCTTTCTCTGATCCTGACGCTGTTTTTCCTTTTCTTCGCGTTCTTTCCGTTTCTCCTCTTTCGATTTTTTCTTCGGACGGGTCGACTGGTTCAAAGCAGCCAAGTCAATCTGGCCGATCACATTAATCTTGGATACAAATTCCGGCTGACGAATCTTGAAAACATCCTCCTCTTGCTTCTCGGTTGCAACCGTCTCCGGAGTTTCCACTTTAGGCTCTACCTTTTCTTCTTTTGTCACTTCCGGCATCACCTCCACCTTCGGTTCTTCCTTTTTCACTTCTTCCACTACTTTTTCTTCTACTACCGCCGGCTTCGGTTGTTCTATCACTACAGGCTCCACCTTTTCTTTCACAGGTTCCGTCTGTACGACCGGTGCTACGATTTCTTCTTTCTTCACCTCGGCGACAACAGGTTTCGTTGCCTCCTCTTTTTTCTTCTCTTCAGTTACCACCGGAGCGGGCTGTTGAGTTTGAGGTTGCGACTGTTGTTTAGATTCGCTTACCGGTTCTTTTTCTACTTTCCGGTTGAATTTATTCAAATCAATTTTTCCGACAGGTTTAAACTTCGGACGTGCATCTTCGGGAACGACTGTCTTGATAACATCATCCGCCTTAGACTTCTCCGGCTGCTTTTCGTAACCATCGATAGACACCGATGCCTTATTACGATCCTTGTTCTGACGTTCCTGGATAAAACGTTCTGATTCAAGCCGAAGATTCTTATCCGTGCTAAACTCTTTCACGAGTATAGCATACTGTTCCTCGGTAATTTTTGTATTCGGGTTTGCCTCAACGGTATACCCTTTCTTTTGCAGGAACTCAACTACCGTTGCGATTCCTACATTCAAATCTCTTGTTACTTTGTTTAACCTTATCGTCATACTTTAAATTAAAAGAATAATGGAGCGAAGATATTTACGATTTCACGATTGACGATCAGACATTTAATTTCCTTTCATCTACAACCCACAATATAGAGAGCAGCTCCAATCGCAAATCGTAAACAGTCTAATCGTAAATGAAATTATTCATTGTCTTCAAACTCCGATTTCAAAATACGTAATACCTCGTCCACAGTTTCCTCTTCCAGGTCCGTCTTTTCGATCAACATCTCACGAGGTGCATTCAATACTGCCTTAGCCGTATCGATTCCGATAGCTTTGATAGCATCGATTACCCATCCGTCGATTTCATCTTTGAACTCTTCCAGATAGATATCTTCATCCTGCGCACTCTCATCCAGTTCACGGAACACGTCGATAGTGTACTCGGTCAACATACTGGCAAGTTTGATATTCAAACCGCCTTTACCAATAGCCAGCGAAACCTCTTCCGGGCGAAGGAAAACCTCAGCCTTGCGTTCTTCTTCATTCAATCGTATAGAAGAAATCTTTGCCGGGCTCAAGGCACGCTGAATAAACAAGGAGATATTCGATGTATAGTTAATCACATCGATGTTCTCATTGCGAAGTTCACGAACGATGCCATGAATACGACTTCCTTTTACACCTACACAGGCTCCTACCGGGTCGATTCTGTCATCATAAGACTCTACCGCAATTTTGGCACGTTCGCCGGGGATGCGGGCAATCTTTTTAATGGTGATCAGGCCATCGTTAATTTCCGGTACTTCCATTTCGAACAGACGCTGCAGGAAAACAGGAGATGTACGCGAAAGGATAATTTTCGGATTATTGTTTTTGTTATCCACACGGGCCACCACTGCACGTGCCGTTTCTCCTTTACGATAAAAATCCGCCGGAATCTGTTCTGTCTTTGGCAGCAACAGTTCGTTTCCTTCGTCATCCAGCAGCAGCATCTCTTTTTTCCAAATCTGATATACTTCTGCATTAATGATCGTACCTACTTTATCAATATATTTATTATAAATACTGTCTTTCTCAAGCTCAAGAATCTTAGAAGCTAACGTCTGGCGGAGATTCAGAATAGCACGACGGCCGAACTTTGCAAAAATCACTTCATCAGTAACCTCTTCACCGACTTCATATGAAGCATCTATCTTCTGTGCTTCCGTCAAGGAAATCTGCATATTCGGGTTTGTTAAATCTTCGTCTGCCACTACCTCCCGGTTACGCCATATTTCAAAGTCCCCCTTGTCCGGGTTCACGATTACGTCGTAATTTTCATCAGTGCCAAACATTTTCGCGATAACACTACGGAACGACTCTTCGAGCACGCTTACCATCGTTGTTCTATCGATATTTTTCAGTTCCTTAAATTCCGAAAATGTATCAATCAAGCTGATTGTTTCTTCTTTCTTGGCCATAATTATTTAAAACTAATTAAGTATTTAGTGTATTTTATCTCATCATAACGGAAGGTTTCGTCTTCTTCCATCAATTTAGGACGTTTTGCTCCTTCTACTTTCACTTTCTTTTGTACAGCCACCACAAACTTTTCCTCATCGGCATCTTTCAATACACCGGTCAGCTTGCGGCCATCTTTCGTCAAAACCTCCACATCGCTACCGACATGGTTGTAATACTGTTGCAACACTTTAAAAGGCTGCCCGATTCCAGCCGAACCTACTTCCAGTTCATAATCTTCCTCTTCACGGTTCAGCTTCGATTCGATAAAGCGGCTCAGCTCCACGCAATCTTCAATCCAAACACCTTCTGCATGGTCTATCTCGACCACAATCTTGTCGTCCGGGCTTACGGTCACTTCCACCAGAAAGTAGTCTTTTCCCTCCAGCCACTCTTCAACAATCTGACTAACAGTTTTCTTTTCTATCATTGATTAGCTATATAAGAACAAAAAAAGGAGCTTAATCGCCCCTCCACCTTTCATCCATTTCGGGTGCAAAGATATAAATAATCTGTTCGACTACAAAATATTAGAGAAAAAAAGTTTATTATAACATTGCCCATAAAGAGCATGATGAAATTTTGCGTAATCAACGAAGAGAGTACTATTCGCATCAATTTTGACTATTTCGGTACATTATCCACATCGTTTTTACCCCCTTCACTCTCTTCACCTTTTTCGCTTAACCGCTCTATTCATCGGTAATACAGGGTGAAGGTGCAATCTGGTTTTCCAAGCATAATGCGCACCGTCCATATGCATGGTGCCTACGAGTAGTATCCACGGTGCTTACAAGCCGTAAACACAGTACTTGGAAGACATTTGCATAGAGACTGGAGAACGGGAGCAGCCCTTCACCCTGTATTACCGATGAATAAAGCGATTAAGCGAAAAAGGTGAAGGGAGTGAAGGCAGTAAAAATATCATAGGGCAGGTATTCTGAAGAATAAAAAACACCTGCCGAAAAACAATATTGTACTTTTTCTTAAAACCTACCACTTCTTCTCCCGGCCTCTCCCCCAGTTAACGTACATGTAATCCTTTTACCCAACCCATGCAAAACAAATGACAGAAAGGACAGTGTAAACATCAAAACAGACATGACACCCCACATACAATTCGGCTACTTTTGTAAAATCAATTGAACAAATTTCATTCAATCACAGCAAGCAAGTTAGTGAAACCCAATTTACTATCACACTAACCTGCATGCACTTTTTAATATTATATGAAAACATGCATCTATTTAATATTTTCTTTATATGCCATATGCATTCAAGCTCAAGATATCTACAATAATTTAAACCAAAAGTTCACTCAATATTTAATCAAGACGCTCCCCGAAAACATTCATGTACAAACTGACAAGCCCTATTATGTAGTAGAAGACACCATCTGGATGAAAGCTTTTGTAGTGAATGCACAATTACTTCAACCCTCACCCAGCAACTTTGTTTATGTAGAACTCATAAATCAGCAAAATGAAATACTAAACAGAATAAAGCTAAAAAAAGATTCTGCCGGATTTCAAGGATATATCAAATTAAACGAGCACATCCTCGCCGGAGAGTATGCACTCCGTGCCTATACAAATTGGATGAGAAACGAAGTGCCGGAATACTTCTTCCAAAAAAATATTACTATTGAACGAGTGAAGCAAACACCCCAGCTACTCACTATAAAATATATTCCTATCGAAAAAGACAGATTACAAGCCGTTGCCAAATATACATATAGCGACGGTTCAGCTATCAAAGGACGAAGAATAGATTTTACATACACCAAAGACGGACGTAAATATAGAAAAAACTATTCTGTCACTAATAATGAGGGAGAAATACGATTCAACATTCGGTTGAATGAAGAAAAACCTGATAAGCAGAAGCTGACAGCAACCATTTTCGATCAGAAATGGATCATCTCGCACGAACAGAATTTCGTTATTCCTAACCTCAAAAAAGATTTTGATGTACAGTTCTTCCCGGAAAGCGGCACATTATTAACAGAGACATGGCAATTTGTAGCTTTCAAAGCGATCGGTCCAGACGGACTATGTGAACACATCTCGGGAAAAGTGATCAGCGAAGGAGGAAATGAAATAGCCCAAATACACACCCAGCATGACGGTATGGGAAAGTTTGCACTGTGGCCTCACAAAGATAGTATATATTATGCTGTGGTAACTAACCGGGAGGGTGTTGAGAAAAAGCTCAAACTTCCCGAAGCACGAATTGAGGGAATGACACTCCGGCTTAACATTAAAGAGGAAAATTGCCTCTACTCTATTGAGAATCATACGGCATACTCAACGGATAGTTTATTTCTAATTGCCCATACACGTGGAATGATTTCCGTAACCAGACAACTGACCGAAGAGAAAAGAAGCGGAAAGTTTTCTTTAAGCCAATGCCCTGAAGGTATCTTGAATGTTGCCGTCGTCGACCGGATAGGAAACGTATTCTGCGAACGAATGTTATATGTCAAGAAAGCACATAGCCCGGCTGTACAAATTAAAACCAATTCACAGGAATACGGAAAACGAGAGAGAGTGGAAATGCTACTAAATACCGGACAGAAAGGAGAATTTTCCCTGTCTGTTACTGATGCGAAAGTTGTGAAATGGGATTCTCTGAATAACCATATCATCAGCCAATTATTACTGAAATCAGAAATCAAAGGACACATCGAAAAACCCGGATATTATTTCACAAGTGATAACAAGGTAGTCAACGAGCATTTAGATCTCCTAATGCTTACGCAAGGATGGAGACGCTATAATTTACCGAACATCTTACAACAACAAGTACCGGAAATGAAAATACCTTTAGAGCGGGGACAGGCTTTGAGTGGAAGAGTAAAACCTTTTCTCCGAAAGAAAATTAAGGGGGCAGAAGTAGTAGGATTCACTGATAAGTTGAAAGCCATACATGCAAAAGTAGATACCTCCGGAAATTATGTTTTCGAAGGAATTGAATTTCCGGATAGTACGGCATTCACAATCAATGCAGTTAATAAGAAAGGAAAAGCAAAAGGAATCATGATTTATCCGTCACCGGAGATATTTCCCGACACAAGAAACCTATTTATCCCAAATTCACACCACTTTGAGGAAGTGGAGGCACACCTTAGGCTATACAAAGAAACATATATACAAAACGATATAAGTAAAGAGATTGTATTAGATGACATCGTTGTGACACAAAAATATATCAGTCAGACCGGTAAGTTGGCAGGTGAATTTGCCGCTTATGCGGATTATGTTGTAACAGACAAAACGATCGAGGAAGAATATAAGAATAAATCCGTGGCAGACATAATACATACTGCCATCATGCAACGTTTCCCTGGCATCACTATGGTAGAGGAAGACCATTTTTGGTATAGAGGAAAGCCACTACGATTTGCTGTTGACATGAAACTGATTCAATACGATGAATTACGATTCTATATGGCTGAAGAGATTGCATCAATCTCCTTCTTTAAAGAAGCCTCTGAGGTGCCTCTATATGTACCCATGCATGACGAATTCATAACGGCTCAAATGAACAAATATAGAGGAGTGATCCTTATCGAATTAAAAAAAGGGGGTACAGCTCACTACTTCCGCCCCTCACTCGGTCTGGCTACTCTCTATCCGTTAGGCTACCAAAAGCCGGCAGAGTTTTATTCACCCAAATACGATGTGCCCGATTCGTTACAAGCCGATAAAACTGATTTCAGAACCACCGTTTATTGGAATCCCAAGATACAAACCGATTCTACCGGACATGCCAAAGTATCTTTCTACACCACGGATATGAAACATGATATGGAATACATATTGGAAGGTATTACCGAGAACGGAATACCTTGCCGGGCGACAGAACGGATAAAAGTGAAGAAAGAATAGGGTAAATACCTAAAAAGAGTAGGGAAGTCCCTTTCCTTCGGGGATTTTCCTTTCTTACTTTTGAAAAATCAAAATCTTATTATGTATGAAACACATCATTTCTATTTTATTCATTTGTTTGTCAAATATGACTTCTCAAGCACAAAATAGTCCAAGTGATCTCAACCGGAAATTTGTCAATTATCTGACTTCCTCCCTCTCTGAAAGCATTTATTTACAAACTGATAAGCCCTATTATACGACAGAAGATACAATCTGGTTAAAAGCTTACGTAGTTAATGCACAAATTTACCAACCATCGCCCAGTAATTTTGTATATATAGAATTGATCAATCAACTCGACAGCGTGGAAAGGAGGATAAAAATCCGAAAAGAAAACAATGCTTTTTCCGGATATTTAGCCCTTGATAAAAAGCTTATTCCCGGAGAATATGCCTTACGCGCATATACCAATTGGATGCGAAATGATTCACCAGATTACTTTTTCCAAAAGAATATCTCAATCAGTAAAGTCATACAAAACCCTAAAATACTGACCGCCAAATTCTATCCGGCAAAGGAGAATAAACAACAAGCCCTTATTCAATATACTTATAGTGACGGTTCCCCGATTAAAAATTGCCGGATCGATTTTGCTTATAACAGGAATGGTAAGAAATATCGGAAAAGATATGCCTTAACCGATTCTAAAGGAGAAATCGAATTACAAATACAGCAGCAAGATCGTCCCACAGAAAAACAACAATTATCAGCTACTGTCTTTGATAATAAAGGAGGAATCATCTATGAACAAAAGTTTGCCATACCCGAAAGAGGAGAAGATTTTGACGTCCAATTTTTTCCCGAAAGCGGAATATTATTGGCAGGCACTCCTCAAACAGTCGCATTCAAAGCCATAGGAGCAGACGGGTTGAGTACCTCTGTATCCGGAAAAGTGTTCAGCGCGGGAGGAACATTTATGGCTGACATAACGACCCTGCACAATGGCATGGGAAAGTTTCCGCTATTAGCACAAAAGGATAGTATCTATTTAGCAATTATCACCGACAATAAAGGGATTGAAAAGCAATTCCGACTCCCCAAAGTACAAGAGAAAGGAATAACGTTACAACTCCGCCAACAGGGAGAGACTTGTATTTACATGCTCGAAAACAATACGAACTTCCCAACGGACAGCTTACTGATAATTGCCCATACTCGGGGGATACCTTCAATAGTCAAGCCACTAACTACAAACAACAAAACCGGTAAGTTCTCTCTAAGCCAAGTACCCGAAGGTATTCTTAACGTAGCAATCACCAACCAAACGGGCCGGGTATTCTGCGAACGAATGATGTACATAAAAAAGGAAACTCATATTACCCCCCGGATACAAACCGGCCAAGCTGCATATGGGCAAAGAGAAAAAGTAGAAATGCAAATAAGTCTACCCGGCAATGGAGACTTCGCCCTTTCTGTCACTGATGCCCAACTTATAAAATGGGATTCATTGGAAAACAATATTAGTACTCAGCTTTTAATGAAGTCAGAATTAAGAGGGCATATAGAAAGCCCTAACTACTACTTCACTGCAAACACAACACAGATAAACGAACATCTGGACCTGTTGATGCTAACCCAAGGATGGAAAAAATACGATTTGTCATCTATCTTACAGGAACATGTACCTCAACCCCAACATCCGATGGAGATAGGACAATCACTTACCGGAAAGGTTAAGCCGCTCTTCTGGAAAAGCATGAACGGAATAGAGGTTGTCGGCTTCAGTAATCACTGGAAAGCCGTACACGCACAAGTAGACAGCGTAGGGAACTACTTTTTCAACGGAATTGAGTTTCCGGATAGTACCGCATTCACCATTAACGCCATTAATAAAAGAGGAAAAGCGAAAGGGGTAATGATTTACCCGGACGCAGAGGTATTTCCGGATTCCAAAACATTCATCCCCGCCCCCAAAGGAGTCATACAAGAAAGAACTCAAAGTGCGATGGACGAATACCATCAAATTTATCGGCAGAATAATATCTGGAAAGAGATTATGTTGGATGAGATAAACGTTACAGCCAAATATATCAGCAAGACAGGAAAATTAGCAGGGGAGTTTGCCGGATATGCCGATTATGTAATAACCGACAGGATGATAGAAGCAGAATACAAAAATAAGAGTGTGTGGGATATTGTCTATGAAAACATTATACTCAAAACACCGGGAATCGGAAAATTAACAGAAGACCAATATATATACCGAGGAAAAGAGCTGCGTTTTGTTGTAGATATGAACCTGGTAGAATCTACTGACTTGCAATACTATATGGCAAGTGAGATCGCATCTATCTCTTTTTTCCGGGATGCTCAAAGCGTACCGGTTTATGTCCCGAATGCACCTTTCCTGAAAGGAGCCGAATGGCAGGTAGGCCCCAAACTGAAAGAGAGTAACACGATCACCGGAGGAGTAAGCTTTAAGGAAAAAATAGAAGAAGGGTGGAAAAACGATGCAAACGAGAATACCGGATGGAAGAATACAGACTTTCAGAAGCATACCGCCGAAATGGACAAATACAAAGGTGTCATTCTCATCGAATTGAAGAATGGAGGCTCCGCCCATTATTATCGCCCATCGCTGGGATTGGCTACCCTTTATCCGTTAGGTTACCAGAAGCCAGCAGAGTTTTATTCACCCCAATACGATGTACCCGATTCGCTACAAACCGACAAGACCGATTTTAGGACAACTATTTATTGGAATCCCCAAATACAAACCGATTCTACCGGACGTACCAAAGTATCTTTCTATACCACAGATATGAATCACGATATGGAATACGTACTGGAAGGGATTACTGAAAATGGAGTACCCTGCAGAGTTACAGGACGGATAAAGACTAAATAGGACTTGCATCCAAGTAGAGTGATATTACTTAATTCAAGGTTTCAAAAAATAGAATATCCGTATCAAACGTTTTTTTCAAACCGAATTATTGTCGGAATAATACATATTTGCTATAAAATGAGTGCTTCGTTACTATAGAATCAGGATTTTCTACGCTAAATTTGCCATATCATCCTTATCAATATTGTTATCTTAAATTTTATGCACTCATGTACATACGAATGAAATTTATTATTGTTGTTGTTTTATGTTTATTCCCTTTTTTGCAATCTTCCGCCCAATTGCGCCAAAAACTTCTATTGGATCAAGAATGGGAGTTCCGTTCAGACAAAGACGGAAATAATTTAACTTGGGAAAAAGTAACAGTCCCGCATACCTGGAATGCAACAGATGGCCTGACTCCCGACTACTATCGGGGAACGGGCGAATACCGCTATCATCTGAACATATTGCCGGAGATGTTAAAACAACGTGCTTTCCTACGTTTTGAAGCAGTCAGCCAAGTAGCTGATGTCTTTGTGAACGGCATCCCGGTGGGGAACCATAAAGGTTCATTTAATGCTTTCTGTTTTGAGATAACTTCTTCATTAAAAAAGGGAGACAACCTTATAGAAGTAAAGGTTTCCAATCGTTTAGACAACGATATCGCTCCCCTATCCGGCGATTTTACTGTTTTTGGCGGTATCTACCGACCGGTATCTCTACTTTTACTGCCCAAGACTTGTGTCACTCCATTAGATTACGCTTCTTCGGGAGTCTATATACATCAAAACAAAGTAGATTCCAAGCAGGCAGAATTATCTGTCGTAACCAAAGTGAATAGCAGCAAGGCAGAAAAAGATTTATCTGTAAAAACCAGTGTGTTTAATGCGAAAGGACAACTTGTAGGCAACTGTATCACCCGGAAAGCATCCGGAAAAGACGAGACCGTTGAATTTGTTAACAAGCTGAACATAAAACAACCTGTTTTGTGGAACGGAAAAAAATCCCCTCATCTGTATCGTGTTTTTATAGAAGTAATGAAAGGAAATACCGTAGTAGACACTTTATCTCAGTACACTGGGTTAAGATACTACTCCGTCGATGCTCAAAAAGGTTTCTTCCTAAACGGTAATCCCTATAAAATAAAAGGTGTAAACAGACATCAAGACCGGGCCGGAAAAGGATGGGCAATAACAAACAAGGAGCATAATGAAGACATGGAATTGATCAAAGAGATAGGAGCCAACGGAATAAGACTGGCCCACTATCCACATTCTGACTTTTTCTATTCGCTATGCGACCGGGAAGGTATGCTGGTATGGGCAGAGATTCCTCTTATAGGCAAAGCATCTCCTACCCCTGCCTTCACCGAAAATATAAAACTGCAATTAACCGAGTTAATCCGGCAGAACTTTAATCATCCTTCTATCTTTTGCTGGAGCTTGTTCAATGAACTGTGCGAAGGAGATGTAAAAAAACTGATACAGGAATTGAATGAAGTAGCCCATAAAGAAGATCCGGGACGTCTGACAGTTGCTGCCGCCAACGTAGAAAACCGACCGGAAAATGTAATTACAGATATCATGGCGTACAATACTTACCCGGGATGGTATTGGGCACAACCTTCCACTATGAAATCGTCCGTAGCACACTGGAACCGTCTGGTGGGAAACAAAGGTATCTGTGTCAGTGAATATGGTGCAGGAGCCAATATCTGGCATCACCAACAAGACGTTCAATCAGCCCCCAAAACAGATGGAATCTTTCATCCGGAAGAGTGGCAGGCCATTGTTCACGAGCAGAATTACCGGGGAATAAGTAGCAGCGATTTCGTATGGGGATCTTTTGTATGGAATATGTTCGACTTTGCAAGTGCCTCCAGAAACGAAGGAGATATACTGGGACTAAATGATAAAGGGCTGGTTACTTATGACAGAAAAGTCAAAAAAGATGCTTTCTACTTTTATCAATCGGCATGGTCCGAGTCACCGGTTCTACATATCACCAGCAAAAGAGATATTGCCAGAAGAGAACCCGCCACCGATATCAAAATTTATTCTAACTGTGATCACATTCACCTAAAAGTGAACGGACAAGACTGTGGACATCCTGACAGAGAGGATAATATCCTTATCTGGAAAAACGTATCACTCAAAAAAGGAGAAAACCGGATCGAAGCATCCGGAAAGAAAGGTACTGTCGATCTGACAGACCAGTGTAAATGGGTTCTTTTAGATAAGAAAAAGTAAACATAGCCCGCTATCTTATTAATGTATAACACCCCAAATAAACACCATGAAGAAAATACTTTTTTTGTTTCTATGTTTCTATACAAGTCTCACCTATTCTCAACCCCCAAAAGAGGTTGTGGACTATGTAAATCCTTTCATCGGCACTGCCCTCAAAGGTGAAGGAGGCACAGTACCCTACGTCGGTACGCCTTTTGCCATGACCAGTTTTCTCCCGCAGACGAGAGAGAACAAGATGGGAGGTATGGCATACGTCTATGATGATGAACACATTATGGGATTTTTAGGTTCCCATCAACCCACCATCTGGATGGGAGATTACGGTTATGTATCGGTTATGCCCCAAGTAGGAGAAACGGTGAAAGTTCTTCCGGAAGACAGAAAGATGAGTTTCAATCACAAAGATGAAAAAGCCTCTCCCCATTATTATTCCGTCACTCTAACCGATAAACAGAAGAACCGCATTTTTACAGAATTGACAGCATCCAGCCGGTGCGCAATGCTCAACTTCCGTTTCCCCAAGAATCAGAAACCCCGGTTAATCATCCAAGGCATTAATCTAAACCCTGCCCTGAACGATTGGTGCAATCATCTGAGCCATCGCCTGAACACCATAAAAGGCTGGGTGAAAATAGATACGGAAAACAACGAGATTATCGGTTACAATCCGGACAGGCAATCGGCACAAATAGGACCGGACCTCCCCAATTTTAAAGGATACTTCATCATCCGCTTCAACCGGGATATAAAAGATTTCGGTTGCTGGAACGATTCCACCCTTTATCCGGGAGAGAAAGAGTTATACGGCACCCGGATGGGAGCCTATATAGACTTCGACAAAAGCTCCCCGCAAATACAAGTGCAGATCGCAACCTCTTTCATAAGCATCGAACAGGCACGTATGAATCTGGAACATGAGGTTCCCGAATGGGACTTCAAACAATTATGCAATAATACCAAAAAGGCATGGAACGACAAGCTCTCCAAATTCCACATCAAAGGAAACAATAAAGATGATGCACCGATATTTTACACAGCACTTTATCATTGTTATCTGTTTCCCCGTGAGTTCTCGGAATACGGAAAATATTACAGCGCCTTTGATGATAAAATCCACGATGGATTCTCGTACAATGACTACTCCCTTTGGGATACATTCCGTGCATTCCATCCCTTAATGACCCTTATAGAGCCCGACTTGACCAGCGACTGGATTACTGCATTGCTACAAATGTATAAGGAGGGCGGCTGGCTGCCTATGTGGCCCAATCCCAGCTATACCAATATTATGATAGGTACTCATGCAGATGCCGTGATAGCCGATGCCTACATGAAAGGGATTCGCAACTACGATATCGGTCTGGCCTATGAAGCCCTACGCAAAAACGCAATGGTCCCTCCTGATTGCGACACACAAAGAAGATACGGAGACCGTGACTATTGGACCTCTTTTGAAGGACGTGCAGGAGCCAGCTATTACCACTCCCTCGGATATGTAGCCGATGACAAGACAGCAGAGTCCGTTTCCAGAACTTTAGAATATGCATACGATGACTGGTGCGTGGCACAAATGGCAAAAGACTTAGGAAAAACCGAAGACTACAACCGCCTGATGCAGTTCAGCCAGAATTACAGAAATCAATACAATGCCGAAAAAGGATTCTTCCTGCCACGTAATTACGACGGAAGCTGGATAGATTTGGACGATCACTCACGGCACGGATTAACAGAGGGTTCCAAGTGGACCTATCTATTCTGTGTTCTTCAAGATATCCCCGGCATGATCGACATGATGGGAGGAGAAAAGGCATTCTCCGCCAAACTGGACCGTAACTTCGAAGAAGACCACTACCGGCACGACAACGAACCGGGACATCATTACATCTACCTGTACAACTACTGCAACGAACCGTGGAAAACACAGGAACTGGCTCGTAAACACGTGAGAATAAACTATAAGAATTCTCCCGACGGCGTAAATGGTAATGACGATTGCGGTCAAATGTCCGCCTGGTATCTTTTCTCGGCAATGGGATTCTATCCGGTAACTCCCGGAAGTAATGAATTTGCCATAGGAGCTCCCCAATTACCGGAAATCAAAATCCAATTGAAAGATCACGAATTAACGATAAAAGCAGACAACCTTTCAGAAGAAAACCAATATGTACAATCCGTATTTCTGGATGGGAAAAAACTTCTAAAGCCTTTTATCAACTATTTCGACTTGATCGGCGCTAAAGAACTACGCTTCATTATGGGAAACAAACAAACCGTCTACAAATAAACCAAATTACAACACGACTTTACTATTATTTATCAAAGTATAAGAGGGTACTTCACAAACAAAAAAGTACCCTCTTATCTGTTTGTGAAAAAACTGATATATTGTCCAATACTGATAATCAGAGAATTTTACAACTAACTTGACTATTCATCTTGAACTTCTCTTACCAGAACACCTGCTCTCCATCTACATACGTAAAAATTCGTTCTTCTTTTCCTCTCGTTAGGTTTCTTAAAAAATACAGTCCGCCAGAAGGCACTTCGGTATATTCCAACTTTATAGTAGTAGCAATTTGTTTTCCTAAAGAGGCCCAATGATGGTCTGTCCAATAGAACAATTCATATTCATCTCCAATACCGATTGTATTACCGTCGCCTCTCGGTGTATAAATAATTTTTTCTATATCCACCGGATGTCCAAAATCCATACCTACCCAACCACCGGCAGGAAGTGCCGAATCGAAAAAAGTAAGTAAATCTCCATCGAAAGCTGCCTCCTTATACGTATTCGGATCATTATTCCACGAGCGTGGAAGACCTATCACCTTACCTTGATTCCTCAGATGAGAGTCCCGTTCTACAAAGGTTATTTCAGCAACATTACAATGCGACCATTCCGGCTGAAACAATCGCCAATACCTATATTTATTACCTAAGGGGGGGATATTGATCTCTTCTCCTCTCGTACCCCATTTGTCTATTCTATATATAGATACAGAATCTTCAAAAGTAGGTTTATTTGCCGCTTGAAATTTGGCTCCCAGTATTCGATATGCTATATCCTGAACATGTTTAAACAATGGATACTTTCTGTAAAGAGTCATTGATTGCAATACCTTTTTATTGGGGATAATTGTTGTTACTTTGCCTTTAGAAGTTAGAATAAAAGGATTCCCCACTGGTTGTATTCCATACTCCGTATAACTAACCGGAAGATATAAAACATTCTTTCCCAATTTCTTGAATTGTGCAATATGGTTCTTGACTTTCGCAAATGCGATAGGAATCCAAGAAGGATTGTTAAAAACGGCCAAATAAACATATTTACTGTGTTCGCTGTCTATTTTGATATCCACATCACAAGTTGCCATATATTCAGCTGTCACATCCTTTATGAAAGGAGTTCGAAAAGTTTCAGGGACATATCTTTCACTTCCCAGCAAATCCTGCATTTCGGCATTCCTTGCATAGGTTCTCCTATAAACTTTTGCCATTTTCTCACCTAATTTGTGCGGTTCTCCCGGATTACTCTCCGCTCCGCTAAATGGGATGTTCTTTCCATTATTAGCTAATAAAACATTCCAAGAATGCCCCAAGTCAAGAAAAGGCCACTGAGGAGTAAAATCCATCATAACAGGAATACCGTTACTCCGCATAACCGAAGTTGCCATTTCAACATAATCTTCACAAACACCAAAAGGCAGTTTCGTTTTCGTCCTTAAACGATGAATCGGATACATATTATAATCAAGCAGATAAGGATGGACATCTTCCCTCAATTGATTATTCACACGATGAGTGGCCCAAACAGCCGACCCTCTATATGCCTCGCAGTACTGTAACTCATCAAGGCCCTTACTATACTTAATCCCCGCAGAATCTCTCCAACTATCAAAAGGCTGTAATTCCACTGCCTTATAAGGAAGCAGATATTCGCAGAAATCCTGAAAAGAGACATGAGTGGCCCATTCTCCCTCTTTCCATTGACTAAAAGCTTTTTCAATGTTTGCAATCAGAAAATCAGATCTGATAATCTCCACATCCGGAATGGTATAATAGTTCATAGCAAAATGCTGGGATACCTTCTCCAAAGTATCCCGTATCTCCTCCCTTGAACATTGCACATACTTTAATACAGAATCTACAGCATCATAATATTTCTCAACGCTATCCACCTCTCTATAAGAGTAATGTCCGGGCATATTCTTTATTAAAAACTTCGCAGCTTCCAGTTTCAATGAATCCTTTTCATAAAAGGCCAATGCCTTCTCCAGTTCTCCCCGATTTTCTTTTGCCAAAATTAATGCTTCTTCTAATTGAGAATCATATCTTTGACAACTCGAAAAACAAGATAAAAAACAAGAAAAACATAAGATAATACATTGTTTCATAAATGTGCCTTTCATTAAATTCAATACAATAGAATTTACTTTTCAGATTGACTCCGAGTTCCAGCATTAGGAAGTAATCTAAACACTAAATACCCAACAACTATAGCAACCAGAATACCTACAAAAATACGAAACGAACCTAATGTTTCTGTAAAATAACGAATTCTTATATATAAATCAATAATCGAACTACCAATAAGTATCGTAACAAATAACTGCCAAGGTTTTACCCTTCCACACAACCTGCCTATTACAACAGTTGTAAATGCTTGAAAAATCACACAAGTGATGATTGCAGCACTTTCGGTTTGTATCATCAACAAAGGACTAGTAACTATAAATAGCAATACAGATGCAATAAAAACGCCAATAAGAATCTTCACACTATTCCCATGCATAACTCATATAATTAGAAGTCAAACAGTTCAAATTCGCAACTAAACGTCTATACCCAACCAAGCACATTTCAAGAAACCTCACCTTAACATATCCACTAAACAAACTATCATCATTAAAATAGTAATAATGATAGGAAAATAATCTACGGACTGTTCTTTCTTATTTCCTTTTATTATAAGCACTTTTCTTATTTCAATAAAAAACAGAGTTCCCCATGTCGAAAAATACATAACATTATTCAATAGATACTCTTTTCCCCCTATAGGATATACTCTATTTATTAATGAAAATAGTATAGATAAAAAACAGACAATTATATATATAGTATAATCATTTCTCATATATCAATGATGCTGACGTTGGCAATTTTCAAAATCACGCTTAGCAGCCTGCAAATCATCATCCAATTTATCTAAAGCTGCAAGAACACATGCACAAGCACCCGGTCCAGAAACAATCAAACACGAACATGCCAATACTGCTGCACTGCATTTAGCTTCAGCATAGTTACGAGCAGAATTATATTGTTCATAACATGTGGCATACAATACCTCTGATCGAGTCTTTACTTTTACAATATTAGAAGCTTCAAAGTAATCATTAAAAAGTTGTATCTTTTCCATCTGATTTAATCGTTCATATTGCGTATTAGCCAATAAACTATTCATCTTCGCTCCTAATCTCTGTAAATCGTTAAGCATATCAGCTTTATTTATAATATCCAACAAATAATCATCATCATTCACATTAGACATTAATTCATTATAATCACTTTCACTTAATGTTTCCTTATACATAAGAAATTTAGCCATAACTGATTCATTCTCTTTAATAAAAGCTAAAAACTCATTTGAATTTTCAATAGATATCATAAGCGGATTTTTATTCACAACAACATCCTCCATTGAACTATTTATAATGTCACATTCATCAGAGGAACAACTGTAAATCACCCCAAAAATAGCTGCAGAAAAGATCATAGCACTACAAAGAGAGGCCATTGCTTTAAATTTTAATTTCATATTATTACTTTTTTAATTATATAAATAATCCTAACCAGCCAAACATTTCAAATTTGGTATATTCCTATATTTTTTCACAAAAACAAATCAAGTAACATTGGTCTTTATCCTCCTACCCAAAACAATTTTATATTTCATCATTAAGTGTACACAATATAAGTCGTATACTTTTTTAGTTACAAACATAGAGGAACTACCAATAATTCACAACAAACAATTATAGACAAACACCATAGACAAGCATTTGTCTATGAAATCTTAGACAAGTATTCAGTATTTTTCATTTCTAAGCATTCCCGTTATAGCCTCATTAATAGACTTCACTTCCTTCAATCCCATTTTCTTGGCAATACGATAACGGTGAGTAGCCAAAGAGGCCAATTGGATATGATAATAGGATGCAATCTGTTTATTACTCACTTCTAAACAAATCAGTATTATTAAATGAATATCTTCATTAGACAACGGATAATTATTACGTAACTTCTGAATAAAGCCATCGTATGTATTATCAAAATATGCCTCCAAACAGTGCCAATCTTTATCATCTGAAGGCATATTGAGTAATACTTGCTTCTTCTCAAGAGAAGTTGAGATCGTATTTACTTTTTGTGGACAACTCTGTTCTATACAAAAATTCTTTCCAGCCCTTTTGCTACTTTTCTTTTGTTTTTTAGGATAAATAAGATAACCAACAAACAAGATAAGTAATATTACTATCCAATATCCAATGTGAATATATAAAGTATTAGACATAGCATTATATTTTTAAGGTTAAGTAATTTTCCATTTCACTCTTTATTCGCTCAATAATAACTGATGGTATTTTCACTGGTTTAGAAATAATAATCGTAGCAAGTTCTCTTGCTTCTGTTTGCCGTCCTTGTCTATCCAACAACCAAACCAATCGATACAATGGCATAAATCGATTAGGACACATATCAGAAGCCAATCTAAAATATTCCTCCGCTTCTACCATTCGATTTATTTCCCAACAATTCTGCGCAATCAACATTTCCAAATCATAATCACTCCATAAATGACGGCATTTCATCGCAATATCAAGACTTTCCTTGTAAAACCGGGCTACATTAAGCTCAGCTGCATAATTGTATAAAAAATAGCGATCATTCCCCAGCACACGCTCTGCCGCATCATACAAAGGTTGTGCCTTTTCGAAAAGCCCACACGAAGACAGGGACAATGCATGTTTCCATTTCATCTCTGCCTTTACCCGAATAACCATCGTGTTCGTTATGCACAAACTCCCCATAACACATAATATCACCAACCACTTTCCAACAACAGAAAATATCTTCCAATGAATATGCCACGTATTCCCAGCCAATATAACCAAATCCAATAAAACAACAGCCCAAGTAAATGGATATAGAAATGGGTAAGAAAATAAAGAGAAAACGGTTATTGAACAAAGACTTAATGCAGCTAAGTCCTTATAGCAACTGTTACATTTTTGATAGCAAAGTATTAAAAATACAATCATTCCCAATAATCCCAACAGCCCACCTAAACCATAATCTACGGCTATGCGAAGAAATTCATTAAATGGCTGCTGAACCGTATCAGCAAGAATAGCGTATCCGCTATCTGGATTCCGATGAAAAAATTGAGCCTGATAATCCATATAATGTGCTTCAAATCCTCCGGAGCCAAACCCGAACCAAGGTTTGATTGCTATCATATTTAAGCAACAAATCCAAATCAATAATCGGCCATCGGCCGAGTTTCTTTTCAGAAAATAAAGAAAAACAATCAGCACTACTAAAGCACCTATTACCAATACGATTTTCTGTAGTTTATTCCAGGAAACAGACTGATACCCCCAAATAGCAACCAACATAAATATACTCAATACTCCTGCCCGTGAGCCTGACAAAAAGACACCACATACAAGTAATAGGATAGTCATTACACACAGCAACTTCTTCCATCCTTTTAACCCATTCCATACAAACCACAAAAAAGGTATACCGGCACATAAAGAAGAGGCAAACCCTGCCGGATTATCAAAGCTACCGGTTATCCTAAAAGATGAAGTACATTGTAATACTCCCCAATATTGTAGGATTCCATATAATGCCTGCAAAGCACATGAAATAATAATAGCATAGATGATCCCTTGCATTTCAAAAGAAAAAGATCTTTTTCGCTGTGAGAGAATTAAATAATAGACAACTAATACAATTCCCATAGCAATAGTCATATACCATTTAGGCACTATTCCTGTGTCAACAAATTCAGAGCTATTAAAGAATAACGCTCCCAAACAAAGTAGTGAAAACAGAATCATCTCCCTAATAATCATATCTGTCTCCTTTCTTTGTTAAGAAGCGTACATTCTTTACAATCTCCATATACTAAGCCGATACTTTATCGGTACCTATGCAAAATTACATGGATTTTAAATCACAGTCTAACCTTCTTGGATTTCACAGAACCTTCTCCCGAAACCAATCCGTCTGCACTCACTTTTACTTTTATTTTTCCCGGATTAAAGGTCGTTCGTACAGCCACTCTCATCAAACCGCCCTCTGCTTGCAATTCATGATCTCCGGGAGCATGATAGGCTAAATCCTTACCCTCAGTCACATAGAAGTTATAAGACCCCTTATAGACTCCTTCCCCCTCTACTTCAAACTTCAAAAGATGATCGGCCCTGGGACACCAGCGGCCGGCTTTATCCACAATCTTAGCCGTCACAATAAAGGCATCGGAAGCATTGGCACGTAATACAAACTCTTCACCGTCGGGTTTGGCAGTCTGCTTCTCGATAGTGACCTGTATTACATAAGGTTCATCGGACGACTCTATCTTTTCGGAGCAGACAGGACGCTTATCATAATCCAGCCCGACCGCCTCAACAATACCCGGTTCCCAATAAATCTCTTTCCAGGTACAACGACGGGTTGCCTGATCCGGCTCAACGATCCCATAGGATTTCTTATTGATAAACAGTTCTACATAAGGACAATTACTCCAGGCATCCACATCCTGAATACCCGAATAGTTCCAATGGCTTTGAAGAGCAACTCCCGGCCGTTTAGAAAACGGTACCCAAAGTGCTTTCTGATAAATCCGATACTTCAACTTTGGAAAGCGATTGGCGTCCATCGCACAGGAACCCAGACTCTTCTGATTCCTCATCCCATTCAGATAAATCGTATACCCCTCGCCATACGTCTCTGCCAACATCCAATCGATCCAGCCACATGCCTGCCTGTCGAGATCATGAAGATAATCCTGTACATAAGCCTGAGAGAACTGCTTTTCATTATCGTAATCGAAGCGGGCAATACACCAGCTGGGCTGACCGTTCCAATTGGTACCATAAACTTCCGTATTCAGAGAAGGATGTCCCTGTACTTTCTCATAACGATTGGTATAGCCTATCACAATCGGCTCCTTCTCATCCCATTCCGGAGGATAACCATCACGATTCAATACCAGACGCGGTTGTATATAATCCCATTTCTTTACCTCCTCAAGCGTATAAGAAGGCAAATATTTATCACCTTCATAGGCCAGCCCATTGTTCGATTCCCAAATAACCACCGAAGGATGATTGCGGAATGCAATAATCGCATCACGGTCGTACTCCCGTTTGTAAGTCTTGGCCGGTTCGTTTTTCAAGGCCCATTCATTGTCTCCACTGTTTACAATCAGCAGAATGCCATACACATCACAAGCCTGAAAAGCTTCGGCAAACGGAGGTTGATGCCCTACGCGGAACGCATTTCCTCCACACTCGGCAATATAAGCGATGTCCTGCCAACGCAAAGCTGCCGGAACGGCGGCTCCCAAACCCGGATAAATGTTTCTGTTGCCAAATCCCCGCAAAATACATTTTTCACCGTTGACATAGCAATGATTTTCATCCCAGGTAATTTCACGTATACCGAATTTCTCACTTTTACTATCCACCTGTTTACCGTCTACATACACTTTATTCTGCACAGTGTACAAATATGGAGTGCCCGAACAGCCGATAGGATACCATAAGTTCGGATTTTGAATGGTTTCCGTCCGATCAAACAGATGAGTAGCGCCGGGTGCCACATTTCGCTGTTCGGTAAATGATAGCACCGTACGTCCCCGTTCATCTTGTAAATAAGTACGCAGTTCGACTGCCTGTGTATGCTCCGAAGAGTTTTCAACATTCGTCTGAAACCTTACGACGGCCTCCTGCGGCGTAGCAGATACCGTTCCGAAATAAGTGCCCCATTTGTTTAAAGGAGAGTAACTGTTGAATGGGATATGCACTTTATCTTTCTTATGCATATAGACAGGACTCACAATACCTCCCATTGCCTGTCCGAATCCTTCATTCTCACCGAATCCCGGCCAGGCAAAGAACGTATTTTTCGCATTCGAGACTTTAATCGCAATCTGATTCTCTTCACCCCATTTTATATATTTGCTGATATTCACCACAAAAGGAAGAGAGCTGCCTACATGAGTCACCACTCCCGGTTGTTTAACCCGTGTATTCCCGGAAATAGCCTGCCCGTTCACAAAGACAATAGCTGCCAGATTCACTCCCTGGAATTCCAAAAAAATCTCCTTCTCCCGATCCTTCTCATTGAAAAAGAGTTTCTTTCTGTACCAGCCTTCTCCCCGCCAGCAACGTTCTCCCGTACTTGCATTCAGATAAGTATCATGTTCGTTGTAGCAATGCGGGATGCCGACCTCTTCCCATCGTGTATCATCAAAATCTGCTCCTGCCATTTCCTGATCCGGATGATCATTTTCAACCGGATGAATGGCCAGCTCACTGACACGCACCGGTAATTCTTCTTTTTTTTCAGAGAAGCATTTCAAACCGGAAAGCTTTATATAACGGTAAGTCACCGGAATCGGTACAGAAAGTGAAGTGCTCGTAACGGTTGCAACGTACCCTACCGTATTATTGACACTCGAGATATCGCCTTCTTTATACAATTCGCACCGCTGTCTGTCTATACCGTCTGTCAACGAATTCCATTGTTTATTATCAAGGCTTACTTCCACTTTTACAGTAGCAAAATATACCCGGTTCCCCTTGAAAGACAATTTGACTTTTCCCGTCTGTTTATTCTCATGCAGATCGATGAGCAGACTTGGTTCCGGTGCATCATTTGCTACCCATTCCGTATTCATATCACCATCATTGATCACAGGTACTGCCTGCGTACCACAGAGAATACGGGCATCTTTTGCCAAATCCATCTCCTGTCGAACGACTTTGGAAAACCTCCAGGGTGTTTCTCCCAGATTTATAGGCTTCTGCTCTTTAGCATATCCGCTCTGAATAAACAAAACAGCACAAGCAAAACATAAATATTTTCTCAATATCATACAGTAAAAATTCTTTTTATTACATCATTACTACTTTCTGTCTTTTCACAGCAGAATCGGTCTCGATCCTGACAATATAAGTGCCTTTTACCATCAGATTGACAGTACCGGTCCCGTGAATCCGACTTTGATACGTCACGCTGCCATCAATGCCGAATACAGTCATCTTCCCCATGCCAGAGATCGAATAATTCAGAGACTGCCCATTGGAAGAAATTAAAATAGCATCCTCTTCTTTGAGGGTAGTAATACCGGTGGTTCCATTCACCTTCACAGTAGCTTTTGCAAAAAGTCCACCTCTTCCTCCATTGTCAATGGCTTGTACTCCCCATTCATATTCACCGTCCGATTCTACTTTAATCTTATAAGAACATTGAGTGAGATAACCGGAAACAGAACCGACTTTAATAAAACCGGAAGTAATATCCGCCGGTACGGTCATGCAGCATTTATCACCTTCCTTCTTCTTCAAATAAACATTATACCGTAAAGCTTTCTGAGGAGTAACATCATCGGCAGCCTCTTCCCATGCCAAAGAAAGAATATCGGAACCTTCGATCAACTTTGCCCGTAAATTTTGCGGCATCCCCGGCGCTTCGTTCTTGCCGGCAACAGAAGTATTTTTCCAAAGTTGTGTATCACAACCGGAAGAACAGGCTCCATTGGACCATCCGGAAATCCATGCATCCAACAGTCCGTCATTATCAATGTCGATCAGATGTTCATTGCCATGAGTGACTCTGGGGAATGCCCATCCGTAATCGTCCTGATTGTACCATGCAATCGGCTCAAAATCAAAATCACCTTTATTGACATATAGCCACGTGCTGTGCTGATGCGTATTATTATGACCACCCACCAGCATATCGGGCAGTCCGTCATGATTCACATCGCCAAAAGAGAGCTGTCCGCCATCTATCGGCAGCAGATTTTCATTTTCTATTTTCTCAAAATTACGCTCTCCCTTGTTTTTATAGATATAGAATTGCTTTTGATTATTATTGAAATAGACTCCCGTCATAATGATATCTGCCAGACCATCGTTATTCAGATCATATACATCACATGAAGAGTTACAAGTAGTGTCAAACTTAAAATCCGATTCCTTAAATGTACCGTTCTGCTGATTCCAGTAAACGTGTACTTCCGACTCTCTTGAATAACCATATCCGGTAGACACGATATCCAGCCAGCCATCATTATCCAAATCGACAAAGCAGACACTGCCATCGGTCAAACCATGGAAAGGCTTTGTTCCCTCCAAAGGAGTTTTCTGCAGTTCGAAATACTCTCCTTTTATATTCTTAAACAGATATACCGCTCTGACCGCATCTTCATAATCTTCCCGGTTCACCCTCGTATGTTCATCAAAGCCCGTTACAAGCAAGTCCGTATAGCCATCGTTATCATAATCACCCGCAACCGCCCAATTGTGTCCTTTTCCTCCGGTCTTTCCATTAAACACCGGCATCAAACCAGATTCCGCCACCGGCATTTCCTTAAACTTGCAAGTACCATTATCCTGTACTCCCTGATTAATATACAAACGTGCCTGGATATTGGATAGGCGTGTATCCAGATCATTCCACTGATAATACCAATCGCCCAGTCCCGGAAGAAAAAGATCCAAAAGACCGTCGTTATTCATATCAAACCAAACCGGGCATGAAAAAGCAACTCCTGCAAATGGGGAGGTTAATTTACGGAAAGTACCATCCCCGTTGTTCTGGTAAAAGTTGCTCTGAATTTTCGTAGCACTACCGTGATTATTCTTATCACTATAAAACAGGTCGAGTGTCCCGTTATTGTTGTAGTCCCCCCAAGCTGCATTCACATAGGTGGCATGAATAAAATTAATCGGGTCACCTCCCGTACTCGACTGTACCGGTTTATCCATATATTCAAACCTGATGTTCTCAATATCTCCCGGAACCTGTGCGTGCAGCAACAAACTAAAGCAAAAACTGCTGCATGCAATAAAAAATAGTTTCTTCATAATATATTATTTAAGAGAAGGTTTTACACTGTCTATTATAGATTTTTCAAAGGTTTCTATTACAAGTCGTTTAAAGACCATTCGTCTTTCCATTCTATCGTAATACTGTCTGCCGAATGAAATTGAACAGGTAACCAAATATATCTGGAATTGATTAAATCCAGTTTATTCCATTTGTCGAACATGGCAATGTATTTATCATTTTCGGGATCTACTGTTATGACATGCGTACTTTGTCCGCCAAACGTCCTGTCGGCATTCTCACCCACACAAGGGTTCCCCATTGCCGTCCACTCTCCCAACATAGAATCTGCTATGGCATATTCCGCTTCATTAGGATCCCAGCCGCTACATCCGGACGTGATCATATAATATTTATCCTGCCTTTTAAAGACAGCCGGTGCTTCTCTGAACTTTCCGGGGAAAACCGCCTTATAAGTTTCAGTATGTTCCAGATAATCATCCGAAAGTAAATGAATATATAAAGTAGAATTACCTTTGGTAGAGTAAACATGATAAGCCTTCCCGTCCCCGTCTTTGAACAGTGTCATATCCCGGCTTTCTTCTCCATACGGACGAAGAGAGTGTAAATACTTGAAACCACCGGTCGGACTATCCGATACGGCAACACCGGTAGCTGCTTTCGAATAATTATAACTATCAATGTGCATCCACATCACAAACTTACCAGTCTTCTCATTATAAATCACTTTAGGTCGTTCTATCACCATAGAAGGATGAATATCCGATTCCGGATTGGCCATATCCGGCTTTAACGCTACCCCCTCGAACTTCCAGGAATGCAGGTCTTTGGATGAATAGCAGGCTACCCCGCCGGCCTCTGTCCGGTAACAATCCCATTCTACGCCGGGTGCATGATAGGTAGAATCATTTTTATATTCGCCATACCAATAATACGTCCCGTTATGATACAGAACTCCTCCTCCATGCGCATTAATCATGTTCTGTTCCGTATCCGTCCAGACCTCACCGGGATAAATCATTTTTGGGCCACATGAATAAAGTCCGATTGCAACTATGCTCAACAGTAAAAAATTAAATGTTTTCATTTTGTCAAATTTATATTATAATCATTTGTGTTTGTCATCCTTTGTTGTTTCTCAAATTCCTTCGGTGTCATACCAAACTGTTTTTGAAACAATTTGATAAAATAAGAGGGAGAGTTTATTCCGACGATATAGCACACCTCTCCTGTGCGGTAATGCCCTTCGGCTATCAGCTCGGAAGCCTTTTTCAATCGTATCAAACGGATAAAGTCCGTAGGCGATGTTCCGGAGAGTGCCTTAATCTTACGATGCAGGCTCGACCGACTCATGTTGATAATCTCCGACAAGCGTTCCACACCGAAATTAGAATCGGTGATATTCTCTTCAATGATACCTATAATTTTATTTATCAGCTCTTCATCCGCTTTGCACAGTCCTATCGACTGCGAAGTGACATAAGGTTTCTTGATAAACGCTTCTTTCTCCCTCTTCCTGTTTTCAAGAAGCGAATTCAGTTGTGTCGTCAGATACTTAAACGAGAAAGGTTTCTCGATATACGCATCAGCCCCGGTTTCAAGTCCTCTGATCTTACTATTCAAGTCATTCTTAGCCGTTAGCAACACTACGGGTATATGGCAATACTCAATGTCCGTCTTTATTTTCCTACAGAGTTCAAAACCGTCCATGATAGGCATCATGATATCCGTAACGACGATATCGACATTCACCCTTTGGATAATATCAAATGCTTCGGCACCGTTAGTGGCTTTTTCCACAGAGAAGTTCAAACTCAGCTTTTCGGTCATAAACGATAGCAGTTCAAGATTATCTTCTACCACCAAAATCGTTTCCTGTTTCGATTGCTGCTCTACAAAATCGTCATTATAAATATCGATGTTGGTTTCTTGCCGGGATATATCGCCCTTTGGAATGGCTAATGTAAAAATATTCAGCCCATCGTTACTTTTATAGAGCAACACACCATGATGCAATTCGGCAAGTGACCGTGCCAATGACAATCCGATGCCGGAACTTGCATTTATATTTGCATTCTTTTTCAATTGATAGAAAGGATCGAATATTTTATCGGCCATTTCGGGAGGTACTATCTCACCGTCGTTCTTTATAATCAGATAGAATTGCATATCGTCCTCTTCAAGTTCCACATCGATTGTATGTTCGGAGTAACGGATCGCATTTGAAAACAGATTGTTCAGAATTTTAATAAAAGATCCCCGGTCGATCAATGCATGGACAGGCAGCTCCGGCATATGAAGTTCTATTTTCTTATTTATAGACAATGCCATCGGAAGAAACTCCTGATATACCTCATCCACAATAGCCGATATATTCCCAACGACAAAATTCATTGTCACCTTATTGGCATCCACCTTTCTGAAATCCAGGATCTGATTAATCAAAGTAAGCAGTTCCGATATGTTCCTCTGCATGAGTTGGACATTCTTCTTTATCTCATGATCTTTAATATCCATCTCGGCCAAAGACTCGAGAGGACCGTTGATCAACGTCAGCGGCGTTCGTATCTCATGGGCTATGTTAGTAAAGAAATCGATTTTGGAGCTATACAGTTCTTTCTCCTTTTCACTCTCAAACATCCGTTGCTTTTCCAATGTCTTCTTCTTACTCACATACAAGTAATATCTGGTTGTTAACCAAACACATACAATCAGAAGGATCGCATAGCAAATGTTGGCAGTCCATGTCTTCCACCAAGGAGGAAGGATAATAATCTCGACAGAAGCCCCCTCCTGATTCCATACTTTGTCATTATTACTTGCTTTCACAACAAACCGGTATTTTCCGGGAGCAAGATTGGCATAAGTCACACTTTGATTATCTCTTGTAAAGATCCAGTCTTTATCAAGATTCTCCATCTTATAAGCATATTGATTGGCCGCCGGGCAGGCATAGCTTAACGCAACAAATCCCAGTTCTATACTATTCTGATCGTGTTGTAGGGTTATCTGTTTAGCCTGCAGATAGCCGCTATTCGTCCCCTTATCATATAATTCACCGGATGCTTCATCGTTTTTATGCTTTATATAAGTAATATACACAGGAGGGATAAAGCTATTCTGCTCCAGTCTCTCAGGAAAGAAAGAGATCAGCCCTTCCAAAGTTCCAAAAAACAATTCACCCGTACTGCTTGCCAATGCAGATTTATAATTGAACTGGTTGCTGGGCAGACCATTATCCGTTGAATAGGTCTCAATGGTAAAATTCTGCGGATCAAACTGTACCAGCCCGCTATTAGTACCAAACCATAAATAGCCGTTTTTATCCTCAACAATCTTGTATGCAGTATCATCGGGTAACCCCTCTGCCAGTGATACGGTACGGAAATTATTCTCCTTACTGTCGTATTTACAGATACCGCCCCGGTCCGTTGCAAACCAGATATCGCCATTGCTCGTTTCCGTAATACTGCTGACGGAGTTAGAACTTATCGAATGTTTATCATTGATCTGGTTCGTGTAATGCTCTATCTGCTGAGTTTTCTGATTATACTTGAACACACCGTTTCCCATCGTCGCTATCCAGATATTGTCGTTAGCATCCTCCATAATATCATATGTATAGCACAGGCCAAATTCCGGCATATTGACAAATTCCATCGTTTCCTTATTACCCTTATAAATCCCCCAGGCATTCCCTAACCAGACGTTGCCGAATTTATCTTCCCCCAAAGCATATAAACTGAATTCATTCAAGTCTAACTGTTTTCCGGAATAATGCCGGATGTTATAGCTACCGGCAGAAACGATATCCAATCCTTTCTTAAACAATCCTACCCAGATATCTCCGTTAAGGTTGAGCAGACTCAGCGTCTGTTCCGAAGTCAAGTCTCTACCTATATCTCTTCCCAACTTTTTAAATGTCTGCTTTTCGGGCGAGAAAATATTCACTCCCGCATCTTCGGTACTTATCCATATATTTTGGTTATTATCTTCAATGATCTCTCTTATCCGTTTACTGCTGATCGTTTCTTCACGACTCAACGGTATATACCGGGTGAATTTCAGTACAGAACTGGAGAGATAATTAATACCTCCGGCATTGGTTCCTACCCAGATTCCCCCTTCCCGATCCTGATAAATCTCCCCGACCTGATTGTCCGAAAGCGAATAACTACACATAGGATCGTTGTATATTCTGAAAACCTCTCCTTTTTCTTCATCGATAATGTAGATACCATATTGCGTACCGACCCATAATTTGTTATTCAACTTCGCTATACAACGGATAATCTTATAATGCACATCCGGTGCATTTACATCGGTTACCGCATTCTTCCTCTTATTTATTCTACGTAGTTTACCTTCATGTATACCCAAAATAAGATGCTCGCCATCGTCAGACATCGTATAAATATTCTCTCCCGCCAGTGTATTGCCATTCGTATCACCAAGGTATTGAGTAAATTCATCCGTCTGTTTATCATATAGATATACTCCTTTCCCATTTGTCCCAATCCAAACCCGGTTACTTTGATCTATGCACATACTCTGCGGATTCCCATGATCGGGAACCGTTTTCTTTCCAAATGCATAAAACTTCAGCTCTTTGCTATCCTGAATATAGCGGAATAATCCCTGATTAGGAACAACAATCCATATATTGCCATCCCGGTCCTCCCCGATATCCGAGATCCAATCGGTCATGGTAATCCCTTCCGCCGTCTGTGTATTCATATAAGTAAAAATTTCGGTTTGAGGATCTAATATAAAGACCCCTTTATCCGTGCCGACCCAGAGATGTTTCTCCCTGTCTTCAAAAAGAGAGGATATGTTGTTATTCTGTTTTTGCGCTACATAATCATAGCAATCGAATATTTTGAAAGTATTCCCATCATACCGGTTCAGTTTATTGCGGGTGCCAAACCACATAAAGCCATTGCTATCCTGAATGATCGCTTTCACATTGGATTGCGACAATCCCTTATCTCTACCGATTATGTTGAAATAATAATTATTCAACCCATATCCGGATATGTTGAACAACAACATCAAGAGGAAAACGGTAATAGTCAATTGGGGGTGTTTCATATTCTTTATAAACGAATTATTTGAGGGCAAATATAAATAAAAAGAAGAGAACGATTCTTTCAAAAAATAGCAAATTGGTAGTACGTATCGCTCTCACACAGGGCTTTTCCGGACGCATCGCACAAATACAGCATAAAATGAAACCTATGTAAAGATATACACGAAGCCAACAAATAACCATCCATACCTTGTCAGTTTTTCCTTCCGGAACAACAAACAATAACCGATTAACGAACAGCCATTGTCATCATACACGGAAAATGATATTTCACCCACATAAATAAAACGTATTCCTTAATATATAAAAACACCCGGATGTTTTTCGTACACAAAAAGCAATTCTTAATTTCCAACGAATGCAATCTCTAAAAGATTCGTTTCAATTAATAAAAGAAACGGGATAGATAGCAGATGCCTGTGACCAACTTATTATTTTTTGAATGATTCGTTCTATATAAAAATGGATAGAACGCGTAATTTTGGCATTGGTAATTCACTATATATAAACCGGTTCTTACATAAAAGAAGAGTTCATTTCTCAGTTTTCAATAAATAAAGCAAGGTAAGATATAACAGTTCAAAAATAGGATCAGATAATAAAGAATCAGGCAGAAGTAGCACGAAGATGTTATAAAAATAATCCGGGATAGTTACAGGCCTAATCAAGAATAGATGTTTAATTTAAATTATTTTACAATGAAAAAAAACACATTACTCATCGGAGCGCTCGCTCTATTAGGAATGAATTCTGCATTTGCACAGGATTTAGTGATCGAAACAATGAAAGGGAATGAGAACATCGAACTGGTTACAGATGCTATATTCGATGTCGGTTATGGCAATATCGGCCAAACATCTAACCAAACAGTTATCTGCTTAGGGGAAGTAGATTTCGGAACTGATGGCAATGCTTACCAAGCTACCGGAGTAGAATTCGCACAAGGATGGGGAGATTTCGGAGTAGAAAGATATGTAGTTCTTCACGCCGGAAATACGTTTGAAGAATCCGTAACTTTCACAGAAATGACGGTAGACAGAACATTCGGCTATCACTGCTTTGAAACATTTGCATGGAATATGAAAGAAGGTGAAGAATTCGAACGTCCTACCGGTAAACAAAAAGTTTGGTTAACTTTCCGTGAAGGAAATGGAAATTTACGTTCTGTCATCTTCTATAAAAATGCGATTGCAGAAGAGGGTATGCAACCATGGATCAATGAATCACCGGAATATGCAGATAAAGCAAATATCATATATGGCGATATCTTCCGAGTAGCAGTCGATGTAGATCCGGAAAACCCAGATGATCCTTTCAAAGATTGTAAGTATAATGAAGAAACAGAATGTTGGGGAGGTGTAGTTAAGGATTTCATTGTCAAATCCGCAGAACCGATTGATTTCGGTGAAGGAGAATTCCAACAATTAGTTGCCTACATTGGTCATGATGGTGAAAGATATAAAGAATATATGGAATTCTACATTGACGAAGTAAAACCGGAAAATATGATTGCAAGAACTTGGACAGGTATCAATTTGCAAAAATGGAACGATTTTACCCCGGTTGCTACCAAACTAAGAGAAGTAAAAGGTTCTCACTATCTGTTTGTGAAATGGGGAGATGCAACCAACCTTCACAGAATCGATCTATTGAAAGAAAATCTTTGGTTTGAGAATCCGGATTGCGGTGTTGTTTATGAGGATATAGCACCGTCTGAAAATGCTGTAGTATTTGTTACCAAAGGTGCAGGTGACGAAGGTGGCGATTGGAGCCAAGGCGATATGGAATGGGAAGTTATAGTTAAAGGCGGCGATGGTGCTCGTGGTGAAGGCTCAAATATCGGTTATACATCTAATGGTGTTGTTGTGGCCTATTATGACATCGATTTCAAAGATGGTGATTACAAGAGAGTTCTTATCAATCATTCCTGTGATAAAAATTATATAGGTACCATTGAAGAAGCTAATTTCTCATTGTATATCGACTTGGATAATATAAATTGGAACAGTGGTAGTACTCCGGAAGATGTACAAAATGCACTTGCAGGACACGAACCGATCGCTGTGGTCAGAGCTCAGGGTACCGGTAAATGGGATACCAAAATGACAACTGCAGCAGCATTGAAAGAAGTGAAAGGAGAACACACCATATATGTTGTTTACAATTTACCAAGTAGTGTAGGTGCTAATATCTATGGTCTCTATTTAGATCCTGATGCCGGTACTGGAACGGGGCTCAAACCGACTGCTACAATCGAAGGCCTAAACGTATATTCCGTAAACAGTGAAATTATTGTAAATGCTACTGAACCGGTAAGTGTTGTTATCTATACAATAAGCGGCATGTCGGTTGCAAACAAAGTATTACCGGCTGGCAATACTACCATCAGCAACTTGCCCGAAGGTATGTATCTATTGAAAGCGACTAATCAGAATGGTGCTGTAAGTATCAGCAAGTTAATGGTAAAATAAGAATCATTATAACTTCTAATTACATAAGGGTACCACATTTCCGGGTACCCTTATTTTTATCCCTCATCTCTAACAACATGAAAACAATGCATATACAAAGACTTTCAATCGTAGGACTTTTCTGCATCATGGGTATCTTTCTTTCGCACGCTCAAGAATGGAAAATGAAGCAAGCCCCTATGATGACTCCATGGAGTGAAACAATAGACGTGAACAACGTGTTACCCGAATATCCGAGACCACAAATGGTAAGAAAAGAATGGCTCAACCTGAACGGAATCTGGGATTTGCGAAAAGGCATAAAAGGCGAAGCATACGATCCGGAGAATTTCACTTTTACACAAAAGATATTAGTTCCTTTCCCCATAGAATCCGCCCTCTCCGGAATCATGGAAGAGAGCGACAGCCAATGCTATTGGTATAAACGTTCAATAAGTATCCCCGAAACGATGAAAGGGAAAAATATTCTGCTTCATTTTGATGCCGTAGATTGGGAAGCCGTTGTCTATGTAAACGGTATAAAAGTAGGTAAGCATACCGGTGGATACGATCCGTTCTACTTTGACATAACCTCTGCTTTAAAAGACCAAGAAAAACAAGAGTTAGTTGTCTATACATACGATAATACCGGTGCCGAAGGACAAGCGAAAGGCAAACAGGCATTAAATAAATGGGGTTGCTGGTATACTCCGGTAAGCGGTATCTGGCAAACGGTATGGTTGGAGCCTGTCAATCCGGTTTATATAGAGGACTTAATGATACGGCCCGATGTAGACAACTCCTGTTTGAAAATGAGAGTCAATACCAATGAAACATTCGGAGTAACAGTAAATATCAGCTTGCTCGACAAAGAAGGAAATAAAATAGCAACACTGGAAAACGACAAAGTCGGAAGGTTACTGACCATTCCTATCGATAACCCTCATTTATGGTCGGTAGAAGACCCGTATTTATACGACCTCGACATAGCTATCCTAAAAGACGGAATACAGACAGACGCCGTAAGCAGCTATTGCGGAATGCGCAAAATCGAAGTAAAGAAAGTGGGTGAAACGCCCCGTATCTTCCTCAATGGAAAACAAATCTTCCAGATGGGGCCACTCGACCAGGGATGGTGGCCTGACGGCCTGTATACTGCTCCAAGTGACGAGGCACTCCTGTTTGATATAAAAGCGATGAAAGCTTTAGGATTCAATATGATACGGAAACATATCAAGATAGAACCTGCACGTTGGTATATGCATTGCGACAGGGAAGGAATATTGGTATGGCAAGATCTGCCCAGCCCCAACTTACCTTCCGGATACGAAGACTATGCAAAAAAGAACTTTGAAGATGAATCGAAAAGAATTATCACTGCTTTCAGAAACCATCCGAGTATTATCCAATGGGTGGTATTTAATGAAGGTTGGGGACAATTCGATACAGAAAGAATGACTCAAATTGTCATAAGCGAAGTAGGCCAAAGCCTTGTCTGTTGTGCCAGTGGCTGGGTAGACGCTCCCATTGGTGACATTAAAGACTCCCATAGCTACCCGAACCCCTCCTGCCCACTGGACGAAACCAGGGCCGGCGTCTGTGGCGAGTATGGCGGCATTACATTGAAAGTACAGGGACACATCTGGCCCGGAGGCGATTTCCAATACACCACCGTAGAGACCGGAAAAGACTTCACCGTCTTGTTCAACAATTTAGCCGACAAAGTAATAGACCATTATTACTACGGATTAAATGCTGCCGTATATACCCAGCTATCCGATGTGGAGATCGAAAAAAACGGAATCTACACATACGACCGGCGCGTATTGAAGCCCTATTCGGCAACCGGAGAACTAAAAACAAAAATAGAGGAATGTATCAATCTGCCACAAAGCGGAATAAAAGTAAAACCGATTCTTTCTACTGCCAAAGAGCATAAATACAAGTGGAGATATACAACCTCATCCGATGTTCCCCGCCGGTGGTTTGCCAAAGAGTTCGATGACCGCACCTGGGCGGAAGGAGAAGCCGCATTTGGTAGCTCCTCCATATGGAATGGGGCAAACTTAATCTCAACTCCCTGGAATACCTCACAGATTCATATGCGCCGATGGTTCCGTCTGGGCGACGTCACTCCGGAAATGATCAATGCCATGCGCTTCCTGCTTTATCACGACGATGATATTCACATCTACATCAATGGTGTTTGGGCAGCAAGCAAAAAAGGGTCGGTTTCCAATTACATTCCGTTCGATATCTCTTACGAAGCCAAACAGACATTAAAACCAAATAGCTGGAACTTGATCGCAGTAGAAGGCCTACAAGACGGTGGCGTGCAAATTATGGATGTGGGTATATCCACTTTCTCAACAGAGGATTTTAACTATACGGAAATATACGATGACTTATCCAATCCGGACTACTCGGAAATCGCTACTCCCGGCAATCCGGTATCCCCTGTCTTTACCAAAATAGCAAGACCGGTTCCTGCCGAACCCATAGCAACGTCCCTCATCAGAGGGCAGTTCTACCATACGGCAGATCGCTCCAATGTGGCATGGGGGGATTACGATAATGATGGCTGGCTGGAGATTGCCTACTCCGGAAAGAATCCGCATCTCAGAACAGCCTCCGCTCAAAAAGTATCGGCTCTGTATGACTATGACGGTACAGAATCTTTCGTCCGCCTTACCAGTCCTTTCGATGTTTGCTACTATGCCTGTCCGGTCTGGTTCGATTATAATAACGACGGATTATTAGACCTGTTTGTCCCTGGGTTAAAATCAATGGATTACGAAAATAACCTGGAAGAGATTGCTGCATTTTTATACCGTAATAAAGGGGCGGAAAAAGGTGGGCAACCTGTTTTCGAGGAGGTTAATACCGCCACTCCGGCAGGAAGCAAAATGGGTATCTCCCCGATTTACAGTTCAAAAGACGGTGGCCGGTCACGTCAATGGGTTTCGGTAGGCGACTATGACAAGGATGGCTATCTGGATCTGATCATTGCAGGGCTGGACGATTACGAAGACCCCGATGGAAGAACAGATGAAAAAGGAAATCTCATCGTACACCACGACCGGCGTGCACTTTATCTATACAAAAACAACAAAGGCAAGGGATTCATCCAGCAAGAAACCCCGTTAAATGGTACAGAACCGTTTTTAGGTCTTTCGAGAGGTTCCGTGCACTTTGCTGACATGGATAATGATGGTTGGCTGGATATTGTATCCTCCGGTTATGGTCCGGGCGAAGGCAACCTCCGTATCTATTGGAACAATGGAGACGGAACATTCTCCGAAAACCAACAGTATTTGTATGGTTCCAACGATTCTTCCTGCTCCTTATGTGATCTGGATGCCGATGGTTATATGGATATTGTGGTGACAGGTTTTTCCAGTAATAAAGGTTCGGGCGCCAAGTCTTTTTACATCTATCGGAATTGTGGCGGACGCAACTTTGAAATGCTGAACGACCTCTTTTGCGGTTTTGAAGGAGTAGACGGTGCAACCCCTTCCTTTGGGGATGTCAATCACGACGGTTTGCCCGATATCCTGATAGGCGGTCACGGAGAAAAACATGAAATTACAACCTGGCTGTATATGAACCGGGGCGATTTCAGTTTCAAAGCTTGCGGAGCCTACTATGATGCAGATCAGGAATGGACTTTCGATCGCATCAGTCACGGCAACAATCATCTGATCGATTACAACAATGACGGTTATCTGGATGCATGGAACATGGGATGGGCACAAAGCAACGTCTGCTCTTTCAGTTGTGCCACTCAACTCTGGAAAAACACGTCCTCAACAGCAGGTATATTACCTAATGAGGCTCCTTCCACTCCTTATAATCTAAAAAGTTCCTACAACAAAGAAACAGGTATGGTTACCTTCTCTTGGGATGCCGCCACAGACGATGTAACTCCCTCCCGGGCATTACAATATAACATATACGTGAAAAAAGCCGGTTCCAAGGAATATTTCATGACAGTCCCTGCCGATCTCCAAACCGGATTTATCAAAACAGGCGAAATATCCGGCCAGATTATGACCACTTCCTATTCCATGTATATCGATAACGAAGATACCGAATATGAATGGGGTGTACAAGCCATTGACAACGGTAAAAGAGGAGGTCATTTCGCTTTATCTTCATTTAATCCGGCAGCCACCGGCACACAAGAAAATAAACTTTCGGAAGTATGTGTATACACAGCTAATGGCGATATTCACTATAATGTAAGTGAGAACACAATTATTGAAATCATCAATACATCCGGCATAAGTATTGTACGAGCTTCAGTTAATGGTAGTGGAGTGTACAGAGATTTAGAAAAAGGAGTCTATCTGGTATCAACTCTTATCGGAAAACTATCCCGGACGTTTAAACTCGCCCTATAATCGCCATGAAAGCATTCTAAATATATAGTAATTATGAAGCTATCCCTGCTGCATATGATTGCGGCAGGGATAGTTTCATAATTATCAAAAGAAGAACTATATATGTTTCAAAAAAATGAATTAAGAACTAAAACGGCTGATTACCATATACACAAACCACTGATTATCAAGCAATAGGACCCACTTATTTCATAAATCATAAAAGTATATACTCTTCATTATATTAAAACTATACTCTTACCGTATAAAAATATACACTTCTACTGCATAAAGGTATATTCTTTTGTATAGCAGAAATAAAACGTTAAAAGTTAGATTAACAAAATTAACACAGTATGTTTCCATATTATGTCACATCTCAAACGTATTTCAGCTAAATATTTACTAAACATCTAACTTGTAGATTCATTAATACGGAACAGTCGTTGTAAATTGTATGATAAATCTTTATATAATCTCTCAAACGATAGGGCTAATTCTTTTTGAAAGAGTACCCTTACCGGATATTTTTAATCAATTTGATAATTCTAAATTAGAGCCGGATACGGACGAGCAACTTAGCTTGTTCTGAACTATTCCGGACACTAGTGATAGGCATATTCTTTTATCTTTCATAATTTCTGTAAAAACACATACCTATCTATTGAAAACCTTGGTTTTTCACCGCTACCAACACATTCTCTCCACTAAGTTTCTTTTCCTCTACCAAAACATACATACCTAGCAAAAACTCCCATTCTTCATCTTCCGGATTATAACATTCAGAACCATCTATTTTATAAATATTCTTTTCTATCAAATATGCAGAGACCGGCCTATACGCAACAGATTCTTCATTTAACAACTGTACACAAATTATTTTTTTCATAATTCTATTTTTTTTAACGGCACCATGCTTAATGCCGATAATAACAACTAGAATACTCTTCTCATCTTTTCTTTTTTTGTTGAGACTCTAAAATTATTCCCTAAATATTTATCCTGTATAAAATACATCAATCAGTTCTTCCAATAATCTACTATCCGAAGTTAGGGCATAGTTAATATCAAATCCAATCTGCATCTGAGTATCCATCATCCAATCCCTTATTTCATTTGCACACTCTTCATCATTTTCAATAGTTACAAAGGAAGTATCCAATTCTTTTACACTAAAATTATTTCTCAGATTACTTCGTTATTTTATTCGTTTATCATTCAGATAATCCAACTGATTTTTCGTTAATTTTATCGTCATTGGCCTAATCTTTTAACAGTTCTGTTTTTCGATAAGAAAGAATTTACTGATACCATCTCCTCCACTTGTACAAAAGTAGCATTTAATAAATTGCATTTTAATCAAGGAATCCATTTCAAAGCCTCTTTACTAAACAATAAATAAGATTTATTATTTATATAAATAGAATCTGAGTTTTTCCTTTTCAATATACAATCACCTTGACTAACATTATTATAGATTTGCTTGGAAACCAAAAATTGCATTGTATTATTATCCAAATCAAAAACATAATAATTATAATAAAAAGTCCTTCCCCATTCTGGAATAATTATATCCGAATCTAACCTTACCACTATAAAATACGCTGTAGCATCCCCTTCTATATACTTACGATCAACAACATTTCCGAAAAATTCATAATTAAAAAAGAATGCTTTTGCCTTTTTAAAGTAATGTCGACTTTCGATTGCTATCCCATAGCCTATCTTAAATCGGTGATATCCATAATATGATAAGCACATCAAAACTAAACTAGCAAATGCCACATAAATATACTTATTTCGCACCTGTCTTTTTTTTATCAATTTCATTTTGTATATCTTTAGAATTTTTCTTTATACTTTCAAACACTTCATTAGGTTCAGATGATATATCCATATGCATATCTATACCTAAAGCCTTTTCTAAAACTTGTTGTACTGCATCCGCACAATTGTTTTCAAAAGCATTGTACTTAATCTCTTTTGTATCCATTTTATTGAGAATTTGAACATATTATTCTATATGAGGCCATAACATTGACTTTCTCCCCATTATCTTGTGGAGGAGAAAATGCAGGCAATTCACTAATTTTTTGTTCTATCCATTGTGAGATAAGAGTGTCTTGGCTGTGCATACTATGTATATAGGCTCTTCCTAATGTATCTATATCAAGATAAATCAAAAATGGATTTTTGATTTTAACATTTTCTTCTTTTGCTTTTTTGCTAATAAATTTATTTATTGATAGTTTATTATCTTTATTGGTTTGTGAACCTGGTAATAAAGGAGGTGTGTCAATATCAAAAATTGGGCACCACTTAGTATTTTTGTGTTCCTTTTTGGTAGTTTTTTCTTCTCTGTCTACCAATTTATAAATGCTGATAAATTTGTTTTGGTATTGCGTTAATCCTAATTTTATTTTCAGGCTATCTCCTATTTCAAAATAAAAAGGATTATATGTGTCTTTGATATAAAGGATCAACGTAAAAACCTGAGGGATTTTCTTTTTTAAGCATACAACATTTTCAGT